>Ga0154020_10010320_pt1 | contig 10693 bp, 10 predicted proteins | sample Klosneuvirus_201_FD_109709 | JGI IMG/M metagenome (GOLD analysis project Ga0154020, IMG submission 109709) | Active sludge microbial communities from wastewater, Klosterneuburg, Austria - Klosneuvirus_20160825_MG | ecosystem: Engineered > WWTP > Aerobic digester > Activated sludge | place...
GCGTCACTCGGACGTTCCGGACGGATCAACCCATCAGCCGCCGCCGCCACGGTCACCCGATTGTAGAGCGTCAAGGCCAAGCCAAGCGTGTCGAAGCCGGCGCCACAGTTGGAGGTGCTGGCCGGAACCCGCACCGTGACGGAGGAGCGACTCATCCGCGCCGGAGTTTGAAGGCTTTCTTCATTTCGAGATTAGCAGCCTTGGTTTTTAGGTCGTCGCGCTTGTCGAAGATCTTTTTGCCGGTGCAGAGCGCGACCTCCACCTTGACCAGCGCTTCCCGGAAATACATCCGCAGAGGGATCAGGGCCCGACCCTCGACCGTCAGCGCCTGGCCGATCTTCCGGATTTGGTGCCGGTGGAGCAAGAGTTTGCGGATGCGGCGGGCGTCGTGATTGAAACGATTGCCAAAGGCGTACTCCTCGATGTGCGCATTGTGCAGCCACAACTCTCCGCGCTCGAAGCGTCCGAAGGCATCATTGATCTGTGCCCGACCTCCGCGAATCGACTTCACTTCCGTGCCCTTGAGCTGGATTCCGGCCTCGAAGCGATCGTCCACCACGTAGTCGCGCAGTGCCTTCGAATTCCGGATTTCAGTGAACCGGGGACCAATGTCTTTTTTCTGCGCGGCGGACATAACTGGAAACCTACGATAAAAAGGCGGCGCCGCCAATCGCGGAGCCGCCTGAAGAGAAAAACGATGGGAAAAAGCGGCGACTACAACCTTTGCTCGGAAGGCCGAAACCGCGTCCTCGGTCAGGCCGAAAGCGACGCGCCCAATTCGAAGCTGATCTTTCCTTCGATGACCTCGCGCAAAGCGATATCTTCTGGAGAGAGCTTCTCCAAGGACTCAACCAGCGGACGATTCCCCCGCTTCAATTGCTTTACCCGGCGCGACACCACATTGATGAGGATGTTCGGGTCCGTGATAGTCTTAAGCGCTTCCTTGATATAGTCGTCTCTCATGGGCGGGCGAAAGGTGATTGTGGAAAACCCGCTACTACGCCTCCCACGCATCTGCCCGTCAAGGACGTTCTCTGAAACCGGACCCTCCGAACGTGCCTAAAGAAACCACGCAGCCCTAACGCCGAACGGTTCATCGATTCGGGTTAGCTCTACCTGCGCGTTATTTAAAGCAATGACAATCAACCAGAAAGGGTCGCAGCGAGTACAACCTCTCGGAGCATTGTCATCGAGAAAGGCTTCTGGACAAATCCCGCCAATCCTTTGCCAGCGAACCGGCTCACCGCGTCGTGCTCGGTAAAACCGCTCATCAAGACCACTCGCACGCCCGGGTGCAGGTGGCGAAGCTGCCGAAATGTCTCTTCGCCATCCAAGTGCGGCATCGTTAAATCCAACAGGACAAAGGCATACCGGGACGGGGCTGCCTGGAACACGTCAATCGCCGTTCGCCCATCCGGAGCCATCTCGACCCGGTAACCGAGCTCCTCCAGCATGCGCGCGGACACACTCCGAACGGTCTCTTCGTCATCGACGACCAATACCACACCGGAGCCGCGCCATCCGTCCGGTCCGCCACTTTCCCTAAGGGCCCTCAATTCCACCGGTCCATCTGCCAACGGAAGGAAGAGCTTGAACGTAGAGCCCCGGCCCGCCTCAGAGTAGACCTTCAGTCCACCCCGGTGCCCTCGCACAATACCCAGTACCGCTGCCAAACCCAGCCCCCGCCCGGTGAATTTCGTCGTGAAAAAGGGCTCGAAAATCCGCTGGAGGGTCTCCGCATCCATGCCACACCCGGTGTCGCTCACCTCAAGGAAGACATAATCTCCTGGCGCGAGGTCGGCGAGACGAAGGGTCATGAGGTAGTCGCGATCCAACCGCGCAACGCCCGTCGCCAAGGCAATTACGCCACTGCGCGGGCCAATCGCCTCGGAAGCATTGATCACCAAATTCATCACCACCTGCCGGATCTGGGTTGCGTCAGCCGAAATCCCAGGCAGCCGGGCAGCCAGATTGAACCGGAGGACGCACGTCTTCGAAATCGAGATGTTCAGGAGTTGGGTGGTTTCCTCAACCACTTGGTTTAGGTCGAGCCGTTGGACCACAAATCGTCCCCTTCCCGAATAGGCCAGCATTTGCCGGCACAAGTCCGCCGCCCGATGGGACGAAAGCTCGATCTGTTCGATCGCCGCGAGCACCGGTGACACTGAAGGTAAATCAAGGCGCGCGAGTGACGCGTTACCCAGAATACCCGTCAGCAGGTTATTGAAGTCGTGGGCAATTCCCCCAGCGAGCACCCCGAGACTCTCCAGCTTTTGAGTTTCCTGAATCTTTCGGTCCATCTCCACCTGACGCGTCTCCGCCTTCCTCCGCTCGGTGATGTCGCGGGCACACTTTGAGACCCCGATGATCCTCCCATCCGCGGCCCGGATCGGCGAAAGCATCACTGACACCTCAACCAAGGACCCATCCTTCCGGCGTCGGATCGTCTCGAACTGCGAGACGACCTCACCCCGGCAGACGCGTTCGTGAGCGCTCACCTCCTCGGCCGAGCGTTCATCGACGAACAGACGGCTGATCAACTGACCGGCCATTTCCTCCGCGCGGTATCCAAATATCCTCTCCGCCCCACGGTTCCAGTCGGTGACCCGTCCGTCGAGCGTCTTGCCAATGATCGCGTCCTCCGACGACTCGACGATCGCGGCATAGCGGAGATTGGCGGCGAGCGCGGTCTTCAACGGAGTAACATTCTGAAACGTCGCAACGCATCCGGTGACGCGTCCGGCAGCGTCATTTAACGGCACCGCATTCGCCAGGACCTCCATTTGGCTGCCATCCGCGCGCTCGAGTGTTTCCTCAAACTCCAGCACTTTTCGATTCTCCCGCGCACTAATCTGCATCGGCAGCTCCTCTGCCGTCAGGATTCGTCCCTTATGGCGCACCACGAAGCTGGTTGGAGCGACCGCCCCCGGCGCGGAAAGCGAGGCGTTGCTTTCCCTGGGCAATCCCAACATCCCCGCGAACGTGTCGTTCATCCGGATCACCCGGCATTCCGGATCCTCGGCAATTCCCACACCGACCGGCAGAACGTCGAACAGGACCTGCAGCTCCGCGACCCGCAGCTGAAGTTCGACATTGAGGCGGCGAACCTCAGCTTCGGCACGCTCCCGCTCCGCCACCTCCCGACGGAGCGCGACGTTGGCCGTCTCCAGATCCGTCGTTCGGATACGTACCCGTTCCTCCAGCGATTCGTTGATTCGACGCAACTCCGCCGGCCCGGCAAAACTCAGGGCATCCGGCAGGATCCGGACCAACAAAACGGCGGTTGCCACCGAGATGATTGCCGTCGCCGCTTTAACCATGCCGGACAGGTAGTAGTGGCTGTGCCAGATCGTCCAAACCTCCAGCGCGTGGGTGACGCCGCAGGCAACAATGAAGGCACCGAACATAAGAAACACCGACGAATACGGAAGATCGCGCCGGCGCCGGACGAACAGAAAGAGAATCAGCGGGATCGAAAAGTAAGCCAGGGCGATCAAGCCATCCGACAAGGCGTGCAACCAGATGAGCGAGGGCGCCCACAGGTAACATTGGCCATGCGGCATGAATCCTATGACGCAAAATATTGCAAGGCAGTCACTCATGATAGGCGGGGGGATCGCTTAAAAAAACTTGCCTGAACCGTAAAAGACGAATGCCCGACATTCTCGATCGAGTAAACCCATTTGCTCCGGATTACCTTGTCAAAACCGACTTGAGGTGGCGATCGCTCAACTCACGTGAAATCAAGACCGCGGCCCTGATTTCTCTTCTACTTTCAGATAGTCTTACGCGGAGACGCAGAGACACGGAGGTCGGAAAGATCGAAGGCCCCGACTCTGCGTCTCTGCGCCTCTGCGTGAGAAAGGATCGAGGAGCCCGCTCATCTAAGAAGAGAGCCACACTACGAAGCGGAGCGCTTCGATGGTTCGCAACGTGGTTGGCCTTGCTCCGCCAGATTCCCCGCGTTTCGTTAAGCCATGTCCGAAGCTCCCCATATCCTCGCATTCGCCGGAAGCGCCCGGCGCGAATCACTCAATCAGAAGTTGCTCAACGCGGTGATTGACGCCGCGCGTCAGGCCGGTGGGGTGGTCACCTCAATCAATCTGAATGACTTTGCCCTGCCGCTTTATGATGGCGACGTCGAGGACTCCGCCGGTTTCCCCGAGAATGCCCGAAAACTCGTGCAATTGATCACTGAACACCACGGCCTGCTCATCGCCTCTCCCGAGTACAACTCAATGATGACGCCCCTGCTCAAGAACACGATCGATTGGTGCACCCGGGCCGAGGAGAATCCGTTCATCGGCAAGGTCGTTGCCGTGGTCTCGGCTTCACCGGGCCCGTTCGGCGGTTTGCGCTCGCTGACGTTGGTCCGCCAACTCCTGACCCACCTCGGAGCACACGTCGTGCCCGTACAATGTGTGCTCCCTCAGGCGGACAAGGCGTTTGATGCCGCTGGGCGGCTGACCAATCCTCGCACCCAAACTTCCTCCGCCGCGGTCGCCAAGGCCTTGGTTGAGGTCAGTCGTAAACTGCATATCGTTCAAGCATGACGGATCAAAACCGCATGGCCGCCCGCATGGCCCAGCTCCGCCTGAAAGGTGACGAAGCCCCGACACGTTTCGCACTCATTGGCGCAGTTGTCCTCTTCGCCCTCGCGACGCTCTTCGCGAAAGAATCCAATCTCTGGCCACTCGGCGTGGGCGCGGTCCTTGGCGCCGTCCTCGGATGGATCTTCGGACTCAATCGTCGTGCGGCCTACCGTCGGCGCGAACAGCATGTCGAATCCATGCTCGATCGAGTTGACCGCAACTCGCCGGAGAAAGAATTCTAGGCAACGGCGTCAGAATCCTTTCGTCCGGACCGCCGACCGGCCTAGGCACGGACGGGAACTACCCCGCTAGGAACTGAAAATTCGACCATGACCGGGCGGTGGTCGGAAAGCACAGACTTCACCACTTCCGCTTCAACCGCCACACATCCGGGAGGCAGGAAAACAAAATCCAGCAGTCGGCTCGGAAAGGGCGAGGGAAACGTCCGTCCGCTCTGGGGATAGAGCTCATAGTCGGCAAAATCGAAGAGATGGCTCAGCAGCGACGATGTGGCGTCGCCCCGATGAGAACCGGGATTGTTGAAATCCCCGCAAACAATCGGGGACACCCCCGGCCGGGAGGAACGAACCCGGTCTTGTTCACGCAAATACGCCAAAAGGCGGTCCAGCTGCCGAAAGCGGTGCTTTCGCGACGCATAATGCAGGTGCAGATTGACGATCGGTACGCGCAATCCGCGGACATCGAACTCGGCGAAGAGAAACCCTTTCTCGCCGACTTTACCTCGTCCAAACACCACCGTCTCAGACGCAGTGATCGGATGTTTCGAAAGAAATGCATTACCGTACGACAGATTGATCAGTCCTTCGCGCCGATTATTGATTCCATAAACGGAATGGGGCAGATCGACAAAGGATCGGAGGTAATCGAGATGGTCGAAGTTGCCGGCCCATCGCGAACACTCATCAATCTCCTGCAAAGCAACGATGTCGGGATTCAGGCGCGTCAACAAAGCCGCGATCCGCCGAAGATTCATCCGAATCCTGCGCGCCGACGTCATGCCTTGGATCGGCATCAACCCGCGACCATGGGCGATGTTGAAAGTGACAAGCCGCAGACGCTGCATACTCACAGTCTTCGCCAAGAGCCGCCGGGCGCAAAAGAAAACACCCGGCAGGGCGGACCCGACTGCGGGCGACTCACGCTCCCGCGAAGGCCGCCGCCCATACCGTTTCGTTAAAACCGACCAAGACGAAACGATCGGTTACCAAAAACGGGCGCTTGATCAGGTTCCCATTTGTCGCGAGCCGCTCGAGCACCTGCGCTTCGTTCAGTGTCGGTAGCAGCTCACCGATCGAGTGTGCACGGTAGTCTTGGCCGGACGTGTTGAAGATCTTGCGGTAATCGCCTCGGACCGCCTCAAGGCCCCGTCTCAGTTCGGCCTTGCCCGGAGGGGACTCGCGGATCGGCTTTTCCACGAACTCAATGCTGTGCGAAGTCAACCAACGCTTCGCGCGACGGCACGTGTCGCAGGATGCGTAAGAATACAGGGTGGCCGGGGAAAATGAACGTGAGTTCTTCATCAGCGTACCCACTCCTTTTTCTCGATCACAAACTGCCAGCGGCCTTTGAAGAGTCCCAGTGTCCCGTAAAAAGACACCTTGTCACCCGCTTTCCAACGGGCGCGCAAGTGATCGCGCACGGCCGGATCCGGAACCCACACATCCCACGTGTCGTTCAAGGCTTCCAACGTCAGGCGTGTTCCGGCGCCGACTCTGCCTTCTACCTGAATCAGCTTTCCCGTGAACGAGCCATCGCGGAGGCGAGCCGCATTGGGAATCTGGGACAGCGCCACCGCCTTGGCGAAATCCACCGCGCGTTCGGGCAGACGAATCGGCTGAGTTGGGCTGTCGTCGCTGGGTGACGGCCGCGTCAGCGCAATCCATCGGTCCGGGCGATTGTCCTTCACCGTGGTGAACCGGGCATAGATGGGAAAATGATCGGAAAAGCCTGATCCGGCGGGTCCATCGTTGGTCCACCGAACCGGGGTTCCTTCATCGGTGGAGTTGAGCCCCTTAACCTTGAGCACGCCGAACGAATTATCGACGTACTGCACCCCGCGGTGGTCATAGAGGCCACGAGAAATGATCAGATGCATCAAGGTCCCCCACTCCCCGCGGAAGGTGTCGCTGCCACGATCCGCAACCGGCAGCTCAAACCAAAGATTATAAAGGTCACGCTGCGGGCTCCGCACCGCGAGTTCGTTGCCTTGAGACTTCAATACGTCATTGAGACCCGTTTCCTTCATCGTCGCGCCATAGCGGCGGCTTTGGTTGTACTGCGAATTGAAGTCGCCGCCCAAGATGATATCGGCGTTGGGATCCGCCTTGAGGATTTGATCGACTCGCGCCCTGAGCGTTCGAGCGTTGGCCAAGCGGATCGATTCCGTCGCCGGATCACTCGCCCCGGACTTCCAATGATTGTTGAATACGTAGAGCGCCGATCCGTCCACCTCGAGTTCTACCTCGAGGATGTTGCGCGCGGTCAATGTGGGATGGTTGCGCACCGCTTTGACCGGAAAACGTGTGAAAATGGCGCACTTGATCGCCCGCGCATTGCCATCCTCGTGAGGTTTGTCGGCTGAGTCGCCGCCCGACACCACGGTGTAGCCTGTCAGACCACGCGTATTGAAAACGGCGAGGAGGCGCGATTCGGCCGAGGGTTCATGGTCCGGTGTCCGGTCGACTTCGATTTCCTGAAAGAGGATAATGTCGGGCCCACGACCCTCATCCACCTGCGACACCACCCGCGCGATGTTCACCAGCTTTGTCCGCATGTGCATCGGCGTGTAAACCGACGGTTTGTAGTCGTCATAAACCGCAACCCCGTCCGCATCGAACAGGTTTTCCACGTTGTAAACGAGGATCGTGAACGGGCGCCCGTGAACGAACACGGAGTTGATCAGGAGACATACCAGGCTCCAAAAGAGGCGGCGGTTGGCCATAGCCTCGCACAAAAACACGGCTCCGGACCGTTGACCAGTACCAAGGCGCTGATCATCACCATTCGATGCCCGCCAAGCCTCCCCTCCTCTGCATCACCGGCCTCACCGTCCAGCGTGGTGACGTCACCCTGCTCCGCGATGTCGCCTGGCGAATCGAGGTCGGGCAACACTGGGTCGTCCTCGGCGCCAACGGTTGCGGCAAGACATCCCTGCTCAAAACCCTCCTCGGATACTTGTCCCCGAGCGCCGGCGAGCTGACTTTGCTGGGCCGCCGCTATGGGAACTCCGATTGGCGCGAGCTGCGGCCGCTGATCGGAATTGTCACCAGCGCGCTGCAGTCGTCCATTCCGGCGGCGGAACCAGCGATCGAAACCGTCATCAGTGGTCGATATGCCCAACTGGACTTGTGGGCCAAAACCACGCGGTCCGACGCGACCGCCGCCCGGCGACTGCTCGAACTCCTCGGCGTGGCCGCGCTCGAGGATCGGCCATGGCTCTACCTATCCCAAGGAGAACGGCAGCGAGTGCTGATCGCGCGCGCCCTCATGGCCCGGCCACGGGTCCTGATTCTCGACGAGCCGTGCGCGGGTCTGGACCCTGTGGCTCGCGCGGAATTTCTCGCATTCGTTGACCTGCTCGCCCGCCAGCGCCGCGGCCCCGCACTCGTGCTGGTCACTCACCACGTCGAGGAAATCACGCCCGCCTTCACCCACGCGCTTGGCCTGAAAAAGGGGCAGGTCCATGTGGTCGGCGACGTCGCGACCGTCGTGAGGTCTCGCACCATGAGTTCACTCTTTGATGCCTCGATCCGCATCCGCCTCAACCGCGGACGTTTCGCCGCGGCGGTGGAGGTCTGAAGTTCTCAAAGCGGCCGCTCAAACCGCCTCCTTGGCGAATCGCGCGATGATACCGTCAAAACTGCCGTTGGAGAAAAATACGACAACCCTGGCCCGATTGCCGTCCTGAGCAGCGACGCGCTTGAAGAGTTCGTCGAGTAAGGCTCCGTTCGATGGAGCTGAAAACGCGTGCACGCCTTTGGCCTCCAGTTGGCGCATAACCGAGTCCGTATCAAAACGCTCCTCGGGCTTCATGGTCTCCGCCCGGCTCACCGCACCAAGATAAACTTCGTCGGCTGACGCCAGGGCACGGATGAACGCATCCTGCAGCACCCGGCTTCGCGCGGTGTTGCTTCGAGGCTCGAAAACCGCCGTCAACCGCGCTCCTGGAAAACGAGACCGAAAGGAGACCAACGTCTCCGCCAGTGCTGTCGGGTGGTGACCAAAGTCCTCGATCACCGTAAGCCCTCCCCGCACCGCCAGCACCTCCTGGCGGCGCTTGACGCCTCGAAAGCGACGTAAGGATTCCAAAGAAACCATCTGCTTCGCGGGGGGGAGCGGACTCAACGCACTCCCCGGCGGGGAGAGAATCAGCGCAGTCGCCACCGACGCCATGGCGGCGTTACGCGCATTAAACAGGGCCGGCAGCCCGAGCTCCACGGTCGCCCACGGCAGGTCCCTCCAGAGAAGCTGGAATCGAACACCGCTGGGAGACTCTGAAAACTCCACAATGCGGATGTCGCACCCTTCCCTAACTCCCACCCGCACCACCCGCGTCCACGGCAGCCCACCCAGGGCCGCGAGATTGGCATCATCGCCGTTGAGCACGACCCAACCCGAGCGCGGCACAATCCGCGTCAAGTGCAGGAATGTACGTTGGATGTCGGCCAAGTCTCGAAAGATGTCAGCATGGTCAAACTCCAGGTTGTTCAACACGGCCACCGTCGGCGCGTAGTGGACGAACTTGCTACGTTTGTCGAAGAACGCGCTGTCATACTCATCCCCCTCGATCACAAAAGGATCCGAAGAAGCTCCGAGGTGGTGGCCCGTTGGAGGATCCTGCGGCACCCCGCCGATCAGGTACCCCGGGTCACGGCCATTTTCCCGGAGGAGAAAGGCGGTCATCGCGGTGGTCGTGGTCTTTCCGTGCGTGCCGGCCACGACAATATTCCGCCGACGCCGGAGGATCAGGTCGTGGAGTAATGCGGGAAGGGAGGTAAACGGAATCACCCGGGTGTCCAGGAGCCACTCGACCTCGGCATTGCCGCGGGACATTGCATTGCCGATGACCACAAGGTCCGGAGCCAATAATTCCAGACGGGCGGGGTCATAGCCCTCATGAAGCGTGATTCCCGCCTCCGACAAAACAGTGCTCATCGGCGGATAAACCCCGCTGTCCGCTCCCAGCACCTCATGCCCGGCGGCGCGCGCCAAGAGTGCCGCATTGCCCATCGCCGTGCCGCAGATCCCCATGAAATACAGTCTCATTGTTATGCCACCTTGTTAAAGGGATCTCTGCGCGGAAAGCACCTCCGGAAATTGAGACGCGGGCAAAACCCTCCGAGCTAACGCCGGCTCGACGCCCCGAACCCGGTCGCTCAAGCCCGCAGATGCACCCCAAGTGCTGTTTCGACGGCCAGCCGCGCGCATAATAAGGAGAGATAGCCACCGTTATTTGTGCACGGTACCTACATCCCGAGACCGACTTTTGCGAATCTCCCCGGTAGCCTGAACCTCAACCAAGCACCCCGATGACGAAAATGACCCCCTCCGAGGCTGCCCGGATGCACCCCGAAACGCTCGCACTCAGTTACGGCTTTGATCCGTGGCTAAGTGAAGGTGCCGTGAAACCACCTGTTTTCCTCACTTCCACCTTCGCTTTCAAATGCGCTGCCGATGGCAAGCAGTTTTTCGCCTGGGCCCACGGGGAGGGCACGCCCCCGCCGCGCCGGGAGATGGGACTGATCTACTCGCGGATCAACAACCCCAACCTGGAAATTTTCGAGGATCGCGTCGCCCTTTGGGAGGGGATGAAGGACGCGTACAGTTTTTCCAGCGGCATGGCCGCCATCGCCACGACCCTGCTCGCAACGCATCAACCGGGCGATGAAATCATCGTCTGCGCGCCGGTTTATGGCGGCACCGACGCACTCCTCCACCGCTTCCTCAAAAACCTTGGCATCACGGCGTACTTCGTGCCCGCCGGGGTCGACGCCCCTGACCTGGCCGAGGCGCTGATCACGCCGAAAACCCGCTCCATTTTCATCGAAAGTCCGGCCAATCCCAACAATCGGCTGACCGAC
>Ga0154020_10010321_pt1 | contig 10693 bp, 11 predicted proteins | sample Klosneuvirus_201_FD_109709 | JGI IMG/M metagenome (GOLD analysis project Ga0154020, IMG submission 109709) | Active sludge microbial communities from wastewater, Klosterneuburg, Austria - Klosneuvirus_20160825_MG | ecosystem: Engineered > WWTP > Aerobic digester > Activated sludge | place...
GACCTCAAGGTTGTCCGAGGTGACGAGCGTCACGAAGCGCTATATCATCATGAAGATGAGAGATTGAGGAAGAAGAGATTGTAATAACAAATTGGAGGAAGAAGGAATGTCGAATTATGAGAGCGAAAGGCAGCGAACCGCAGTGGATTGAAGGAGGAGCTCACGGGACTTGGAGTGGAAGTCTCCCCTGTGGTGAGCCAAGTCAATTATATCGTGCTCCGAGGGCGATATAGCACCCACATCGCAGAGAAAGCGCTTGAAGCGACAAATTAACTCGACAACATCGCCCATCTCACCTTGGGCGGCATTCTTGAGGGTCGAGTGCAGGGCATCCCAGGAGGGCGTGGTTGACCGAACATGAAGAAGAGCCTATTTTGAAGAAAGATGAGAGAAAAGCTCACAAGAAAACAATTGCATTCAATCTTCAATAGACCTGGACAGTTTAGAATAGAAGAATCTCCGAAAAGGGGACGGAGGAGAGGGAGGAGGGTGGGTGGGTGGGTGGGTGGGAGGAGGAGGGAGGATTAGGAGGAGTCTGGAGTCGGGAGGTCATGCCTGAATTATGGGTATCCAAAGGTCAGGGGATGAGTTAGAAGACTTTTCTTGTTCGCGGCACATCTTACTGAACCCCTCCGCGAACAGACCAAGAATAGCGAGGTTGTCGACAGAAGTGGAGGGTGAGCGAAGAGCCTTCTGTATCGCCTCGAGCACCTGCTCAGCACACAAGTTCTGCATGCCGCTAGAAATACAACTCATATAAGAATTAAACAGCACACAATAATGTGCAGAAAAGGTGGATCAAACGGAGGATACCTGTTCAGCCAGCATGTTGTGCCGACGTTTCTGAGGCCGATATTCTTGGCCTTGTAGACCTGCTTGTCGCCCACCTCCTAGTCCATGAGGATGTGAAACATCACGAAAAGAAATCACCGTAGTTCATTGAATTGAAAGAGTCGAGGGAATGAAGGCGAGAAAGAAAGAGAAGAGATGAGGAGGACCCCATTGTCGACGCGAGACATTGGGATCGACGGGAAATGAGATTTGCTTCCATGGTTTTCTTGGCGCTCTTGGCTCTAAAAGAACACGAAAATTAACAATCATCTAAATAGTATTAACATAAACAAAAACGTTATTCATTCATAACGCGAACACCGGGGAAAGCGGGACGGGAGAGAGCAACTCGTCGACAGGTCCTTGCGCTTCCTCTTCTGTCACCAAAACACGAGAAAAAAAGCAAAAATACCTTTGGGGAGAGAGGCGAGGCTTCACCAACGAGAACAAAGGAGAAAATTGCTCCACGAGGCGGTGAAAACGCGCAGGTCTAAAAAGAGCAAAATAAGTAGAAAAACCACCAATCCAAGCGAAATCCCAATAAATGGAGCAAGGACATTGGGTGACTCCTCCATCCCCTCAACGCTCTCTGCTCCACCGAAATTCGAATTAATTCATTATTGTATTAATTAGAAAAAAGGATTTGCGAGGGGAGAAGGGGATATAGCTCCGAGGGGGGCGCAACGAACACAATTATAAAGAGAGGGTCAAATGGCCACGACAACACTCCTGCCAGTGGACCTCTTCGCCTTTCCCGGCGAGTGCGCTGAGGAGACACGAGGGGACAGGGTAGGGGAGCACTTCATACCGATTTGGAGAAGATCTTCTCGCGGTGCCTCCTCGGCGGGTACAGCAATGGCAGCAATCGCCCAACGACGCCAAGCAAACGGCCGAGCATGTCAGGTCTCGCAAGGGTATTAAGGGAGGGAGGCACGCTACTCTGACAAGGGAAAAAGAAACTGGAAACTGGACACCAGTCGCTGATGATCAAACCTCTTGTCTGGGCGAAGGTGCGGATCGGAACTCTGATGAGAGGGAAGCGACGCGACCGCAACCGATTTTTAAATGCGTTCAAGTTCTCCTTTTCCAAGGCATCCGAAGTAGTCGTAGACCGAACCATGGCAGAAAGCCAAGGGGTGTATTTTGTTTACAAATGTATAACGTTAATATTCAGAATCACCCCAAATTCCACAGAGGCCGTCCTTCCTGGCACTCAGTCGGTCCGCTAGGAGCTTCAAAGGAAGGAAGAACGCGATGCGAATGGGTGGCAATCGATTCTTCAGGACAAGTTACAATCATGAAATGAAAGGAGTGAGGGTGAGCCTCAGCCGCGGCTCAGACCTCTTGAGAAGAGGGATCGTGGCATCAGGGAGGAACGAATAGGCGTTTCACTTGAAGCTGTCAATGACGATCTTCTCCACCAAGGGCTCCGTGTCCTCCACAAAGTGCTCGACCGACTCGATCTCTGAGAGACCCTCAGCCGACAAGCGGTAGAAACGAGTGAGCTTCATCTCGTTGAGGAGACTACGGTCGTGCGAGACAACGAAGACAGTGCCCTCGAAGACGTTGATCGAGGCAATGACTTCATGGATGGCTTCTTCATCGAGGTGGTTCGTCGGCTCGTCGAGAATGAGGACATTGACGCGGCGGATGGCAAAGGTAGCGAGGAGCAGGCGGGCTCGGGCCCCAGGGTTCAACTCGGAAATGGGCGAGTCGACTTGGTGGATGGTGAGACCGTAGGAGATGACACGCGTGCCAGCAGCGAAGCGGGATAGACCACAAAGAGCAGCAATATGATCTCGAGGAGTAATGTCGCGAGGAAGGGACTGGTGTTCTTGCATGAGGCTGCCAATGCGAAGGTCGCGGCCAATGCTCACAGTTCCCGAGATGGGCTCGAAATTTCGGGTGATTGTCTGAAGGAGCGTACTCTTTCCAACGCCGTTATACCCAATAAGAGCAACACGTTCTCCGAAGTCGACACGAAGGGAGATTGGTGGAAGAGGAAGGGCAGTTTCGTGGTCGGTACCACGACCGAATCCCAAGATGACGGATTCGATTTGAATGGAGGAATCGATACCATGGCCTAGGGGATCGAATCGGAGCTGGAGGGGAGCATGGTCAATGACTTGTTCGACCACTTCTTGAGAATCTCGGAACGTTTCAAGAGCGGCAGCCTTCCTGCCAGAGCGGCCAGCACGATCTCGCTTGAACTTCTTCTGGAGCTTAGAGGCATCACCATAGTCGAAGAACTCGCCTCTCTTGGTGGCGACTTTCAGCTTGGTGATGGCAGTTGTGAGCTGCTCGTTGCGGTGTTGCTGATCGTCGTATGCTCTCCGTTGATTCTCAATAGCTACCATCTTGGCGTGTTTGTAATCGGAATATTTTGCTGAAGACACGGTCAAGCTGTCATCGTCTCCAATCTCCCAAATCTTCGTCACGACAGCGTCGAGAAAGGTCTCGTCGTGGGACACAATGATGAAGGTTTTCCCACTCTCTCGGATTGTATGCTGCAACCACAAAATGCTCGGCAAGTCGAGATGATTGGTGGGCTCGTCCATGAAGAGGAGCTCAATCGAAGGGCGGTGCATGGCTACGGCAAGGTAGGCCCGAAGAGCGCTGCCAGGGGAGAGGACGCTAATCGGGGTTGTGTTGTAGTTGGCAGTGCCCCATCCAACGGCACTGGCCGCGATGTTGAGGCGCCTCCAAGTCTCCTTGTCCTCATCGGCAGCTATGTTCTCAACGGCGATAGCCATGTCGAGGGCGTCGGGGACGGTCATGTTGCGGATCTCTTCCTCGGTGCCAATTCCAGGGAAGAGGGAGGACCAAGACAAAATATCTTGGTCGACTAAAAGGACGGATCCAGGCTCACGCTCATCGATCGAATGAGACCCGTGGATCCGCCCTGACGTGATAGAATAGTAAGGCTCGAAGACCTCTTTGGGAGTACCATTCAGGAGTGCACGAAGCAGCGTCGACTTTCCAGAGCCGTTGGGGCCCACGAGGCCAACAATGTCTCCGTCGACAAGAATGGCATCAACCGTATCCAAAAGAGGCTTATCGGGGGTGGCCAAGGAGAGGGAGGACAATTTCAACATCAGTATGAAAAACGTCGACGGAGGGCTACTGGAAAAAAGGGTCGCGTCAGAAAATATCCAAGCACCCAGACCAGCAAAAAAACAACAATATATTGAATGGTTTTGTAATAATAGGGAGGAAGAGAGCGGACCTGTTTGGAGGTGGACGAGGGTGAGGCGAGGGAACGAACGAAGTAAAAGTCTTAGTGTTCACGAAAGAGTCGACGAGCGATGGTTCGAATGAACGACCCACGACCACGACGAGACTAACGAATGGTCAAAGCAGATATGAACCAATGATGTGATCGGGAAAAGAAGGCTTTCCGTCAACACAGTTGGGAAATTCACGAGAATGACCAGAAGCGGGGGTTGAGCGGCTTCAGTAATTTCTGGACTCCCGAAAATCCGAACCTTCTCGACGTTTCGTTAATTAAGTGAAAGACATTGCCACTGCTCAAAATGATTCCACGTGGAAATAATCTCCGGCATTCGCGCTATGTCTGCGATTGAAAGCCCCTGTGCATTCTTTCTCTCATCTATTACGAGGTATACATTCAGGCAAACCGAGCTTGAAGGACCTGTATCGACAAGGCTCGAAATCTCAGGCAATGTATTAATGTTGTCTCGCGTGGACAACATAGGGTTCCGACAGGCTAACGTAAAATCGACAATTTGACTGTTGTTAATTAGTTGGCGGGAGGAGGTGTAGGCATCTCGGGGAAAGAGCAATGGGCGTTTTTATCGCAATTGAGGCCCTTAAAAAGGGAGCCCTGGGTATCGCGGAGCCAAAGGCAATACCTACAAAAACAAAAATGAGTTTCAAGAACGAAGTAAGTGGGAAATATGAGATGAAGGCCGACCACTGCATGGCCAGGTAATTGTTGCAGCTCATGGGGCGAGTCGCAATCCGCGTGTTCAGCTTGTTGGTCGCTTCCTACCCCGGAAACATAACCGCTTGAGAATCTTGGCACAGACGAGCAGGAAGAGGAGGAGGAGGGGAGGAGGGGAGGAGGAGGATGATGATGATGATAATGATGATGATGATGAGAGGAGGAAGGAGAAACCCAATAACAGAAGAAAGCGTACCCAGGTCATGTTCATCCAGCGCATATAATAGGAGCCAAAGGTCTGGCCGGTCCGATCGCAGCCACAGTCACAGTGGCCGTAAATAATCGCATTCATACCATCTGAGATATTACAGGATAAGAAAATGATTTTCCAACAATGAGGATGGAAAAGCGGGAACACTCCAGGAAGCTGCCAACAGGAATGAACCACTCGGGTCATGAAAAACGGGAGGAAGAAGATAGACGAGATAAGGCATTAGAAGGAGCACAATCAGTGTTCATGATGGTGTTGAGCGCCTCCATGCGACCGATCAAGTTGTCGCCTTGCCACGCGCCGAGGGTCTCGATGAGAAAAGGGCGAATGCCGTTGCCGTTGATCAAGACGTCCGTCGCGTTATCGTTCGTTCCCATTGACTACAAACTCACCATCAATATACTGCCCCAAGTAGCCGAAAGGAGGAAGATGAGAAGGAGAAGGAGAGGGAGAAGGAAGAGAAGGAGGAGGAAGAGAGGAGAGGATGCACCTCCCAGAAGATCATGGTGCCCTTGGAAGGGTTGGCCTTGAAGTAGTTCCACTCGCCGAAGAGGTTGGATCGGTCGAAGCCGCCCATATCCAACGGGTCCATGTTCAAGAAGTTCAAATCGACAAAGTAGAAGCTCGAGGGCAAGGTCACCTAAAGCAGGAAAGAAAGACATCAGAAAACAATCAAGAAAGAAAATGGAGAGGGACGAGAGGAGGAAAGGAGGAAAGGACCTTGGCGTCGGAAGCGGCCATCTGGATCTGACGGACAGTGCCGTCAAAGTTCATCGATTGGTTGGGAGTGTAATCGGGATTGCCGCCGCGGAAGAGAAAACAAAAAAGAAATGACATTAGATCATAAATAGGAAGGAGGAAGCGAGGAGAGAGCACTTAGTCCTCTTGCCAGAGGCGACGGTGACAGAATGGACAAAGTGGACATGGGGAGGGCCCAAGGGAATCGGATTCTTGGTCGCCATGTTCGCTAAGAACTCGATAACATCAGAATTTATTCAATTTGAATTAGTGCCATCAGACTTGTGAAACACTCGAAAGAGCCAGCGGAGGAGGGTGCTCTGGAGGGAGGTCGAGCACGCGTCCGGCGAATAGGAGAACTCGTTTCTTCCCCCAACTCTCGCCCCAAAGCCACGCAAAAGCGAAACAATAAAAATATTGGAAAACTAAAGATGAAAAAGGTATTCCGAGGAAGTAAGGAAGAAGAGGAGAGGGTGGACTTCGGACCTCCCCCCTTCCTCTTGACCTTTCCTGCATCTTCGCGTACAGCTCGAAACATGAAGATAATAACATTAATTATAATATTTTACCGAATGCAGGGTCGTGGGGGCGGCCGGCACGCGTGTCGGCGGGGCACCCGAGGCTGACGCGCTCGGCGAGGCGAGCGGAGGCCACGAAGACGAGGGCAAAGCACAGCACCGCTGCGATTGCCACACGCATCCTTGCACAATAACTCAGACAAAACAAAAATGATTCTCCTTATCGAAAAGAAGCGCGAGTCAGCGATGGACATGCCGAGCTTGTCATTCAGAATGTCCCATCGGATGTAATCGAAACCGAGATGCAGCCAGAGATCCGAGCCACGCCGACCACGCCGAGCAGGGCTGTCCGATTGAGTGCCGAGTGCTCCTTCGCTCTGTGCATTCACTAATCTTGTCACAATGGCGTATCCGCAGCAGTACCCTCCGCAAGGCCAATACGGCCAACCTCAGGCTGGTACCTGCTCTTTTTCTTATTCTCGATCGACTGGATGCTCCAATTGGTCGTATTCCCTTTGAGGAGATACATCATACAATGGATATAATAAATATTGGGATTCCTTTGCCGGCGAAGCGCGTTCAGCGTTTGAAATGACAGTCCCCATAACGTCAACCGAAATTTTCTTGAAGCGGTCCTCGCTCTCCTTATGCCTTTTAACTTCCTTGGTTTTCTCTGCTCCCAAGAAAATTTAAATGTAATAAGAAATATAAAATGGGGATCATGATGGGCGTGCGTCGAGAAGAGGGAATCGATCGTCGAGCCTCCACCAAACGACATTGCTCGAGCTCATTCCGTCTCTCGTTTCCTCTCCGTGTTTGTTGTTTCCTAAGTCTTTTTCAGAATCTTATGAGTCTGTTTGATCTTGTAGGGTATGGTGCGCCTGCTCAGCCTGGCTATGGCGCTCCTCAGCCTCAGCCTGGCTATGGTCAGCCTCAGCCTGGCTACGGTTCGTTCCCCTCACTGCCCCTTGCGCCATTCTTCCTCCATTCTTTTCTTTCCTTTCCTTTCCTTTCCTTTTTTCGCCGTTGTATCCACCTCATTGTGTTGGTGATGTAGGTGCTCCTGCTCCTGGCCAGTATGGTCAACAGCCCAGCTACGGTATCTCACACTCCATCTTGCTGTTGCTCTCCTCCTCGTCTTGTTGACGTTCCTTGTGACGTAGGTGCACCTCCTCCTGGCCAGGCCTACGGTATCCCCTGCTCTCTCCTTCTTCTTCCTCCTCCTTTTCTTGATATCTTCTTATTGTCCTTCTCTCATTGAGGTGCTCCTCCTCCTGGCCAACCCGCTTACGGTACCGCTGCTCATCTAGATGGTTCGATCGATCTCCTTTCTTACTCCGTTCGCTGTTATAAGGTGGTGCTCCCGGCGCTTACCCTCCTCCTGGCGCGGCTCCTGGTGGCCCCCCTCCTGGCTTCCCTGCTGCCGTACCCTCTTCTCCTGTTATATACTAATTTGGTGACTTTTCGGAATGGTGATTGATGATCTTGATAGTCTCCGCCTCCTCAAGGCGTCTGGTGGGCGAGCTATTACCAAGCGATCGTCCCTCAGCAGCTCTACACGTGGCAGCAACAGTTCTACTTCAATGACAAGGGCACCTCCCCACTGCCTTCATTCTCATACCATTCACGTATGAGTCAGTATGATTGCTTTTATTGTGACTGATGTTGCTTGTTGCAATGTAGATCGCAGCGGTTACTTGACGGTACGCGAGCTCCAGTCCATGGTCATTGGGCCTGGCTCTGGTCGCTTCTCTCTCGAGACCGCCAAGGCGCTCTTGAAGGCACTTTTTTCAATACTTTCCCGATTGTTCTCACTATCCCCATTGCGCGAATGAAGCTGTATTATTCGTAGCTCTTTGATGCGGATGGCAGCGGAACGATCGACATTAACGAGTGGGCTGCGATGAACCAGTTTGTCACTCAGCTCCACATGGCCTTCACTATGGAGGACCGCGGTACAACTTCTTCCCCTTCTTCTCCTTCATCTTCTTCCCATGATTTTGCGATTCTAAGTTTGAAGAGATTTTCATCCCATGTAGATCGTAGCACGAAGCTGAACATCAATGAGGTGGCGGCGGCGCTCGCTCGTGAGAACCTCCGCTATGACGTGCGCACCTTGGACGCTTTCATTAAGAAATTCTCCAAGAACGTCCCACAGCCCTCGCGTCGTGGCGTACTGAGCATCTTATCCTCCTTTCCCTTTCCCTCCTCCGTATATTGATTGTGTTTTGGTCACGGTAGCCTCCTCCGATGTTCGCTGGCGGTCTCAGCTTTGAGGAGTTTGTGAATCTCTCGGCTGTCATCTCTACTGCCAAGATCGCCTTCCAACGCCGCGATCAGCGCCGTGAGGGCTTCATCCGCATCTCTCTTGGTACCTCGTGTTTGCTTCTTGCTTGTCCTCCCAGTTTCATTCTGAATTCTCATTTTTCACAGAGGAGTTCGTTCAGCTCGTTGCGGAGTTGTAAGAGAGATGTCATCGTCCACTTGCTTCTCTCCACGATGAAATGAATAAAATGTTGGTGTCCCATTCTCTTGGTTTTTACGAAGGCGTACGGCTACAAGACTCGACCCAGAGGGCCAGATTTATTTGACTCTTCTCCACAAACATGAGGAGATAGGCTGACAGGGAGACGATTGGCTTCAGACACGGTATTGAATAGCCTCTGATACCCTTGCTATTCCCAGTAATATCCTTGTACAATTGCAAAAAGAAACAAATCCCTCTCTATCTCTCCTCACTCCTCAAAAGGCTTCGAGAGCTTCTTGTAGTCCTTCCCGAGAAAGGAACCGACATAGGTGCCGTGGAAGAGGTCGAGGTAGGGCCATGGGAAGGCATAATTGCAATTGTTCAACTTGTGATGATTATCTATCAGAAGGTAAGATTCCAATGAAATTCTATAATCATTACGATCATCATTAATTGATAGGAGCGCACCATGGTCCTGTGAGTTGTAAACGCCAGGAAGCTCAATCTTGATGCCGCAATGATCGAACACACCAGTAAGGCCATGCACGATCATGTAGAGCACAAAGGTCCGAACTGTCATTGGGAACACAAACGGCACGCTAACGATGAACGTATCATCGACATCATCATCATCACCACCATCACCACCAACAATACAATAGACAGCTGAGGGAGGCGGGAAGCCAGGAGAGGAAAATGGAGAGGGGAAGGACCTGTAGAGGATACAATAGTAGAGCTCCGCCTCCAATGGGTGGATGTACATGTCATCGAACGGCTCGGGGCTCTTGTAATAATGGTGGATCTAATAAGATTGAATTCCGATGAGAAAAGAAATGAAGCTACAAGGGAACTTTTAATTACATAGTGGTAAAACTCTAAAATGAAGCCACAAGGGAACAAAATTACTGTAATCAAAAAGAAAAATGTGAAGCCATAAAGGATATGAGGAGAGAACCACATTAATACCTTATGGAAATGCCGATAGAGAAAGGGGACAGAGTGGAGTAGCAAATGCCAATAGTACTCGAGGATCGTCTGCCAAACCACCGGAAGGAGGAATCCCACCACAGCTTCGAACCACAATGGATATCTAACAATAAGAATAGCACCAATATCTCACAATATTACCATGAATATCTGCTATTTGAAAAGCGATAACATAAGGAAAAGGGGGAAAGTGGAGGAAAGAGATGATACGAGGCGGAGGTGTCGATGCGGGAGTGACCGGTGCGGATGAATTCCAAGGTGATTCCCATCATCGAGCATGACATGATAAGATTCATCCTAAGATTTCACAGCATATGTTAACATAAGAGAGATTCTATTGCTACGATCAGAGGAACCACGCAAAGAGAAAGAGGCAGCTGCAAAATCTTCGGTCTCTCCATACACTTGAAGCGCAGCGAATCAAAAAGTCCTCAAAAGTTATATAAATGCGAAGGAGTATATAATATTGATAACAACAATCAAAGAAGAGTACGTAGTGAAGAGGACATGATGAGGTCCTCGGTCGGCCTTTCTCGAGGTGAGGCCGAGCCAAGGTCGCCAGTCGCCGTAGTGGTTCCGCCCTTTCTCGGGCTGGCTCTTCCATACCAAGTCCATCTCGTCATTCGAATTATTACAATTTATGCTTTCTTTGTTCGGATATTTGCTTTCTAATTTGTTTTCGAAGTGGTCTTGCGGAACAGCAGCGCCCTTCCTCGTCGAATTTTTCTGTTGCTCGAGCGAAGATCGACGTGGATGATTTCTTTCCGCGGCGGTTCCAAGCGCATCGCGCCTCACGCTTTTCTCGCTATTACCATTACCAATGTCTATGGAATTGGCGAGAGTGGTATTTGAGGCGGTGGAAGGAAGGCGGGAGCGGGCTTGGAAGAGGGCCGGGGGGAAGTGGTTAAGGGCGCAGTAGCGGCCGAAGATCCCCACGAGGCCAAGGGTGAAGCCGGCCCCATGCCCCCCCCCAAAGC
>Ga0154020_10010322_pt1 | contig 10691 bp, 7 predicted proteins | sample Klosneuvirus_201_FD_109709 | JGI IMG/M metagenome (GOLD analysis project Ga0154020, IMG submission 109709) | Active sludge microbial communities from wastewater, Klosterneuburg, Austria - Klosneuvirus_20160825_MG | ecosystem: Engineered > WWTP > Aerobic digester > Activated sludge | place...
GGGGCGACGTCGACGACCGGGCCGCTGTCCTCGTCTTCGTCCTCGTCGAGCTCCTCGGCGTCGTCTTCTTCGAGCAGCGCCTCGGGCTCGAGGACCTCCGGCTCCTCTGCGCTCGAGGCCGCGCTCGAGGTGCTCCCCGCCGTCTTGGCCGGGAGCGCCGCGGTCGAGACCGCTGGCAACCCGGTTACCGGCGGGGTGGACCCGGCGGACGCGATCGCAGCGCTCGATGGGGCATCGAGCTTCTTCGAGGGTCGTTCGCGGGGGGTCGGCGGGATCGTCGCGGGCCGGCGCGGGGTTGCCGTGCCGCGATCTTCGTCCTCGCCGGGCTGCTTGGCGCTCAGGGGCTGATCGCTTTTGGGGCGCCGAGTGGCCATCCGCGCCCCCACTCAAGGGCCGGAGCAGACGCGCGTCAACTGAGTGTTTGGGGAGGGAAGGAAATCAACCGGCGGTCGCGACGAAGTCGACCTTGAAGACGACCTGGCCGTTGAACACCACCGGACCGTCATCGGCGGCGCCGACCATCTTGAGGTCGATCGGCTGGTCGCAGTTGTCCGTGAAGATCAGGTCCGCGATCATCCGGCGCATGGCCGGACGGATGGCGGTGGTGATCACCATTCCATCGACGATCGGCACGCGATCGAAGCGCGCGACCGCCAGCGCCTCAGCAGCGGCCGGCCAAGGATTGGTGAAGTCGCCGACCACCAGATCGTCGATCGCCGGCTCGCCCCACGATTGGCCGACGGTGCCGTTGTGCCGCATGAAGACCAGCCCCGATCCGTACTTGGCGCGGTTGGCCTCGGGCACGCTGATCTCCAGCGAGATCTCTCGGATCTGACCCGTCTGCTTCTTGATGTGCGCGCAGTTGTCGCGGACGTCCTTGTAGTCCTGCGGGTTGACGACCAGCTCGTTCAAGAAGGTGTGGTCCATCTTGTCGACCTGGAAGTCGGCCTTGAGCTCGCCGTCGAAGTTGTCGCTGACGAGACCGCAGCCACCGAAGCCCACGGACCCGAGGAGGAGAAGAGATGGAGTCAAACGCATGCAGACATTCTTCACCGAAGATGGGGCAGGTTCGCAACGGGGAGCGGCCAGGTTGATGTGAGTCAACGTCCGCAGACGGCTTTTGGGCCGTCGCGTGTCGGCCGAAGCCCAAGCGTGACAGGTTTTTTTGGGGGGCGTCGGGCGGCGGGATGAACCCGCCTGCGGGCGCGATCGCTTCGCTTTACGCGTACGAGCGAGGGTATCGGAGGACTACTTCTTCTTGTACTTGGCCAAGAGGTCCCCGAGCGTCCCGAAGCCGCTCGCGGTGGCCGACTTGCCGATGTAGCTCGAGAACTCGGCGCGCTCTTCAGCGTCGGCCGCGGCCTTGATCGAGAGGCGGATCTTGCCGTTGCTCTGATCGACCTCCAGCACGGTGACCTTCACGGTCTGGCCAGGCTGGAACTCCTTCTTGAGATCCGCGCCGCGCTGGGTGCCCGTCTCGGAGATCGGGACGAGGCCGCGAGCGCCGCTCGGGATCTTCACGAAGAGGCCGAAGCTCTCGATGCGATCGATGGTGCCTTCGTGCACCGAGCCGGTGCCGAGCTCGTTGGCCAGCTCCTGCGGCGTCTTCACCAAGGACAGGCCGATGCGGCGCTTCTCGAAGTCGAGCGACACCACGGTGGCCTCGACCTCGTCGCCTTCCTTCAGCACCTGCCGAGGATCGCGCACGCGGTCGGTGCTCATGTTGGAGACGTGGATCAGGCCGTCGACGCCGGGGAGCAGCTCCACGAACGCGCCGAAGGGCTGGATGCGCTGCACCCTGCCGGTGACCTTGACGCCTTCCTTCAGCGTCGCGGCGGCCTTGGCCCAGGGATCTTCTTCCAGACCCTTGATGGTGAGGCTGATCTTCTTGCCGCCGTCCTTCTTGTCGTCGATGGCGAGGATCTTCACCGGGATCTCTTCGCCCAGCTTGAGCACATCGCCCGGCTTCAGCACGCGGCCGTGCGAGACCTCGGAGACGTGCACCAAGCCCTCGACGCCGCCGAGGTCGATGAACGCGCCGTAGTCCTTGAGGGTGGTGACCTTGCCGCGCAGCACTTGGCCGACTTCCAGCTTGGCCAGCACCTCGACCGCGTTCTTCTTGGCCTCCTCCTGGAGGATGGCCTTGCGAGACACGACGATGTTGCGACCGCCGTCCTTGTACTCGACGATCTTGAACGCCAGCTTCTGGTTCAAGAACACGTTGGCGTCGGCGACGTGACGGAGGTCCATCTGCGAAGCGGGGCAGAACGCGCGCAGGCCGTTCACCACCACGTCGAGGCCGCCCTTGTTGACGCCGGAGACCTTGCCCTCGATCGGAATGCCGAGATCGAAGGCCTGACGGACGGCCTCCTTGTTCTTGGCGCTCTGGTGGGCGAGGACCTTGCCGAGCTTGATCGTGTCACCGTCGACGGTGAGCACGCGGACCTCGACCTTCTCGCCTTCCTTGATCGTGAGGTTGCCCTCTTCATCGAGGAGCTCGGCCTTGGAGATGACGCCTTCTGCTTTGGCGCCCACGTCGAGCAAGACGGAATCGTGCGAGAAGCCGACGACGCGCGCTTGGATCACGTGGCCGGGCGTGAGCTCGCGCTCGCCGCTCTGCGCGTCATTGCTGCGGCCGCCGGGAGCGGCGCGACCTTGAGCCTTGTTCGCCTTCTTGCGCTCTTTGGCCTGCTTCTCCGCGAGCTCGAACATCTCCGCGAAGGTGAGCTCGCCCTCGGCGAGGACGGGAGCGGCGCTTGAGCGCGCGCTCGGCATCGCCTCGTCGCTCTGGGTGGCCTCGACGGGAGGCTGTGTGCTCGCGTCAGGTCCCTGCGGGACGGCGGGGTTTTGATTGTCGACAACCGACATGGTCTCTTCTCTCATTGGAAAAACAGGAGTTGGGCTTAGCCGAAGGTGCCGTGACCTACTGAAGAGAACGGGCGTTGTCACGCATGATCTCGGTGGGCAGGGTTTACGATCAGACTCTCACAGGGAACGCATCGTCCCGCCGTTGACCGTATGGGTCCCGCTTCCGGGGGATCCGATGGTCTCTTCGGCGCAGGCCAGGCCGATGGGAGCGCCGGCGGTATCGCTGCTGGCATAGCCATAAACGAGGAAGATCGCCCGAATCCCGCTGGGGAAGCGGGTGTGGGTCAGCGTCACGACCGTGCCGGCCGGGTTGATGTCGTTGCGGGCGCGCATCCGGCTGTCGAGGATGTTGTTGCAGGGCGCGGCCAGGTCGAAGCCGGCCTTCATCACGTCGGCGCAGGTCTGGACCAGGCCCCCGGCCGACTCGGCGGCGATGACCACCTGATGGAAGCTCTGGACCCGCTGCACGTCCACGATGTCGAACGCGATGTTGTAGGGGTCGCCGGCCTGGAGGAGATCGGGCTGCGCGCAGGCGCCAAAGGCACAGATCGAGACGTTGGTCTTCTGGCAGGCCACGCAGGTCATCTGCGTCGGGTCCTTGTCCATCGTGCCGCAGGCGCTCGCCCGCTCGCACATCGGCGCGGCCAGCGCAGGACAGAAGGCGCGCACACCGCCGTCGCTGGCGACCATGGCGTCCATTTGGATCAGGCCCGCATCGGGGGTCTCGGTGGTGCTGCCGCAGCCGAGCGCGAGCGCGACGAGCAGGGCAGAGAGGGGACGGGAGAGCGAAGTGAGGAGCAGGATGGCCTCCGGAAGAGCGGGCTCAGCGCGCGAGATCTTCGAGGATCATGCGAAGCGCTGGGTCCGTCGTTTCGAGCTGGATTTCACGCACATTTCGGGGGCCTTCGGCAAGTCGAATATCGAGGTGCGGGCCCGGGATCGCGCGGCTCAACTTGTCCGCCCACTCGACCAAGGTCAGGCCGGGCTCGGACCACAGCTCATAGAGCCCGATGCCCGCGACATCCGCGGCCGACTCGAGCCGATAGAGATCGACGTGGCGCACCTCGGGCGTGCCTGGGTACTGGTGGATCAGGGCGTAGGTCGGCGAGGAGACCTCCGCCTCTCGCGCGGGATCCAGGCCAGCCACGAAGCCGCGGACGAAGGCGGTCTTGCCCGCGCCGAGATCTCCGGTGAGGCCGAGCACGATCGCGCGGTCGGGGTCGAGCGCGAGGAGCGCCGCCAGCCGCTTTGCCAGCGCTCCGGCCAAGGCGCGCGTCTCGGCCTCGCTGCGGAGCGTACGTTTCATGGGCCCTTTCGGAGCCCGGCGATCGCCGCGGGCAGCGCGGCCAGCAGATCGGAGGCGATGAGCGAGGGCTCGCCGACCGCATCTTTGGCCAGATCGCCGGCCACTCCGTGCAAATAGGCGCCAGCGCGCGCGGCGAGCAGCGGCGGGACCCCGGTGGCGAGGAGCCCGCCGATGATGCCCGCGAGGACGTCGCCGGTGCCACCGGTGGCCATGCCCGGGTTGCCTTGGGCGAGGATCGCGGCGGCGCCCCCGGGCGCGGCGATGACCGTGGAGGCGCCCTTGAGCACGACGATGGCGTGGCTGCGCTCAGCGATCACCCGGGCCGAACGGAGGCGATCGGCCTGGATCTGCGCGACGCTGGTGCCGAGGAGGCGCGCGGCCTCGCCGGGATGAGGCGTGAGGATCGACGGCGCCGATCGGGCAGCCACCGCGCCCAGATCTTGGGCGAAGGCGTCGAGCGCGCCGGCGTCGATCACCGCGGGGATCTTGGCGCGGCCCAAGATCTCGCGGATCGCGGCCCGATCCGCGCCCACGCCGTCGAGAGAGCCACCGATCACCAAGGCGTCCTTGTCGTCGATCAGCGCCAAGACGGCCTGATCTTCGAGCCGCGGTGCGCCGACGCTGGCCCCCATCAGCTCGACGAGCGCCGGGGCGAGGCGGCACACCGTTTCGCCGTCCGAGGCCAAGGTCACCAGGCCCGCGCCGCTCCGCAGCGCCGCGCGGGCGGCGAGCAGCACTGATCCTGGGCGATCCGGCCGACCGCCGACGACCAGCGCGTGCCCGAAGGTCCCTTTGTGGGCGTCTAAGGCGCGGGGCGGGAAGACGCCCCGGAGATCGGCGGCCTCGAGCTGGCCGGCGATCAGCGGCAAGCGGGCCAGGAGCACGGGCGGGATGCCGATGTCAGCGACCTCGAGACGGCCCGCATAGGCGCGACCGGGTGGCAGGGCATGGCCGAGCTTGGCAAAGCCCAGCGCGACCGTGACGTCGGCCCGCACCGCCACGCCCAGGACGGCGCCGGTGTTGGCGTCGATCCCGCTCGGGATGTCGGCGGCCACCACCTTGGCTGGGCTCTTGGCGAGCATCTCGACCACCGTCTTGAAGTCCTCGGTCAGCGGGCGGGCCAGGCCCGTGCCGAAGAGGCCGTCGATCACCACCCGGTGCACGCCGAGGATCCCGTCGAAGGTCGCTGGGGAAAACGGGGTGGCGCGGAGCCCGAGCTGCTCGGCGATCGCCAGTTCGCGGATGAGATCGGGGGACTGGCGGGTTGGATCACCGACCAGGACGATCCGCACCGCCACCCCGCGCGAGGCCAACAGGCGGGCCGCGACGACGGCATCCCCACCGTTGTTGCCTGGGCCGGCCAGCGCGAGGACCGGGCCGGAGGCGCCGAGCGTCTCCAGCACGGACGTAGTCGCGGCGGCCACTGCGCGACCGGCCGACTCCATCAGTACCAGCGCGGGAATTCCGAGCTCATCGATCGCCCAGCGATCGAGCTGCTGCATTTCGTCGGCCGCGAGGAGCGGGATCATGCACCTCTTCGTTACCGCGCTCGTGCGGCAATTCCTAGTGCACCGCGCCCGTCATGGGTGGCTGTATTCGCGAAGCAGTTTTCGTGTCTGTTCGTGCGGCGCGGAGACGGAACGTATCGAGAATACGTGAGTCGCAGCGCCCGCCCGGGGCCGAAGGCCCGCGCGAACAGGCGCGAAAAGAGCGAGCGATACGGCCAGCCATGACGGGCGCGGTACACTAGTTCTGCCTCGGTAGTCTTGCTATAAGCGGCGGCTCATGTCGCGCGGCCTCCGTCTCTCGATCGCTACTCTCCTGGGGGGCCTATTGCCAGCGCTCGCAGGGTGCCACGTCGCGCCCCGCGAAGGACCGGAGCTGCCGCACCTGGACGCCAGCGTGCGCGACGGCGGCGGGGCGACCAAGGACGCGGGCGTGACGGACGCCGGGCCCCCGCGCTGCGATCAGGGGAGCCCTTGCGGCGGCGGCCTGGAGTGCGCGCGCGACGGCGTCTGCCGAGCCCCCGGCAGCGCCTGCACGACCACCGAAGGCTGCACCGCCCCCTCGATCTGCGTGGACCACGTGTGCGGTACACCGCCGGGCGCCTGCACGCTCGCCTCGGAGGCGGCCTGCGGCGAACACCACCGCTGCAGCGCCGTCGGCTACTGCGAGCCCAGCCTGAGCTCGGACGGGAACCTCGATCTCGAGTGCAGCGGCGACGTCGACTGCGGCCGCGGCGCGTTTTGCCGCTTCGGGGTGTGCGGCGCCTGTGAGGACCGCGACTGCCGCGCGCCCTTCGTCTGCGGCGCCAGCGGGCGCTGCCAGGAGCCCTCGACCTGCCAGCGCCCCTCCGATTGCTGGCCCGGCAACGAGTGCACGGGCGGCCAGTGCCAGCCGAGCGCCGCGGGCTGCCGCCGCGACCCGGCCAACGACCTGCCCTCCGGCGCCGAGCTGCTCAGCAACACCGCCAGCACCACGCCCACGATCTGCGGCGCGGACGTGGACTGGTACCGGATCGAGCTCGCCGCCGACGAGGGCGCGGAGCTGATCGTGCGCAGCGACGTCGCGGTGCTCCGCGTCATCGCAGATCTCTACACGCTCGCGAGCGCGATCGACGGCGATGATCTGCCTCCGAGCGGCCTGGTGCAGGTCTCTTTCCCCGGCCTCGAGGTCCTGCGCGTTCCGACCTCCACCCAGGCGCGCAGCTTGGCGCTGCGGGTGCTGCCGACCGACGTTGGTGGTCCGTATCTGGTGGAGCTACGGAAGCACGCGAACTTTTGCGCTGGGGATGAGCTCGACATCTACGGCGACGAGTCCCGCCTGCGGGCCCCGACGATCCCCCGAAACGCGGTGTTCTCGCTGCGCGCCTGCCCCGGCGACGTCGACGCCCTCAACGTGATGCTCGAGCGCGGCGACGCCTTGAGCGCGCGAGATGTGCTCTCGGGCTCGGACGGTCTGGTGCAGCTGTCGATCGCCGATGACGCGGGGCCCTTCGCCGGGCCCAAGGCCTACACCCTTACGACCACCGTCCCGCTGACGCCGAGCCCGCCGACCCAGAGCGCGCTGTGGACCGTCTCCACCGCCGCGGGCAGCGTGCCGGCCCTCGGCCAGCCGTATCAGCTCGAGCTCAGCACCCGCTTCGGGGCGCGCATCAGCGCCTGCCAAGGGGCGACGGTGGTTGGAGCCGGATCGACGAGCGGCGATCTCGCCGGGGCTCGCGACATCGGGCTCTCGACCTGCGGCCTCAGCGCCGACGGGCCGGGCCCGGATCGGGTCTACGCCATCACCCCGCCGCGGGCCGGCGCGGTGCTCCACGCCACGGTCCGCACCGCGACCCGCACCGCGCGCTTCAGCCTGGCAGCGCTCAGCGACTGCAACGAAGATCTCAGCCTGCTGAGCTGCGATGCGCCGCGGCCGGTCGGAACGCCGGCCTCGCTCGAGCTGGTCGCCGCCAACGTGAGCCCGATCTACCTATGGGTGAGCGCTCGGACGGCCACGGTCTCCACCGCCTTTACGCTGGACGTGACCTGGGATCAGTCCGGCGACTACACCTGCCGCTTCACCAGCGGGGTCACGCCGATCCTGGCCTCGGGGGATCTCGAGGTCGACACCACTGCCGGGACCAACACGGTAGAGGCCACCGCCAGCGCTTGCGGGGGCGATCTCTTCGCCGGTGACGGAGCCGGTCCGGATCGCTTCCTCTCGCTCGAGCTGGGCGCCGGAGAGCGGGCCGCGCTGGATCTGGTCGGGCCCTTTGGCGGCTTGATGTGGGTCGGCACCAGCTGCAACAACCTCGAGGCGAGCTGCGTCGGCGCGGCTCAGAGCCGCCTCGGGAGCCCCGGGCGTGTGGTGCTGCAGCCCACCGTCGCCACCAGCTACATCATCGCGGTCGATGGTGTGAGCAGCGGGGACGCCGGCCGCTACACCGTCCACGCTTTGGTGCGGCCGGCCTGCTTGGTCGACACCGAGTGCATGGCGCCCGCCCGCTGCGACGAGGGTGCCTGCGTGGCGCCGCCAGGCAACGATCGCTGCGACGGACAGCCCCTCACGCTGGTCGGCGGCCGCGCGGTCGTCCAGGCCTCGACGGGCGCCGCCGCGGACAGCTTCAGCAGCCTCAGCTGCCCCTCGGGCACCAGCGGCGGCCAGGACGTGGTGTACTCGGTCGATGTGCCGGCCGGTCTGAGCGAGCTGAGGGCCCGCATCAGCAGCGCGAGCTGGGATCCGATCTTGGTGGTGCGGCGCGGGACCTGCCCGACCGCGACCGCCGAGGTGGCCTGCAACGATGACGCGATCGCTGGCGCTGATCTGAAACCAGACGTGAAGGTGATAAACCCCGCTGCCGGCCGCTACTTCATCATCGTGGATGCGTACAGCGGCAGCGGGCCCTTCACGCTCGAGATCACGGCGCTTTGAGGTAGATGTCCATCACCTGGCCGAGGAGAGCGAGGGCCTCCTTCTTGGGGCGCTGGAAGGCGTTCCGGCCCATGATCGAGCCAAAGCCGCCGCCGGCGTGGATCCCGCGCACCTCTTCGAGGACCTCGTCGGTCCCCTTGGTGGCGCCGCCCGAGAAGATCACGATGCGCCGACCCGCGAAGGTGGACTGCACGACGTGGCGGATGCGGTCCGCCATGGTGTCGATCTTGATGCCCTGCTTCTCGTAGACCTTCTTGGCGTCGCTCTGCTCGATGAAGGCCGTGGGGGTCTTCACCTTGACGATGTGCGCGCCGAGCTCGGCCGCGATGTGAGCGGCGTAGGCGATGACGTCGATGGCCGTCTCGCCGTCCTTGGAGAGCGAGCTCCCGCGGGCATAGGCCCAGACGATGACCGGCAGACCGCAGGCCTTGGCCTCTTCGGTGATGTCGCGCAGGCGCTCGAACATCTCGTTTCTGGCCAAGGAGCCGGGGTAGATCGTGTAGCCGATCGCGCTGCAGCCGAGGCGCAGCGCGTCGCTGACCGAAGCGGTGACCGCGGGGCAGGGATCTTCGCTCTTGGATAGGGAGTCGGAGTTGTTGACCTTCAAGATCGTGGGGATCTTGCCCGCGAAGTCAGCGGCCCCGGCCTCGATGAAGCCGAGGGGCGCGGCGTAGGCGCTGCAGCCCGACTCGATCGCCAGCTCGAAGTGGTAGCGGGGGTCATAGCCGGCCGGGTTTTGGGCGAAGGAGCGAGCGGGGCCGTGCTCGAAGCCTTGGTCGACCGGCAAGATCACCATCTTGCCCGTGCCGGCCAGGCGACCCTGGTTCATCATGCGGGCCAGGTTGTTCAGGACGCCCGGGTTTTCGGATTTGTACCAGCTGAGGATCTCACGCACGCGCTCGCTCATCGAAGCCTCCGTTGGAGAGGCTGGTAGCACTCGCGCGTCAGCGCAGCAAGACCGTCAGAAGTTCGGGATCTCGCACAGATGCGAGACGGCGTTGCAGGTCTCCATACCCTGGCAGCCGGTCTGCTCGCAGGGCGCGATGCACAGCGCCGGTCCGGGGTTACAGACCTGTCCGGCGTTGCAGCGGCCTCCACAGGCATCGGGGGGCGGCGGGGTTTGCATCGTGCCTGGCGTGCCGCAGCTAGCCGTCTCGAGGAGGCAGACCAAGCCGGCGGAACAGATCGTGTCTCCGCAGATCGGCTGGCAGTTCAGGATGTCGCTGGTCGGCGTGCAGCTGGTGCCGGAGGCGCAGCTGTCGCAGGTGTCCGGGGGCGTCCGCGGATCGTTGGCGAAGTCCCAGCGCCGGTAACCGATGACGACCTCGTCGCCGTCCTTGGGGCGCGCGTCCCCGTAAAAGACGACGGAGTTTTGGACCGCGTCGTAGTCGAAGCCATTGACGCGGCTGCGCGGGATCGCCCGGCCATGACCGGCCGGTCCGATCGCGACCTGGAGGCTCGCCGAGGCGGGGACGGTAGACAGGCGGTAGGCCGAGGCCACGCCGGTGGCCACGCGGGCGACGTCGCGCAGGTTCTGGCTCATGTCACCGCAGAGGGATCCGAACTGGCCGCCGGTGCCGTTGGCGATCTCGACGTAGCCCTGGCCGGGCTCGAAGTCGTCGCGCTGACCGCTCTGGCGGCAGCCGTTGGGGAGGTCACCGACGATAGAGAAGGCCACCGCGTTTCGGGCCCGGTACTTGGCGACGAAGTCGTCGACCACGCCCTGCCCCGCCGGCTCGCTGCAGAACTGCTGGCGGTTGCCCCGGTCGGCGTCGCAGGTCCCGCAAGCGGCGCACTCCATCGATTGATCGCGCTCATCGGAGAGGAAGATGACGACGGTGGCCGCGCCTTCGCGCAGGTGGTGCGCGTCGACCGGTTGACCCGCGGCGGTCCTCGGCAAGAGGCGATCGATCGCGGCGATGCCGACCTCGAGGCCCGGCTCCCAGCCGCCCTGGGCGCCCACCACGATCTCACGCTGGAATTCCTGGAGATTGGCGGTGAGGCCGCTGCCCTCGAGCTTGCCGCGGTTGTTGCTGCTCATGCCGTCGGGGGCCCACATGCGGGCCACGGCGAGGCGGTAGTCGATCTGGGCGCTGGCCAA
>Ga0154020_10010323_pt1 | contig 10691 bp, 7 predicted proteins | sample Klosneuvirus_201_FD_109709 | JGI IMG/M metagenome (GOLD analysis project Ga0154020, IMG submission 109709) | Active sludge microbial communities from wastewater, Klosterneuburg, Austria - Klosneuvirus_20160825_MG | ecosystem: Engineered > WWTP > Aerobic digester > Activated sludge | place...
AGGCCGGCGGCGTTGCTCATCAAGCCACCGCTGCGCCAGCCCCTGCCTCGACGACGTCGCGCACCTCATCGCTGAGCACGCTGCTGGCGTCGAGGAGCTGGATGAAGTCCTGGTCGCGCCGCACCATTCCCCGCACGGTGTCGGAGCGCCAACGCGAAGCCAAGCTCGGCGGGGGCTCCATCTGGGAGGCCTCGATCTCGATGACCTCGTGTACGCTGTCGGCGAGACCTCCCACCACACAGTGCTCGCCGTCGACGTCCAGCTCCAGCACTACGATGCGAGTCTGGGGCGTGTCCGGCTTGGGTGCCATGCCGAAGCGCTCCCGCAGGTTCACCACCGCGATCGCCTTGCCCCGAACATTCACCACCCCCCGCAGATAGCTGGGAGCGGTGGGTACGCGAGTCACTGGACCCAGGTCGAGCACCTCCCGCACCTGAAAGACGTTGATGGCGAACAACTCATCTCCGAGGCGGAACGTAATATAGTGTCCGCTAGCCAGCGGCTCGGCCAAGCTCTTACTCATGGCGGGCCTCCGGTGCCGCGAACTCACTGTCCTTGGCGTCCGGGCCGCCGGGGGGCACTCCGAGGTCCAGCGCGACGCCGGTCGCCTTGCGAGCGCGGGCCGGGGCGGCGGCCTTCGCCCGCGGGGGCGGCGGGGCCTTGCGGACCGGCGCTACCGGGCGCGCCGCAGGGCGAGCCGCGTCGTCTCCCAGCCGGAAGAAGGAGACGTTCTCTCGGAGGCGGGCCGCCTGCGAGGTCAGCTCCTCGCTGGTCGCCGCCAGCTCCTCGGAGCCGGCCGAGTTGTTCTGCACGACGGCGTCGAGCTGCTGCATCGCGTCGTTCACCTGCGCTGCGCCGGTGCTCTGCTCGGCAGAGGCCGCCGCGATGTCCTGCACGAGCTCCGCGGTTCGCTGAATATCGGGGACCAAGCGGGTCAAGAGCCCGCCCGCGTTGCCGGCCAAGGTCACACAGTCGCTGGTCAGCTTGGAGATCTCTCCCGCCGCCGTCTGGCTGCGCTCCGCCAGCTTCCGCACCTCGGAGGCCACTACCGCGAAGCCCTTGCCGTGCTCGCCGGCGCGGGCCGCCTCGACTGCGGCGTTCAGCGCCAGGAGGTCAGTCTTGCGCGAGATCTCCTCGATGATCCCGATGCGCTCGGAGATCTGGCGGATCGCGTGCTCGGTGCTGGTCATGGCCTCACCGCTGGCGGTGGCGTCGGCGGCGGCCTTCTTGGCGATTCGCTCAGTCTGACGCGCGTTGTCCAGGTTCTGCTGGATGCTCGCGCTCATCTGCTGCATCGCCGAAGAGGTCTGCTGGGCGGCGGCGCTCTGCTCGGCGGCGCCTTGTGACAGCGCCTGGGCTGAGCCGCTGAGCTCTCCGCTGCCAGAGGCCACGTTCTCCGCGGCCGCGGTGACATCACCCACGACGCGCCGCAGGGAGACGACCATGCGCTCCAGGGCCCGACCGAGGGTGTCCTGCTCGGAGAGCACGGGCACTTTGACGGTCAGATCTCCCTCGGCGAGCTGACCTGCGACGGTGGCGGTCGCCTCTAGGTTCTCGACCATCCCGTTCATGTCGGCCAGCATGCGGCCGATCTCATCGCGGCTCGAGAATTGGGCCCGCGCCGACAGATCTCCGGTCGACACCAGGCGCACGACCTCCACCGCCTCCGCGAGGGGCTTGGTGATGCTCCGGGTGATGAACAGCGCGATCACGAGGCTCGCCAGGAAGGTGAACACCACGCTGAGGATCGCCCGGTTTCGGGCGGCGGCCGTCATGTCGACGGTGTCGGTGGCGGCCTTAGCAGCGTCCGTCCGGCAATGCTCTACCAGACTGCTGACCGCCTCCTGGAAGGACTGGTCGAGCGGGGCGTACTCACTATCGTAAAGCGCCATGGCCTTGGTGAGGTCGTTGGTCCGGCTGATGTCGAGCAGCCGGGTGCGCACGCCGATGCGAGGGGCGCGGCGGGCCTTGACCTGGTCGAAGGCGGCCCGCTCGGCGGGGTTCTTCAACTCGTGGGTGGAGTAGCCCTCAAAGGACTGGTCGATCTTCTGGTTGTTGGCGACCATGGCCTGTTCGACCAGGGCCTTGTCACTCTTCTCTTTGCTCAGGACATGGCGCAGGACGAGGGCTGCCTGCTCTTCCACCGCCGACTGGAGCCGCATCGCGAGCTCCAGCTTGACGATGTCCTCGTCCCTCACCTGCACGACGTTGGACTGAATTTGCTCCAAGGTGAGTACGTTCAGGGCACCGACGATGCCGGAACCTATCGCGATGACGCCAAAACCCAAGGCCAGTCTCTTGCCCAGATCGATGTTCTTCATTGCTCCGCTCTCCCTGAATGCGCCTGGCGAACCACTCCCCCGATATCGAGGATGAGCGCGACCTCGCCGTCGCCCAGAATTGTTGCGCCCGATACGACATCGATCGAGCGGTACATGTGTCCCAGCGACTGAATCACGGTCTGTCGCTGACCGAGGACGCGATCGACCACCAGGCCGACGCGCTGTCCGGCGTCTTCGAGCAGGACCACCCGCTCGGCCGCTGGAGGGGCCCCCGAAGCCCCGAAAGTATCTCTCAGTGAAACATAGGGTACGAGCGCTCCGCGGACATCCACGGCGCGTCGTCCGTTGTAGCGATCGCGGTCTCCGGGAGGCAGCTCAACCGCTTCCGTCACCGAGGCTAGCGGCAAGATGTAGCGGGAGGCGTCCACCTCGACCAGGAGCCCGTCGATGATCGCCAGGGTCAGCGGCAATCGCAGCGAGAGCGTGGCGCCCTGGCCAGGTTCACTGGTGATCGTGACGACCCCGCGCAGCGCGTCGAGCTGGCGCTTCACCACGTCGAGCCCGACGCCGCGACCGGAGACATCGCTGACCTGCTTGGCGGTCGAGAAGCCCGGCAGGAAGATCAACTTATAGAGCTCGCTGGGCGAGAGTGACTGCTCCGGCGAGATGACCCCGCGCTCGATGCCTTTGGCGCGGATCGCGTCGGCGTCGAGCCCGTTGCCGTCGTCTTGGATCGTGATGACCACGAACTGACCTTCGTGCTGAGCGCCGAGCCGCACGGCTCCGCGGGCGGGCTTGCCCCGCGCCAGGCGCAGCTCCTCGCTCTCGATCCCATGATCGACGGCGTTGCGGACCAGGTGCAGCAGGGGATCGACGAGGTGGTCGAGGACGCTCTTGTCGAGCTCGGTCTCGGCGCCCTCGGTGACCAGATCCACCTTCTTCCCGAGGGAGGCCGCGAGATCGTGCACCAAGCGGTTGAAGCGGCCGAAGGTCGAGCCGATCGGCATCATCTGCACGCCGAGCACGCCATCACGGAGTTCTACAACCAGCCGCTCCAACGCCTCCACGCTAGCTGCTAGCGCCGGGTCGGTGGCGTGCGCGGTGAGCTGGGATAGTCGCGCCTGAGTGATGACCAGCTCGCCGACCAGACTCACCAAACTATCGAGCTTGGTGGAAGAGACCCGGACCATACTCTCGGTGAGGCGGCCGGCCTTCTTTGGGGTGGGTGCCGCCGTGGGCTCTGGCCGCGCGATCGGCAAGTTCTGTGGCAGCTCGTCGAAGAGGACCACCGGGCCGCTGAGATCCCCAAAGAAGGGCTCGCTGGTGATCATGGCCTCGGCGTCGGTCTCGACGAAGACGAGTAGGTCCCGCAGCCGGTCCTCGGAGATATCGGAGACCAGCGCCAGCTCGTAGAAGAAGTAGCAGTTCAAGGGATCGAGCACGTCGATCGGCGGTACGTCCGCCTCGTCGAGCCGCAAGCCGACCTCGCCCGCGCGCGAGAGGTCGTGCATCAGCGAGCCCAGCGCGCTCTCCGAGATGAAGGCCCCGGGGCGGGGAGAGAGTCGGATGTTCCAGCGCTGCTTTGGGGAAGCCAAGGCCACCGGGGCGGCGGGAACCCTTGCCGAGGCCGGGTTAAGCGCGGTCAGGCGGGCCGCGAGCTCGGCGGCTTGCCCGGGTGGCAGCGGCTGAGACTCGACGCTGGCCGCCACCAGCGCCTCGATGTGGTCCTTTGAGGCGAGCACAACGGAGATCAGCTCGGTCGAGATCTCGAGCTGACCGCTGCGCAGGTGCTCCAGCAGGGCCTCTACGTGGTGGGTGAAAGCCGCGACCTCGGCGAGGCCCACCATGGCGCTGGAACCCTTCACCGTGTGGAAGATGCGAAAGAGGTGATTGACGCCGTCTTGGTCGCGGGGGTTGGCCTCTAGAGCCAGCGCACACTCCTCGACCTGGGATAGTAAGTCGCGGCACTCATCGAGGAAGGTTTCGATACCACTGGTGCTGGAGGACGTCATGAGATGGGACCGTCGAGGATGCGGCCGGCCGCTCGGACCGAGGGCGCGCCGCGGACCTCAGAGGGGATCCCTCGGACCGAGAAGGAGACGTTGTGTACCCCTGCCCAGGCGCGAGCGGAGGCAAGGAGCTGGAGGCCACAGCCGTCGATGGCCGTGACTCCCTGGAGGTCCAAGCAGAGCGCCGCGCCGGCGGAGAGCTCACGCGTTCGATCGCGGAGAAGCTGCGCGCGGTCTGCGGCGGTCTCCCGGGTGAGCGGTCCAGCAAGTTGTAGCGTCGAGATAGTATTGGGTGCGCCCACCATGCAGGGACGAACGGCTCGCGACGCGTCGGAGTAAGAAGCGTCTCGAGTCGGGTCAGTCGACTGGCGCGACAAGCTGCCACAGCGCGGATCACCGGGATGGAGCGCACCCTCCACGTTCGGCGCGACATGACGAAGGCAAGCCTCCGACGCGCGCCAACTGGCGGAGATCGACGATCGCTCCAGGGCGCCCAAGAGGTGCTGGCCCTCGTGCGCGAGGCTCGCGCGCGAGGGTCGAGCCGGCGGCGCTAGCGAACGACCAGGATGTCTTGGTCTCGATGCGCGCGCTAGCAGGCAGCTCGGGGACTCCTGACCCGTCCGCTCCCCTTGCCGGACTGTCGGATCCCAGAAACAGGGCTCCGCCGGGGCCTCGTATCGATCGGCCTGGTACGCGGCTTGCGAATGTGGCGGCATGGCGATCACGAGCAACCTCGAGCGCCTCTCGCGCCAAGTGATGTCTGGAATCCACGCCCTGAGCCCCAAGGCCCAGGAGAAGGACGTCGGTGAGCTCGTCTCTGAGTTCGGCAAGCTGGTCGCCTCCCCGACGGGCGCCGCCGACATCGAGGCGCTGCGCGGCCAAGAGCCGCTCCTCGTGGCCTGGCTCCTCGACGCGGCCTTCACGCCCTCCAGCAGCTCCGACGCGGTCAAGCAGGTCGTAGAGAACGTCAACGCCAACCTCAAGACGACGCGCTGGAGCGAGCTCGGCATCCCGGCGAGCTATGAGGGCCTGGTGCGCGAGGTCTGCCAGATCGATGAGCCGAGCCACAAGGTGCTGCAGCAACGGCCCGGTCCCAGCGGGAAGCTCGAGTGGCGCGCCTGTCTGGCGCCGAAGAACTTCGAGCCGCTCCTGGCGAGCGAGAACCCCCTCTTGCGCACGGGCATCTTCGGGCGGCGCGACATCCCGGCGCTGGTCGACCGGGCCCTGGCGGCCATGCGCGTCGACCGCGGAGTCTCGGTGCTGCGGAGCGCGCTGATGGGCGCCCACGGAGCGCCGGAGCTGATCCACCTCGCGCCCCACGACCTGGCCCTGCTCGTGGACAATGCCTGCGTCAGGGCCCGCGGGGGCGCGCTCAGCGACAACTCATACTATTGCGGCCGGCTGAAGCTCCCGGACCAAGACGAGCCCGGAAACACCTATGCGATGCCCTGGATCTCGTATCAGCGGATGCGCGGCGTGGCCTACGGTATCCGCGAAGGCGCCACCGCCGAGGACGTGATCGCCCGGGTGGAGCAGCGCCTGTCGGAGCGCGGCGTCCACCGCCCGAGGGTGCACCTCATCGAGCACGGCGGCTACAACTGCATCGCGCTGCCGAGCGATCAGGCCCGGGTCCTGCTCGCCCCCATAGCCCTGGGCGACCCTGCGACTGCGATGTCGACCGGGCCGATCGAATACGACGTGCGCGCCCAGGACTATCACAGCGAAAACGGCGTCCTCGGCGACCAGCTCGGCATCGTCGCTTACGCCAGCCCCGAGGTCACGCAGGCCTATTTGAAGGTTTGGGGCTTCGAGAAGTTCTGTCCCTTGAACAACGCCGAGACCGACGCCCAAGGTTTCGTGGCCTACGACCAGCAGAAGAACACCGTGGCCATCTCCTTCCGAGGCTCGGAAACGGACGCCGACTGGGAGGCCGACGCCGCGACTACGCCCGTCGACGGCGCCCCCTTCGGCGGCGGTGAGGTATCCCAGGGGACGGCGGAGCAGTTCTACTCCCTCCTCCCGCAGCTCGAGGCCGCCCTGAAGACGTTCCCGAGCGACGCCCACCTCATGATCGCGGGCCATAGTCTCGGCGGCGCGCTGGCCGAGCTGTGCCTCGCGTATCTGATGAACAAGGGCGTCCGCGTCGACCAGGTCTACACCTCGGAGGCCCCCGCGATCGGCACCTCGGACTACTGCGCCATCAACGCCAAACGCGTGGCCGAGCGCGGGACGGTGTACGTCCGCACCGAGAACTTCGGAGATGTGGTGCCGGTGGAGCGGCTCCTGGCGCGGCATGGGGACTTTGGGGCGGTGGCCTACTTTGATCGACTGGGAAGGCTCGGGCACAAGCCAAACTGGGTGGAGCGGATCCTCCAGGGCGATGGGCTCTTCAGTAAGTTGGCGGGCGGGAGGCTGGAGGCGGCTCATGACGCGCAGCTGGTGCTGGGGCTCAGGAGGAAGGCGCGGGAGACTGGGTTTAGTATTCGGTGAGGTGGAGGGCTTCCAGTGCTAGGCTCCCCACCATGAAGCTCGAACAAAGCGTCGCCCTCGTCACCGGTGCCTCCTCCGGCATCGGCCTCGCCGTAGCGCGCTCCCTCGTCCGCAGCGGCGCGAAGGTGGCGATGGTCGCCCGCGGCGCGGCCCGGCTCGCCCAAGCCTGCGAGGAGCTCGGCCCCAGCGCCGTGCCCTTCCCGCTCGACGTCGCCGACCTACCCGCCCTCACCGCGCTGCCCGCCGAGATCGTCCGCCGCTTGGGCCGCCTCGACATCGTGGTCAACAACGCCGGCCTCCACTACCGCGGCGATATGTTCCGCCACGACGCTCAGAAGCTCGCCAGCATGTTCACGGTAAACCTGATCGCCCCGGTCGTACTCACCCGGGTCGCGGCCGAGGTCATGACCAAGGGAGGCATCGTGGTGAACGTGGCCAGCCTCGCAGGCAAGCTGGGGGTGCCGGGTTCGGCGGTGTACTCGGGCACCAAGGCGGGGCTGCGCTTCTGGGCGCTCGCTGCCGCGGATGACCTCGGTCGCCTGGGCCTACGGATCGCGAATGTGAACCCGGGTCCGGTGGATACGGGGTTCTTTGACGATGACTTTGAGAATGTGAGTGCGATTACCTTCTCGCAACCGATGGTGAGCGCGGAGGCGGTGGCTGAGCGGGTGATGGAGGCGATCGGGAGTGAGGAGACTGGGCTCGACCTGGATATCCCGTATGCGTCGGGGAAGTTGGCTACGCTGAGTTACTTGCTGCCAGGGCTGGGGAGGGTGATCCGGCCGATGCTGGAGAGGAAGGGGGCGCGGGCGAAGGAGAAGTATGCGGCGGGGAGGGGTGGGAGGTAGTGGGTCAGTCTCCATCATCGTCGTTCGCGTAGTCGTTCGCCGAGTTGGTCGAGTTCTCGCATAGGCATGGGCCAACGCCACTCACGCTCGAACTCGGAGGCGGTGCAGCGACCGCGCAGCTCCTGCAATCCACGCCAGAAGGCGCGAAGGAGGGGCATGCCGCTCCACGAATAGGCCCAAATGCTCTGCCAGCGCGTGCGCTCTGGGGCAAGCCGCGGCCACGGCCCGGTCCGGACTCGCGGACCGATCCTTGCGCGTTTCCCAGAGCGAGCGCGCAGTGAAGCGCGCCACCCTCCGCAGCCGCCAAGCGAGCCGCAGACACCGCTTGGCCCCCGCAAAACTCTATGCTCATCTCCTGGCCCCGATGACGTTCCTCATCCTCCTCGTCCTGATCGCCACCGCCGCGGGGTTCTTCATCGTGCGTAGCAGCCGCCGGCCGAGGCTCGGCGCGGGCGATTCTTGGGCGCCCGCGATCGAGTCTTCCGCCCGTACGCTCTCCGGCCGTCGGGCGATCAGCGGGGGCGAGGCAGAGCTCCGGGCGGAGCTCGAGGGGGTCACCGTCACCGTGAAGGTGAAGGACGATGTGGCCATCGCCGAAGCGGCGCTGTACCCCGGGGCCAAGGATTTGCGCTTGATCCTGAGCTCGGGGTTGGCCGTGTCCTCGGAGGACGTCTCGTACATCCCGGAGGTCCCGCCGCCTCCCGCGTTTGGGCTTGATCCGCCGGTGCTGTTTCGCTCCGACGACGCTGCGCGCGCGGTGCGGATCGCGGAGGAGAGCGTCCTCGATCTGAGCCGGCTCCAGCGAGAGGCTGGCGGGAGCTCCGTCGAGCTGTTCGTGCGGGGTGGGTCGGTGAAGCTGACCGTGCGGGGCGCGCGAGCGACGAGCGCGACGATCGAGGCGCTGGCCCCGGTCGCGGCGCGCTTGGTCGCGCGGGTGGGCGGAGACCGCGCGCTGGCCGAGGTGAAGCTTGCGCAGATCCCCAAAGCGGCGCCTCGCGTCGAGACCTGCGCGTTCTGTGGCGGCGAGCGACGTGCGGGCGTCGAATGGGTGAAGTGCGATTCCTGCGCGAGCCCCCACCACGCGGAGTGCTGGAACTCTACTCATGCGTGCAGCAAGGCCGGTTGCGGTTCGGCGCGCTCGACGGCGATATAGCGCGGCGCGTGGGGGCGACGCCGCTGGGGCCTCGAGGCGACTCGACCTGCACGTTCTAGGTCGCGTTGAAGCGCTGGGACGTGCCCGACGGGCCGCCCGATCCCACGACAACTATCCCTGCAACTTAGGCAACTCTGGCAGGTCGCCGAACCTTCGAGCCTTATGCGCGCGCTCCGGGGAGGCCGCTTCTGGCGACCCACGTGGGTCGCGACCCATAGATCTCCCCCCGCGCGTCGAGGAACCTGAGCCCCGTGCTCGGTTTCCCTTCGATCGCCAGCCTTCCGTCGTGGAGAGCGTCGTGGTGCTGCGTGCAGAGCGAGGTGAGTTGGTCGTCGTCATGCTTCCCTCCCATGGCGCGCGGGCGGAGATGGTGCACGTCGATGAAGCGGAAGTTTCGGCAGCCGGGGACACTGCAGCGGTGGTGATCCCGGAGCGCGATGCGCTGGCGGGTGGCCTTGGTCAGCGCGCGGAGCTCGAGGCCGCAGTACGCCGAAACCGCGCGCACGAGCCCGCGGGCGCCCTGCGTGCGGAGGAGCTCGGTGATGGCCTCGGGGACCGGACCCACGGGGGCCGCGTCGGCAGGCTCTGCGACGCCTTCGTCGACCGGACCCACGGGGGCCGCATCGGCAGGCTCTGCGACGCCTTCGTCGACGCAGGTGAACCCGACGATCTCCGCGTCGCAGGCCGCGCACTCCCCCACCGACGGCGGGACCTCGATCGCGTCCGGGCCTGACTGACGCCAGGTGCGGTCGCAGCGGGTACAAACCGTGAGCGAAACCTGGTAGCCCGGCTTGGCCTCGTCCCGGCGGCCCAGCGCGATCTCGCACATCCCGCGAAACACCTCTTTGTCCGAAGCGCCCGGGCCGATCACGCGGCGCACGGCTTCGCGGGCCTCGCTCCACTCGGCGTAAGCCTCGGCCTCGAGCTCGAAGGCCACCCGCCGCGACACAAGGAGCGGGTCCTTGGCGTCGGTGGGATCGTCTCCGGGCTTTCGGCCCGCAACGAGGCGCTCGATCTGGCGCACGGTCATCCGGTCCGTTCGCGCCACCCATGCGGACTCATTCTCGGGCGTGGCCACCCGGGTGATCTCCCGGACCGCCGACCAAGAGCGCTCTCCGGACGCGAGCGACCGGCGGACCTCGGGGAGTGACTCGAGCGCGCGGGCGACGCGGAGCCGCTCGCGGGTCGTGCGGGCGTCGAAGCCGAGCCGGCGCTCGACGTACTCAGCGAGGGAAGCGAAGCCGAAGTAGCGGTGGACACCTTCACGCGCGGCGGCGACGAGCCAGCGGCCGATCTCGGCGTCGAGATCTCCGGCGCGAGCGGCCAAGCCCAGGAGGGTTTGGTCGATAGTTTGCCAGATAGTATCGTGCGCGGCGTGCATGAGGGTCACATAGCATGCGCGGACTTTTGACCAGGAGACGAGCGAGCCGAGCCCACTATCCCGCGCAACGCCAAGCGCGATAGGAGCGTCTTCAATCGCTGAACTCGGGGAAGATGGCCTCGCAAGTCATCCGCGCGTTTTCGGACGAACTCCGCGCCAGGGACGGGCCTCGCGCGCGGTCAAGAGGAAAGTGCAAGGACGTTTCCTCGCCGGGCGTTTTGCGGGCGAAACTCCTTGAGCTCCGTCTGCGCCCGACGGAGCCTCGACGAAATCCCAAGCCCATTTTTATTGAGAAGGAGCATCACGACTCAGACCGGGAGGCCCCGCGCACGCCCCACCGAGCACGCACCGCTGCCCCCAGAAGCTCGGCCTTCCTGCCTCTGCGGCCTTTCGGGCGGCGAGAGAGCGCTCGGTCGGCGACCTCGAACCAGTGACCTGGACGGAGCCCTGGCGGCCTGAGGACGACAACGCGCCCGCGCTCCCAAGCGCCGACGATGAGTCCTCCGGCCCCGAAGCTCGGGCTGACTC
>Ga0154020_10010324_pt1 | contig 10690 bp, 11 predicted proteins | sample Klosneuvirus_201_FD_109709 | JGI IMG/M metagenome (GOLD analysis project Ga0154020, IMG submission 109709) | Active sludge microbial communities from wastewater, Klosterneuburg, Austria - Klosneuvirus_20160825_MG | ecosystem: Engineered > WWTP > Aerobic digester > Activated sludge | place...
CGCAGGGCTTGCCGGTTTTGTTGATCCCGCCTCGGGCGTGAGCCTCGGGGAACTCGAGGCCGTGCAGCGCGCGGCGATCGGAGGCGGAAGGGCGCGCGTACTGCTGCGCTACGGGTTTCCGACTGGCGGGTACGCGCACGAGTTGCAGCCGCTGCTCGCCGCGCACCTCGTCGCCGCAGGCGTCAGGGAGCCACTCGATCTCGAGGTGGCCTCCGACATCCGCGCGCACGCGGTGCAGCGTCAGCTGAAGCCGATGGCTGGTGTCGCCAACGTTGTTGCGGTGGCCTCGGGCAAAGGCGGCGTCGGCAAGTCGACCGTCGCCATCAATCTCGCACTCGCCTGGGCGGCGCAAGGCGCGCGCGTCGGCGTGCTCGACGCGGACATCTACGGCCCGAGTCAGCCGCTGATGCTGGGTCTTGCAGGTCAGCGACCGGGAGTCGCACAGGGCAAGCGCATCCAGCCGCTCAGGAGTCATGGCGTTGTGGCGATGTCGATCGGGTTCCTGATCGACGAGTCACAGCCGATGGTGTGGCGGGGGCCGATGGTGACGCAGGCACTCACACAGCTGCTCGGCGACACGGACTGGGGCCAGCTCGATTACCTCGTGGTTGACATGCCTCCGGGTACCGGCGATATCCAGCTGACCCTCGCGCAGAAGGTTCCTGTCGCGGGCGCCGTGATTGTCACGACGCCACAGCACATCGCCGTTGCGGATGCACGCAAGGGGCTCAAGATGTTCGAGAAAGTGTCGGTGCCCGTGCTCGGCATCGTCGAGAACATGAGCCTGCACGTCTGCTCGAACTGCGGTCATGCTGAGGAGATTTTCGGCGCAGGCGGTGGCGACGAAATGGCGCGCGAATACGGTGTTGCGCTGCTCGGCCGGCTGCCGCTCGATGCCCGTATTCGCGAAGAAACGGACGGCGGCCGCCCGACCGTGGTCGCGGCGCCTGATTCGCCGCGTGCGGCAGCCTATTTCGCGATGGCGCGCCGCACAGCCGCTGCGCTCGCGCTGCGCGAGCGCGCTTCTGCCGGCGGCGCGTTTCCGCAGATCGTGGTCGAGGAGACCTGAGGATGAGCATCAAGGCCGACAAGTGGATCCGGCGCATGGCGCAGGAGCACGGCATGATCGAGCCGTTCGAGCCCGGACAGGTGCGCGAAGTGGGCGGCCGCAAGATCGTCTCCTACGGCACCTCGAGCTACGGTTACGACGTGCGCTGCTCGGACGAATTCAAGGTTTTCACCAACATCAATTCGACGATCGTCGACCCCAAGGCCTTCGACGAGAAGAGCTTTGTCGACATGCGGGCCGAGGTCTGCATCATTCCGCCGAATTCCTTCGCGCTGGCGCGCACCGTCGAGTATTTCCGCATCCCGCGCTCGGTACTGACGATTTGTCTTGGAAAAAGCACGTTTGCGCGCTGCGGCATCATCGTCAACGTAACCCCGCTCGAGCCCGAGTGGGAAGGCCACGTGACGCTCGAGTTCTCGAACACGACGCCGCTGCCGGCGAAAATCTACGCGAACGAAGGCGTCGCCCAGATGCTGTTCTTCGAGTCGGATGAGGTCTGCGAGACCTCGTACAAGGACCGCGGCGGCAAGTATCAGGGACAGCGCGGCGTCACCCTGCCAAAGACCTGAGGGTTGCCGAAGGCCTCAGGGTTGCTGCGAAGTCAGCCGCGCTGCAGTTCGCGGATCGCCATCACGAACTCGAGCTTCCCGCCCTTGCGACGCTCGGCGCGCACCGGAAGATAGCCGAGCGACGGCGCCATCCAGAGGCGGATCACGCGGCTCGAGCCCGGCCGGCGGCTTTCGAAGACGACCGTGTCGAGCTCGCCAAGCGCCGTCTTGAGCCGCTCGGGGCCCACCCGCGTGAACTCGTATTCCTTGATCTCGTTCTTGTCGATCGAATGCATGCGCACGGGAACATGCCCCGTGGCTGCGGCGTGCATCTGCGCGATCTGGATCGACATCGGGTCCTGGACGTCGGCGGGCGCCGCGAGGTCCACAGGCCGGTCCCCGGCGGTTCCTGTCACGCGCCCGCGCTGCCAGTCGAAGTCGAGCGAGACATCCCGGCTGGTGGCTTCGCCGCCGTCGTCCCCGCGGAATTTCAGCGGCTGCGTGCGTCCGTTCGTGAAACGCAACTCGGACGTCTGCGTCACCGTGTCCGGAATGGCGATGCGGAAGACGCCGCGCGCGAGGTTGCGTGAATCGTAGAGCCAGGTGTCGGCGCCCGTGCGCCGCAGCTCGAGTTTCGAAGTGCCGGCGTTGAAACCCTTCCACTGCACGGTGTAAGTGGCCTGGAAGGGAGTCGGTGCCCAGTCGGCCGCATGGGCAGCAGGCAGGACCAGCATTGCGACCAGCGCCGCAAGCGCGCAGCGGACGTCAGCAAGTCTCGGCATCGAAATCCTCCACGACCGGGGCAGCAAGCGCCTGGCCGTCGAGCCAGGGGCGATCGCCGTGCCATACGAGGCGACCAGCCGCCATCCAGCCGATCGCTCGCGAATAAAGGATGTGCTCCATCGCCTGAACGCGCGCTGAAAGAGACTCTGCATCCTCGCCTGCGCGCATCCCGATGCGCCCCTGCAGCACCACGGGCCCGCCGTCAAGCTCCTCGGTGACAAAGTGCACCGAGCAACCGTGCTCCGTCTCGCCTGCCTCGATTGCCCGTCGGTGCGTGTGCAGTCCCTTGAACTTCGGCAGCAGCGAGGGGTGGATGTTCAGCATCCGGCCACGATAGTGCGCGACAAACTTCGCCCCGAGGATGCGCATGTAGCCAGCAAGGATCACGAGATCGGGCCTGGCCGCGTCGAGGCGCTCGCTGAGCGCGCTTTCGTGGGCCTCGCGCGTGGCAAAACTCACAGGAGCCAGTGCGAACGCCTCCAGATCGAGGCCCCGGGCCGCATCGAGCCCGGGGGCGTCGGCACGGTCGGAGCCGACGCAGACGACCTGGGCGTCGATCTCGCGCTGCGCGCAGGCACGCGCAATGGCCAGCATGTTGCTACCCCGGCCCGAAATCAGGACCGCAAGCGCGAGCCGCGCAGGCTTCATGTGCTGATCACAACCCCGGCGTCCCCGCGGCGCACGCTGCCGATCACGCTCGCGATTTCGCCCTGCGCGCGCAGCAGCGAGAGCGCGGATTCGGTATCGCGATCCGCCACGACAACGACCATGCCGATCCCGCAGTTGAAAGTGCGGTACATCTCCGCGTCGGGAAGACTGCCGGTACGCTGCAACCAGTCGAACAACGGGTCGCGATGCCAGGCGCGGCGCGACAGGGCGACTTCGAGGCCGGCGGGCAGTGTGCGCGGAATGTTGTCGGTCAGGCCGCCGCCCGTGATGTGCGCCAGGCCGTGAACCGCAATCCGGCGCGCGAGATCGAGGAGCGGGCGGACGTAGATGCGCGTCGGAGCGAGGAGGCGATCGAACAGGGGGCGGCCGTCGAGCTGTGTTTCGGCCGTGGCTCCCGCGAGCCCGACCAGTTTGCGGATGAGCGAGTAGCCATTCGAATGCGCCCCGGAGGAGGCGAGTCCGATCACGGCGTCGCCCTCGGCCACGAGGCGGCCATCGATGATCGAGTCCTTCTCGACGATGCCGACGCAAAAGCCTGCGAGGTCGTAGTCGTCGCCGGCGTACATGCCGGGCATCTCCGCCGTCTCGCCGCCCACGAGCGCAGCCCCAGCCTGCTCGCATCCTGCCGCGATACCGCGGATCACCGCCGTCGCCGCGTCGACGTGCAGCTTGCCGGTCGCGTAATAGTCGAGGAAGAAGAGCGGCTCGGCGCCCTGTACCACGACGTCGTTGGCGCACATCGCGACGAGGTCGATGCCGATCGTGTCGTGCCGGCCCGTATCGATCGCAAGCCGCAGTTTCGTGCCGACGCCGTCGGTGCCTGACACGAGAACGGGGCGTACATACCGATCGAGCGGCACTTCAACGAGAGCGCCGAAGCCGCCGATACCGCCGAGCACTTCGCGGCGCCGGGTCCGGCGCACGAGCGGCTTGATGCGTTCGACGAGCTCGTCGCCGGCGTCGATATCAACACCGGCATCCCGGTACGTGACCGGCGTGGAAGGTGAGGGCATGCCGCTATAATAGCCTACCAATGCACGCCGCCTTCCGGTACATGGGGATTCTCGCGCTGCTCGCCAGCTTTGCCACTGCCGAGGCCACGCGTGCCGTACGTGTCTACGACGTCACGGTGCGCGATTCCGTGCCTGCACAGGTCGCGCGGGCCGCGATGCGGCTTGCGCTCGTGCGAGCGACGGGGCGGCGCGATGCGGCTTCGGACTCCGCGCTGGCGTTCCTCTTGAGCGACGCGCAGCAATACGTACGCTCGAGTCGGCCGGGCGCGAACGGCAGCACTGACGTCTCGCTCGACGGGGATGCCATCGAGCGTGCCATTCTCGCCGCCGGGCGTGCTGTCTGGCCTGCCGAGCGACCGCTGACGCTCGTCGTCTTCGAATCGCCCGCGGATGCGTCCGTGACGGAAGTGGCCAGAGCGCAGGTCGAGGCCGTCGCGATCGAACGCGGCCTGCCGGTGTCGATCGTACCCGCGGCCCTGCTCAACTTCGGGTCCGCGACTCTCGCTACACGCGACCTGCTGATTCCCGCCGCGCAGCGCCTCGGGGCCGACGCGGTGCTCGTGGGACGCAGCGACGGCAGCGCCAACGCAGTATGGCAGTGGACGTTGACGTCGCCGGACGTGGCCGAAAGCTGGTCGGGCACGCCCGAGGGGGCGGTACACAACGCGATCGACGCGTTCGTGCGCGTGAGCGACGTGCCGGTTGCTTCGACCGACAGTGAATTGATTGTGATGGTGACGGGGGTGCGCACTCTCGCGGACTACGCGGGCGTCTCGCAGGCGCTGGCGCGGGTGAGCGGCGTCAAGCGCGTTTCGATCGAGGAGGCAATGGGCGACACCGCGCGCTTTCGCGTGGTGACGGGCGGTTCGGGCGACACGCTCGCCGCGGCGCTTGCCGGTCACGCGCGGCTGGTGCCGGCGGCGGCGTCGATTCCTGGCCTCCTGTCGCTGTCCTGGTTGCCCTGAGTACGCGGCTGTCGTGCGGCACCTGCCGAATCTCATCTGTCTCGCGCGCATCGCGCTCACCTGGCCCATCATTGCGATGCTCGCGCGCGACCGGGCGGACCTCGCGCTCGCCGTTTTCACGGTGGCCGCGATCAGCGACGGCCTCGATGGCTGGCTCGCCAAGCGTTTCGGCTGGACTTCGAAGCTCGGGCGCTTTCTCGATCCGCTCGCCGACAAGATCCTGCTCGTCTTCGTCTTCGTGTATGCGACCTGGATCGGTCTCGTTCCCGTGTGGCTCACCGCCGCTGCAGTGGCGCGCGACGTGATGATCGGAGTCGGTGCCAGTATCTACCGGCTGTGGTTCGGGCCGCTCAACGGCCGGCCCACGGTCGTCAGCAAGGTGAACACGCTGCTGCAAATCGTCGTGCTCGTGCTCGCCATGCTGCGCGCCGCCAGTGGCGTGCCACCGTGGGAGATCATCCAGGCGTTGTCGCTCGTGACCCTCGCAACCACGCTGATTTCCGGCTGGGACTATGTCGGGCGATTCGTGCAGCGCGCCTGGCAGCATGCCGCTGCGCCACGAGCCTGACATGCGCCAGCTACCGCTCGGAGTGCGGCTGCGCGACCGCGCGAGTTTCACGAGCTTCGTCGCCGGTGCGAATGCCGAAGCAGTGCGTCACGTTTCGGAGCTCGCCGGCGGCGAGCGCGGCGGCTGCGCCTGGCTGCACGGGCCTGAAGGGTCTGGCAAGACGCATCTGCTGCAGGCCGCGTGCGCGCGTGCGGCCGCAGGCGCGCGTGCCGGTTACGTGCCGCTTGCCGAATTCTCGCAGGGTGACCCTGTCGTTCTCGACGGCTGGCGCGATCTCGATTGCGTGTGCATCGACGATCTGCAGACCGTTGCAGGAAGCAGGCCGTGGGATGAGGCCCTGTTCCGGATCTTCCGCGACTTCGAAGAACGCGGCGCGCGCCTGATCGTTGCTGCGAGCGAGCCCCCTGGCGCCCTCGGCTGGTCGCTCCGGGACATTGCCTCGCGGTTTGCAGCCGCGCCCGTGTTCGCCTTGCAGCCGCTCGATGAAGCGGGTCGCCTCGAAGCGCTGCGCCTGCGCGCGCATCTGCGCGGAGTCGACCTTCCGGACGAGACCGTGCGATTTCTGCAGCGCCGTTTTCCGCGCGACATGCAGACACTCTATCGGCTCCTCGATACGCTGGATGATGCAGCGCTCGCGGCACAGAGGCGGCTGACGGTGCCGTTCGTGCGCGGGGTGCTCGGGGGGTGATCCGGGCGGCGAGCTACGGGCAGAGGCGCGTCGGACGCCCGGCGCGTTGTGGGTACAACCTGAAGTTGTTGGGCAGGAGCCGCCCACAGCTGCAGAGTGTCCGCACCCTCTTGCAACCGTGAGTGCACATCATGGCGAGCCTTGCCGCAGTCAAACACTGGGATGATGAAGCAGACGTTGTGATCGTCGGCTACGGCCTCGCCGGCGCGACGACTGCAATCGAAGCCCGCGATCTGGATCCTGATGCCGATATCCTGATCCTGGAAAAGCTGGGCGAACACCATGCCGGCGGCAACAGCCGTGTGTCGGGCCAGTCGCTGCTGATTGCGAAGGACAAGGAGGCGCTCAAGGACTATCAGCGCGCCTTGAGCCGGTCGAATCCGATCTCCGAAGAGATGCTCGACGCATGGGCGGCGCGCATGGTGGAGCTCGAACCTTTCATCGAAGCGCGAGCGAACGAGGCGGGAGCGCGCTACATCCACAGTGCCGGCTGGAGCGAACGCGGCCGCATCCTGGAGTTTCCGGAATACGGCGCCGAACGGGCGGTAGCCCACACGGCCACGATTCTCCCGGTGCCGAGCGGCGTGTGGCTCGCATTCGAGGCATGCGTCAAGCGGCGACGCATCCGGATTGCCCATGACATGCCCATCATCGACCTGGTGCAGGACCCGGACACGCTCGAAGTTTTCGGCGTCATCGCGCTGCGAGGCGGGCGGCGCATCGCCATCAAGGCGCGCCGTGCCGTCGTGCTGGCGTGCGGCGGGTTCGAGAACGATCTCGACATGCAGCGCAACTATTTCGGCCTCGCTGACTGCGCTCCGCTTGGCACGCCAGGAAATACGGGCGACGGCATCCGCATTCTGCAGAAGGCGGGCGCGGCCCTCTGGCACCTGCGCAACCAGGGGCAGTCCGGCGGAATCTGGCCGGGCTTTCGCTTCCCGGGGCACGATACGGCATTCCTGCGCACACTCTTCTGGCAGAGCTTCAGCTGGATCGACATTGCAGGCGACGACCGGCGCTTCGTCGACGAGACGGCCGAATGGCAACTCACCCACTACAAGCAGAAACTGCACGGCGAATACATCGACACTCCGCATCATCGCGTGGGCCGCATGCACATGCTGTTCGACGAAACGACCCGGCGACACAACCGGCTCGTGACCGAAGTAATGACCTGGAATACGGTCGTTGCAGGCTACGGCTGGAGCGAGGACAACGCGAAGGAGATCGAGAGCGGCTGGATTGTCCGCAGCGGGAGCATCGAGGATCTGGCGGGGCGTATCGGTCGCGACCCTGCCGCCGTGGCTGCGACGGTGGGTCGCTACAATCGCGCCTGCAAAGAGGGCGTCGATACGGAGTTCGGCCGCAATGCGGCCACTTTGCATCCTGTCGCTGCGCCCCCGTATTACGCTATCGAAATCGTGCCAGCCATCGTCTGCACAGGCGGTGGCGCGCGGCGCAACATCGAGTCTGAGGTGCTGGATCATGCTGGCCGCGCGATTCCGCGCCTTTATGAAGCAGGCGAGCTCGGCTCGATGTTCTCGAACCTGTACCAGAACGGCTCGTATCTGACGGAGGCAATGATTTCGGGGCGCGCGGCCGGGCGCAACGCGGTGATGCGCTTGCCATGGCAGGTGACATTGGAGGCGGGCTGAAAAATGCGTGTAAAGACTCCGGCGATGAAACTGGACGTGCAGCTGGAGAGCGCCTGCAACCGGGGTGGCGAGCTGCATTTCACGGGACTTGCGGGCCTGTTGCCGTGCGAAGTGACGCTGGCGCCCGCCGAGCTGCGGCGTGTGCTGGCCATGGTGCTGAGGCCGTCGATCCTGGGTCTGCTGCTGAGAAAGTGAGTCTGGCGTGGACCTGAAGCAGCTCCGTTACTTCCTGGCGGTCGTAAGACTGGGAAGCTTCTCCGCTGCCGCCGAGGAACTGGGGCGCACCCAGCAGGCCGTGAGCAAGGGGGTGCGGCAGCTCGAGGAACGGCTCGGCGTCCGGCTGGTGGATCGCAGCTTGCGTCAACCGCGCCCCACGGCCTTCGGAGAGCTGCTGCTGAGGCATGCCGACACCGTGGACGCTGCCCTGCACGGATTCGAACGCGAGCTCGAGGTCATGCGGGCGCCCGACGTCGCACCCTTGCGAATCGGTGCGAGCGCTACCGCGTCGAGCCGAGTGGTAGCCGCTGCGGTACTGAGTCTGCTCCAGCAGCGGCCCGGCCTCGCCTGTCACGTCCTGGGCGGCATCGACGTCGATCTGTTGCCCCGCCTGGAGCGCGGTGATCTGGATATTGTGGTGGCATTGCATACGCAGCCTGAACTGCGCCGGGATCTCAGCTCCGAAGTTCTGGGATACGAGTCCTACGTGGTAGTCACCGGACGCGATCATCCGCTGGCGCGCGCAGCCACCATTTCGGCACGCGATCTCGCAGCGCAAGCCTGGATCGAAGGCATCAATCTGGGAGAAGTGAAGAGTGCTTTGCGCAGCGCTTTTGAAGCGCAATCGCTCCCGCCGCCCGTCGCCGTTCTGGAATCCACCTCGATCGAGTTTGCCCGCAGCGCGCTTGCGAGCGGCAAGCTGGTCAGCGTTCTGCCCGTGTCACTCCTCGAGGCCGATTTCGCGAGCGGCAGGTTGCGGCGTCTGCGCGTGCCGGGCTTTGAATGGTCACGACCGCTCACTTTGTTTCGCCGGCGTGGACCAGAATTGCGTCCGGGGGTGCTGGCCTGCGTCGATGCCCTGTACCACGCCGCAGCGAGTCTGCCCGAGGCACTGAGGCCGCACCGTGAAGAGGAATCGACCCGGGAGCGCGCGTTGCCGGAATCAGGCAGGCCGCAATGACGCCTTCTGCAGCCGCTCCTCGCGCAGTGCCGAGCGGCGCACCTTGCCAGCTTCGTTGAAGAGCGGTGTGCCCGTATATTCGAAGCTGTGCGGCCACTTGTAGGGCACCAGGCGCTCTTTGAGATGCGCACGCAGTGCCTCGTCCGTCACGCCGTGGGTCTCGACGATCGCGTGGATGCGCTGGCCGAGATCATCGTCCGGCAGACCGATCACCACGCTCGAGCGCACCGCCGGATGCGCGTTCAGTGCCGCTTCGATCTCGGCAGGATAGATGTTGCGCCCGCCGCAGAGAATCATGTCGGTGCGCCGGTCGGCGATGAAGAGATAGCCTTCCGCGTCGAGCCAGCCCATGTCCCCGACGGATTCCCAGCCGTCGGCCGTGACGCGTCGTTCGGCGCCCCGATAGCTGAAGGTCGAGCCGGGGCCCGTGGCGGGCAGCATGTAGATTTCGCCGACCTCGCCCGGCGGCAGCTCCTGTCCCTCCCGATCGAGAATCTGCACGCGGCAACCATCCATCGCGCGGCCAACCGATCCGGGACGCTGCAGCCATTCGGTCCCGGTTATGAAGGTGCGGCCGATGCGCTCGCTCGGGCCGTAGCCTTCGAACATGCGCTCCGGGCCCAGCCACCCGATCCAGGCCCGGAACAGCCATTGCGGGCAGGGCGCGCCGCCGGTACCCACATACTCGAGCGAGGAAACGTCATAGCGCTTGCGTACCGCTTCGGGCAGATGCCAGATGCGATTCAGCATCGTTGGCACAAAGAACACCTTGTCGACACGATGACGCTCGATGAGCTGCAGGCACTGCTCGGCATCGAAGCGACGCATCACCACGATCTTGCCGCCGGCGAAGATGCCCCCCCAGGCGGCGCTCCAGGGTCCCGCGTGATAGAGCGGGCCGGGCACCAGCATGGCATTGCGCGGCGTGAACAGCGACATCGCCCGTCCGGCGTCGTAGACGGCAGGGTTCGCCGGGACGATCAGCTTGGGCCGGCCCGTGCTGCCGCCTGAGGCCATCGCCCGCTCGTGTGGTGAGATTTTTTCCGACAGCGGCTCATCGGACAGCGCCGGATCGGGTTCCCAGCCGGACGGCAGGGTGCGGTGTCCGCCGGCATCGTTGCCGAGACCCACGATCAGCGACGGATTCGCCTCGGCAATGATCGCATCGCGCTCGAGGCGCGGCATCTTCGGTGCGAGTGGATTGGGTACGGCACCGAGCTTCCACACCGCGGCGCAGGCGTAGAAATACTCCGCCGCGTTCGGCAGGCAGAGGGTGACGAAGTCGCCCGCGCGCACGCCTTGCGCGGCGTAGGCGCGTGCCAGGCGGTTGGAGCGGCGCTCGAGCTGCTCACAGGTGATCGATTCATCCTCGAGCACAACGGTCACGCGCTGCGGCGTGCGCTCGGCGAACTGACGGATCAGGCGGACGTAAGGAATCAGGGTCATTGGGAGGATCTCCCGAAAATGGTAGCGGGAGGTTCCGTGGCTTGCATGCTCCGACTGGATGCGTAAGCTGCCCGCAGCATGTCATTTCCGGCCGAGCGTGCGACGCGCA
>Ga0154020_10010326_pt1 | contig 10687 bp, 13 predicted proteins | sample Klosneuvirus_201_FD_109709 | JGI IMG/M metagenome (GOLD analysis project Ga0154020, IMG submission 109709) | Active sludge microbial communities from wastewater, Klosterneuburg, Austria - Klosneuvirus_20160825_MG | ecosystem: Engineered > WWTP > Aerobic digester > Activated sludge | place...
ACCGGCTTGACGAAGCACCGCAGTGAGGGACGGGAGACTGAGATAGGGTTCGGAGGGGAACCAATCGGGCGGGAAGATCAACATGACCTTCATCTTCCGGCCGCTGGTGGCTTCGAAACTTTGGCGATTGAGGAGGATCAGTTCTTTGGAGGCCCGCTCGCCTTTGGAATATTCCACTTTCATAACATCTGGTCCTTCTTCTTCCCGGCCGAGAAGCGACAGAAATAATCAGAAAGCCAACGGGTTACGGAGGTATTGTAATGGTGAGAAAGAATGAGATGCAAGAGCGAGAGGGGTCGATTCTGCTAGATACGGCTATCCAGCGAACTACAGAAGATTGGGTGAAATGCCGCGGCTCGTGTGCCACAGCGCGAGGATTTCGACGACTTCAGGATGAGAAATCACGCGATAATAAAGATAGTAACGAACCCGCGGCAAGTGAAGGCGGCGAACACCAGCCAGCTTGACGTTTCGAGCCTGGGAACCGATCAGTGGCTGGGATGCGAGGATTTGAATCGCACGCTCAAGCTCAATCGCAAATGTATCAGGGGCTTTCGGCCGGTTAGAGACCCACCATTCAGCCGCATCAACGATTGCCTGGCCGGCACTGCCGACTATCCGGACAGGGAGTGGATGACTCACGGTCGGCGGATCTGCTTCAGGAGATCAGCCGCGTTCGTCGTCTCTCCCCGCTCAGCCTCTGCAATCGCAGCAAGCAGCTTGGCTTCTTCCTCGGACGAGAGCTCGAAGGTCTCATCGCCCTCCGGAGCCAGGACGGTGACCGTGGCTCCCTCGGGAAGGCTTTTCGCATCGATCTGAATCGTCCCGCCGTGAACTATTCCCGTAGTAATCAGCATAGGAGGATCCTAGCACTTCAGAGTGTGGCCGTCCAAGGTCCAGTGCGATTTTCTTCAGGCTGATTGGAGATAGGTCCGCAGGATGCTCAAAAAGTCTGTCAGCAAGGCCGCAGCCGACGGAAGCACCGGAGGCATAGCCTCGGGCTATGTTGAGGATACTTACGAGGGGAGAACGACGCTGGCAGGCTTTTTCAGCATCCTGCAGGAGGCCCGTTCACCCTTCATATATTCCACACGCATGAAGGTGGCTCCTGTATCGGTCCGGCACTCCGAAACAGTCAGAATGCCAAGGGGTTAGCTTGGAGAACGACATTGTACGAGGGGGAAAGATGGAGATGCAAGCGTGGCTTGATTGCCCCATTGCTCGCGCAACGCGCGGCCTCAGAAGGCCCTCGTTGGACGCGCGCAGTTTGGGGCAAACCAAGCCCCGCTTGCAATGGAGATGGAGGGAAAAAAATAGAATGACGTCTCGCCGACGTGCGCAAACGTGGCGCTCATTATTCTTCGCGCCGTGGACCTCGCAGAACGCGCACGATGAAACGGTGCTCGTCCCATGCGCGCAGGTGAAGGGCAGCCTGGCCATTCCTCTGATGATGCGTGGAAAGCGCAACGCGCGGTCGATGACTCCCCTCGTTGGACGCACGCACGCAGGGAACCCGCCGGGGCGCCCCTTGCCACGAAGTAGCTTATAAGCTACACTTGGATTCGTGGAGACCACGCCGAAAGAGTTGCGGATCTATGTCACGGAAGAAGGCCACGAACCCTTCAGTGAGTGGCTGATATCGCTACGCGATCATAGGGCCCGCGCGAAAATACGGGTGAGGTTGGACCGAGTCAGCTTGGGAAACTTCGGCGATTGCCATGGCGTTGGAGGCGGTGTTCAGGAACTTCGGATCGATTATGGACCAGGGTATCGGGTGTACTTCGGACAAGAAGGAACGACAATCGTGGTGCTCCTTTGCGGAGGAGATAAGAGCACACAGGAGAACGATATTGTTATAGCCCAACGGTATTGGAGCGGATACAGGAGGCGGCCATGAAGAAGAGCAAAGCCTATCAAGCAGATCTCATCGAAAGCCTGCGAGATGCTCGGGAAGCTGAAGAGTATTTGAATGCCGCGCTCGAAGAGGATGATCCGGAATTGTTCTTGCTGGCGTTACGAAATGTGGCGGAGGCACAAGGAGGGATAGCATCGCTCGCCGAGAAAACGAAGCTGAATCGAGAGAGTCTGTATCGCATGCTCTCGGAGCGCGGCAATCCTGAATTTCGAAGCCTCGATGCCCTCCTCCACGCGTTAGGCTTTCGGCTCGCAGTTTCCGTAAATCGTTAGGTGTAACCGCAGGGCAATCGAATGAACATCTACCGCCGACAAAGAATTGACTAAATAAATGTTTGATTACAAGACCTGACCCTCATCTGCTTTCGGAAGACATCACGCGTGGGCTTCTGACATATGCTCAGGATTTAGTGATCGAAGTAGACCGGGAGCTTGGGGATGTGTTTCCAAAAGCTAGGAAGTTGGTGTACGAGTTCTCGGAAGAGAGCTCAGAGTTTTCCGGGGATGAACTTTCTACTTTGGTGCAATGTACGGGGTTAGATGCATTAGATGCTGATCGCGTAATTAATTTTCTCCTGTATTATGGGGTGCTCGGCGTAAAACGCCCAGAAGAAGAAACACAGTACATCTACGATGTAAATTATGATATCGAAATGTTGCGTGTAAGAATTCGGAAATGGGGGCACTCAACGAAATACGTTGTTAATCCAGCTCTTTGGCCTGCCTTACGAGTCAAGAAGTAATTCCGGCGAGCCTACCTATCTCTTCGCTCCCATTCAACTCGTAAGCTCCCCCTAGATCGAGACAGCCATTGGGAGAACATTCTGGCACAATTGTCATCCTAGCCAGGAGGTTCCCATGCGCCAGTCGAAGTTCACCGAATCGCAAATTGTGTCGATCCTCAAAGAAGCCGATGCCGGGCGCCCAGTCAACGAGTTGTGGCGGCAGCACGGCATCAGTTCCGCGACCTACTACAAGTGGAAAGCCAAGTACGGCGGGCTCGAGGCCTCGGACGTGAAGCGGTTGAAGGAGTTGGAACACGAAAATAACCGTCTCAAGCGGATGTATGCCGACCTGTCGCTGGAGAATGCAGCGCTGAAAGATGTCATCGCAAAAAACCTCTAAGGCCTGCTGAGCGGCGGGAGGTCGTGGCCCACCTGGTCATGGCGGGCGGCCTTCCGGTTCAGCGGGCCTGTCGCGCAGTCGGACTGAGTCGGGCGACGTACTATCGGCCACTCGTGGACTGGGCTCGGCGGGATGCGCCGGTGATCGCGGCGTTGACGACGCTCGTCGCGGCGAAGAGTCGCTGGGGCTTTTGGAAATGCTGGGGGCGACTTCGATTGGATGGACAACCGTGGAATCACAAGCGGCTGTGGCGCGTGTACTGCCAGCTCCGCTTGAATCTCCCCCGTCGGACGAAGAAGCGGCTCCCTCTTCGTCCGCGTCAGCCGCTCGTGGTGGTGCCTCAGCCCAATGTCGTGTGGGCCGTGGACTTCATGAGCGATACGCTCTACGGCGGCCGACGCTTCCGGACCTTCAATGTGCTGGATGAAGGCGTGCGGGAAGGCTTGGCCATTGAGATTGATACGTCGCTCCCAGCTGAACGCGTGATTCGCGTGCTGGAGCAAGTCGTGAGCTGGCGGGGACAGCCCCAAGCGATTCGGCTCGATCATGGCCCTGAATTCCTCGCCGACCGGTTCATCACCTGGTGTGCGGAACGAGGGATTCAGCTGTGGCACATCCAGCCAGGCAAGCCGGATCAGAATGCCTTGATCGAGCGGTACAACCGGACCTATCGGACCGAAGTGCTCAATGCGTACGTGTTCGAGTCGTTGGAGCAGGTGCGAGAGATCAGTGCCGAATGGTTGCAGAGTGACAATGAAGAGCGGCCCCATGACGCGTTGGCGGGCCTGCCGCCTGCCACGTATCGGGCCCAAGTGGAAGCCAGAACTTCTCCCATGAAACTGTCTCCTTGACGGGGGAGCTTACGGCATTAGCACACTTCGGTTTACTGCCGTTTTATCTTAGTGGATACATCTTGTGTATCTAAGTTGATGCAATTGTTTCCAGGCGCTTTTGTTTTGTTGGCACAATCCTTTGATATCTGCAACACAATCCCATTGCCCGCAATTGGTGTGATGTATGCATAAACCACATCCATTCACAATTTGAGGAGGCTAATCATGTGGATGAGAACAGCAATCCTTGTGGCATATGTCCTCAGTTTTTTTATCTTCGCTGTGGGTGTCGGGGAAATTTACGCTGGACCCTTTTTTATCCCGAAGGGTAGCCCAAGGATCAAAATCAAACCGAATGCCGGCGGCTATCAGCTGAATCTCTACGATCGAGAAGGAAAACTGTTTCAATCTTTTGAGTCAAAAGCCTTTGCGTCTAAGCCCAAGTACCAGGCTTCGCAGGCTTTTAAGAAGCTTCTCGAACGAACGAGGAAGGAACAAGGCGCTTATATGCTGACCTCTCCTCAGGGAAAGGAAGGGGATGGTAAAGATACACCCGTAGAGATCTGGAGGGCGGAGCCGAATAAGACTCGTGGTGAAAACCAGGCGAGCGAGGGGCCCACTGCGGATAACGCGAATTCGGCAGAGGAAGTGATCGCCTCACTAAATGGCATCACGGCAGCTTGCGCCGCGGATGCAAAACTGTCAACCGATACGAATATATGTGATGAATTAGTTAATGAAATCGATGAGGCTGTGGCCAACTTCTCGACGACCCTTCAGGGCCAGTAATTAAGGATAACAATTTTCTCAATGTGACAGTAGATGAAAGAAGACATTCGAATAAGGTCACCGCTCGCGCTTGGATCTAACCCAGTCGGCAATAACAACGAACAGAGCCGGATGCTCGTAGATTTGACTGTGCTGCAGTGAAAAAGGGAGGGTCGGTTTCAGCCCGCTTGGTCGAAACAATGGCTCAAAGGTGTAACACTCACGCGGGACGGGCGGCTCTTGTTCTGCACTGATGTCTAGAGGAAGGTGTGGCAGAAACCTTCCTCCAGTTGAAACGAAGGAGGCAAGATAGACTCCCAATACTGTATACAAAGCCACTTGCGGACTTGTCTTCAAGAGTAGGACTAAGCTCATGGCGATTCCAAGCGGATAGACACGGGAACGACTGAAATATGCGCGGCCTAGCTTCTTTCGGAGAAAGTTGTCAGGCAGTCCCATGACCTCAAATACTCCGTTCAACAGCCAAAAGACAAGGTGAGCTGTCTTTAGCACATCACTCGCCTCATCGCCTGTTATTTTTGCAACAAGCATCTGGTTTTTTCCCAAGGATGGAGGCCCCATCTCTTGCACCCAGTAGCGAGCATTGTTTTGCCAAGTTTTAAAGAAGAGATTCAAGATTAGCGGAGACAGCACTATGACCAAGGCCACTTTCGCCAATGCTGGAAATCCTGTCCAGAATGGCAAAAAGAAGATACCCAGCCATGTGAGGGTAAGGATGACGGCAGCATGGATGGCAAAAAGTCCCGAATTCGGATCTCGAAGACGTACAAGCAAAAAGGGAGTAGCCATGCAGATGATTCCAGAAATTCTTTCCGCAAGCTCCGGAACTCTGAGGGCATACATCGCTATGTTGCCACCATGGCTATGCGCAACAACGAAATGACGGGCTTCAGGAGACTGGCGGAGGTCTTCAGCCAGTTTCTCACGCAATCTGTAGGCTGCATTCCTTCGTGCACGTAGTCCGTTCAACCCACTCCAGGTAAATTTGGAAACGGTTACTGTAGGTGGGAGACAGCCGGCAACTTGGTAGGACTGTTGAATACTAGCTTCAAGGGCGCGGCAGAAGATCGAATCAGGCATGGCCCAGGATGCGGATCTGGCAAAGGTCCCATGGACCGTGGTGACAGATATGACGTCTCGTCTCGAGGACATATTCCGATCAGGTCACGAGCCTCTAGCATTCGAGACTACCGCAGCTACTCAACCCGTCAAACTTTACATACCTAGATCACAGGTCAAACAGTCCCTCAGATAAGGGTCGAGGGAGACAAGAATTTCTCGGAGCTTGCCACTTAGCTTTTCAATCTCCGGTCTATTTCTGACGCTAGTAAGCCAGTGCTCGAACTTACTCACTGGCCTAGAGAACATATCCCTCTTATCCAAAACGGTGAATCCATCTTTCTGGAAACCAACGATAAAATCCGCAGGTACCACTAGCAGCTGCGTGACTACCTTGCCCACAGGATGTTCCTTAGGAACGTGGGCCAGGATCACATTTCGGGGTTGATGATAGAGAGAAACATGCATTCCTGAATCCACAGCTTGCTTTTGTGGTGCCCGGGCAAGGCGGAATCGCATCAGTTCTGACATACGCAGATCCCTTTATTTCAAAGTGATTGATCGAGCCACAACAACAAGCCTTCTCCGAACTCTGCGTTTACATGATCGCCAATGACCCTCTCGTAATCTATACGCCCATCAAATAATCGTCAAGCGCTGTTTCGTGAGCATATAAGTAAATGGTTGTATTATTACTAGACCCTGATACATGCACGCTACGAAGCGATACAATTAAATTAAATACTTATACATAACAATACTAACTTACATGCATCTCGCCTCAAGTCAAACGGCTCGTGAATCACCAATGAGCGGTGCTTCAGACTCTTCAAAATATATTGATCTGAACTGATCCCTTGAAGCTGGCGCATCTCATGTATTTTGGAGACTCCAAAGGACCCTTCACCAAACCCCACACTTTCCTAAGGCCAGGCATAAGCATAACCAAAACCATCAAAAAAGACGGGTCAGGTCTTGCACTCAAACATTTGCCGACTGGTAGCTGGCCGACTCCTGCTGCTCCCATTGATAGCCAACCGTTCAGTCGATGCTCTACTGCCACGATAGGGACGTATTCTCGCGCCGTCCGGCCTTCCGCCCCCACTCTTTTCTCCCGCTTGGGAGATGACGATCGCTGCTCCATCGCCGAGGAACGCGACCGGTTTGCCTGATCGACTCTCTGTCGTTTCGAAACTCCGGCGCCCTACTCCACGCGCTAGGGGTTAGGATTCCAGTTTCCGTCAATCGTTAGGTGCAGACGCAGAGCAAGTGAATGAACCTCTGTCGACAACCCAGAATTGGCTAACTGCTTGATTACAAGACCTGACCATAATCTGCTGCTCCATCTCGGAGCCCCCTCTTTTCGCCGTTTCGAGAGGGCAAATATCGCGGCCTCAGCAAGAATGGATTTATTCCGCTCTCACTTCTGAGACACTCGTCACTTGACTGTATCCTTTTCTCTCGCATCATGTATCCACTCGGATATTGCCCGTATTTAATGCCGCCACACGCCGATCCGTCATCTACCTGCAATTGTTCGTATTCATTGCCGATCGTACGACGGTGCATTTCTTGCGTGAGGATCATCCTTGTAACGGCGCCGAATCCAGTTCTACACCTGTGTCGTAGCACGAAAACAGATTGAGCGGCGAGTGGCGGCAACCATCCAATCGGAGGAGGAATCGGACATGGCACAGACATTTCGTGAATTACGCGAAGCGGTCGAACATGAATCGTTGACCTGGCAACCACTGACGGATCGGTCGGATACCGACCGCGTGGCACCGAAAAGTCTCGGTGGCGACACCAAAGGACTGCAGAAGGCGGAAGCGGTTCCGAGCATCGACTTCAAGGAGACGCTCGGTATCGGCACAAATCCGCGTCTCGCGATTCGTCGACTCGAACGCGGATTCGTGAGGCGGGAAGCACTCGAGGAACGGTTCAGAAAAAGCGAATTGATGAGGCTCGGGTACGGCGATCTCCCGGAATTATTGCAACGTGATGCACAGCCCGAAGGCGGTGCGGTCGCATCGGTGGATTGGCGCAATCGCTGGGGGACCAATTTCATTACGACGGTGCGTGATCAAAATCCTTGTAACGCCTGCTGGGCCTTTGCCGGTGTCGCCCTGGTTGAATCGATGGTGCGCATTGAAGACTCACTCTGGACGAGACTCTCGGAGGGTGATGTCCACCGCGGGATCGGCGCGCAATGTGCCGACTATGGCAACATTGGTAACGTCTCCAATTTCTTCACGAACAGCGGATTTGCCGACCCCGGCTGCTTTCCGTGGGCAACCAATACCCCGCCCTACACCCCAACCCCCGACCGCAACGGCAGAACGGTTCGAGGGCCGGCCTTTCAATGGGTCGGGACGGTGCAGCAAGCCAAGGACTGGATTGATACAGTTGGACCGCTGATCACCTGGCTGGAGGTTTACAACGACTTCTTCGCCTACGGCTCGGGCGTCTACCGCCGCAGTACTGCCCCGTCGAATACGCTGGCTGGGACGCATTTCATGTTGGTCATCGGCTATAGCGACGCGCTCCAGGCCTGGTTATGCAAGAACTCGTGGGGAACTGGTTGGGGCATGAGCGGCTTCTGCTGGGTAGCCTATGGAGATTCTGGGATCGATCGCTATGCCAAAGCCGGGGTGCGGAACGTCAACCCCGACCCTTGGACCAAGCGCCGGCTCCACAACGGCAACTTGTACGAAAGCGGCAACGGCGCCATGAACCGAAACCTCGAGGTGATGGGCGCGGGCAAAGGTCGAGTCCAGCACCGTTGGCGCGAGGGTGGCCCACCTTGGACCTGGGGCGTGGGTAAGAGTTTCGGCAGCGACGCGGCGGCCTGCCCCACCTTCACCGGAACAACGTTCACCCGCAATATGGAGTTGGTCTATTTGACGACGGCCAGTCGCCTTCACCATTGGTGGGGCCCAAGCGGAGGTACGGGACCGTGGAGCGACGGTGGAATCTTCGGTCCGACGGATTGCCGAGGCGTTCCCGGCTTTATCCAGGGAGACTATGGCGCACCGGGGAATTTCGAAGTGGTGGTCCTGGTGGGCGGTGGGCAACTCCAGCACGTGTGGCGTGATGGAGCAGGCTGGCATAACGGCGTGAAGTTCGGAACCGGCCTCGCCTATTCCGGAGCCACCCTGGTGCAAGGCACTTATGGGACACCGCATGGAAATTTGGAATGCGTCGCAGTTCGTTCCAATGGGACCATGCAACACTTTTGGCGCCATGAGCCGACCTTGACCTGGAACACCGGCATTGTCTTCGGCGCCGGAGTGGCCGGCTCGCCGGTGATGATCCAGGGTCAATACGGCATGCGCGATGAGTCCGGCCCACATGGGAATTTCGAGTTATGCGTGGCGGTCGGCGGACAGGTGCAGCATTGGTGGCGATGGAACGGTGGAGATGCGCAGTGGCGCCACAGTACGACATTCGGGCATGATGTGGCAGCAGTCGCAGGGATGTGCGAAGGACAATGGGGCATGAATTTGGAAGTCATTGTGCTGCGTCGCGACGGCCAACTCCAGCATTACTGGCGCGATGGTGCCGGATGGCATGAAGGTCCGGTGATCGGTCCTGCATGAGCGCGGATCAAGCGATACAGGAAGACTTTCGTCCCGGGCTTCCGGACCGGCTCGACGTTCGAGCCGGGACGGAAGCCCGCTTCCCTCTGCCTTCACGCGCGGGGGCGGGATACCAGTGGCACGTGTTCCTGATCGCGGGAGAGCGCGATGCTGCAACCCTCACGATCGAAACAGGTCACGCCCCGGAACAAGGTGCCATCCCTCAGAATCTGCCGGTGCCCATGCAACTGGTCGTGACCGGGTTACGCGAGGGGACCGCCCGGTGGAGACTGAGGCTCGTCCGTCCCTGGATGCCCGAGAGTCCGTTGGTGGATCAGGAGCTGCAGGTACTTGTGCAGTAACGTGGAATCAGACAGCCCATAGCCGCGACCCGCGTGACGCGCTTGACCCGATGCTGTCCCCATACTACCGGCACAGGACCAGTAATTAGAGTCAGGTCTTGCACTCAAACATTTGTCGGCTGGTAGCTGGTCGGCTCCCGCTCTCCTCATTGATAGTTGACGGTTCAGGCGATGCTCTCCTGCCACGACACGAACTTCTTATAGCGTCGTCTCGCCTTCCGCACCAACTCGTACTCCCCGCGCGCCAAATCAAAAGCACTGCCCCATCGCCGAGGAACTCGGCCGGTTTGCCTGATCGACTCTCCGTGGTTTCGAAACCCCGGCGCCCTACTCCACGCGCTAGGGGTTAGGATTCCAGTTTCCGTCAATCGTTAGGTGCAGACGCAGAGCAAGTGTATGAACCTCTGTCGCCAACCAAGAATTGGCCAACTGTGTGATTACAAGACCTGACCTTAATTTTCTCGAACCTGCTCCGCTTCATTGTCGTCCGACTCCCTTGGTGGGCCGGACTCTACTCAAATCTGGAGGAAATTGCGGTGCTCAGACCAACACGCATGACCCGGCAAAGAGTCGCCACGCGCCATTGGTGCCGCCAGGCATCGATAAACGCGAATCTCATACCCGTTCCTTGGCGAAGAACTGCGTGGCCTTTTTAAGATGTCCCTCTCCTCCTTCAGGATACGGTTCTCAACGCGCAACCGTTCATTCTCCAAAGCGAGATCGGCTTGCGGTGCCGACACCAGGTCAGCAGGACGGTAGACAGCCAACCACTTCCCCAGCGTCGACTTCCCAACCCCCAAATCCGCCGCAACCCGCGCACGGAGCAAACCACTGGTCAGCGCGATCCGCACCGCCTCCCGCTTAAACTCTTCGCTATGCTTGATCACCTCATCGGTCTCCTTGCGCGAGTGTTTAACTCTCAAGTGACCGGCACAAAACCGTGACAAGTCCATATTGAAAATGAATCGTGGAAGCGCTATCTTGAAATGTCGATACTTCGATCGAAAGGATTACAATATGGCTAGTG
>Ga0154020_10010327_pt1 | contig 10685 bp, 9 predicted proteins | sample Klosneuvirus_201_FD_109709 | JGI IMG/M metagenome (GOLD analysis project Ga0154020, IMG submission 109709) | Active sludge microbial communities from wastewater, Klosterneuburg, Austria - Klosneuvirus_20160825_MG | ecosystem: Engineered > WWTP > Aerobic digester > Activated sludge | place...
GCCGGCGAGACCGCCCCCGCTCGCTGCTCCACGGGCTGCCCGTCACCGTGAAGGAGTCGGTGGACATGGCGGGGCGCGCCTCCACCATGGGCGTGCCCTCGCGGCTCTCGCACCGCGCCGCGAGCGATGGCGGGATGGTCAAGGCCCTGCGCGAGGCGGGCGCGATCCTCCTCGGGCGCACCAACGTCGCGCAGTACCTGATGTCGCACGAGAGTCACAACCCGCTCTTCGGCCAGTGCAACAACCCGTTCAGCCTCGCGCACACGCCCGGGGGCTCCTCCGGGGGCGAGGCGGCCGCGCTGGCCGCGGGCCTCTCCCCTCTCGGCGTCGGGACGGACATCGGGGGCAGCATCCGGTGTCCCGCCCACTTCACCGGCATCGTCGGCTTCAAGCCCACCCTCGACCGCTGGAGCAACCGTGGCTCCAACACGGCGCTCGCCGGCCAGGAGGCCATTCGTGGACAGATCGGCCCCATGGCGCGCTCGGTCGACGACGTCGCCCTCCTGTTCCGTGGCGTCGACTACGAGCGCATGAGCGAGGACGATCCGCGCGTGCCGCCGCTCCCCGCGCCCGACCCGACCGGCATCGACCTCGCCGGCCTGCGCGTGGGCTACTACGTCGAGGACGGCCTCGTGCGCACCTCGACCGCCGTCGCGCGCGGCGTCGAGCGGGCCCGCCGCGCCCTCGACGAGCACGGCGCGCGGGTCGTGCCGTTCACGCCCCCGCGCATCGCCGAGCACATCTTCCTGTACTTCGCGGCGATGAGCGCCGACGGCAGCGAGATCATCCGCAAGGGGCTCGAGGGTGGAGAGGTCGACCCGATCCTCACCGGGCTCATGCGCCTCAACCGGCTCCCCGCGCAGGTCCGGGCCGGTCTCTCGAAGGTCGCGCGGGCGTTCGGCGAGGAGCAGGCGGCGCGCCTGCTGGACGTCGCCGGGCCGAAGAGCGCCGAGGCATTCTGGGGTCTCACCGCCGCTCTCCGTGCGTATCGCTTCGAGGTCCTCGCGGCCATGAACGCCGCCTCGATCGACGCCATCCTCTGCCCCCCGTTCGCCACCCCCGCGCTGCCGCACCTCGCGGGCAAGGAGTTCGCCCTCGCCGGGTCGCACTGCATGTTGTGGAACGTCCTGCAGTTCCCGGCAGGCATCGTCCCGGTCACGCGCGTGCGCGCCGAGGAGGCCCGCCGCGAGGGCGCGAGCGGGCGCTTCGAGAAGCGCGCCGCCGAGGTGGACGCGGCCAGCACCGGGCTGCCCGTCGGCGTCCAGATCGTCACCCGCCCGTGGCGCGAAGACCTCGCGCTCGCGGTGATGAAGGCCGTCGAGCGCTCGGTCCGCGACGACGAGAGCTGGCCGAGAACCCCCGTGTGAACGTGCGCGGCGCGCTGCAGCGACTCGGCGCGGATCCGCGCGCGTCGCGCTGGGCGGTGCTGGCCGGCGTCGCGCTCTCGCTGCCGACGCTCGTCGGTGGGTTCCAGGTCGACGATCACTGGCACGCCATCGCCCTGCGTGGTCACCCGGCCTGGCCCGAGTTCCGGCTCCGCGCGTGGGACGTGTTCCGCTTCTTCGACGGCTCGCCCGTCCACAACCAGGCGCTGATGGACCGAGGCGTGGTCGCCTGGTGGACCGACCTCGACGTGCGCGTCGCCTTCGTCCGCCCGCTCTCGTCGCTGACCCACGCGCTCGATCACCGCCTGTTCCCTGGCGCGCCGTGGGCCATGCACCTGCACTCGATCCTGTGGTTCGCGGCGCTGCTCGCCGTGGCGAGCGCGCTGATCGCCCGCTTCCTGTCGGGCACCGCGCGCGGCCTGGCTGCGCTGTTCTACGCCGTCTCCTGCGCGCGCGGGGTGACGGTCGGGTGGATCGCGCAGCGCAACTCGCTGGTCGCTGGCACCCTCGCGCTGGGCGCGATCCTGCTCCACGATCGGGCCTCGAAGAGGGAGGGATCGGCCCTGCACGGGCCGCTGCTCTTCGCGTTCGCGCTGCTCGGGGGCGAGTCCGCCCTCGCGGCGCTCGGGGTGCTCGTGGCCCACGCCTGGTTCGTCGATCCGCGCCCGCGTCCCTTGCGCTTCCTCGTGCCGTACGGCGTCGTGTTCGTCGGCTGGGCCGTGTTCTACCGCGTGCTCGGGGGTGGTGTGCGGCACTCTTCCGGCTACGCCGACCCGCTCGCCAATCCCGTCCGGTTCGCGCGGGGGGCCGTCGTGCACCTGCCGCTGCTCCTCGGCGGTGAGCTGGGCGCCCCGCTCCCCGACGCCTGGCCGGCGGTCGGGTTGGGCCCGCGCGTCGCGATGGTGGTGCTCGCGTGCGTCGCGCTCGCGTTCGCCGTCCGCGCGCTGACCGACCGCCTCGATCGCTTCTTCCTCGCGGCCGCCGTGCTCTCGGTGCTGCCGGGGTGCGCCACGTTCCCGAGCGGACGCCTGCTCACGATCCCCGGGGTGATGCTCGTCTGCCTGCAGGCGCGGCTCGTGACGCGGCTCCTCGAGGGAGAGCTGCGCGGGAGTCTGCGCGCGTGGGCGACGTGGGTGCTCGGGGGTCGCCTCTTGCTCGGCCCGGTGCTGTTCCTGGTCACGGCCATGCAGTTCGCGCTCCTCGAGCACCGCCTGCACGGCCTCTCGGACTCGATCCCCGACGACCTCGCGCGCCGTCCCGCGCTCTACGTCGTCAACGGTCCGGGGTTCCTCACGGCCTACGCCCCCGTGCACCGCTCACGGGCGGGGGTGCCCTCACCCAGGATCTTCGGCTGGCTCGGCATCGGCATGCGCCCGCTGACCATCCGCCGGATCGACGCGCGGACGCTGGAACTCCGGACCGACGGCGCCCTCTTCGGCGGCCCGCTCGAGATGCGCGCCACCGACCCCGAGCGGCGTTTCCTCGTCGGTGAACGCATCGTGCTGCCCGACGTCGTCGTCACGGTGCGCTCGACGATCGAGGGTCGACCCGACGCGGTGACGTTCACGTTCGCCGACGACGTCGACGCGGTGTCGCGTGGCTTCGTCGCCTGGCAAGGGATTCGCTACGTGCGGTGGACGCCGCCGCCGATCGGCGCGTCGAGCGAGCTCGCCGCGCAGCCCCTGTTCTCCCTGGACTAGGTGCTCGCTCGACTAGAACAGGAGACCGAGCTGCAGCAGCGAGAGGGTCGGGATGGTCTTGGTGCCGAGGGTGTCCATCACGCTCGCGAGCGGCTCGGGCACCTGCACGCCGCTCGGCAGGTTCGAGGTGGTGCGGTGGTTCGAGACGAACTGCACCCCGGCCTCGATGCCGGCGGTCAGGCCGCTCGAGCTCGTGTAGAGGAAGCCGATCCGCGGGTTGATGAAGAACGTCTCGGTGGCGAGGGTGTAGGTCGTGGGGGCGAACGAGCCGAGGGTGACCGTGGTGCCGCCCTCGATGCGTTGGCGCCCGATCCGCAACCCGAGGTAGAACGAGCTCTGCAGAGGGAAGATCCGCACGTCGGCCGCGACCGACTGGTAGCGCAGGTCCATCCCGAGCACGCGGGTCGCGGGCAGCGTGCCGAACTCCACGCCCAGCGCGACGGTGCGCTCCACCTTGAACATCGCCTCGACCGAGAGCGGTCGCGGGAAGCCGACGCTGCCGATCACGCCGAGGCGGAAGTGCTCCTTGTTCTTGGAGGAGCTCGCGTCGATGGGGGGACCGTCCAGCGTCGTCCGGGCGTGCACCGTCGTCGCACCGAGGGCGAGTGCGCAGGTCAGACCGAACATCAACCGTCTCATGGGGTCCTCCTCGAACGAGGGGCACGATGGCACCCGATCGAGAGAACGGACCCCCGCGCGCGCCCTTGAGGCCGACGTCGTCACGACGACCGGCGGTTACTCCCGAGAATCTTCGCTCGCGCCGGGCTTCCCGATGAATGCGCCGCGAACGCAGGCCACCCGAGGTGCATGGTCACGCGCCCTCTACCCGTCGTCGTCGGCCTCGTCGCCGCGTTCACCACCGCCACCGCCACCGCCACCGCCGACGACGGCCGGCTCGGCCGCGCCGGACAGCTCGCGATCCGCGGCGACTTCGATCTGCGACTGAACGTGACCTACGTCAAGAGTCCGCGCGGCGACACGGATTCGTCGACCAGCTTCCAGCTCGGACCGGCTGCGGACTTCTTCCCGATCGAGCACGTGTCCGTGGGCGCCGCGTTGACCTACGCCCGCCTCACGGCGGACCTGCACTCGTTCCGGGTGGCGCCCCGGGTGGGCTACCAGATCCCGCTCGGTGAGCTCTTGTCGCTCTGGCCGACGGTGGGGGTCTTCTGGCAGCAGCGCACGGTGGATCCGAAGCTCGATCTCCGGGAGAGAAAGCTGGGGATCGTGTTCGACGCGCCCGTGCTGGTCCACGTGGTGCCGCACTTCTTCCTCGGGCTCGGACCGCGGGTCTCGGTCGACGTCGCGTCGGGGTACGTCTACTTCGGCGACCGCACCGAGGATGCTCCGAAGAAGACGGAGCTCGGCTTCGTGTCCACGATCGGGGGCTACTTCTGACGAACGACGCCTGTCACGGCGCGAGACCCCGCGCGACCTCGCGAACCAGCGCGCGCGCCACGTGGCGCCGATACTCCGCCGTCGAGCGAACGTCGTCGATCGGGCTCACGTCGGCGTCGACCGCCGCGTCCAGCCCGGCGAGGTCGAGGCTGCGCGTCGAGCGCCCCTCGAGGAACCGCTCCACGTGCGCGAGCGGCGAGGTGGTCGGCGCGACCGAAGCCATGCCGAAGCGCGCGCGTCGGATCGTCTCGCCGTCGCGCTCGACCACGGCGGCGAGGGCCACCTTGCTGATCGCCTGCGCGAGCCGGGTGCCGACCTTGCGCCAGCTCTGGAACGCGTCGGCCGCGGGCACCCGCACGTCGAGCCACGCGACCAGCTCGTCGGCGGCGCGCACCGTCTTCTTGTAGCCCTGGTAGTAGTCGCGCAGCGGCACCGCGCGCTCGCCGCGCACCGAGCGCAGGCCCACCACGGCCTCGAGCGCCATCAGCGCCGCGACACCGTCGCCCGCTGGAGAGGCGGTGACGACGTTGCCCGCCAGCGTGCCGCGGGCCTGGATTTGGATCGCCCCCACGTCCTTGCCGGCCTCCACGAGGACCCGGAGGGGCGCGAGCGCCGGGGCGCGGCGCACGGTGAGGAAGGTGACGCCACCGCCGAGCCGGATCGTGTCCCCACGTACGGCGAACTCCACGAGCTCCGGCACCCGCGACACGTCCACCAGCGTGGTGGCGGGCGGAGCCACGGCCGACGGCGGCCGCAGATGAGACTCGACGACGAGGTCGGTGCCGCCCGCGATCACGTGGTGGGGCACGCCACGCGTCACGAGATCGGCGACCCGCGCGCAGGCCTCGCCGAGGTCGCGGGGGCGGAAGAAGCTCTCGCCGAGCGCGCTCACGAGGCCCCCCCAGCGCGCACCACCGCCGCGTGCTTGATCGCGTCGACGATGCGCTGGTAGCCGGTGCAACGGCAGATGTTGCCCGCGATGGCCTCGCGGATCTCGGCGTCGTCCGGCGCCTTGTTGCGCCGCAGGAGCGCCTCGGCCGCGATCAGCATGCCCGGGGTGCAGATCCCGCACTGCGCGCCGCCGTCGTCGACGAAGCACTGCTGCAGGGGCGCGAGTTGCCCGGCGGCGAGGCCCTCGACGGTGAGGATCTCGGCGCCCTCGGCCTGGCCGGCGAGGACGAGGCACGCGTTCACGGGCAGGCCGTCGAGCAGGATCGTGCACGAGCCACACTCGCCCTCGCCGCAGCCCTCCTTGGTGCCCGTGAGCCCGAGCGGGCCGCGCAGGACGTCGAGGAGGCGCGCCGTGGGCGAGGCCTCGACCTCGTGCATCACACCGTTCACTTGCAGCTTCACGACACCACCTCCGCGCGACGCGCGCGCTCGAACACGTTCTCGGGCAACAGCGGCAGATCGGGCAGGAGCACGCCCGCGCCCCACCGCAGGTCGGCGGAGAGCGCGTGCTCGATCGCGTTGGCCACGGCGGGGGCGCCCCCGTCCATGGGCAGCTCGCCGACGCCCTTCGCGCCACCGGGGCCGTTCGGATACGGCACCTCGACGAGCGTCGTGTGGAACTCCGGCGCGTCGACCGAGGTCGGCACGATGTAGTTGGTCATGCGGGCGTTGGCGATCGATCCGTCCTTGCGCCACACGATGGCCTCGTGGATGGCCCAGCCGATCGCCTGCAGCGTGCCACCCTCGACCTGGCCCGCGCAGAGCACCGGGTTGATGGCCTTGCCGACGTCGTGCGCGGTGAACAGGCGGAGCACCCGCGTCTCGAAGGTGTCGAGGTCGATCTCCACCTCGGCCACGTCGCACGCCCACGAGTAGCAGGGGTAGGCGTCACCCTGGTAGGTCGCGTCGTCGAAGGCGCGCGACTGCGGCGGCACGTACTGCACGAGGCACTTGGTCTCGGCGTCGCCCGCGGCGAGCAGTCGATCGCCGGCGGCGGCGAACGACTCGCCGGGCGCCGCCTTCGCGCGCACGTGGCCCGCGACGGCGGCGGCGGCCTTCTGCACGATCGAGCCCACCACCATGACCGTGCGCGAGGCGACGGTCGGCCCGCTGTCCGGCACCTTGCTCGTGTCGGGGTTCTCGAACGACACGTCCTCGAACGCGAGGCCGGCAGCCTCGGCGGCGATCTGCTGGAAGATGGTCTCGGTGCCCTGACCGATGTCGGTCGACGCGCTGCGCACCCGCAGGCGGCCGCCGCGCTCGAGGTCGACCTGCACCTTGCCCTTGAGGCGGTGCTCGCCGGAACCGGTGAAGCCGGCGCCGTGCATGAACGTGGAGATGCCGAGGCCGCGCCGCTTGCGGCGTCCGGCGGCGGCTTCGGCGGCGTTCCAGGCCTCGAGGTCCCTGGCGCGCCGGTCGAAATCGGCGGCCTTGGTCGCGGCGTCGAGGCACTCCTGGCCACCGACCGAGACGTCGAGCACCTGCCCGGTGGAGGTGAGATCGCCCTTCTGCAGGAGGTTCTGGCGGCGGAGGTCAATCGGCGAGCGGCCGAGCGCGCGGGCCACCGCGTCGACGTGGCGCTCGACGGCCCAGATGGTCTGCGGCGCGCCGAACCCGCGGAACGCGCCGTTCGGCGGCGTGTTCGTCGCGACGGCGCGCGACTCGACCCGGTGGTGGGCGAAGCGGTAGGCGCCGCACGCGTGCAGGGTGCCGCGCGAGAGCACCACCGGCGTGAGGGTCACGTACGCGCCGCCGTCCATCACGACGTCGACCTTGATGGCCTCGAACGTGCCGTCGCGCTTGCACCCGAGGGTCACCTTGCACACCGCGGGGTGGCGCTTGGTGGTCGCCTCGATGTCCTCCTTGCGGCCGTAGATCAGGCGCACCGGCCGGCCCGACTTGCGCGCGAGCAGCGCCGCGTGCAGGCCGATCATCGAGGGGTACTCCTCCTTGCCGCCGAAGCCGCCGCCGGTGACGGTCTGCTCGACGCGGGCCGCGGCGTCGTCCACCAGGTGGAAGGCCTTCTTGAGCGCCTTGTGCACGTAGTACGGACACTGGAGCGACCCGGCCACGTGGACGACCGGGGTCTGTCCCTCGTGCCAGCTCGCGACCACGCCCTGCGGCTCGATGTAGAGCTGCTCCTGGTGGTGCACGCGGTAGGTGCCCTCGATCACGACCTCGCTCGCCGCGAGCGCCGCGTCGACGTCGCCGCGATCGATGCGGTACTTCTTCTGCACCACGGTGCCCTCGTCCAGGGACAGCACCGCGGGCAGCGGGTCGATCAAGAGCTTCACTGCGGCGCGCGCGCGCTCGGCCTTGTCGCGGTCGGCACAGGCCACGAGCGCCACGGGCTCGTACACGTGGCGCACGACCCCGGTGGCGAGGATCGGCTGGTCCTCTTCGATCAGCGCCACGAGGTTCTCGACGCCCATCGCGACGAGATCTTCGGCGGTGACGACGGTGACGTCGGACCAGTCGAACGCCGGATCGAGCTCGATGCCGCGGAGGGTGCCGTGGGCGACCGGCGAGCGCACGGTGACCCCCCACAGCTCGCCCGGGCGGGGCGGGAGGTCGTCGACGTAGACGGCCTTGCCAGTGACCTTGGCGTGGCCGTCGATGCGCGGGACGCTGCGTCCGATGATCATGCGGTTCCTTCGCTGCGAGGGGAGAAGAAGGTCGGTGGAGAGCCAGTCAGGCGCACCACGTCTTCGATGGTGTCGAGGTCGCGCTCGCCGACGAGGCCCTGGGCCGTCGCGCAACGTGCGCCGAGGCGGGCGAGCACCGCGCGGAGCGGCTCGGGACTCGCGAGGAAGCCGGCGTCGAGCACGCGGCCGCGCAGCGCGATCGGGTGACCGCGCTCGGGGCGCGCGGCGTCGTGGCCTTCGAGGCCCGCCAGCAACGTGCGCGCGACGCGGGCGGTGGCCGGCATCACGTCGACCGGCGTGACCAGGAGGTGGTCGTCGCCGCCGAACGCGTCGGCGCGGAGCGCGGCGCGCAGCGACCCGGCCGGGCCGAGCGCGTCGTCCTCCTCGCTCACCACGACCCGCACGCGCTCGGGCAGCAGGGGCGCGAGCAACTCGGCGACGTCGCGTCGCACGACGAGCACCACCCGCTCGGCCTCGCGCGAGAGGCGGCGCTGCGCGTGCAACGCGGCCAGCGGCAGGCCTTCGACGAGCAGGAGCGCCTTGGGCCCACCCACCCGCGATCCGACCCCCGCCGCGAGCACGAGCGCGACGTTCACGGACGGCCCCGCCGGAAGGCGACCATGGCCGCCACGATCGATACGGCGATCTCCGCGGGCGCCCGCGCACCGATGTCGACGCCGAGGGGCATGTGCACGCGGGCCATGTCCTCTTCGGAGAAGCCCTTCTGCTCGAGCCGCGCGCGGGTGCGGGCGGCCTTGGCGCGCGAGCCCACGCCGCCGACGAACGCGAAGCCCTCGCGCAGCGCCCACTCGACGACGCGCTGGTCGAGCTGGTGGTCGTGGGTCATGGCGAGCACCGCTCCGGTGCGCGGGACGTCCTTGCCGGCGAAGAGGAAGTCGCCCTGTACGCGTCGCAGGCGCGGCTCGACGGCGTCCTCGTCGACGAAGCCGTCGCGGTCGTCGCAGAGCACGACGCGGAAGCCGCACTGCGCGAGCAGCGGCGCCACGAGCGCCCCGATGTGACCTCCGCCGACCACCAGCGCCGGGGTCGCGGCGACGAGCGGCTCGAGCAGCAGATCGGTCTGGCCGCCGCAGCACATGCCGAGCTCGGGTCCGAGGCGGAAGGTCTGCACCTTGGCCTCGGCGTCACCGCGGAGGAACCCGCGGAGCGCGCGCAGGACCGTGTGCTCGACTGCGCCGCCGCCGACGGTGCCGATCGCGTGGAGGACGCCCTGCTCCTCGATCAGCACGAGCTTCTGGCCCGGGCTGGAGGGCGCGGAGCCGCGGCGGGAGAGGACCGTGGCCATCGCTGCGCGGAGGCCGCGGTCGGTCGCGTCGGCCGCGGCGCGCAGCACCTCGGAGGGCTCCGCGGTGCGCGGCACGGGGGGCTCGGCGTCGCCCCCCGGCGAGCCGGCCGACGCGTCGTCACGATGCCGCGCGGGGTCCCCGGACATCGCCGACAAATAGCACGAGGGCCCGGAGAATACGCTACGCGCTGCGCCTCTTCACCCACGCGGCGGTGACGAGCACGAGCACGATGATCTGCGCGAAGCCCACGGTGGCGAACAGCACCTGGCCCTGCCACGCCGCGTCGAGCGCCAGGCTCAGCATCAGCCACGAGAGGTACGCGTCGCCGCTCGAGAGGCTCCACACGGTCGCGAGCAGACGGGTCCCGGGCGCGTCCTTGTAGGCGTGGAGCGGGTGGAGCTCCGCCTGGTCGTCGTCGTCGGCGTCGCCGCTCACCCACTTGCCCTGGAGGACGAGGTGACCCATGCGGCCGATGAAGATCTCGGCGCCGGCGAAGAAGCCGGGCGTGCCCTTCTGGATCTTCTTCCGCAGCGCGGCCTCGCTCTCGTCGCGTCCGCGGTCGAAGATCGGGCCGAGGTGGTTCAGGTAGTGATCCGCGGCGAAGCTCCGGAGCGCGGCCTGCAGGAGCGCGAGGCACAGCACCGCGCGCACGCCGAGCGAGATGCCGAACGTGGTGGCGGGCAGGGTGGTCTGGGTGAGCCGCACGAGCAGGCCGCCGTGCAGGATGACGGTGGAGAGCCAGTCGCAGATGCCGTCGATGGCGTGCCCCGAAGGGCTCGCCGTGCCGCGCGCGCGGGCGAGGGTGCCGTCGGCGCAGTCGAGCACCGTGCGCAGCTCGAACACGAGCACGGCCAGCAGCAGGCCGCGGTAGCCAGGGATGGTCAGGCAGAACGCGGCGACCAGCGCGATGAACGGCTGGATCGCGGTGACCTGGTTGGCCGACACGCGCGTGCGCAGGAGCCCGCGGACCATGAGCCGCGCGACGGGGTAGCGATAGAACCGGTTGAGCGGCTCCTCTACGCGATCCTTCCAGCGCGCCTCCAAGACGGCCCCAAGATGCCCGGTCGAGGCCCGGGTCGGCAAGGGTCAGCCGGTGCGAAAAATGCTTCGCGGGGCGGGGCGCGGCGCCAAAAAACACCAGCGCCGCCAAGGTGACCTGGCGGCGCTGTCTCGTTTCGGTGGAGCTGACGCGGATCGAACGCGCGGCCTCTAGAGTGCGATTCTAGCGCTCTCCCAGCTGAGCTACAGCCCCTTGCGAGGACGCGAACCTTAGCGTCTGCTCTGCCCGAGTCAACCTGA
>Ga0154020_10010328_pt1 | contig 10684 bp, 5 predicted proteins | sample Klosneuvirus_201_FD_109709 | JGI IMG/M metagenome (GOLD analysis project Ga0154020, IMG submission 109709) | Active sludge microbial communities from wastewater, Klosterneuburg, Austria - Klosneuvirus_20160825_MG | ecosystem: Engineered > WWTP > Aerobic digester > Activated sludge | place...
ACCGTCACCCTGCACGAGGCGTTCACCGTCGGCGGCGACACGCTGCGCCACCCCAACGACCCGCAGGGGTCACCGGCTGAGACCCGCGGCTGCCGGTGCCGCATGGAGTACCGATTCGCGGCCGGGCAGAAGCTCCTGCTGCCCCCAACGTGAGGACCTGACCCGTGGACTGGAACATCGTGTGGGCCATCTGGTTCGCCCTGTTCGCCCTGTTCGAGGGTGTCGCCCTGGCTGACCGCCGCACCGGCGACACCCTTTCCGAGCGGACGAGGGCGTGGTTCCGCACGGAGAACTCCGTGGCCGGGCGCCGAATCTTCGCTTCCGTGTGGACCACGTTCTGCGCGTGGTTTTTGTGGCACGTGCTGTGGCAGTGATGTCGGCCCCTGCCGGTAGCATCACAACGTAAGCGGCCCCCGCGACGCGCCAACGTCCGAGGGCCAGACGACCAGACCGACGGAACCGGTGATCGTATGAAGAAGCCTACCTGCTCATTCCCCGACTGTGGAGCGCGCGTGCTCGGCGCCGGGCTCTGCTCGGGGCACTACCACCAGAAGCGGCGTGGGCGCACGCTGCGCCCGATCCTGCGGGGCCTGACCACGGCTGACCGGTTCTGGATGAAGGTCAACCAGGACGGGCCCGTACCGGAGCACCGCCCTGAGCTGGGCCAGTGCTGGGTGTGGACTGGTGCGATCCGTGGACGCCACGGGTACGGGAACTTCGGCGCCGATGGGCGGACGTGGGGTGCTCACCAGTGGTCCTACACGCATGTCGTGGGCCCGGTGCCGGACGGGTTGGAACTGGACCACCTGTGTCGGACCCGCGCGTGCGTCCGGCCGTCACACCTCGAGCCGGTGACCCCGGCCGAGAACGTCCGCCGGGGGGACGCCCCCAGGCTCACGCGGGAGCGGAATCGGAATGACACCGTGTGCGGTGCCGGGCACCTGTTGACAGATGACAACACCTACGTGCAGCCCAAGACGGGGTACCGCTACTGCCGAACGTGTCAGCGCAGGCGCCGCGCCGAGTTCCTCGAGCGACAGCGGGCCGCAGCCTGAGTCGCGCAGTAGCGGGGGCACGCTCCCGACGGTCTTATGCTGGTGTCATCCACGCCGGAACTTGCGTCCCGGCCGACACACCAGGAGCACCCCGTGAGCGAAGGTTTCATCGTCCAGTCCGGCACCATCGAGGGTGACATCGTCTACCCGCCGGTGTCCCACCCGAGGTACCTGCGGGCCCACTTCACCATCCGCACCACCCCCTCGACCCGGATGGTCGCAGCTGACACCGAGTCGTTCACTACCCGCGTCGTCGCGTTCGCTGGGCTCGCGGAGGACCTCCTGACCAAGTTCGGTGCTGGGGACCGGGTCCTCGTGCAGGGCCGGATGCATTCGTTCGACGGTGTCGTGGGGATCTCCGCTGTCCTGATCGCGCTCGACTCCCGCAGCGTGCCAGCCGGGCGTGTGCAGCGGGACCTGACCGCGTTCGAGCTCGCGTTCACGAGCTGACCCGTGCTCGACCCGTTCTACTCTGACGACACCCTCACCCTCCACCACGGGCCCGCCCTGGACGTGCTGCGCGAGCTGCCGGCCGAGTCGGTCGCGTGCATCGTCACGTCCCCGCCGTACTTCGCGCAGCGCGCCTACGGTGACGACCCTGCCGAGCACGGTGCGGAGCAGACCGTGGGCGAGTTTGTGGACGCCATGCGGGCGGTGATGGCCGAGTGCCGGCGCGTGCTCGAGCCGACCGGGACACTGTGGTTGAACCTCGCCGACACGTACTCGGGTCGGGCGAACGCGCGCATGTCGCCGCGGTCGAACCGCACCCGCGGGCACCAGCACAACCCCGGCGTCACCCCGCCGCAGCGGAACACCATCGCCGACGCCCCGTTCAAGAGCCTGCTGATGGTCCCGGAGCGGGTCGCTCTGGGAATGGTCGAGGACCGGTGGGTGCTGCGGAACAAGATCACATGGCACAAGCCGAACGCGACCCCCGAGTCCGTCAACGACCGCTTCACCACCAAGAGCGAGCTCGTGTACCTGTTCTCCAAGGGTCCTCGCTACTGGTTTGACCTTGACCCGTTGCGGGAGGTCGGTGGTTCCCGCCCGTCTGCGGTCTCACCCGCTGGGGCGACGTGGAACCGGGAGTCCCATCCCGGCGGCTCCAACCCCGGCGACCACTGGACCGTTGACGACGACTACGAGCACGCCGAGCACCACTGGACGATCCCCACCACCCCATTCCCCGGGGCGCACTTCGCCGTCATGGCGCCCGAGGTCGCGCGCCGGTGCATCGTCGCCGGCGCACGCCCTGGCGGGGTCGTGCTCGACCCGTTCTCCGGGTCCGGCACCACCGGCATGGTCGCTGCGAAGCACGGCCACCCGTACATCGGGGTCGACCTGTACGAGGACAACCTGCGGCTGTCCCTCGAGACGCGGTTGCAGATGGGTGCACTCATCCCTTGACCGTGGCCGCGTTTGTGCAGGTCAGCACGCTTTTGCGTTCAGGGCGCGACGGTAGCAACCGCCGTGCCCAACAGTGCGCCCCATGCCCGAAACCCCCCGCACGCCACTGTCCGCCATGCTCGAAGTGAAGGCCATCATCAAGAGGGCCGCACGCGCCGCCGCTGGTGGCGCCGGGACCGTGGTGGACAGCCTCGGCCGGAAGTGGAACCCCGCGCTGCACCCGCGCGACAGCCAGGGCCGGTTCATCGAGACCGGCGGTATCGCGTCCGTGCCAGCCATGGGAATCCGTGGCCGCGTCACCCGCGCCCTGGGCAACGGCCGCATCGAGATCACCACCGCCAAGGGTGTGAAGAAGCGCGTCCAGGCCGCGCAGATCACGATGGTGGCCCGCCCCAACGGTGCGAAGCCGATCGCCGGGTTCGAGGACACCGACAAGTCCGACGCGGCGAAGAAGGCCCGTGCGGCGATCCTCGAGCAGGACGCGAAGCGCGACGCCGACCCGGCCCGTGGTGACGGTGTAACCAAGGACGACGACGGCGACGGTGTCCCCAACGATGTCGACGCCGACCCGAACGACCCCACGAACACGAAGCGGGTCCCGTCCCGCACCGCCGCCGCCGCCCGCCCCGTGGAGAAGGCGCCGCTGCCCAAGGGCGCCCGCGACGCCGGCGACGGGTACTCCCTGGTCGACCGCAAGCCGAAGGACCCCCTGTCGGCGGACTCCGAGTCGGAGCTGTACGACGCCGACGGTCGCCTCGTCGGGGTCGTCACCCGCAGGGGCGTCACCGGCACCCTTGTAGGTGACGTGCACGGGCAGAAGGTCCAATCGAGCAGCGAGCAGACCTGGTTGGCGCAGGCGAAAATCCGTGACGTGGCCCGCAAGCGGGCTCTGGCGGCGCAGCGCGAGAGCGCCCTCCCGGCCGGTGCTGATGAAAGTGCGTCCGTCGACAAGGACCAGCCTGCGAAGGCGCCCGCAGCCCCGGACCGGAAGCCGGTGGAGAAGAATCGGCTGCGAAACGAGCGTGGCGTCGTGCGTGAGTACGTGTTCGGGGAGAGGCCGTCTGACCCAATCGGACGGATCAAGCGAGACCCGGAGCGCAACGGAAAGTTCGTGGCGGTCCACGCCGACGAGACGGTCCTCAAGGGCGGGTACGGCGGAAGCGTTGGAGGACCTCGCTAACCACCACAACGGGGTCGAGACCCGCAAGTGGGTCCCCAACCCCCGACGGGCCGGCAAAGCCCCTGTGCGGCCCGCGCAGAAGCCTGCCGCGCCCGAGGCCGCCGCACCGCTGAACCGGCACCAGGAGTCCCGGGACGCCGTGATCGACCGCGCCGGAGCCGCGTGGGACGCGTCCGCTGCGAAGGTCGGCAAGGAGCGGATGAAGCCGCGGGAGCAGCACATCGCGGAGGAGCTCGACAAGGCCGGCCTCGCCGACGACCGCGAGAAGAAGCTCGTGGGGCGCACCGAAGTCGACCGGATGCTCGAGGAGCGCGCGCGCGAGGCCGACGCAGCCCCGCAGTCCCCCGCGGGCCGTGACGAGCCTGATGTCGCGCCCGAGGGTGCCCCCATGGACCCGTTCGACAACGGGTCCATGACCGGCGCCGAGATGCGCCGCCTGTCCGACGACGCGTTCGCCGACTACGAGAAGCGCCACCCCGACACCGGTGGTGTCGCGCAGGAGCGTGCCCGCCGCAACGTCGCCGCGAAGCGTGAGGCGATCCTCAAGGAGAACGAGGCCACCCCGGGCGACTCGCGTGTGGTCGCGCGCCGCAAGGAGCGGCAGGAGTCTGAGGCCCGCAACGCGCAGACCTACCGCGACGAGATCGCCCGCCATGACGAGGCGATCGACGCGCTCCGCGACGACGGCCGCGAGGACGTGCAGGACGCCGTCCGCCGCTACGACGCCGCGAGCCCGGAGAACCTCCTCGCCAAGCGTGGCGCGGCCCGTGACGCCGCCCGTGCGGCCTCGGAGCCCCGTGACGACCGTGATGTCACGCGTGATGTCACACCAGACCCCGCCCCCGGGCGGGACAATGAGAACGACCCCACCCCCCCGAAGGAGCAAGACCGTGAGCAAGCACGCGACGACAGCGGAGAGGTACTGGACGACGTACCTGCCCAGCCGGGTGGAAGCGGTGGCGGACCCCGACGCCCTGTGGGACGACCTGTCGCGGCAGGTGGAGACGATGGTGAGCGCGAGCCTGCCCGCAGCGCAGGAAGCGGTGAAGGCGGAGAACCCGGACGTGACGTACCCGGATCTGGCGGGGATGCTCCGAGCCGCCCACGACGCCCTCGAGCAGGACGCGCTGAGGGAGATCGTGTTCCTGCCGCCGGAGCCGGGGACCGAGGACAAGAGGATGCCGGGGACCGTCCTGCCGGGCTGGGAGTAACCCCCAAGGCGCAGGATCCGAAGCCTGCTCCACGGTTCCGCCCTCAGGGGCAGCAGTCCCTCGCACCCGAGGGGCAGGAAGCGAAGTTGCAGGCGAACCTTGCCGTGCTGCGGTTGCTGCGCGACCTCAAGGCCGACGGGCGGCCCGCCACCGCCGAGGAGCAGAGTGTCCTGGCCCGCTGGTCCGGGTGGGGCGCCCTGCCGAAGGTGCTGGACGACCGCGACACGAAGTACGTCGCCGAGCGTGAGGAGATCCGCGAGCTGCTCGGCGACGCCGGGTTCCGCGCGGCGCGCCGCAACACCCTGAACGCGCACTACACCGACGCGTCCGTGGTCGACGCCGTGTGGAAGGCCGTCGAAGGACTCGGGTTCGACCGTGGCAACGTGCTCGAGCCCGGTTCGGGGTCGGGCAACTTCATCGGCCACGCCCCCGACGGTGCCCGCATGACCGGTGTCGAGCTGGACCCGACAACCGCCGCGATCGCCGGGTACCTCTACCCCGACGCGCAGATCCACAACGAGGGGTTCCAGCACTCCCCGTTCCGTGACGACTCGTTCGACGCTGTCATCGGCAACGTCCCGTTCGGGAACTTCCAGCTGCGCGACCCGCAGCACAACCCGGGCCGGGCCGAGTCGATCCACAACCACTTCATCAACCGCGGCCTGGACCACCTCAAGCCCGGTGGTGTCATGGCCGTCGTCACGTCGCAGTGGACCCTGGACTCGCAGGACGACTCCCACCGTCGCCGCATGTTCGCGAAGGCTGACCTGCTCGGTGCGGTCCGGTTGCCGTCCGGTGCGCACAAGGCGGCCGCGGACACCGACGTGGTCACCGACGTGCTCGTGTTCCGCAAGCGGAAGGACGGCGAGGAGCCGGGCGACAACTCGTGGCTCACGTCCGTCGACGCCCGTGACCGGGCCGGGCGCCCGGTGGCCGACACCCGCGGTGAGCAGCAGACCATCTCCGGGTACTACCAGAACCACCCGGACAACATGCTCGGCCGGCTCGAGTCCGGCGGGTGGAACGGTCACAACCTCACCGCGGAGGGCGACACCGACTCGCGCCTGCGGGAGCGGCTCGCCGCGGTCGTGCGGGACGCCACCGCGAACGGTCGCGGGTACGACCCCGAGGCTGGCGACGACCGCCCGGCCCGTGTGTCGGCCGACGACCTGGAAGGCCGGATCAGCCTCGCCGGGTACGCCGACGACGGCACCCCGAAGTTCACCATCATCGAGGACGGCAAGCCCGTCGAGCACAAGCCGAACGGCAACCGCGCCGGCGACGCCGCGCAGAAGCGTGAAGCGGTCGAGCTCGCGGCCCTGCTGGACCTGCGGCAGAAGTCGAACCGGCTCATCGAGCTCGAAGCCGATACGGACGCCGGCGACGACGAGATCGAGGACGCCCGGGCGGCCCTGAACCGCGCCTACGACGCGTACGTGAAGAAGCACGGCCCGATCAGCCGGTTCAAGTTCTCCAAGACGCAGTTCGAGAAGGTCGACGCCGAGGACGACTCCGACGACGCGGTGAAGGTCGCGAAGCAGATCCGGCCCCAGCAGGGCGGGTTCCGTCAGGACCTCACCTCATCGGACGTGTTCGCCCTCGAGAAGTCCTACGACGCCGAGACGAACACCGCGGAGAAGTCGGACCTGTTCGACAAGCGGCAGATCCACCCCGTCGACGCGGACAAGCCGCTGCACGCGGACACCCCCGACGACGCAGTCGCGCTCATCGAGGAGTCCGGTGAGGACCTGACGTGGTCGCGCCTCGCCGAGGTGCTCGGCGTGCCCGAGGACGACGTGCAGTCCCTCGCCGGTGACGCCGTGTTCGTGGACCACACCAACCCCGACCGGCTCGTCGGGAAGACGAAGTACCTCGCCGACAACGTTCGCGCGAAGCTGCGTGAGGTCGAGGAGGCCATGGAGGCCGACCCGGCCAACAAGGACCTCGCCCGCAACGCTGACGCGCTGCGCGCCGTGGTGCCGGCCGACGCCTCCCCCGACGAGGTTCCGTTGCAGCTGGGCGCAGTGTGGATCCCCAACGAGATCATCGAGGGGTTCGCCAACGACACCATCGGGTTCCCCCGCCGGTACCCGACCATCAAGGTCAAGCGTGACCACATGGGGCTGTGGTCCGTCCCGACCCCGCCCGCGTCGTCACGCCGCGGCAAGACCGCCACCGAGTACGAAGTGTGGGGCACCGAGGACAAGAGTTTCTACGAGCTGCTCACGTCGGTGCTGCGGCAGAACCACCTCAGCATCAAGGTGACCCGCAAGGACCCCGACGGGGGCACCTACGTCGATAAGGAAGCGACCGACAAGGCCCGGGAGAAGGCCGTCGAGATCGCCGCCGAGTGGGAACGGTGGGTGTTCGACAACCCCGACGCGATGGACAAGCTCGCGTCGGCGTACAGCGAAAAGTTCCGGGCACGCATCCCCCGCGACTACAAGAACTCGCCGCGGCGTGCCCTGGTCGGGTCCAACCCGGCGATCAAGCTCCGCCCGCACCAGAACGACGCCGTCGCCCGGATGGTCAACGAGGAGTCGGTGCTGCTCGAGCACGTCGTCGGGTCGGGCAAGACGTACACGATCGCCGCCGGGATCATGGAGCTGCGACGCTTGGGCATGGCGAAGAAGCCGGTGCTCGCGGTCCCCAACGCACTGGTGGAGCAGGCCGTCAAGGAGTTCAAGCACCTCTACCCCAACGCGAAGGTGCTGGCCGCGGACAACGAGGCCACCAGCGCGGGAAACCGTCGCAAGTTCGCCGCGTTGGCGCGCAACAACGATTGGGACGTGGTCATCATCAGCCACGACGCGTTCACGCGGATCCCGGTGTCACGGGAGGCTCAGGAGAAGTACCTGCGGCGTGAGTTGGAGCGGCTGGCGTCGTTCCTGTCGTCGGCGCGATCCGACGCTGAGGAGGACGGGTCCGCGAAGGCGAAGAACACCCTCAAGCAGATCGAGAAGGCACTCGCGCAGGAGGAGGAGAAGCTCACCGACCTGATCGACAAGATCAAGGACGACGGTGGGATCAACTTCGAGTCCCTCGGGTTCGACTACATCGCCGCCGACGAGGCCCACGCGTACAAGAACATGCACTTCACCACCCGCATCACGGGGGTGTCGTCGCCGACGCCGTCCGGGCGTGCCCGGGACATGCACATGAAGCTCGAACTGCTACGGGAGAACGCCGGCGAGAACGCGCGCGTCGCGACGTTCGCGTCAGGCACCCCCGTCTCCAACTCCCTCGCGGAGATGTATACCGTCACCCGGTTCATGCGCCCTGACCTGCTCAAGGAGGCCGGGATTGACGAGTTCGACTCGTGGGCGGCCACCCTGGCGCGGATCAGCGCGAAGATGGAGTTCAACACCGCGGGCAACGGGTACCAGGAGAAGGTCCGCATGCGGGGCTTCACCGACGGTCTCGGTGACGGCATGCGCATCTGGCGCACGTTCGCCGACACCAAGGTGTTCGAGGACCTGCCGTACCTGTCGCGCCCGAAGATCAAGGGCGGCGACCGCAAGGTGCACGTCGTGCCGATGAGCGAGGTGCAGGAGCAGGTCAAGCGCGGCCTCGCCGACCGGGTCGCGAAGATCCCGCCGCGCCCGAAGAAGGGCGACGAGAACCACCTCACCGTCATCGGTGACGGCCGGGCCATGGCGATCAGCCCTGCCCTGATGTCCGAGCGCGGCCTCCGCGAGGCCGACATCGACCCGGACGACCCCGACGTTCGCGACTCGCCCAAGCTCGAGGAGATGGCTAACGAGATCAGCGACGTGTGGGCGCGGGTCAAGGGCGACAAGTTCAAGGTCGACCACGAAAGCGACGAGGACTCCCCGCTGGCCGGCGGTCTGCAAATGGTCATCGGCGACACCCGCCGCGAGGCGTACCGCATCCTCAAGGAGAAGCTCGTCGCCCGCGGGATGGACCCCTCCCGCATCAAGATCGCGCAGGACGAGGACGACAAGCAGCGGCTCTACGCCGACGCCCGCGACGGCAAGATCGACGTGCTGTTCGGGTCCACCGCGTCCCTCGGCACCGGCGTCAACGTGCAGAACCGGCTGTACGCGCTGCACCACATGGACTCCAACTGGAAGCCCTCGGACATCGAGCAGCGTGAGGGTCGCATCCTGCGCCAGGGCAACCAGTACGGCGAGGTCGAGATCCACGTCTACGCCACGGAGAACACCCACGACGTGAAGACGTGGGACATGGTCGCGTACAAGCAGGCCGGGCTGGACCAGCTGCGGGTGGCCGGGTTCGACCAGCGCGCCATCGACTTCGCCGACGACGAAGACCCGATGAAGAACTACGACGCCCTCGCTGAGGCCGCGTCGGGCAACCCGCTCATCGGTGAGCGTCGCGACCTCGAAGCGAGTCTGGCGAAGCTGCGGAAGACCGCGGCCCGTCACGCGCAGTCGATCGAGTCGGCCCGGATGAAGTCGGAGCGGCTCAACCTGATGGCGGCCGCGCACGACCAGCGGGCGGCGACGCTGCGGGGGCTGCGGGAGACGCAGTGGAAGGACACCCGCGGCGACCTGTTCAAGGCCGTCGTCGGGCCGATGGTCCACGAGGACCGTCAGGCCGCCGGCGACCAGATCGGGTCCGCACTCAAGGAAGCGTTCAAGGAGACCGGGTTCCCCGTCGGGTCGCAGAACGCTGCTCGGGCGTGGGAGATGCCTGAGCTGCGCATCGGCGGGTTCAAGGCGTTGGCGTTCAAGTACCGCGACACCGACCGCAAGAAGTGGATCGAGTACCGGTGGTTCGACGCGTCCCAGCCTGCTTACTCGCAGGTGGAGGTGCCGATCCCGGGCGCCGTGTTCGGCCCTGACGACACCAAGGGTCCGTCGGTCATCGCGAAACTCGAGAACCGCGTCAACGGGCTCGACGCCCTCGCCGACCGTGAGGACGGGAACGCCGCGGCGGCGAAGGAGCAGTCGCAGGCACTCACCGCACAGCTGAACCGGCAGTTCAACGGCGCCCAGGACCTCATGGACGCTGAGGCGCAGTCGAAGCTGCTGAACCGGTTGCTCGCCGCCGACGGCAAGGAACTGGACGAGTCGTCACGGGCTGACCTTGCGACGGCCCGGGAGCAGTACGAGGCGCTCAAGGTTGCCGGTGCGGAGCGGGTGAAGGCGGAGCGTGCGGCGAAGGTGGCCGCCGCGAAGTCTCGTGACAAGACCGCGGCCGCTGACGCGAAGACCGCGGCCGCCGCGGTGACGCTGTCCGTGGAGGAGAAGGAAGCGGAGGCTCGCGCGTTGCGTGAGCAGGTCGCCGCCGCCCGGGTGAGAAAGGCCGAGCAGGACGCCGCCATCCGCAAGGCGGCGGGCATGTCCGAGCGGAAGCCGGCCGGTGAGCGCGCCCCGCGTGAGCCCCGTGAGGGTGCGGAGAGCACGGAGCGTGAGCCCCGTGAGCCCCGCGTGACGGTCGAGCGTGACGAGGTCGAGTCCACCCTGACCGACCTCGGCGCAGACACGACCGTCTTGCCCGACAGCGACCCCACCAACGGGCTCCCCGACGAGGTGATGGACGACGACGAGCTCGCCGAGCTGGACGCGGACGTGGATGAGGCGATCGACGCCCCGCAGGTCAACGACCTCGGGTTCGACCCGGCCATCGCGGACATGACCGACGAGGAGTACGCAGCCGCCCACGACGACGAGATCCCGGCCACGCCCACTGAGGGCAGCGTCCGCGCCGGCGAGGCACTCGACGCGATGGCCGCCGACCTCGACGCGGCTCAGGGCGACGACGAGCGTGTCACAGTGGACCCGGAGACCGTGCGCGAGGAGATGGCCGAGGTCGGCGCGGACACGTCTGTGCTCCCCGACGCC
>Ga0154020_10010332_pt1 | contig 10682 bp, 11 predicted proteins | sample Klosneuvirus_201_FD_109709 | JGI IMG/M metagenome (GOLD analysis project Ga0154020, IMG submission 109709) | Active sludge microbial communities from wastewater, Klosterneuburg, Austria - Klosneuvirus_20160825_MG | ecosystem: Engineered > WWTP > Aerobic digester > Activated sludge | place...
CCGGCCCGCAAAGGTTTTGAAACCACGCTGGTATATCCGGGATTGACGATTGAGCCGGGGAAGACCGTCGAGCGGAAATTCAACCTCTATGCCGGCCCCAAGGAATACAGCACGCTCGCCAGCATCGCGGGCCGCTTGGCGAACACCGTAGATCTGGTGATGGACTTCGGCTTTTTCGGCTTCATCTCTAAGGCGCTGCTTCTGGGCATGAACTGGCTGCACTCGGCGCTGTCCATCCCGTACGGCTGGGCCATCATCGTCATCACGATCCTCCTGAAAATTATCTTCTGGCCGCTGACCGCGATCAGCACCCGCTCGGCGAAACGCATGGCCGACATGGCGCCACAGTTGAAGGCGCTCCAGGAAAAATACAAGGACGACCCCCAGAAACTGCCCGCCAAACAATGGGAGTTTTATCGCGAGAACAAAATCAACCCCATGAGCGGCTGCCTGCCCATGCTGGTGCAGTTGCCGGTATTCTTTGGCTTGTTCTCCATGTTGCGCACGGCCATCGAACTGCGCGGCGCGCATTTTCTGTGGACGGCGGATTTGTCGAAGGCGGACACACTGTTCATGATCCCCGGCCTGAGCTTCATTCCGTTCATCAGCACGCCGGAAGGTTTGCCATTCAATCTGCTACCCATCCTCTACATCGCTTCGGCCATCTGGCAGACGCACATTACCCCCATGTCGCGCGGCATGGACCCGGCCCAGCAAAAAATGATGCGCTGGATGCCGCTGATGTTCCTCGTCATCCTCTACAATTTCTCCGGCGGCCTCGCGCTTTACATGACTGTCAACAATCTGCTGACGATCCTGCAAACAAAAATAACCAAAACCACCGCCGCCCGGGCTTCAGGGAGCCCCACACTGCCGCCGACCTCAACCGCTTCGGTGTTGACGCCGGCGAATAAAAAGAAGAAATAGTCCGTGGTTACGCGCATGACACCAAACTCAATCCTAGCATTCCGCGCTCGACGTTCCGCCCGCCGCACCTAAGTTATGTCCGCCCAACCCAAAGCCACCCTCGAAAAACTGCTTGTCCTCCTCGGCTTCCCAGCGACGGTCGAGGAACACCCGATGGACGATGGCCGCCTCCTGGATGTGAAGACAGACGACTCCGGTCGGCTGATTGGGCGCCAGGGCCAGACGCTTTCCGACCTGCAATACATTACCAACCGCCTGCTGTTCCAGCAGGACAGCACCGCGCCAAAAGTGATGGTGGATGTGGGTGGCTACCGGGCGCAGGCCCGCGAAGCCCTCGTCCAGAAAGCGAAAGAAGCGGCCGAGAAAGTCCGCCGCTGGGGCGAGGTGGTGGAATTGGAACCGATGTCCGCCTTCGACCGGCGCATTGTCCACCATGCGCTGCGCGACGATCCGGACATCGAAACCCACAGCGTGGAAGTGGATGGCAGCGACCGCAAAGCGATGCTGCTGCGCCCGAAGCACTGACGGGCCCACCACGCACCGGTGTTGCCGGGTTAAAAACGGCGGACGCATTTCCCACTGCGGGTTCGCGGCTGCGACGACGACTACCGGTCTCCCCCGGAATTCATCCACCAACTGAAACAGCCCTTCGCGAATTCCAAACCGCGCCTGCTGCGCTTCGATATTCTGGGCGCGCTCGATGTCGGCACCCTCCGCTGGCTGCCGGCGGCTCCGGCTTGTCCGCCCCCCGAAACGGCTGTTGGCAATTGGTAAGGAAGCCCCAATAACGGCCCGATCCCGAGTAAACGGCCTAACGGGCGGAAGGCTGACCGATGCCTCGGCCCGCAATGATTTTGCTTTTTGACCGCCGCCCGTGTGTCCTATGCCGGTGCTGACAACAATTCGCCGGGCGGAGTATGCGGAATTGACGGCGCTGTTCTTCATTCAAGGAGCGGCGCTGGGGATGTGGTTTGTCCCGTTGAGCAGCGTCCTTGATGCCCACGGTTACCACGCGATCAAGGCCTATGCCTTCGCCACCTCCGCACTCGCAGCGTTTATTTCGCCTCTCATCTTCGGGGCGATGGCCGATCGCCATGCGTCGCCGGTGAAAGTGCTGCGCGGGCTGGCGCTGGCCACCGCCGCCGCCATGGCGCTGGCGACCACGGCCATCCAATTGCACTGGAGTCCGTGGCTGGTGCTGGTCCTGATCCAACTTCACGCGCTGTGTTCGTCGCCCACTTGGAGCATTTCCTCGACAATAATTTTCGCACGCCTGGAGGATGCCAAGAAGGAGTTCGGCCCGATCCGCGCAATGGCCACGCTCGGCTGGATGGCCGGTTGCTGGCTGGTGAGCTGGTTGAATGCGGACTCCTCGCCGGTGGCGGGCTATGCCGGGGCCGTGACCTGGCTGGGGGTCGTCGCGTTCACGTTCTTCCTGCCAATGTTGGAGACGCCCAAATCCGCCGAGCATCTGACCTTGCGCCAGCGTCTGGGCCTGGATGCGCTCACGCTCTTGAAGAATCCCGACCACCGCGTGGTGTTCATCACCGTGGCCTTGTTCGCCATTCCGTTGTGCGGATTTTATCCTTTCACGCCCCCGCACCTGCGCGAACTCGGCCTGGAGCACACCAGCGCTTGGATGACCCTGGGGCAGGTGACGGAAATCATCACCATGTTCATGTTGGGCGGACTGCTGTTGCGCTGGCGGTTGAAGTGGATTTTTGCCGCTGGATTGAGTTTCGGCGTGCTGCGGTTTGCGTTGAGTGCAATCAACGGCAAGGCGTGGTTACTCGCCGGGGTGATGCTGCACGGCTGTTCCTTCACCCTCGTGTTCATCACTGCGCAGATCTATCTCGACCAACGCGTGGAGGCCGCCTGGCGTGCGCGGGCGCAGGCGTTGATGGCGCTGATGAGTAGTGGCGTCGGCAACCTCATCGGCTACCTGGGCACGGGTTGGTGGTTTGCGACGTGCGTGCGCCCGGGCGGCACTCAATGGCCGATTTTCTGGGGCGGGTTGGCCGTCATCGTGGCCGCCGTGCTGGTTTACTTTCTAATCGCTTATCATGGACGACAACAAATCTCACCCGGCCCCACGCCCGCAGCGCCGAAATGACCGGCGGGCTGGATAGGTTGCGCCGAAGCGCCCCGTTCCCCAACCAATGCCGGGCGGACAAACCGACCCCAAAATGTCCGGAAACAGCTATTGACTTCAATCGCTCATTTGCTAAGGTCTGCGTCCCTTTGTTGGGAATCGCATGAAAACTTTTTTGCCGAAGGTGAATTTGGAAGAGCGCAAGTGGCATGTCATTGATGCCGACGGCGCGGTGCTGGGCCGCTTGGCGGTGCAGGTCGCGGACGTGTTGCGCGGAAAAAACAAGCCGGTTTATACCGCCCATCTCGACGCGGGCGACTTCGTGGTCGTCATCAACGCTGAGAAAATCAAACTTTCCGGCAAGAAAGAGACTGCCAAGGAATACATGAGCTATTCCGGCTGGAAGGGCGGCGAGAAGTACACCACCGTGGCGCAATTGCGGGCCACCCAACCTGACATGCTGATTCACCGGGCCGTGAAGGGGATGATCCCCAAGAACCGCCTCGGGCGCGTGCTGTTGACCAAACTCAAAGTTTACAAGGGCGACAAGCACCCGCATGCCGCGCAAACCCCGGCCGTGCTCAAAGCCGCGAATTAACTCTCAACCCTCACCAACCGATGGCAGAAATAAAGACTCCTGAATTCCTCGGCACCGGCCGCCGGAAAACCGCCGTGGCTCGCGTGCGGCTCGCATCCGGCAGCGGCAAGATCACCGTCAATGGCCGCGCCTTTGACACCTATTTCCCGCTGGAAACCCTCCGTTCGACGGTTTCGCAGCCCCTGACGGTTACCGGCACGTCCGACAAGCTCGACGTGAAGGTGAATGTCACCGGCGGCGGCCCCAACGGCCAGGCTGGCGCCGTCCGTCACGGCATTGCCCGCGCGCTGTTGCAGTTTGACGCGAACCTGCGATCCTCGCTCAAAAAGGAAGGTTTTCTGACCCGCGATCCGCGTATGCGCGAGCGCAAGAAGTACGGCCAACCGGGTGCGCGCAAGCGTTTCCAGTTCAGCAAGCGTTAATCGCCCTGAAGATTTTCAAACCCCGCTGGCCAGCGCCCGCGGGGTTTTTTGTTTGTCGGAGACAGCGCGAGGCGTCTGGCTGGTTTCAGCTTTCGATCCTGGACTGTGACGCTGGCGGGTTGTTTGCGACCCGGCCTTGGCTCGCTGACAAAGATTTTGCTCTGCGTCTCGGTGTCTCTGCGGTAAAAGAAAGAAGTCATGACTATCAAGAGAGTCGCCATCGTCGGCGCATCCGGCTATTCCGGCGAAGAACTCGTCCGCCGGCTGCTCCACCATCCGCACGCGGAACTGGTTGCCGTCACCTCGCGCCAAAGTGTGGGACAGCCACTTGCGCAAGTATTCCCGAAGTTCGCCAGCCATCCAAAATCGAAGGCGCTACGGTTCGTCGAGCCCAATGCTGAGCTGCTCGCAAAGCAGGCGGAGGTTGTTTTTCTCGCCCTGCCCCACGGCGTCGCGGCGGAATACGCGGTGCCGCTGCTGAATGCCGGTTGCATCGTCATTGATCTGAGCGCGGACTTTCGGCTCAAGCGCGCGGACGTTTACAAGGAGTTCTACGTGCATGACCATCCCGCCCCCGAGTTGCTCGCAAAATCGGTTTATGGGCTGCCCGAAGTTTATCGCGAGCAGATCAAACAGGCCCAGCTCATCGCATCCCCCGGGTGCTACCCGACAAGCATTTTGCTTCCAATCATTCCACTGTTGCGGGCGGGACATATCAAGCCCCACGGCATTATCGCTGATTCCATGAGCGGCGTGAGTGGCGCGGGCCGCAAGGCGGAACTCGATTACCTGTTCTGCGAGTGCAACGAAAGCGTTCGTCCCTACGGCGTGCCCAAACACCGTCACTTGTCGGAAATCGAGGAACAACTCACCCTCGCCGCCGGGATACCAGTTGTGATTCAATTCACGCCGCATCTGATTCCGGTGAATCGCGGCATCCTCACCACGCTTTACCTCGCCCCCGGCGAGCCGTTCAACGACGCGGCGGGCGCGACCAAATTTGGCGAGCAGGTTGCCGCCTGCTATGCGGCTGCCTACGCCAACGAACCGTTCGTTCGCCTGCTCGAAGGCAAGGCGTTACCTGACACCAAGAACGTCGTCGGCACAAATGTCTGTGAAATCGCGTGGCGCCTTGATCCGCGCACGGGTCGGCTCATCGTCATGAGTGCCGAGGACAATCTGGTGAAAGGCGCCGGCGGGCAGGCGGTGCAGAGCATGAACCTCCGATGCAGCCTTCCGGAAACGGCAGGGCTGCTTTGATCGGCCTTGGCGAAGAGCACCGCCAGCCCCCGCTCGCTGAATTGAAAGCTGCCGCGTGACCTCGTCGTCCCCCAGCCAAACGCCGAACGTCATCTGGAATCCTTCCGATTACGCGGCGAATTCGGCTTCGCAACTCGTCTGGGCGCATGAGCTCATGGCCCGGCTTCAGTTGCGCGGCGACGAACGCATTCTCGACGTGGGTTGTGGCGACGGGAAAGTGACCGCCGAGCTGTTGCGGGCGGTGCCACACGGTTCGGTGGTTGGGATTGACAGCTCGCCGGAGATGATCCGGTATGCCGCCGGCAAGTTCTCCGGGCCGCCGTTCGCCAATCTCCAGTTCAAGGTCATGGACGCGCGGCAGATTCATTTTCGCCAGCGGTTTGATCTCGTCGTTTCCAACGCCGCCTTGCATTGGGTGGATGATCATCCCGCGTTCTTGCGGGGCGCGGCGACGGGCTTACACAACGGCGGACGCCTCGTGGTGTCGTGCGGCGGGCAGGGCAACGCCAGCGAGGTTTTCCTGGCGTTGTGCGGCGTGCTCCGGCTCAAGCAATGGCGCGATTACTTCCGCAAGCTCGAAGCGCCCTATTTCTTCCACCGACCCGAGGATTACGAGCGTTGGCTGCCACGTCATGGTTTGTGTGCGATTTCCATCAAACTCAGCCCCAAGAACGCCAACCACGAAAACCGGAGCGCCTTCGCATCATGGTTCCGAACCACCTGGATGCCGTACACCCAACGCGTGCCGGAAGCCGCGCGGGAGGAATTCATCGCCGCCGTGGTGGCGCGCTACCTGATGAAAAACCCGGCGGACGCCCACGGGCACGTCCACGTTCGGATGGTGCGGCTGGAAATTGACGCGGTAAAAACCAGCCGGCCCAGCTGCGATGAACCCGTATCGGAAGCCTGCGGTTGTGGTGAATCGCCGGGTGGCGCCCCCGCGAAATGAGACTCGCCTGCTACCACGTTGACGCCTTCGCCAACGCGACCTTTCGCGGCAATCCCGCCGCCGTCTGTCTGCTGCAAGCGTGGCTGCCCGATACCACGCTCCAAGACATTGCGGCTGAAAACAACCTCTCCGAAACCGCCTTTGTTGTCGCGCGTGGCAGCGACTTCGATCTCCGTTGGTTCACGCCAACAGCCGAGATGGACCTCTGCGGCCATGCCACGCTCGCCGCGGCGTTTGTGTTGTTCACCGAACGCGGTTTTTCCAGCCACACGGTCCACTTTCATTCCCGCAGTGGACGGCTGACAGTTGCACGCGCGGGCGATGTGTTGACACTGGATTTCCCAGCCCGACCAGCCACGGCGTGCGCGGCGCCAGAGGCATTGATTCGCGGCTTGGGCGCGAAACCGTGCACCGTGCTCAAGACGCGGGATTATCTCGCCGTGTTTGCCAGCGCGGCGGAAGTGCAGGCGTTGCAGCCGGATTTTGGCATCCTGCGAAGCCTCGCTTGCCTTGGCATCATTGCCACCGCCCCGGGCGCCGATTGCGATTTCGTTTCGCGTTTCTTTGCGCCCGCCGCCGGGATCAACGAAGACCCGGTCACCGGTTCGGCGCATTGCACGTTGATTCCCTACTGGTCGCGGCGGCTGGGCAAACCCGCCTTGTTGGCACGCCAAATTTCCGCCCGGGGCGGCGAACTGATGTGCCGGGATGCGGGCGAAAGGGTATTCATCGGCGGACGGGCGACGATTTATCTGCGCGGCGAGATTGAAATTCCTGAATGAAACCCGACCTCCCCCCAAGCCAACGGTAGCCGCCCCGTGCGCATGGCGAAGCGAGGTTGAACCCCGCCGGAGGGTCAGGCATCCTCCGCGGGATGAATTGTGTTGTCACCGCCGGGCCGACATTCGAGACGCTGGACAACGTGCGTCGCCTCACGAATTTTTCCACCGGCCGGCTCGGGACCGAGTTGGCCAACTTCCTCACCACCCGCGGCCACACGGTGACGCTGCTCCTCGGTGAACCGTCAACCTACAGTGGCACACGGAACGTAAAACAACTGGAACGCTTCACCACCACGGCCGACCTGACGGAAAAGCTGCACACCCTCGCACGGCAAAACATCGGCGCGGTGTTCCACGCGGCAGCGGTAAGCGATTTCCGGTTTGGCAAAATCTGGGGGCGGTTGCCGAACGGCGAGTTAAGCGAGATCAAATCCGGAAAGCTAGCCACGCGCTCGGGCCCGCTGCTGGCGGAGTTGGTGCCGACGCCAAAGATCATCGCCGGTTTGCGCTCATGGTATCCCCAGGCGCGGCTGGTCGGCTGGAAGTTCGAGGTGGATGGCGATCCAGCGAGGGTGTTGCAGGCCGCGGAGCAACAGTTGCTGGATTGCCAGACCGACGCGTGCGTGGCGAACGGGCCGGCCTATGGGGCAGGATTCGGTTTGGTGACCGGCAGGGGGCGATGTGCCCCGTTGGCGGGACCGGCGGAACTTTTTACGGCCCTGGCGGCACTCCTGCCCGTGACGTGAGCCGGTTTGCGCCTTGTTTTACAACCAGCGCTAACGCATTATCGCTTGGCCGTGCCGGTGAGGTGGGGCAAAAACTTGTGTCGCCCGGATTCAAAAAATTCATTCAGAGCTGGCTCATCAACACCCTTGCAGTCCTGGTGACAGTGGTGGTTTTGCGTGGTCACATCCGCTACGCCACGCCAGCGGATTTGTTCGTGGCGTCGCTGCTCCTCGGCATTCTAAACGCATTCATTCGGCCGTTCATGCTGTTGCTGGCGTTGCCGTTGTTGATTTTCACGTTGGGACTGTTCACCCTCGTCATCAACGCGGCCCTGCTCTATCTCGTGCATTGGATCATGGGCAAGGGCTTTGAAGTGGACAGTTTCGGGTGGGCGATGCTTGGCTCGCTCGTCATTAGCGTGATCTCCCTGCCATTAAACATCATGACCGGCGGGGGTAATGCCCGCCTCGCCGCGCGCCGGCATCAGCGGCCGACGGATTCCAAGCCCGGTGGCGGCAATGGCCCGGTGATTGATGTTTGAGCTTCAATCCCGCTGATATGCGGCGCGGCGGGTGGGGATGCCCCGGGCGTTGAACTCCCGCTCGAAATCCGTCAGCACCGCCGCCAACTGCACCGGCGTTGCCACCGGTTGAAAGTGCTGGTCGGCCGCGAAAACCTCCCCCATCTGTCCGAAGTAATCTTCATCATCTGTGCGGAGGTACACCACACCGCCCGGGGCCAAGGCGTGCCATGCCAGGGTGGGGAACCGCTCATTGATGAGCCGGTGCTTGCGGTGCTTCTTCTTGGGCCACGGATCGGGGAAATAAATATGCAGCGCAGTGGCAACGTTTCGCGGTAAAAGATATTCCAGAAAGTACGCACTCTCGATGCGAACGCCGCGCAGGTTGACGGCGCCGTTGCGCCGGCCTTTGCGATCGAGTTTACGCAAGCGACCCAGCAACCGCTCCACGCCGAGAAAATTGATTTCCGGATGCTGCCGCGCGTATTCGGCCAGAAACGAAGCGTCCCCGCAGCCAAGTTCAACCTCGAGCGGCTGCGAGGCCGCAAACAGGTGGGCCAGGTTTAGTTGTTCCGTAATCGAACCAAACGGATAAATCAGGTCCGACAGGATGTTGCGCACCGGGGTTTCGCTTTGCATCAGCGACAGCTTCGCCAAGCACGATAAGGCAGACCAGCCTTTTCCTGCGCCGCGAATTCACCCGTCGCAAACGCGGCAACAAAAAACGCTGGGGCTGGCGCCCGGCCAGCCCCAGCAATCCACGCGTTCCCCACCAATCGGAGCAGTTCAGCGCCCGAGATCCCATGTTACGGTAGCGCGGCCCGGTAGAATCGCGATGTGATGTCGCTCGGTGGCGAATTGGTAACGGTGGCCTCGCCCGTGGCATTGGCGGTTACGGTGGCGAAGGTCGTCCATTGGGTGCTCACGGGCGATGCAGCATATTGGATGTCCCAAGCCGTGTTGGGTGAACCATTGAGGGTAATTTTCAGCAAGCCATTCGGCATTTTCGCCAACTGGATACGCGTGAACGGAGGCGGATCAGGCAGCAGCACGGCGCGATAAAACCGGGATGGGTGCCAGGCGGCGCCTGCGTCCAGCACGGTGGCGTTGCCGATTCCATTCGCCGTTACCATCGTCAGCGGCGTCCACTGCGCGTTGACGAGGGATGAGGTGTACTGAATTTCCCAAGTGGTGCCGGGCGAACCGTTGAGGGCCACCAACATTGCACCGGATGGTTGCTTCGACAGTTGCAGCCGCGTGAAGGGCGGTGGATTGGCAAGTCGGGCGACCCGATAGAACCGGGCCGGGCGATCCGGAGCTGCCGCGTCCATCACCGCCACGTTGCCATTCACGTCGGCGGTGGCCAAGCCCAACGGCAACCAGAGGCTGCTGTCGGGGGTGTCCGCGCACTCCACCTGGCACACCGAACCCGGCGCGGCCCGCAAAGCGAGACGAAAATTACCGGTGGCCAACCGCGCGATCCGCACGCGCGACAGGACCGGCGGCGTAAGCAACAACTGGTTCGAGGGAACGCTCTCAGTGCCGGCGGCGTTGTAGGAAACGGCGTAGAACCGGTAACCGGCGTTGGCCTGCAAGTCGAACAGCGTAACGGTCAGATTCGTGCCAGCGTTGACGTTGTTGGTAGCGGGTTGATTGGTCAGTCCGTAATAGATTCCGTAGCCTTGAACTGCCGGGTCATTGGCCGGGTTCCACGCCAGAGTCACCGGCGCGGACTTCAACGGCACCGGCAACGCGGCAAAGCCGTGGACGAACGGACTGAGCGACAACACACAAATTGCGGCTAAGACTTTTCCCCGCCAGGCTGGCACAGATGTAATCATTTCACGATCGTTTGCGAGGACGAATCGAACCCACTGTCCGCAACCGATCGGAGGAAATTCGATCTCGCACGCAACCGGCTTAGCAGTGGGGATGCCACCGGAGTCAACCAAGGTTTGGCCGTCGTCATCGCCGCGCCCATGCCCGTCCCGGGGGGCCGAACGCAGGGACCGGGAATTCTGGAAAATGCGGGCAAGAACCAACAATTTGGAACGACGAATTGATGCGACATTCACCCACGCGGAATTTGGCAGAACCCTTATCTTTTTTCTGATGAGCCGCGACGGGCGGTGCGCGGCAACCGGGCGATGTGAGGAATTTGAACAAGCGGCGATCGGAAATCGGCCAAGCGGGCAAACAGCTTGGCCACCACCACCGCCTTTTGCGGGAAGAATTGGGCGGACCGGCCGACGGCGGGAAACCTGCTCGCGTTGCCGGGGAACAAACGGTATAGGTTCTCCGTCGGCAGCCGCAGTGCGGGCGAACATTTCATGCGAATTCTAATCATTGATGACGAGGACAGCATCCGGAGCACGTTGTCCATCATGTTGCAGGGCCTGGGGCACG
>Ga0154020_10010333_pt1 | contig 10681 bp, 6 predicted proteins | sample Klosneuvirus_201_FD_109709 | JGI IMG/M metagenome (GOLD analysis project Ga0154020, IMG submission 109709) | Active sludge microbial communities from wastewater, Klosterneuburg, Austria - Klosneuvirus_20160825_MG | ecosystem: Engineered > WWTP > Aerobic digester > Activated sludge | place...
GATGACTTGGTCAACTGGGATGAGCTCGATGGGGTGGATCTCCACGGTTTCGAGCGTGTGCCCACCCAGTCTTGGACTGCGGGCGTTTGGTCCAGGCTGCGGGAGGCCGGCAAGATTACGAAATGCCATGCGGGTGAATTCGATGGGGCCGGCCGCGTGAGGGAAGCGGTGGAGACCCTCGGAGTGACGCGAGTTGAGCACGGTGTGCGTGCAGTCGAGGACCCATCGGTTCTCGCTTTGGCCCGCGACCGGGGTGTGACGTTCGACGTCTGCCCGATCAGCAACCTCAAGCTCGGTGTCGTCCCCTCTTTGGCTGAGCATCCCTTGCGTAGGCTGATGAAGGCGGGAATTCGCTGTACCGTGAGTACAGATGATCCGTTGGTTTTCGGCAATAGCATCGGGGATGAGTACTGCGCTTTGGCAAGGGACGCAGCGTTCTCGCGGGGTGAGTTGGCGATGCTGGTTTCCTCGGGCTGGGAGGCGGCGGCGATTGATTCGGCTCTGAGGAAGCGTTGGCTCGAGGAGGTTGCACGGATTACACGCGAATTGCCGCTCAACGCGTTTTAGGGTGCCCCCGGTAATGGCGGGAATCGCTGAGAAGAGTGTTGCTTGAGGTGACGAACGGACGGGAGACGGCTTGAGCGTGGTTCGTGAGTGGATCAGGTTGAGCATGGCGCTTGACCGCGAAAGCTCGCGAAGTCTTTCTCCGATTCCACCTGCGTCCCTGGGTTCGTTCCCGGCGCGGCTCGAACCTCCACCGAAGTACTGAATCCAGACAAATTTCCATGGCCGTCGTTCGGAATGATTCGCGCAGTGAATCGGTGGCTTCTCCTCATTGGACCCATGCGATTCCGAGGCTGGTGCGTCTGCTCGCAGCGATGGCGCTTTTTCTCACGCTTTTGCTGACGGCGTTTCGAGTGATTGCGGTGGGCGTCTTTGGACGTCCGGATGACTCGTTTCAGGTACTTGGACCAATTTTTTGCCTGGGATTCCGATTCGATGCCCGCGTGATTGCGGTCATCCTTTTGGTCGCGCTCGTCGTGGGCAGCATTCGTGTCTTCGAACCGTTTCGGACTGCGCGCACGCGTCGCCTTTGGATCATTGGCCTTGGGGTCGTCATCGTGGGTTTGTGTGCGATCTACGTCGGTGATTTCCTTCATTTTCGATACCTAAACCAGCGCCTCAACGCGAGTGTGCTCGGATTCATCGCGGACGCGCAAGTGTCAGCCCAGATGGTTTGGCAGAGTTACCCGGTCGTTCGGGGAGCCTTGGCCTTCTCGCTGCTGGTAATCGCGCTCGGCTGGACTCTCGTCAGGATTCACTCCTGGGTTGGCGCCGGGAGAGAAGTGCCGAGACCTGGAGTGTCTCTCGCCTGGAAGGCGGGCATGGGCGCCTTGCTGATCGTGGGTCTGTATGGGAGAGTCGATCAATACCCTTTGCGCTGGAGCGACGCCTTCGAGTTGAGAAATGATCTTCACGCCAATCTCGCGCTCAATCCGGTTCAATCGTTCGTCAGCTCTCTCAGTTTCCGCTCGACCAGCTACAGTTTGGCGAAGGTCAAGGAACACGCGGGGCTCGTTGGCAACTATCTGGGTGTCAACCCGGGTCAGGGCACGACGCCCGTATTTACGAGGAACGTATCCGCTGGCGGCCAGTCCGAAAGAAGGCCGAGCAACGTGGTACTGGTCATTTGTGAATCCTTCAGTGCCTACAAGAGTTCCATGTGGGGCAATCGATTGGATACGACACCGTTCTTTGCGGAACTATGCCGTGACGGAGTCTTCTTTGACAATTGCTACACCCCGCATTTTGGCACGGCGCGCGGGGTCTGGGCGACCGTCACCGGGATTCCCGACGTCGAGTTGGTCAAGACCGCGAGTCGAAACCCTTTGATGGTCGATCAGCACACGATCATCAACGACTTCGTCGGGAGCGAGAAATTTTACTTCATCGGTGGAAGCTCAAGTTGGGCCAATTTAAGAGGGTTATTGTCGAACAACATTCACGGCCTGCGACTTTACGAGGAAGGCAGTTACGACTCACCGCGAATCGATGTTTGGGGCATCAGCGACAAGAACCTTTTCCTGGAGGCCAACCAGGTGCTCTCGGGCCAGACGAGGCCGTTTTTTGCGGTGATTCAGACCGCTGACAATCATCGGCCCTACACGATCCCCGCGGAGGATCGGGAAGAATTTGGCCGCGTCGAAGTGCCCGACGCGCTCCTCGCGGAGAACGGTTTCGAGTCGAACGACGAGTTGAACGCTTTCCGCTACACGGATTTTGCCTTCCGGAAGTTCATGGAGGCTGCGCGCGGCTCTCCGTATTATGCAGAAACGCTGTTTGTCTTCATTGGGGATCATGGGATTGGCGGTAACGCCGGGACCATGTTCCCCGCCGCTTGGACGGAGAAAAGCCTGACCTCCTTCCATGTACCGTTGCTTTTTTATGCCCCTGGATTTCTCAAGCCCCAGCGGATTCATTCCGTAGCCTCGATGGTCGACGTGCTTCCCACCATTGCCGGAATCGTCAACTTTCCGTATCGCAACTCTGGACTTGGGCGCGACCTATTGCGGCAGGAGCAGATCGATGGAGGCCGGAGCAACGTGGCGTTCATCATCGATCACAATAACAAGTCCCTGGGTGTGGTGAACGACTCCCACTACACGAGCCGGAGATTGGGTGAGAGCGGTTATGAAAGTGCTTGGGCCGATTTTGCGGTTTCGCAGGGCTCGGATTCGAGGGGCATACCCCCGGCGGCACATCCGAGCCTGATTGAGGGCTTTTTTGAGACGTCGCGTTACTTGCTGCTGACAAATAGAAAGCCGCCGGTTCCGTGATTGGGGAGAACGTTGAGAACGAATGGAGGAAAGCTGCCAGACCGGCGGCTTGTTCGATGTCCTAGTAGAAGAGACGCCGGTCGAGACTTCGGTACTGGATCGCCTCCAGGAGATGCTTCTCGCCGATTCGGTCGGCCTGGTCGAGATCGGCGATCGTCCGGGAAACCTTGAGAATGCGGTCGTAGGCCCGGGCGGATAGATGGAGTTGCTCCATCGCTGACTGAAGAAGATCGCCGAGGCCCGATGGCAGGGCGCAATGCAGACGAATTTGGGAATGCGTCATGCGTGCGTTCGAGGTAGTCGGGGTTCCGCAGAACCGGCGGTGCTGTTGGGTGCGGGCACGCTCGGTGCGAGCTCGAAGTTGTTCGGACGACTCGCCCGGGGACTCGGAGCGGAGGTCCGCGAGGGAGAGTGCTGGTGCCTCGACGTGGAGATCGATCCGGTCGAGCAGGGGACCGCTGATGCGGGCGCGATAGCGCTGGATCTGAGTCGGGCTGCAACGGCACTCATGTTTCGAGTCCCCAAGGTAGCCGCAGGGGCAGGGATTCATGGCGGCGACGAGCATGAAGGCGCATGGCAGGGTGATTTTGCCCGCGCTTCTGGAAATCGTGACCGTGCCGTCTTCAAGAGGTTGTCGGAGGACTTCGAGCGCGGAGCGTTTGAACTCGGGCAACTCGTCGAGAAAGAGCACGCCGTTGTGAGCCAGCGAAATTTCCCCGGGACCCGGGATCGATCCGCCACCGAGTAGCGCAACGTCGGATACGGTATGATGGGGGGAACGCACGGGCCGTCGCCCGAAGGTGGAGCCGCCCCCGGCGAGCATGCTCCCGGCGGCGGAGTGGATGCTGAGGATCTCAAGTGATTCGTCGCGCGTCGGCACGGGCATGATGGTGGGAATCCGTTTTGCGATCATTGATTTGCCTGAACCAGGTGGGCCGAGCACGAGCAGATTGTGATTTCCCGCCACCGCGACTTCGACCGCCCGCCTGACCGCGTGCTGACCCTTGATCTCGGAGAAGTCTCCGGAGGGCTCAACCCGTTGCGCGGACAGTGCATCGAGGGCCTCGGCCGGCGAAACGGGATTGTACGCTCGCTCGCCACTCAAAAAGCGGAATGCGTGATCGAGGGATTGAATCGCATACACCTCGAGTCCATCTACGAGGGCCGCCTCGAGGGCAGAGGCTGGTGGCAGCAGGAGACGGCTCTTCCCCAGCGATCTCGCGAGTCGAGCCATCGCGAGAGCGCCCCGCACGGGCCGGGTGGAGCCGGAGAGGCTCAGTTCTCCGGCGATGAGAAACTCCTCAAGGGCTTCGACCTTCAACTGATTGGTCGCAATGAGCATTCCGAGGGCAATCGGAAGATCGTAGAACGGGCCCTCTTTTCGGAGATGCCCCGGTGCGAGATTGATCGTCGTCCGCGACCACGGCATTTTGAACCCACTGTTGGTCACGGCAGAGGACACGCGATCCCGCGATTCTCTGACCCCGGTATCGGGGAGTCCGACGATGATGAGATCGGGTGCTCCCGCCTCGCCGGTGTTGACTTCTACGTGGACCAGCTCGGCATCTATGCCCTGTAACGCGGCCGAGTTGAGAATGGCGAGCATGGGAAATGGATGGGATGCTTTGAGAGGAATGCGGCGCGAACAAAATAAAATTAGTTGCAATTAATTATCGCAAGGGATTTCTTTTGATTGATGCAATTCACTGGGCTTAGATTTCGATGATTCTTGGTGTCACAGGCGGAATGGGTTGTGGAAAGTCCTCAGTCGCTCGGCTTTTCGAGGGCTTGGGTTACCGACGGCTCGACTCGGATGAGATCGTGCGGACGCACCTCTTAACGCAGGGCGAGGTCATTTCTGCGGTGTGTGAGCGGCATGGGGCAGGCGCGGTCGACGGGGACGGTCAGATCAACCGGGCGTATCTCGCACGCCGGATTTTTTCAGATGACGCTGAAAGGCAGTGGCTGGAATCGCTCCTGCACCCTCGATTGTTTCAGGTCTGGCGGGAAGCGTTGGCCTCGGCTCCGCGTGGGTATTGGGTGATCGAAGTCCCACTCTTGTTTGAGAAAGGATTGGAAAATTGGTTTGATTTCACCCTCTGCGTGACCAGTACTCCGGAGCAGCAGTTTGTTCGGCTGGAAAAGCGCGGAATTACCCGAGCGCAGGCCGAGTCTCGTATCTCCAAGCAATTGCCCTTGGTAAGGAAAGCCGAACTTGCCGACTACGTAGTTGGCAACGACGGATCGCCGGCGTTTTTGAAGCGCCAAGTGACGTTCCTCGCTGGCAAACTTGAAGCGCGAATCAACGACTGCGATCGCCCGTAGGGAGCGTTTCATATCCCTGAAAAACAACATTTTGCCCAACATGGAGAAATCGCCAAAAAGTAGTAGCGCGGAGAGCGCGAAGACCAAAAAGAAAGTCGCGCGCCCGCGGGCTCGGACGGCTGCGTCAAGAGCGAAGCCCAAGTCGACCAAGACCTCGGGGGTGACCGAAGAGTTGCCGTTTACCGCGCCTTCGGACATGATATCCGAGAAGGCGCCCAGTTCGGTGGCCCGGCCGGCGATGGACGCTGCGCCCTCGGTGGATCGAAGCGAGCCGGTAGCGCCCGTTCCGGCTGAAGAACCCCGCAAAGTTTTCCAGGTGAAGCCGATCGAGAGTCCATCGGTGGACTCGGGACCCAGCGCACCGCGAGAAGAGGCTTCGCATGCGGCCTTGGGAGCTGTGCCCGCGGAGCAGCGCTCGGTTGTTTCAGAAGCCCCGGCGGCACCACCGAACCAAACCGGTTTGCCCAGGAGCCATGAAGGAGGGGTTGAGGCTCCTAGGCGGGAGAGCCAGACCGAACCGCCCGCGGGTGAGGGAGGCGGACGACCCAGTACCGGAGGCGGCTTTCCGCCCCGTGAATTTCGCGGGCGCGATTACTGGAAACAACTGAAGAAGGATAAGCGAAATAAACACGGTAAGCCGTGGCAGAGCGGGGGCAATGAGGGCGGGCAGGGAGGCGGTAGGGGACCACAGCATCCGCCCCAACCGCCCCCTCCGGCTTTGGCGCCAAAGTTGGGGGATCTGCCGGATCCAGCGAGGTTTGCCGACCTGCCGGCGTTGGACGCGCTGGCATTGTCGCTTGAGAGCGGTCCGGGTGAAGCGGTCTGGCTTGACGCGGTTTATGCATTGACGTTGGCAGAATTGGCATCGTTCGCTCGCCGAATCGGCGCCACGATCGAAGGACAGATTCCGCGACGACAGATCCTGGCGGAGATCTTCAAATGCGTGGTGGCAGATCGCAGACCGCTGAAGGATCGTGGTTGGCTTGATCTCACCGATCGGGGTCACGGATTTGTGGTCCATGAGCAGTGCAATTACCGACTTTATCCCGAGGACGCGTATATCCCCGAAGCGTTGATTAAGCGGTATGGTCTCAAGCGAGGGCACCAACTGGAGGTTTTACTCCAAGCACCCGTCGGCGATGATCGCTGCCCGGCCGTGGTACGGATTGACCGCGTGATGGGAGGCGCTCCCGAAGAAGCGAATACGGTGACCCCGTTTGAAGAGTTGGTTCCTTATTATCCGCTGGAGCGGATTCTTTTGGAAGCCCCGGATGTTCAAAAAGACATCTCGATGCGCACGGTCGATCTTTTGACACCGATCGGTTTTGGTCAACGAGGGTTGATTGTTGCGCCCCCGCGAACGGGAAAGACGGTGCTCTTGCAGAACATTGCCAACTCGATTTCAGCCAACTTTCCGGACGTCAAACTGATCCTGCTCTTGATCGACGAGCGTCCGGAAGAGGTCACTGATTTCAGACGGCACACTAAAGGCGAGGTCGTGTCATCGACGTTCGATGAGACCCCCGAGAGTCACGTTCACTGTGCGGAAATGGTTGGCGAAAAAGCACGGCGCCTCGTGGAGCGAGGCCAGCACGTCGTGATTCTTCTCGATTCGATTACCCGCCTTGCCCGGGCTTACAACGCCCTCGCGTCGAATTCTGGTAAGATCATGTCGGGAGGTATGGAAGCGACGGCGCTCCAACGTCCCAAACGATTCTTCGGAGCGGCGCGTAACATCGAAGGTGCGGGAAGTCTGACGATCCTCGCCAGTGCCTTGATCGATACGGGAAGCCGCATGGATGAAGTCATTTTCGAGGAGTTCAAGGGAACAGGCAACATGGAGTTGCATCTGGATCGAGGACTCTCCGACAAGCGCATCTTTCCAGCGATCAACATGTTGAGATCGGGAACGCGTAAAGAGGAGTTGATCTACCATCCGGAGGAACTGCAGCGGATCTACGGACTTCGAAGGACCATGCAAGGAATCGGTCCCATCGAGTCGATGGAGATGCTTATCCAGCGTCTTAAGAAAACCAAGTCCAACGCTGAGTTCCTCATGAGCCTGGCGCGGTGAAAGCGCGTCGGTGGAGGTACTTTTGCCAAAATGACCTCCGCTGACGAATTCCTCCTCAGTTTGCTTTCCGAGCAGGGGCGGATTGCTCCTGAAACCGTCGTCCTTGCCCGAACCGCGTGCACCGACCCAATCCGGTCAGGACGGCCCATTAGCCTTCGGCAATGGCTTTTAGAGAGTGGCGGACTGCGCGAGGACGAGTTAGCGAGCATCCTCGCGGCGCACTTTGGGCTCGGTTTGGCCCTCAGTTTGGAGGAGCGGCGACCTGCGGAAGCACTCCTGAGGCGTTTTCCGATGCATCTGGTTAATCTGTATCAGATTGTACCACTTAGGGAACTGGACAACGGCGTCGAGATGGCGATTGATGACCCGCTTGATGAGCAGCGTTTGGAGGCGGTCGTGGAGAAAGTGGGACAACCAGTGATTCCGATTCTTTCGACCGCCAGCGAAATCCTTCGGGTAATCGAGGTGTGGACCGCCGGTGCACCCGGTGAATCGTTGGTTCGAGAAGCGGAGGTGTTTTCAAGTACGGAGCCGACGCCCATTGGTTCCGACGTGAGCCGACTTGAAAAACGTGTCCTTAATCCCGTCGCTGATGTGTCGATTGCGATGCTGGTGGAGACCCTCATCTCCGATGCTATTCGGCGACGCGCCTCTGATATCCACCTTGAACCGATGGAAACGAGGTTTCGTGTTCGGAATCGCGTGGATGGGCATCTTTTTGACGCCGGATTGATTCCGCGTGAGTTTCAGGCAGCCGCGATTTCTCGGATCAAGCTCATGGCCGCCATGTCGATCTCGGAGCGTCGGTTGCCCCAGGACGGAAGGATACGTCATTCGGAGGCGAATCACACCCGGGATATTCGGGTTTCCTCGGTTCCGACCGTTTGGGGGGAAAGTCTGGTCTTGCGGATTCTTGACGAGCGAGGACTCGGTCAGAATGCCCTGGAACTGGGGCTTTCGGCAGAAGACCTGGCGCGATGGAATCAAGCGGTGGGAAGTCCGGATGGCATGGTCCTGGTGACGGGGCCCACGGGTTCCGGAAAAACCACCACACTGTACAGTGTTTTGCGACAGCTGAACCAGGCGTATCGGAAGATTGTCACGGTCGAAGATCCGGTCGAATTTGAGATCGCCGGGATCAACCAAGTGGCCATCCGGCCCGAGCTGAAGGTGACCTTTTCGAGCGTCTTGCGCGCGGTTCTGCGGCAATCCCCAAACGTGATCATGGTTGGAGAAATCCGAGATCATGAGACGGCTGAAATTACGGTGAATGCGGCGCTGACGGGTCATCTGGTCTTTTCGACGTTGCACACCAATGATGCGGCGGGGGCCATCTCGCGATTGGTCAATCTTGGGGCGAAACCCTGCCTCGTTTCCTCGTCGCTCAAGGCGGTGCTGGCGCAACGTCTCGTGCGCAGGGTTTGTCCGTCATGCCGCGTCGAGCAGCCGGCGACGTTGGTGGAACGAAAATATCTACGTGACGTCCCCGGTGGGGAGAACGTGTCCGATCTCGCCCACGGCAAAGGCTGTGCAGACTGCAGCGGCACGGGCTATCGCGGGCGGCTGGGGATTTTCGAACTGCTCGTGATGGACGAGGAAGTCCAACGAGCGGTCCATCGCGGGGTACCCGTTGACGAACTTCGCCGGCTTTCGAGCCTGAGTGGGCATCGGACTCTGCGTGAGGATGGTTTGCGTAAGGTGCTTGCTGGTCTGACCACTCTCGAAGAAGTCCTCTCGGCAACAAACAGTGGTTCAAACTGACCTTTTTTCCCATGAGCTATGAAATGAATGATCTGCTTGAATTGGTCGTGGATCAGAATGCGTCTGATCTCCATTGCCAGGTTGGCCAGCCACCGACGCTGCGCATCAGTGGATCGATGGTCCCGATCGAGGGCCCCAATCTGACTCCGCTCGACACGGAGAAACTGGTCCTGTCGATTAGTCCGGACAACCACATCCAGAACCTGAAGCTGAATGGAGGTTCTGATTTCGGTTTTGCCTATCTCGACCGGGCGCGCTTTCGCGTTTCGATTTTAAAGGCGAAAGGCAGTTTCGGACTGGTCTTGCGCCAGATCCCGAACCGCATGTTTGGTCTCCGGGAGATCGGTTTGCCCGATCGCGTAAAAGAGCTCCTTTACCGTCCCCGTGGGCTAATTCTCGTGACGGGTCCGACCGGCTCCGGGAAGTCGACGACTCTGGCATCGATGGTCAATTACATCAACGAGAACCGGGACGGCCACATCATTACCATCGAGGATCCCATTGAGTACTACCACTCCCACAAACAATGCATTGTGACGCAGCGAGAGATCGGCGTCGATGTACCGTCGTTTTCGGAGGCAATCCGGCGTGCGCTCCGTCAGGATCCCGACATCATTTTGGTGGGAGAAATGCGTGATTTGGAGACGATCGAGGCGGCGATCAGCGCAGCCGAAACCGGGCACTTGGTGTTTGGCACGCTTCACACCAACAGTGCGCCCAAGACCATCGACCGCATTGTCGATGCATTTCCGGCGAACATGAAGGAAATGATCCGCACCCAGCTGGCCTCGTCGATTGTCGCGGTTATCTCCCAGGTCCTGTGCAAAAAGAAGGGTGGCGGACGGATTGCCGGCTATGAAATCATGATCAACACCACGTCGATCTCGTCCTTGATCCGTGAGAACAAGACGTTCCGGATCACCTCGGACATTCAGACGGGTGCCAATCTCGGAATGATCACGATGGATACTCACCTGATGAGCCTGGTCAACCGGGAGATGGTCTCTCCGGACGAGGCGCTGGAGAAGGCGCAGGACCCCCTGGTCATGCGAGAGAAATTGCTTCAGCTGGGCTTCCAGTTGAGGAAACTCTGATCCGAACCGAGGCAGGGTTCTCGAGAGCGCACACGACAATGTCGGGCAGCACCTCCGAGCTCGGTTTGGCTTGGCCCCATGGCTCTGCTCCGGCGGCATTCCGGGGGGTGGGTCCCTCTGAGTCTGATCAACCGCGCCGATCGGACGATGCGGTGGATTGGGTCGAGCAGGTGATCAATGATGCGATTGAGCGAAGGGCGTCCGATATTCATTTCGAGCCGTTTCGCGCACAGCTGAGGATTCGCATGCGCATCGACGGTCTGCTGCAGGATAGGGCTCCACCGGCAGGTGCACGTTCGCCAGAAATCGCCTCAAGGATCAAGGTGCTGGCGCAGCTGGATATCGCTGAACAGCGCGTACCCCAGGATGGACGGCTTGAATGGCCGATGAAGGGGCGCAAGGTGGACCTTCGCGTATCCACTCTTCCAACTGCATTTGGCGAGTCCATCGTGGTACGGGTTCTCGACCGGAAAAACACGAGGCCTCATCTCGATGGGTTGCACCTTCCTGCCGACGTGCTCGAGAGGCTGCGTTTCATGATTGGCAGACCCCATGGACTGGTCTTGGTGAGCGGACCCACCGGTTCGGGC
>Ga0154020_10010335_pt1 | contig 10681 bp, 10 predicted proteins | sample Klosneuvirus_201_FD_109709 | JGI IMG/M metagenome (GOLD analysis project Ga0154020, IMG submission 109709) | Active sludge microbial communities from wastewater, Klosterneuburg, Austria - Klosneuvirus_20160825_MG | ecosystem: Engineered > WWTP > Aerobic digester > Activated sludge | place...
AAGTCTTTTATAGACAACCAGCCTGGCTTCGATCTACTTTCTTTAATATTCGCATTATAAGGATGCGGTTCAACGGGTCCCATCCATTTGTCCCAATCTACACCTGCCGGAACAGGTTGAGTCGGAAGTGCATTTTCCCATGGGCCGGCATAGTTTATACCCACCACCTTGTTTATTTTACCAAGGTATCCGTTGCGGATTAGCATCACGCCCCTATAAAAAGGAAAATCATTTTTCTTGCCGCCTCGTGCAGGGTTTCCAGGCCACGAACGTTGCTGTGAGCCGGTTTGCAAAATACGTTTGTGTTTTCTTACCGCATTTACCATCGCTCTACCTTCTTCCACCGTTAAGGTGAGTGCCTTTTCGCAATAGATATCTTTACCTGCCATGGCAGCTTCAATACTGTGTTGGGCATGCCAGTGATCTGGGCTCGCTACAATAACAGCGTCAATATCCGAACGATCCAAAATTTTCCGGTAGTCTTGATACGCATCCACTTTGCTACCAGCCTGCGCGGCTTTCGCTTTAGCGCGGCTTAGATCAGCATCGGCCATAGCGGCAAACTGAACTCCATTAAGGCTCATAAAAGATCCGGCTAAGGAACCGGCACCCGGGCTTGCACCACCAAACCTATTGCCTACACCAATCCCACCCAGGATTACTTTATCGTTGGCTCCTACTCGTATTCCCGGTCTGGCCAATACGTTAGCGGGTATGAAGTACGGTACCGCAATACTGGCCCCGGCCAAAACACTCTTCTTTAAAAAATTTCGTCTGCCTGATTTAGTACTCATAGTGTAAGTGTCTGAATGTTGAAATTAGTTTATGTGCGCTTACTAGTAAGACGAAAAAATAATCAAATACACGTACACGACTTTGCTTTTGTTGTATGGGTCAAGGGTAACTGTAATTGGTCGAAAAGCTTGAACTTGTCCTGATTAATTCCCAGCGGAGTCTGTGTTTCAGGACTAGACAGACACTGCCCGATTTTATGGAAAAATAAAAAGCCAGTTAAAGGTTAAAGAACTCCAATACCAGAAAATGATATTTGGATTGCTGCATTGACTAAACAACATCGCTTAACTTTGATTACAAGAGATAAGCATTCCAACAGTATCGAGTCTATATCCATCGAAGCCTGGTAATTCCGCCTCAATTCTGTTTTTTAAAATAATCAGAGAAGATTCCTTTCAAACCGTAGTATGTTCCAGGGAATACAATGGTGCCATGTGTCTCGCCCGCTAGTTCTAAATAATTATATACTAAACCAATGGGTCTTTTCGTCTGCAGATAGGTAAGCAATTCGGTGTTCGCAGGAAACCGAACTGGTATTTTGAGATCTTTTCTACATTCAAATATTTTTCCTTTATAATTTGGGTGAGTACTCAGGTACTCTATTACTTCCCTGCCAACTTTGCCTTTGTTCCACCAGGTGCTACCATCAATTGATATGATGGCCTGGAAGAGATCGGGAGTTTTGTATAGAGAATAGTATGCCAACAGGCCACCCGTAGAATGCCCAATCAGTGCTTGATAGGGTAACGTCCGATACTTTTTATCAATGGCCGGAATCAACTCCTTTTTTATATAGGAGAGAAAATTATCAGCACCACCTGCGATTTTCAAATCCTGAGTTTGCCCTGAATCTTCATCAACAGGTGGAGAAAAATCTCTTTGACGGTTATTGGTTGTGATTCCTATGATAATACACTCCGGAGCAAGTTGACTCTGAGCAAGCAACATGGCAGCATCTGCAGTAAACGCAGCGTAATACTCTCCATCTAAAACATACACAACAGGATACTTGTCAGTGGTTGTTGTATACGTTTCAGGCAAGTACACAAAAGCCTTGCAGGTTTCATTCAGTACTACTGACTCAATTGTAAAAGAATCTGGAGAGGCCGCGGCAACAGACTGTGAGAAACCAGAATGAATATTGAAAATTAATGCTGCAAGTAAACAACAAAATGTTTTGGCCATATCAACAATCATTTAGTTCTTAAAAAAGCAATCATTAGCCCAGAGCCGGTGCTTATCGACTGACCCAAAGCGAATAATGATAGTGTAAAAAAGGAAATCAGAATAATCACTTTATTCATTAACATCCGATTACTAAATAATGAAGTAAATTTAGGCGTTAGGGATTTAATAATTTAATTAGGAACGTTAATTAAGGTTAAATCGAAATCTAAATACCGTCAGACGCGTGAGCAATAAGATTTTAGTAGGTTCCTACCCAGAAGCAGCGCACAACTTGTCCTGATTTCATCGGAATTGTCAGACCGCACATCCCTGCCTACATTTTATTTTCGGCAGGCAAGCCTCCCACTTCTCAAGCTAGCCCAAATCTTTCATCCTCGTCTTTAAGCGGGAGAGTGTTGATGGCTCATGAGGTTGCTAAAGCTGCTGCAGACAGGCCAGTCCTGTGATGAATGATAGAGATTTGGCGATGAAGGCCTCCCAATAACTATTTGGATCAAAAAACTTTCTATGAAGATTGCTTGAGCCACTTGGGCTGGTATCTTTTTAATTTTATGTAGCTTGAGAAGGCAAACTCTTATCAGCATAAACGCTCACCAAATGATTTCCAGAAAATGAAAGTTTTAGCTTCATCACTCCTATCATTATTTTCAGTTTTTGGATATTCGCAGCCCGTGATACGTGCTAAAGCGGATACCTTAGAGTTTAAGAATTTGTTTGAGGCAACTATGAAGCCTGGTGTTTCTTGCTACCGAATACCCGCAATGGTAACAGCCCCAAACGGAGATTTGATTGTTGCGATTGATGAGAGAGTTCCTTCCTGCGAAGATTTAAAATGGAATAATGATATCAATATTGTTATCCGCAGAAGTAGCGATAACGGAGTTACCTGGACTGATATTGAAACTGTTGTCGATTACCCGATTGGTCAGTCAGCATCTGATCCTTCAATGATTGTTGACAGCGTTACGGGTACCATTTTTCTTTTCTTTAACTATATGGATTTAGATCATGAAAAAGATATCTATTATTTAAGGGTTATTAAAAGTGTTGATAATGGAAACACCTGGAGCAAGCCTATAGATATTACCTCGCAAATCACAAAACCTAGCTGGCATAATGATTTTAAATTCATAACCTCCGGCAGAGGCATTCAAACAAGTTCAGGAAAATTAGTACATACACTTGTGAATTTAGAAAAAGGCCTTCACCTGTTTGGAAGTAATGACCATGGCGAAAATTGGTATCTCATTGACAAAGCAATTCAACCTGGTGATGAATCTAAGATTGTGGAATTAGCTGATTATACTTGGATGATTAATAGTCGTGTAAATAATTCAGGCATTAGATACGTTCATACATCACCTGATCAGGGTAACACTTGGATTTCAAATCCTGACTCATCACTCATTGACCCGGGTTGTAACGCTAGCATAATTAGATATACGAGTGTAAAAAAAGGTGACGATAAAAATAGACTACTCTTTTCAAATGCAAAAATGGGCAATCAGCGATCGAATATGACGATTCGCATTAGCTATGATGAAGGCAAAACCTGGAGTGGAGGCAAATCTATTTACAACGAAGGTGCTGCTTATTCTTCCATGAGTATTCTTGCTAATGGCGATATTGGTCTGGTCTTCGAAAAAGATAATTATCAAGAAAATGTTTTTGTCAGGGTTTCGTTAGAGTGGTTAACGGGAGGTAATGATCACTATGCCGCACGGCAAAAGAAATAGCGATAGCTATCGCTTTAAGACGGACAGGCTCAACCAACAACTTGTCCTGATTGCAGCCTCAGGATAACGCGCGACCATTGTATAATTCTTAATACTCTTTTATCAGAGTTTCAAGAGGTATATTATACTTGAAGCGATTGATAGCCGAGGCAGATGGTTGCTTTTTCTCGGCTCTATCAAAACGATTAATAAAGGAGCAATGTTGACAAAATTTTTCAACCCGTACGCCATTCAAGAAACCGTTTCTCATGTTTAAAAATCGCTCACTGCTTATAATATCTTTCAAGGATTGCTCCTTGACGTTTCCCAAGTTAATAGCTGCATTTTTATCTAAGCAACACGGAACCACAGCGCCATCGGCATGTATGCCAATATGATTGACGGCACCGTGGCAGCGACCTTGCTTACTTTGATGTGGTAATGCAAAAGAGGGCCATTCAAAACGAGAGTCAAAATGTAGGTAAAGTCTGTTCCAGATATTTTTGGATTTGATGGCTCCTGTTTCAATATTTCTATTAATCTTGATGTTGAGGTACGACTCTATCTTTAAAAAAATATCTTCGTTATCCGAATCGTTACTTTCCTGATTCCACAATCTGTAATTGATATAGAGGGCTGGCCGCAGTACGTGACTTGATTTTGTAAATTCAAATATCGGTAGCAGATAGGGATCGATATCACGATCAGGAAAATTATCTTTGAAGGCTTGTAAAGAGAAGTTGACTTGTCGGATGCAACTAGAGTTAAGGATACGCGCTTGCTGTCGTTTGATCAGGATTCCGTTGGTTGTCAGATCGATTTGCGTATTATACTTTTCACAGATATCCAAGATCTCTGAAAACTTAGGATGCGCAAGAGGTTCGCCTAACAAATGTAAACAGACAACTTCCGTCAATGGAGCCACCTCTTTAAGGATGGACTCAAATTCGGCAAGGTCCATTAGCTTCTTATCTTTTTCAACCACAGGGCAAAAAGAACACTGCACATTACAAATATTGGATATCTCCAGGTAGATTTTTTTGAACATGTCGCTGTATATGTTGTATTTCGTCTTACGCTACAATAGAGCCAATCTTCCACATTAACTCTAAAGTTCAAAGTTAACGGTTAATCGCTTTGATTCCATCTCGTGCTTACCCAATTACGCTGCTCTTCCGGAGTTAGAAATGTCCAGGCTACAATCCGACTTGTCTTGTTTCCGTGAGCCATTGGAATCGTTTTTTGCTCAATAACATTTGCATGCTTAAGCGCTGCATAAACATTTTTAAGAGTAGCCGATTTAGAAATCAACGTAGAAAACCAAAAACAGGATGCTGAAAATTGTTTACTTTCGTTGATCATTTTTTGCACGAATTTCTCTTCACCGCCTTCGCACCACAACTCGGTGTTCTTACCGCCAAAGTTTAGCGTTGGTTTAGTAATCCGTTTAGTATTTAGGTTATTTAATTTACGAAGCGTTCCCGATTGGGCTTCTTGTAAAGAGGTATGAAAAGGTGGATTACAAATTGTTAAATCGAAGTATTCATCGGTTTGAATAATGCCTCTGAAAATATCGGTTGCATGCGGTTGTAAACGAAGTTCTACTTTTCCGTTTAAAGAGACGTTCTCTTGTACAATTTTATGAGCCGATCGAATGGCAGCGGGGTCAATATCGGAACCCACAAAAGACCAGCCGAATTCTTTATTTCCAAGGATGGGATAAATGCAATTTGCTGGTGCTGTTGTTTTGGAGATGCGGCTGCCATTCATCAGGGAAAAATACCATTTGTTGGGCTAACTTCAGAAGATTCCTTTATAGAAACGGTAGTATTGGCAGCTAATGCACCTACTGGAATGTTCAGGTTGATTACACCGTCACTTCCTACTAGTGCACCACCAGCTTCATCAATTTCTTTAGAAGTTGCAACTGGATTTGCCTCTTCGTCCTTGCACGAGTTTACCATCAGCATACTTGCAACAACCAGAATAGCTGATGTGATAATTTTTACAATAGTGATTATTTTGTTCATTGTTTTTATGTTTTATAAAATTTAGTTCTGCAAAGAATGATATTCTTCACACCTCAAAAAATAGCATGATCATGCTACAAAAGTAATTGAGGTAATGAATGGATTTGAAATATAAAGTATACGCCTTGATGTACACCATTCACAAAGTATATACAAAACAGATTACTTAACAGGAATGAATTTTCATCTTTCACTATAATTATATAGCCTGTACCTTCTTTTGACTGGCTTACTACATTAAAATCTTTTCCGGCCACCTTATCACTTTTTAATTTAATGACATTACCTTCTACTGAAAATGAACCTGTTGCACTTCTGTCAATTGCTCCATACGAATGAAAAAACTGAAATTTTCCATCGGTAGTAAAATTAAACCCAGCAACCATTTCTTGTCTACCGAAAGTATACTCACCAGAAATTTTAATCTGCGCCATAGCGGGAAATGATACTATTGGGAGTAAAAATAGAAATCGAAATGCACGAAGTATGCGCATAATTATGATGACTGATTGCATGTGAAGAAAGTCTATACTTCAATTTCGAACGGAAGAACTCTTTACTAACAGGTTTTGAACTGCGCGATTTTACTTCAACCTTAACCTTTAATGGTGAACCTGGAAGCAGAAATACTTTCACATACTGATCTTCGTGTTCGGTCCACGAGTGATCAGTTAGCAAATATTCAGAAGCATTGACTTTGCCCGCCTGATAGGCCCAACGCTCCACTGCCATGGGTTCAAAGTTGATGATGTTTCCCATATAACATACCTGAATACCGGGCTTCGATTGGTTTCCTAATTCTGTGCATTCCAATACACTAATGCTCAACGAGGAATTATCTTCAAGATCTATTACAGACCACTCTTCCATCACAGTTTTTGCATTTGACATTGCTATAAAATTTATTTTCAATTATGATTTAAAAAATCCTTAAAAAACTATTGGTAGGTATAGGTAATGACAGACTGCTTATCATTATCACCGGGGTAGGTCCGGACTTCTTCTGTAGGATAGTTTAATGCATTGTAGGTATAGGTAGATACGTAGCTATTTAGGTCAACAAACGTAAAACTGGCAATGGGCAGTACGGTTTGATTAGTTGGATCAGATAAATCTTGTCTGAGTGGTGTTGCAGCATTTTTACCAGCTACATAGGTATACGACCATGGATTGCCAAAATCGAACGTTACTTTATTGACGTTACTCTGTGCATCATACTCGAACGCTCTAGACTTAAGCCCGTTAATAGTTTGATCGGAATTGACATACTTCGAAATTTTTCCGGCTTGATAGGTGTAGGTATGGGTCTGATCCAATACGGCTGATGCGGAATAGAATTCAATCCGATCTAACATTCCATCACTCTTATAAAAATATTTTTCAGGATACTCATTCCCCGCAACCTTACGGATTCGTTGTGATACCGCTTGATCAACTGAATAGATGTAATAATATTCCGTATTGTTTAGGTATACTTTAAAGTGATCCAGACGATTATGCGTATCGTAGAAGTATTCATAAAGAACCACGCCATCTTGCGTTGTTTTCGTTAACAAAGAAGTAACAAAAACATTTACAGTGGCAGTTAAATTCTGATTGTTTGTAGTACCGCTTGCAAGTGATAATATACCCGCCATGGTGTATGTATTCCGCACCGCTTTGTTATATGATCCTTGTAAAAAAGAAACATTAACCTCTTCTGTTGTGTTGTCTGAGTAGGTAACACTTACTTTCGTAGGTAAAGGCAAAGCTGAAAATTCTACGTTGTGAAGGGCAATAATATCATCGATGGGACTAATCGAAATGATATTCTTAGAGATTTCAACATCATTATTACTGCATGCACCTGCTATGAGCAACAAAATAAAATAGAGCAAAGTCTTTTTCATATTTTCATTTAAAGTTTAAAACGCTGATGAATGAGCATCTTTATTACAATTACAAAGGTATTTTATAATAAAGGTGTTGTATATAGCATGATCATGCTACACGTAATTCAGCGAGCTTGAATTTATACCGATTAAGGACGAAGATTTCGCGGGAATTACTAAACTAATTTTTCTTGAATAGCTTTCGCCACAGCTTCGGTTTGCGAATGAACCTGTAGCTTTTCATAGATATGCCGGATGTGGCTGCGCACCGTATCAATTTGAATATCTAATTTAAATGCGATGATTTTGTAGCTGTTGCCATCCGATAGAGATGACAGGATTTCTTTTTCGCGTACCGTTAGTTGATAGGTATCGGTTTTGGGTTTGGATTTGGAACTTCCTTGCATTGACTGCATAACCAGTTTTGCGATACTTGGCGACATAGGTGCTCCGCCATTCAAAACTTCAAGTATGGAAGACACGAGTCTTTCGCCCAGATGCTGCTTTAATAAATACCCGGAGGCTCCGGCACAAATAGCTTCATACACATGTTGATCATTATCGAAGATGGTCAGCATTATAATATGAACACTTGTGTTGACCTTTCTTATTTCTTTCACAGCTTCGGTGCCTGTTTTACCGGGCATCGAAATGTCCATTAAGATGACATCTGGATTTAATTTCTCCACGATTGTGTTAGCATCCAAGACATTCGGAAACGCACCTGCAACATCAAATCCTTCAATTGATTTTAGTAGTGCCAGTGTGCTGCTGCGCAATTGATCGTTGTCTTCAAAAATGAGAATCGATACATTCATATTATCAAAAAGCAAAAAAAAACATTTCAAAATTGGTAGAAAATAGCATGATCATGCTATTTGAACAGCAATGGAAAGACGCGTTCCTTTACCCTGAGCAGATTCTATTTTCAATACCCCTTTCATCAGGTTAGCACGCGCTTTCATATTATTCAAGCCATTGCCAAGCTTCACTTCATTTATCGAAAATCCTGTTCCATTATCCACAAGATCCAACGCAAGTAGCGAAGTTGTTAATTTAAGTGTAATATCGATTGTCGTACACTGACTATATTTCATTGCATTGTTCAACGCTTCCTTGAATATCAGATATAGATTTTTGCGAATGGTAGCATCAATCTTTTGGTTTTTTACATTTCCACTTTCGTGAAAGCAATAATCAATATTTTTAGGTTCCAGAATATCTGCAGCAAACTCCTTCATGTGCAGCACAATTTCATCCAAAGTATCATTACCAGGATTAATAGACCAGATGATATCCACCATCTGACTAAGCATTTTTCCGGAGTGATCTTCTATTTGTGCGAAGCTCGTGCTTGCAACCCCTCCATTCAATACATCTTGTGAATTCATTCTGCTGATCATATTAATACTCGACAACGTAGAACCAATATCATCGTGAAGGTCTTGGGCTATGTGGTTGCGCATCCGTTCTATTTCAAGTTGTCGTTTTGTTCTACTACTAGTCCGGTACCAAATGAAGGATAGAACCCCAATGACAAGAGTAACCAAAAAGGCCAAGATTGCTACCTTTATGTAAATGTTACTAAGCGTCTTTTCGCTTTTTAAAATCTGTATTTCCTTTTCCTTTTTTTCAGATTCAAATTTTAGCTGAAGAGACTGAAGTTGCTTTGTCTTTTCTATATTCAAAATACTGTCGTTATAGCTTTTATGCAGTTTGTAAAAAGTAAAAGCGCTTTTATAATCACTCTTCATCTGGTGCAAATTGGCTAGTTGCAAATAGATTTTGCTTAGATTGGATTTACTATTCAATTCTTGAGAGAGCCTGATCGCCTCATTAAAATACTCAAAAGCCTGATCGAATCTGTTTTCAGCTAATACTATTTTTCCCAATAAAATTAAATTTTCCGCTACTGAATATTGATGATTGGATTTTCGATTTATTTGAAGTCCTTCTTTTAAATTAATCTCAGCTAACGAATAGTTTCCTTGCTGAAAATAGGCTTCTCCTTTTCCAGATTTGGAGGCGGCCATACCTCTATTATTGTCAAGCTCTTTAAATAAATCAAATGCTTCAGTAAAAAATTGCAAGGCCGTGCTAAACTCCTTCTTGCTGTTATATAGGTTACCGATATTCACGTATACCTTAGCCATTTGGTTGCGGTCATCTATTTCTTTTAAATACCGGGTAGCCTCAGTGTAATTTTCCATTGCCAAATCATATTGCGAAGTGGATGCATAAACACCCCCAATTCCACTCAAAATAGAACCGATTCCCTTTTTGTCATCCAATGCTTGGTAGAGCTTTAACGACCTTAAATAAAAGTTTAATTGTTGCTCATAATTATTGGAGACGTAATAGGCACCGCCAATATTCGTATAGCAATTAGCAGCTGTTTTCTTATCGCCAATTTCTTCTGCCAACCTACCGGATTGCATTAGGTATTCAATTGCTTTACCGTAGTCATTGTTAAACCCCTGTGAAATACCAATTCGATATAGCGCCAGTACCATTCCATTAGGGTTATCTATTTGTTTTGCTAATTCATAAGCCTCCTGTCCATACTCAATGGATTGCACTGGAGACTTAGAATTAAGTACATCTGCAAGCTGATTTAATATTCGTATACGGGTTGTATCTTTTGACTCAATCAACAACGTCTTCAAGCTATCTGCATCAAGTTTTTGAGCATATGTTGGGGAGAAACAATTGATCAAGAACATAGTTAGGAGAATACTCACCAACTGATAATAGAAAAAACTGCGTCTGAAGTTCAAGTGGATAGCAAATGAGTTCGCAAATTGCGATTAAAGTTGAGAAATTTTATCCTAACAACAAGATCATCCATCTATATATAGAAGTAAGTTGTTTGTGCATTACTGTTTGGGGCATCCAAATAATGGAATCATGAGATTTAATTAGAAGCACTTAGTGAGGCTTTAAATATCTGAGTCAGGTCTTATTCCAAAAATCAACAGGTAGGCAATCATCCAAAACTCTCCTACTGTGGCCGGAATAGTCAGCATGCCGACCCATGTTCCGTGCACACCCATGTAATTGATAAACGTGCTCGCTAAATACC
>Ga0154020_10010336_pt1 | contig 10680 bp, 8 predicted proteins | sample Klosneuvirus_201_FD_109709 | JGI IMG/M metagenome (GOLD analysis project Ga0154020, IMG submission 109709) | Active sludge microbial communities from wastewater, Klosterneuburg, Austria - Klosneuvirus_20160825_MG | ecosystem: Engineered > WWTP > Aerobic digester > Activated sludge | place...
CGGAAACGACGGAAAAATCGTTGTCTGGAACACGGCATCGTTTGAAAAAACGCGCGAATGGCAGGCGCACAAGGACGCCATTTACTCCCTCGCGTTTTCGCCCGACGGCAAACGCCTGCTCAGTGGAGGCGAAGACAAAACTGCGCGGGTTTGGAACCTGACCGACGGCACCCTGGTGAAAGAAATGACGGGCCACTCCCAGCGCATCTGGACAGTGGCCTGGTCACCCGATGGCGAGCGCTTGGTCACGGGTTCCGGCGACCTGACGACGGCACTTTGGGATGCCCGCACCGGAGACCGGATGCTTACGTTGACAACACCGATCGCCTTGTACAATGCACTTTTTTCAGCGGACGGCAAGCGGCTGTTCGGCAATCAGATGAGCGGGAAAGTGTGGGTGTGGGAGGGAAAGTGATTACAACAGCGCCTCCACGATATTCTCCTCCGATACGCCTTCTGCCTCGGCCTTGAAATTGCGCACGATTCGGTGGCGCAACACGAGGTTGGCGATAGCCTGCACGTCCTCGATGTCGGGCGAGTACTTGCCGCGGATGGCGGCGTGGCACTTGGCGCCGAGCGCGAGGTACTGGCTGGCACGTGGGCCGGCTCCCCAGGAAAGGTACTCGTTGGCTTCTTTCGACGCACGCGGGGTGTTGGGACGCGTTTTGGATGCCAGGCTGACGCAATATTCCAGCACATTGTCGGACACCGGAATCTTGCGGATCAGTTGTTGAAACTCCTGGATTTCGGCAGCGGTCAGCACGTGCTTCAGGGTCACCTCGCGGGAAGTTGTGGTGTTTTTTACCACCATAACCTCTTCGTCGTAGGCCGGGTAATTCAGCGGAATGTTGAACATGAAGCGGTCCAACTGCGCTTCCGGCAGCGGGTAGGTGCCCTCTTGCTCAATGGGGTTTTGGGTGGCCAGCACGAAAAACGGCGCCGGCAGGTTGTGGCGATTGCCGCCAACTGTGACGACGCGCTCCTGCATGGCTTCGAGCAAGGCTGCCTGCGTTTTGGGGGGCGTGCGGTTTATCTCGTCGGCCAATACTATATTGGCAAACACAGGGCCGCGCACAAACCGGAAATGCCGGTCCTCATCGAGAATTTCCGAGCCGGTGATGTCCGACGGCATGAGGTCGGGGGTAAACTGAATACGTTTGAACTCCAGGTCGAGCACTTCGGATATGGTGCTTACGAGCAGGGTTTTTGCCAGGCCCGGCACGCCCACAAGCAGGGAGTGGCCGTTGGAAAACAGGGAAATAATGACGGCTCTGACCACATCGTCCTGGCCGACGATGATCTTTCCGATTTCTTTTGACAGGTCTTTGTAGGCTTGCGCTAATGCGTCAACGGCCTCGACTTCCGATTTGAACTGCGACATAATTTGGCGGTGCTATAGTGTTTTTGTGTCTGGATGAAAAAATTTGGCCAACAACGGGGTTGTGACTGCCTGGGCTGAAACGCAGTCAGGCGCCAAGGGTTCAAAAAAAGAGCCGCGAAGGTAGTGGGACAAACCCAAAGGGCAAAGCGAAGTGAGCAGAACGCGGGCTTATCGGCCAAAAACATCATTCACGGTTATTACCAGGCCCGGCAACAACAGGGATTCCACCGTGCCGCCCTCCTCTCCAAGTGCTATCAGGTCGTACACGCCTTCTGTCAGCGTGTAAATTTCAATGGTTTTGCTTCGTGGATCGGCGATCCAGTACTCCGCCACACCAAGGCGCTGGTATAGTTTAAATTTTGGCCCCCGGTCGGTTCGATAGGTGCCTGGTGAAAGTATTTCGACCACAAGGTCGGGCACCCCCATGATGCAGCCTTTTTGGACAATGCCCTCGTTTGCCTGCGAAACAAAGATCAGATCAGGCTGAACGAGATTTTCGTCGTCGAGGTAAACGTCATAGGGTGCATGAAATATTTTTCCGATTCCCGAATCAGGAACGTGTTGGAATAGCCGTCGCAACAAATTGGCCGAGGTGCTCTGGTGTTCGGTGTCCGGGGATGCTCTTTTCATGATTTCACCATTGATGAGTTCGTAGAGGTAACCCTCCTCGAAGTTGTCGAGGTCCAAAAACTCGTGGACGGTCAGGGTTTTTTCTTCTGTGAATACCATGTCGAATAATTTTAGCGCAACAAATATACACAAACTTGTCGGGCCCGCGCAAGGCTGTTAAGCAAGAGCATCCTTTACAATTTCTCCCTCAAAAACTGGCCGGTATGGCTCTCCGGCACCTTGACCAAATCCTCCGGCGTACCCTCGAACACGAGATGCCCGCCGGCTTTACCGCCTTCCGGGCCGAGGTCCACGACCCAGTCGGCGCATTTGATGACCTCCACGTTGTGCTCTACCACCAGTACGGTGTGGCCTTTTTCCACGAGGGCATTGATGGCGGTGAGCAGTTTGCGGATGTCGTGGAAGTGCAGGCCCGTGGTCGGCTCGTCGAAGATGAAAAAGATTTTGCCGGCAGAGTTGTCACGAATGAGGAACGAAGCGAGTTTGACGCGCTGGGCTTCACCGCCGGAGAGGGTGCTGCTGGATTGGCCGAGTTGTACATAGCCCAGGCCGACATCGTTCAGCGGCTGGATGCGTTCGATAATCTCTTTCTGGCCCTTGAAAAACTCGAGCGCCTCCTCGATGCTCATGGAGAGCACTTCGAAGATGTTTTTGCCCTTGTACTCCACGTCCAACACGTCCTGCTGAAAGCGGCGGCCCTTGCACACGTCGCATTCGAGGTGGACGTCGGCGAGAAACTGCATTTCGATCACCTGTTCCCCTTCGCCTTTGCAGGCTTCGCAACGCCCGCCCTCCACGTTGAAACTGAAATGTTTAGGCTGAAAGCCCCGGATTTTGCTCAGTTGCTGGGCCGCAAAGAGGTCGCGGATGTAGTCATACGCCTTCACGTATGTCACCGGGTTGGAGCGGCTGCTCTTGCCGATGGGGCTTTGGTTGATAAACTCCACGCGGCTGATTTTTTTCACCGGCCCCTCGATGCCGTCGAACAGGCCGGGCTGTTTGGACGAAGAGTCCGGCAGATGCTGCAACAACGCGGGGTACAGGATATCACGCACGAGTGTCGTTTTGCCCGAGCCGCTCACGCCGCTTACCACCGTGAGGCAGTGCAAGGGAATGCGCACGTCTATCCGTTTCAGGTTGTGCTGGCGGGCGCCTTTGAGCAGGAGAAAATCTGTTGGTTTGCGGCGCACGGATGGCAAGGGGATGGACATTTTGCCGGTCATGTACTGCGTGGTCAGGCTTTCGGGCGCGGCCTGCGCGATGTCGGCATAGTTTCCGGCGAACACCACCCGGCCGCCGTGTACACCCGCTTCGGGGCCCATGTCCACGAGGAAATCGGCGTTTTTAATCACCTCCTCCTCGTGTTCCACCACGACCACGGTATTGCCGAGGTCGCGCAGGTTTTTGAGTACCTGCACCAGGCGTCCCGTGTCGCGCGGGTGCAGGCCCACAGAAGGCTCGTCGAGCAGGTACATGGAGGCGGTCAGGTTGCTGCCGAGGGTTCGGGTGAGGTGGATACGCTGGGTTTCGCCACCGCTGAGTGTGCTGGAGATGCGGTCGAGGCTGAGGTAACCGAGGCCGAGTTCGACCATGAAGCGCAGCCGGCCGTGAATTTCTACCAGCAAGCGCTTGGCGATCCGGTGCTCGTGCTCCGTCCACACCATGTTTTCAAAAAACGCCAGCACCTCGTCAAGCGGGCTTTCGATCAATTCGGCGATGTTTTTCCCGCCGAGGCGTACGCAAAGCGCTTCGCTGCGCAAGCGTCCGCCGTCGCAAGTTGGGCACACGGTGCGGCCCCGGTAGCGGGCCAGGGTCACGCGGTTTTGAATTTTATAGGTCTTGCTTTCGAGTTCCTGGAAAAAAGCGTTGATGCCGTGGAAATGCTCGTTGCCGGTCCAAAGCAGTTTTTGTTCGGCCTTGCTCAACTGCTCGTAGGGCGTATGTACCGGGAACTCGAAGCGGTGGGCCACGCGCAACAACTCATTCAGCCACTCGCCCTGTTTTTCACCTTTCCAGGGCGCAATAGCGCCGTCGTACACGGATTTGGTTTTGTCCGACACCACCTTGTCAGGATCAATACCGAGAATACGGCCGTAACCTTCGCAGGTCGGACAGGCGCCGTAGGGGTTGTTGTAGTTGAACAATTGTGGTGTCGGCTCCGGAAATTCGATGCCGTCGAGTTCGAATCGGTTGTTGAACTGGTGATAACCGGTAGACGGTTCGTCGGGCAGGGTGATCCAGCACTCGCCCTCGCTTTCGAGGAAGGCGGTATTGACGGAATCGGCGAGGCGCATCCATTCGTTTTCGTCGTCGGGGTTGACGATGAAGCGGTCCACGAGAAGGGTCAACCCCACCCCCATCCCCTCCCCCAAAGGGGAGGGGGGCTTGCTCCCGGCAACTGGGTTAATGATGGGTTGAGGTTCCTTATTGTGGGATTTAACCCCCCTCCCCGTTGGGGGAGGGGATGGGGGTGGGGTTAGCACGTCCTCAATCCGCACGATCTCCCCGTCCCGGTACAGGCGGCTGTAGCCTTTTTGCAGCAGCAGATTGAGTTCCTGTTCGAGCGTTCGGTCCTGGTATTTTTGGCTGATGGGTGCGAGGATCATGCCTCGGGTGCCGGCGGGTTGACGTTTCATAAAGTCAATCACGTCGCTCACCTCGTGTTTTTGAACCACCTGCCCGCTAATTGGTGAGTAAAATTTGCCGACTCGGGCGAAAAGCAGCCGCAGGAAATCGTAGACTTCGGTCATGCTGCCCACGGTGGAGCGGGCATTGCCGGTGGTCACCCGTTGTTCGATGGCTATGGCCGGGCAGATGCCCCGGATGTAATCCACGTCGGGTTTTTTCATACGGCCAAGAAACTGGCGTGCATAGCTGGACAAGCTCTCCACATAGCGGCGCTGGCCCTCGGCATACAGCGTGTCCATGGTGATGCTGGATTTGCCGGAGCCCGAAACGCCCGTGACCACGACGAGTTTGTTTTTCGGGATGCGCAGATCCACGTTTTGCAGGTTATTAGCCCGTGCGCCTTTGATGGTAATGAAGCGGGGATCCACCAGGTCGGTTTCCTGAACCTGGTGCTCCGCCGCGGGGTTCTTTTCGATTTGTACCATTTGCGAGGAAATAAGCGGGCGAAGATCGGCAAAACTTGTTCAATTACAACCGACTTCCAAAGCGCCCCAAAAAACGGCGAGCCAGACCAGCCCTTTGATCAAAAAAAACAGGAATCCGGCTACACCGAGCCGCTGCATCCACCCTTTCCAGTCCTTTTTCTCCATGTTCAGAAATGAATTTGGCTCGTTCAAGCGCATTGATTGGGCTACCAAACAAGCCGACGCGTAGTTTTGTTGGCAAAGAAACCGCATACACGCCTTCCGCTGGTTTTGGCAAATAGAAATATCGGACAAAAATGACAAAGAGGGTAACCGTCTCTGTTCGGCCATCCCGCTTTACCTTTGCCCCTTCTTTATTATTTCAAACGCGTACTGTATTTGTAGTTTATGAAAAAAACACTTGTGGCTTTGGTGATCGCTTTGGGGTTGTCGCTATTCGCGCTCCCGTCTGGTTGCTATTACGACAACGAAGAGGACCTGTACGGCCCGCCGCTCACCAATTGCGACACCGTCGGGATGCGCTTCAACACGGAAATCCGGGAAATCATGGCACAAAACTGCGACGGTTGCCACCTGACATCTTCTTCCACCCCTTCGGGATTCCCCTTTGAAACGCATGCGGAAGTGGAAAGCGTGGCGAAAAACGGCAAGCTGCTGAATCGTATCAACAGCCAGTCCCTGCCTATGCCGCCTACGGGCTTGTTGTCGGCATGCAACCGTGCCAAGATCGAGGCATGGGTGAAGGCCGGTGCGTTGAACAACTAATCGTATTCTCAGACAAACTTGATTATGAAAAAGATAGCGCTTATTCTGTTGGCCGTAGTCGTCGTCGGCGGCGGTATCGGATTTTACCTGTTCAACAAAAAAGTGCCGAGCATGGCCGGTCAACAATCGGACGTGGCGGTGGAAGCAACACTGCTGTTCCAGGCTTTTGAAGAAAATGAAGACGCGGCTCAGGCCCAATACGGGGGCAAAATCGTGACCGTGCGCGGTACCGTGCGGGAAGCGGAGTCACTGGCCGACGGCACACCAAAAGTCATTCTTGAAACAGGCAGCGACTTTGGGGTTTCCTGCGAGTTTGACCCCAATACGAAGCACGCGCGCACGGCTTTTCAGGCCGGTGAAACGCTGACCATCAAGGGCGAATGCGCAGGCCTGAATCTGGATGTCCAACTGGCCCGCTGCGTCGTAGTGCCGGAGTAACACAGCACCTGTTTTCACAACCCGAAAGCGAGATTTATTGTTTTGATGCAAGAGCCTGAGCAGGGATTTCCCTGCTCAGGCTCTTGCATGAAAACAACTTGTGCAGTTTCATAGGAATAATTTTCATTCGCACAGAGACAACGATTTTTCCATTTTTGCGGATTCTGACATTTTTTGGAAAATTTACCCCGTGTCGGGCCAACAAAAGACGGCGTACCCGCGTCTTTCCCACTACTGCTACCTTGTCTCCCGAAGAAGTCGGTGCAATCACCCAAATCAAACACTACACCATGAGAAAATTCATACTGATCGCCCTGTTTCCTTTTTTCGGCAGCGTGGCTGCTCTGGCGCAACCCGCCAATGACAATTGCACGAACCCGATCGCGATCACAAACGTCGTCAACTACTGCAGCCCGACCAATGCGTTCACGAACGTAAACGCCACGTTATCAGGATACGGGGCCGCTAACTGTTTTGGCCTGGCAAGCAACGACGTGTGGTTTTCCTTTGTACCACAATTCACCGACGTAACCGTCATTGTACGCGGAGCCACGGCACAGGCGCCGGGCGGCACCCTGCGCAATCCCCAGATCGCCATTTACTACGGCGCCTGCGGCGGGGTGCTGAATGAGGTGCAGTGTGTCAGTTCCACCAACAACACCCACATCGCCGAAGCCAACGAAAGCGGCCTGCTCGTAGGCTCCACCTACCTGATCCGCGTGCAGGGATTCAACAATATCACCGGTACATTCCAACTCTGCCTGAACAACTACAACCCGCCCGCCGACCCGAAGTCCGACTGTCCGCTTGCATCGGTGCTGTGCGATAAATCGCCTTTCGCGGTGCAAAGTGTGACCGGCGCAGGCAGCAACATCACCGAACTGAACGATGCCCTTTGCTTTTCCAATGGTGCTCCGGGCAACTTCGAAAGCAATTCCACGTGGTTTACCTGGATTTGTGACCAGCCGGGTAGCCTGACCTTTACTCTGACTCCCTTGAGTATCGTGGACGATCTTGACTTTGTGCTCTACCGCCTGCCCAATGGCGTGGGCAATTGCCAGGGCAAAATCGTCGAGCGCTGTATGGCTTCCGGCGAGTTCAACTACCTCAGCCCCTGCATGGGCCCGACCGGTCTTCGGGTCGGCGATACGGACATCAGCGAGGACGCCGGCTGTACCGACGCGGGCGACAACGCCTGGCTGGCGCCGTTCAATATGGTAGCCGGCGAAGCGTACGCACTGTGTGTCAACAACTTCACCACCAGCGGCAACGGCTTTACCGTTCAGTTTGGCGGTACCAGCACGTTTCTGGGGCCGGAGGCAAAATTCACCACGGTACCATCCGCCATTTGCCTCGGTACGCCGGTGGAAGTTGAAGATGCATCCACCTTCGCACTGGGTAGTATCACCGTTCGGAACTGGAGTTTCGGCGCCGACTCCGATCCCGGCACCGCCACCGGACCCGGCCCGCACACAGTGACATTCAACACCCCCGGCCAACACCCTGTCGTGCTCCAACTGGAAACCAACCTCGGCTGCAAAGTCACCTCCATTCAAAACGTGCTGGTGTACCCCGATGTAGAAGTGGATACCGTCATCGCAGCACCCGAGTGCAACGGTGGCGACAACGGCGAAATCGTCATCTCGAACATCAAGATGGGGACGCCGCCCTATTTGTACAGCTGGGAAGGCGAGCCGTTCACGCCCGACAATACCCTGTCGAACCTGACCGTCGGAATCTACAGCCTCATTATCCGCGACTCCAACAACTGCGAAACCAACCTCGACATTGAGGTGCGCGAACTCGAACTGACTGTGGCCCCCGATGTGACCCCGCCCCTTTGCACAGGCGATGCCAACGGTTTTGTCACCCTGAACGTCACCAACGGCACCGGGCCGTACCAATTCAACTGGGGCAGCGGGTTCATACCGAACAATACACAGGGCGGTTTTTCCGCCGGAACCTATACTGTTCTCGGCCTGGACGCCGAACTCTGCAAGGGCACCTACTCGTTCACCGTCACCGACAACCCGCCGCTGACCCTGCAACTGGACACCGTAAACATTTCCTGCTTCGGCGCCAATGACGGGGTCGGCATTGCTATCCCTGGCGGCGGCGTGGGCAACTACGGTTACCTCTGGAGTGACAGCCAGACCGAAGAAGACGCGACCGGCCTCGGCCCCGGCCAGTTCGACGTGACCGTGACCGACGGCAACGGCTGTACCATCACCGGCGGGGTGTTTATTGTCGAACCCGGTGACATCGGTGTGAACCTGCTGCGCGTCGCGGACTTGCTGTGTTACGGCGTGCCCGAAGGCTCCGTCGAGGTAGAGGGTGTCGGTGGCCGACCGCCGTTTGTGTTCAGCGCCGACGGCGTGACGTTCGGGGCCTCCACCACACTGAACGAGCTGCCCGCCGGAGATTATTGGGTAAAAATCCGCGACTCGGCGGGCTGCATTGACTCCGTTCTGGCTACCGTCACCCAACCCCCGCAGTTGGTCGTGGATGCCGAACCGGCCCAAACCACCCTCGACCTCGGCTATACCGTGCAGGTGCAAACGCTGACATTGCCCGCCGGCAGGCCGGTGACCTACGCCTGGTCGCCTGCCCTGGGTCTCAACTGTTCAGATTGCCCCGAACCGGTCATTACGGCCATCACGGACGCCATTTTCACCATCACGATCACCGACGAGGACGGCTGCGTGGCTACCGATACGGTGCGCATCCTCGTCAACCGCAACCGCCCGATTTACGTGCCCAATGTGTTTGCACCGGACAAACCCTTCCCCAACGACCACTTCACCCTGTTCGGCGGCCCCGCTGCCGCAAACATCCAACTCCTGCGCATCTACGACCGCTGGGGCAGCCTTGTGTTCGAATCGCAGGACATTCCCCTCAACGAACCGAACGTGGGCTGGGACGGCAAGTACAAGGGCGAAAAAGTGAGCGGTGTGTTCACGTTTTACGCGACGGTGGAGTTTGTGGATCAGGAAGTTCTGCAGTACGACGGGAGTGTGACGGTGGTGCGGTAGGTACCGTTGAATGTTCAACGGGCCAGGTACTGAATCGCGGCCTGCACCACATCGCGGTATTGCCGCCCAACGGGAATGTCTTTTCCACCCACCGTCAGATCGGTGGCCGAATACGCCTCCACATGCCGCAGTGCGACCAGATACGACCGGTGTGCCCGCACAAACCCCATGCCTTCGAATGCCTTTTCCAGATCGCCCAGCGGCATTTTCGTCACCAGCGCTTTGTCGCCTGGAAGCCAAAGCCGCACGTATTCCCGAAGGCTTTCCGCGTACAGAATTTCATCGAGCCACACGCGCACCATTTTTTTGTTGACGTTGAAAAACTGAAATGCCCGCGCTTCCGGCTTCGCCGGTGTTTCGGTGGGAGACGTGCGTTTCAGTTTTTTGACCGCCATCAAAAAACGCTCAAAATCAATGGGCTTGAGCAAATAGTCCGCAACACCGATTTCATAACTTTCGACGGCGTACTGGTGGTACGCCGTGGTCAGGATGACTTGTGGCGGGTGGGCAAGGGTGCGCAGGAAATCGAGTCCCTTCAGTCCCGGCAGGTGAATATCAAGAAAAAGTACGTCCACGGGTTGCTGCAGCAGGGCTTCGGCAGCCGCGAGCGCATCGGGGCACCGGCCCACAAAATGCAGCCACGGCAGCTGCCGCACGTAATCTTCGAGGATACCGGCGGCAAGTGGCTCGTCTTCCACGATGAGGCAGGAAAGCATACGATTTACGATTGTTGCCGCGTGCGGCAGTATTTCCATTGAACTTAGAGTTTAACCACACTCGATCCGCAGCAGCACCACAAATGTCTGTTCATCCGGGCGAATCTCCAATTCGTGCTTTTCGGGGTACAGCAACTCCAGTTGACGGCGCAGGTTTTGCAGGCCAATGCCGGCGGGCGTTTCCGATTTTTTTTCTGGTTTCGAGTTTTCAATTTCTACATCCAGCAGCGTATTTTTCAACACAATAGTGATCGAAATGCGGGCTTCGTCGCGCTGCTCGCTCGCGCCGTGTTTGAATGCGTTTTCCACTAACGGCAACAGCAGCAGGGGCGGGATTTCCTGTCGGGGGTTGTCCAGTTCCACTTCCATGTTTACGGTCAGCCGCCCGTCGTCGAAGCGCAATTTTTCCAACGCCACATAGTCCTCCAGGAGTTGTATCTCCTGCTGAATTGGCACCAATGGTTTTTGCGATTCGTACAAAACATACCGCAGGAGTTGCGCGAGTTTCAACGCCACAGGGGCCGTTTTCGCCGATTTGGCCCGGGCCAGTGCGTACAGGTTGTTGATGGTGTTGAACAAAAAATGCGGTTGGAGCTGGCCCTTCA
>Ga0154020_10010337_pt1 | contig 10680 bp, 3 predicted proteins | sample Klosneuvirus_201_FD_109709 | JGI IMG/M metagenome (GOLD analysis project Ga0154020, IMG submission 109709) | Active sludge microbial communities from wastewater, Klosterneuburg, Austria - Klosneuvirus_20160825_MG | ecosystem: Engineered > WWTP > Aerobic digester > Activated sludge | place...
GGACTGCGCGGTGATGAGTTGTTCGAGGCGGGTTTGGAGCGCGAGGTCGATGGTGGTGCGGCCACCTTGGGGGCGTTCGGAGACGGCGAGCCATGCGGCGTGGGGGGCGCGGATGGGATCGGTGGTTGAGGTGAGGGTGATGGGTTCGGCGAGGGCTTGTTTGTGCTCCGCCGCGGTGATGTTGCCGCAGATGAGCATTCGGTGGAGGACCCAGTTGCGGCGGTCTTTGGCGGCGTCGGCGTGGCGATCGGGGCGGAGGCGCTCGGGGGATTTGGGGATGCCGGCGAGGAGGGCGGCTTCGGCGAGAGTGAGGTCGGAGGCGCGCTTGCCGAAGTAGCGGTGGGCGGCGGATTCGATGCCGCAGATGTTGCCGCCGTAGGGGGCGAGGTTGAGGTAGTGCTCGAGGATTTCGGTTTTGGGGAGGAGTTTTTCGAGTTGGACGGCGCGGAAGGCTTGGACGGTTTTGGCGGAGAGGGTGCGGGGGCGCGGGTCGCACAGCCGGGCGAGTTGCATGGTGATGGTGCTGGCGCCGGAGACGACGCGGCCGGCGCCGAGGTCCTGACCGATGGCGCGGGTGACGGCGATGGGGTCTATGCCGCCGTGGGAGTAGAAGCGTTCATCTTCTGTGGCGATGGTGGCCGCGGCGATCCATGGGCCCATTTCTGCGAGGGCGATGGGTTCGCGCCATTGGTCGTCGGAGCCGACTGCTCGGAGGAGCGTGGTGCCGGAGCGGTCGGTGACGAGGATGCTGGTGGGGCGGTCGAGGGTGCGCGCGGGGAAGGGGGCGACGCGGAGCAGCAGGGGCAACGCGATCGCGATGGATGCGGAGATGGCGGCCGCGGCCATCGCGATGCGCGTTGTCCAGCGGAGCAGTTTCACCGGCGGACCTCGATGATGGTGGCTTCGCCGCCGCCCGCGGCGAGGCCGGGGTCGTACATGGATGCGGCCTGGATGGGGGCCCTTGTGAACTCGCCGGCGGAGATGGCACGGAGGAAGTAGTGGAACTCGCGGGCGTTGGTGGAGGCGGAGGTGAACATGACGACGCGGTCGTCGAGGAACTCGGTGCGGTCGGGGAGCGTGTTGATCTTGTGCTGATCGGCGGAGGTTGCGATGGCGGGGTTTTCGATTTCGAAGCCGGCGGGGATGAGGTCTACGACGGCGAGGTTGGTGGCTTCACGCTGCGCACCGAGGGCGCGGAGGGTAACTTTGACTTCGATCAGATCGCCGACGTGGATGGTTTCGAGTTCGAGGGGCTTGCCGTCACGGGCGAGCCATTCACGTTTGATTTCGAGGCCGCGGCTGAAGGCGGGGAGGGATTTGGATGTGCGGCCGCGGGTGGCGATGGTGATGAAGGCGTCGCCGGAGCCGTGGAGGTCAATGGTGGCGGGGCAGTCGGTGGCGAGGATCTTCGAGGTGTGTGGGGAGGTGCTTTCGAAGGGAGTTTGGCCCGAGCGGGTGGTGAGGGTGCCTTCGAAGGGGCCCGGCTTGGAGGATGATCTGTTGTAGCGGGCGAGAGCGCAGACCGCGGCGGCGTTTTCAGCGGTGGAGTGCCATTCGCCGTTGCTTCGCGCGGCGTTGAGTTTCTGGGCGAGGACGGGGAGCATGGGGTGGGCGGCGTCGATGTCCATAAGGGACCAGAGGAGATCAGCGATCTGAGTGGTGGAAGAGGTGAGGCGCCCGCTGGAAGTTGTCGCAACCGCGATGGAGAGCATTTCATCTTTGAGGAGGGCGAGTGCGCGATCGTGCTGACCCGCGGCGTGCAGAGCGTGGGCGAGATGGGCGCGACCGGCGATGTCGAGGCGGTCCTGGCGCTCGGCGAGGCTGGCGATCCAACCTGGTTGCGGGCGGTTCAGGCGGGCGAGGACATCGCAGATCTGGGCGCGGAGGTTGTCATCGGTTTCATCTTTGAATCGGAGGGCCTTTTCGAGATAATCGCCGAGCATGGTGAGGAACTTGGGGTCGATCTTGCGGCCGGAGTCGTGGGCGCGGACGAGGAACTCCGCGGCGTAGGCGGTGCCCCAGAGATAGGAGTCGCTGTTGCCGGGCCAGTAGGAGAGACCGCCGGAGGTGGTCTGCATGGACCAGAGGCGGTCGATGCCGCCTTGGATCATGTCTTCGACCATCTTGCCGCGCTCGGGGTTGGTGGTGGCGAGGAGGTCGGGGACTTCAAGGAGGGCGAAGAGGCGGCTGGTGGTTTGCTCGACGCAGCCGTAGGGGTAGTCGATGAGGGAGTCGATGGCGGGGGCGAGTTGTATATCCGGGCCGGGGCCGATGGTGACACGAACGGAGGTGGAGTCGGGGAGGAAGTTGGAGTCGGGTTGGATGGTGAGGGGCTGGCCTTCGTGAACTTTGTGAACAGCGATGGTGGTGTCTACGCCGCTGGCGGCGCGGGAGGGGATGTCGCCGTCAAAGGGGGAGGTGAGTGTGCCGTCAGGGGATGACGCCGTTGCGGAGGCGTGAATCGCGATCTGGCCTTCGCCCGTGGAGGTGAGCGTTTGCCAGATCACGATGGAGCGTTGGGCTGGGACTGATACCTCGCCGTCGGGTTGGCCTGACAACTTTCCGGGGCCGGTGATGTTGGTGGCGAGTGTGACTTTCAGATCCGCGCCGGTGGTATTGACGAGTTTGACGGGGACATCGGCGCGGTCGCCGGGCGCGATGAAGCGTGGCCAGGAGGCTTCGGCCATCAGAGGGGCTTTGAGCACGACGGGCTGCTCGGCGGAGCCGTATCGATCTCCATCGACGGCGACGGCCATGATTCGGATGCGGCCGGTTATGTCGGGCATGGGGAGGGTGATCTGGACGGTGCCGTCGGAGCCGACCGGCACGGCGGTGCGCCACACGACTCCGGGTTGGCGGCGCTTCATGGGGACCGGGCTGCGGGTCATGGACTTGTCTTCATCATCGCCGCCATCGCCGCCGATGCGGTCGATGCTGGCGGCGCGGCGGTTGTCGGGAAGGAGGGAGCGGTAGAGGTCTTCGGATTCGACGCCGAGGCGGCGCTGGGCGAGGAAGTGGTTGAGGGGATCTGGCTTGTGGTAGGCCGCGGCCAGGAGGATGCCGTCATCGACGGCCCAGATGTGGACCACGCCGGGGCGGGCGGGGTCTTCGGGGGCGGGGATGCGGACGGTGACTTGGGCTGGGTTGCCGGGTTGCAGGTCTTTGGGTGCGGTGATTTCGATGGGGAGAGATTTGTCGGAGTGATCGGTGACGACCTTGGCGAGGCCCGCGGCGCGGGTAGGGAGCCACTTTTCGTTGTTGGTGTCGACGCCGCGGACGACGGTGGCGGCGATGAAGGCGCCGCCGCGGATGTCGGCGGGGAGGGGGACTTCGAGTTCGGTGGAGCCGGATTGGGTTTCGATGATCTGTTGCCAGAGGACGCGGTCGGTCTCGAGGGTGACAAGCATGGAGCCGGCGAAGGGAGCGCGGATGGCGAGTTTGGCGGTGTCGCCGGGGTGGTAGCGGTCGTGGTCGAGGATGAGGTCGAGTTTTTCGGGGCGGCCGAGAGTTGTGCCTCCCCCACTGTCACTCGCGTAGAAGTCGATGCGGGCGTCAGCGCCTTTGTCATCGGTTGCGTAGAGGCGATAGCTGCCGACATCGGCGCACTTGAAGGCGGTTTTGCCCGATGGGTCGCCGGAGTCGATGGTCCATTCTGTCGGAGCGAGTTCGAGTTCGATCCACTTCCAGACGGGACGACCTTGGATCATTTCGAGGGAAGAATCGCCTTCGATGCGGCAGAGTTTGAAGTGGATGGGGGCGAAGGCCGCGGATGAGCCGTCGGTAGAGACGAGGGCCCAATCGGCGCTGATTTCAGTGCTGACCGGCACGACATGGGCGGGGAGGCGGAGGCCCAGGTGGCGACCGGCGGTGTCGAAGGTGGTGGTTGTGGTCGTGGAGACGGAGCGGCCGCCGATTTCCGTCACGGTGGAGGAGATGGTGGACTTCCAGAGGCCTAGCTTCGCGGACTTCGGCGCGGGGATGGTGAGGGAGTGCATCCCGGCGTCATCGAGCTTGCCCTTGATCTCCGCGATCGCTTCTTCTCGGTCGGCGGCGGGGCTGCCGAAGGTGTAGCCGGGAAACGCAGGCGTGATGAAGGGTGTTCGGGTGTGGGTTCCGGAGACCGCGAGTTCCAGACCGGCCGCGGGTTGGTCGAACAGGTAGCGGCCAGAGATGTTCACGTTGGACTTCTCGCCGGGGCCGTAGCGCGAGCGGTCGGGCTCGGCGTGGATCTCGATGCGGGCGGGGATAAAGGCTTCGACCCAGGCGTGGACATCGCCGAGGGAATCGGCGGAGCCGGGAAGGTTGGCGCGGAAGCGGTAGCGGCCGGTGTGCCCTTGTTCGGGGGCATCGAACTGAACGTGGAACATGCCCTGGCCGCCGGGCGTGGTTTTGAGGTCGGCGATCTGGCGGCCGTCGGGGCGGATAACGGTCACGCTGAGGGGGAAGGAGGGTGGTGTGTGGCCCGCGGCGTCGCGGATGATGCCGGTGAGGTGGACCTGCTCGCCGGGGCGGTAGACGCCGCGGTCGGTGTAGAGCATGACGTCATAGGTAGTAGGAGTCGCGCGGCCGGACTGGTCCACTTCGTCGAAGAGCGCGGCATCCTCACCGAGCTTGAGGAACGAGAGGTCGTCGGCGAGTTCGGCCGTGACGACCCAAGCGGGGCCGTCGGGGGACTTGGTGGGAATGGAGAGGTGAATGAGGCCGGTGGCGTCGGTCTGGCCGTCGGCGAGGGTCTGGTTGTTGCGCGTCATCGCGGCGATGCGCACGCCCGCGACGGGTTTGCCGTTGCTGATGGAGGTGACCCAGGCGAGCAGGCCGGCTCGCTCGCGCTTGCAGGTGATGGCCAGATCGGTGATGGTGACGGTGGCTTGGGCCTCTATCCAGCGGCCGTGGGTGGATTGGACTTCGACCTGATAGACGCCGCGCTGGTTGTTGACGATGGGGCGGAGGTCGAGCGCCGCGGACTTGGGTTCGTTGCGGGGCCAGTCGAGCTTGACAGTGCGCTCGGGGAGTTCGCGGGATGTATCGGAGGACCGCGAGTCTCGGAGATGGGCGATCAGGTTGTTGGCGTGGAGGCGGCTGGCCAGGATTTTGACCTCTTGGATGTTGACGGCTTTGACGTCGAGGAGGAGATTGCCGCCGGGGGACAGGATGCCGGAGGAGAAGGGCATGCTGATGGTGGGGTCACGGTCGGGGAGGGTGAACTCGAGTTTCTGGGAACCGGCGAGGGTTTCGCCTCCGACGGCGAGGACGTCCGAGGGAACCGTGATCGTGTAGTGACTGCCGCAGCGGAGGGGGCCGGTGATGACGATCTCGTGCTCGGTCAGTGTGGTCCGGGTGTTGGCGACGGCGGGAGAGAGCTCGACCTTGGGAGTTGGCTGCTTGCGGTCGAGGGGGCGGGTGAAGCGGATTCGGGCGGTGGCTTCGTCGGAGAGCGCCGCGGGGGATGCATCGATGCGGAGGGCGACGAAGCGCTGGGGGACGGTAACGGACTCGTGGAGGTCTTTGCCCAGGGGCAACTCACCGCCGATGCCGGTGAGTTCACCGTTGATGTCGATCCGGAAGTGCTCCTTGCCGCACTGCACCCGAACGGAGAGGGTGTCGGCGGGCTCGGACTGGAGGCAGGCGAACGTGAGTTTGGTTTCACCGGCGGCGATGGTTGTGCGCTTGGTGAGGTCGGACGGAGAGACGGGCTGGTTGAAACGGAGTTCGACCGTGGCCGCATCCTTCTCTACGGACTGAACTTTGCAAGTCTTGAGTTGGAGGGGGGAGGTCTGGAGGCGGAACTCGGTGGTGCCGAAGAGGGTGCGGCCGGTGCGGCGCTCGACATCGGCCGCGGGTTTGAGCTGGTAGGTGTGGCCGGGGGGCAGCTTCTTCGCGAGGATGTAGTCCAGGCGGTCTGGGGAGTTCCATTCCCAGCGGCCCTCGGGCTGGGGACTCAGGGCAAAGAGAGGTTGCTGGGGAGACTTGCCGGTATCGGCGGGGGTGGCGATGGGTTCGTGGAACTGGACGCTGATACGGTCGGCCCCTTCCAGGAAGTTGGTCGGGGTGACCGAGACCACTCTTAAGAGCGGTTTGCGGATATGGACAAAGGAATACCTGATCCAGACCAGGCCCGCGGCGTTGAGGGCGAGCAGAAGGGCGGCGAACACCCAGAAGCGTTTGGGGGAACTGAACACGGGCGGGCTCCTCGAGATGTGAGTGGCCGCGCGGCCGAACGCCGCGGACGGCGCTTTGTGTATCGGTGCGGCGCTTCGCGGCGGGACAGTGTTTGGATGGGTTTTACTGAGGCGTCAGCTCGACCGCGATGACCTTGTAGTCGGGGCACTTGCTGGTGGGGTCGGTGTAGGGTCCGACGACGCAGTTGGTGTTGGTTTCGGGATAGTGAAAGGTGAGGAAGGCGGTGCCGGGGAGCATGCGGCGAGAGAGCTTGGCGGGGGCGATGGCCTGACCCCAGCGGCTGCGTACTTTGACCCTGGTGCCTTCGGTGATCTGGAGCCGGGCGGCATCTTCGGGGTGGAGTTCGAGGTAATCCTCGGGCACGATCTGACTGCTGGGGGTCCGCCGGGTCATGGTGCCGACGTTGTAGTGATCGAGGATGCGGCCTGTAATAAGGATGAAGGGGTGCTGGGGGTCGAGGGCATCCTGTGGGGGCGTGTAGTCAACGCTGGTGAGGAGGGCCTTGCCGCGGACGAACGAATCGAGGTGAACGGTCCGGGTGCCGGGGTGTCGGAGCGTCGGGCAGGGCCATTGGAGGCCGTCGGGGGCGAGGCGGTCGTAGGAGATGCCCCCGAAGAGATGGGGGACGACGGAGGCGACTTCATCCATGATCTCGGCGGGGTCTTCGTAGCGCCAGGACTCTCCGCGGCCGTTGTCCTTGTCGCAGAGGGCGATGGCGACGTCGCGGATGATCTCCCAATCCGGGCGGGCCTGGCCGGGAGGGCGGACGGCGGGGCGGACATGCTGGATGCGGCGTTCGCCGTTGGTGAAGGTGCCCTCCTGCTCGAGCACGGCCGCGGCGGGGAAGACGATGTGGGCGTGTTCGGCCGTTTCGGTCATAAAGAGTTCCTGCACGATGAGCAGGTCGAGGTTCTTGAGGGCATTGATGACGTGGTCGTGGTTGGGGTCGCTTTGGGCGACATCTTCACCCTGAATCCAGAGGGACTTGAGATCGCCGGAGACTGCGGCGGCGAACATTTCGGGGATGGTTTTGCCCGGGTGGAGGGGCGGGGCCTTGCCCCAGATGCGTTGGAGGCGCTCGCGGGCGACCTGATCGTCGACGTTCATGTAACCGGTGAGGGAATAGGGCTGGGAGCCCATGTCGGCGTTGCCTTGGACGTTGTTTTGGCCGCGGAGGGGCAGCATGCCGGAGCCTCGCTTGCCGAGGGAGCTGGTGAGGAGGCCGAGGTTGCAGTAGGCCATGACGCTGGCGACGCCTTGGGTTTGTTCGGAGAGGCCCAGGCCGCTGATGAAGAGGCCGGGGCCGCGGGAGGCGATGAGGCGGGCGGCCTTGCGGATGAGGTCTTGGGGGATGTGGGTGATTGTGGAGAGTTCTCCGAGGGATTGGTGCGCGAGGAAGGACTTGAGTTCATCGAAGCCTTCGCAGCGGGCGGATACGTAGGCCTTGTCGTAGAGGCCTTCTTCGATGATGACTTTGGTGAGGGCGTTGAAGAGGGGGACGTTTGTGCCCGGCCAGAGTTGGAGGTGGAGGCCGTAGTTGGCGAGTTCGATGGCGCGGGGGTCGATGACGACGAGCGCTGCGCCTCGGAGAGCGGCCTGCTTGATGCGGGCCCCCACTACTGGATGGGCTTCGGTGGGGTTGCCACCGGCGACAACGAGGAGCCTGGCTTCTTCGAGGTCGGCATAGGAGGCTGTGGCGGCGCCGGTGCCGGTGACCAGGCCGAGGGCGACGGCGGTTGAGGAGTGACAGACGCGGGCGCAGCAATCGGTGTTGTTGGTGCCGATGATGCTGCGGAAGAGTTTTTGGAGGAGGTACGCGGCCTCGTTGGTTGATCTTGAGGAGGTGAGGACGCCGAGGGCATCCGGGCCGCGCTCGCTTCGGATTTCGAGAATGCGGGTGGCGGTGAACTGGATGGCTTCGTCCCAGCCCACAGGGCGCAAGGGACCGGAGCCGTCGCGGATCATGGGAGTGGTGAGGCGGTCGGAAGAGTGGTGGTAGGCGTGGGCGTAGCGGCCCTTGACGCAGAGGTGGCCACGATTCACAGCCGCGGTATCTACGCCTTGAATGCGGAGGACGATCTCATCGGCGACTTCGACGCGGTCGCGGCAGCCGACACCGCAGTAGCCGCAGACGGAATCGACGATGTGGTCGGGCGCCTGGTTTGCGGAGGGTTCGCGGTCGCGGTCGGTGATGGCGTGGGTAGGGCAGACATCCACGCAGGCTCCGCAGGAGACACAGTCGCTGTCGGCGAAGCGGTTGGTGGGGCCGAAGATGAGGCTGGTTTGCCCGCCGCGGCCTTGGATGCCGTAGACGAACTGGCCTTGGACTTGTTCGCAGGTGTTGAGGCAGAGGCGGCAGGTGATGCACTTGTCGCGGTCGAAACGCATGTAGGGATGGGAGGTGTCCATGGGAGCGAGCGGGGCGTGGTGGCCGAAGTCGCTGCTGGTCACGTTGTATTCGGCAAGGAGACGCTCGAGTTTGGTGCCGTGGGGGCTGGGGAGAAAGGCGCCGACGGGGGTTGCGGAGAGAGTGAGGGAGAGAAGGTCGCGGCGGACTTGTGTGAGGTGCGGGGTTGCGGTGCGCACGCTCATGCCGGAGGAGATCGGCGTGTGGCACGCGGCCTGGAGGCGCTGGCCTTCGATTTCGACCAGGCACATACGGCAGCCGCCTTCGGGGGTGAGGCCGTCGGCGTGGCAGAGGGTGGGGATTTCGATTCCGGCTCGGGCCGCGGCGGAGAGGATGGTGTCGCCGCGGTGGATCTCGACGGCGTTGCCGTCGATGGTGGCGGTGATTCTCGCGGTGGCGCTCATGGACGGGCCTCGGCGAGGATGCGGCTTCCGAACTTCTCCAGGATGGTCTTGACGGGGCCGGGGGTTTCGCGGCCGAAGGCGCAGAGGCTGGCTTCTTTCATGAGTGCGAGGATGCGCTCGAAGTTGGGGAGGCTTTTGCGGGTGAGGCCGGCCTTAGCCAATTCGTACGCGCGGGCGGTGCCGAGGCGGCAGGGGACGCACTTGCCGCAGGATTCATCACGCATGAAGGTGAGAAGGTGGCGGAGGATGGCGGCCCAGTCTGATCCGCGGGGGATCGCGACAAGGCCGCCGTGACCGAGATTGATGCCGCGGCGGGACATGCCGGCGAAGCAGATGGGGGCATCCCACTGATCGGGCGTGACGATGCTGCCCATGGGTCCGCCGAGGAGGACGGCTTCGAGTTCGCCATGAGCGCCGCCGCCGGCGAGGCGGTCGATGACGTCACGGAGGGTGATTCCGAACTCGACTTCGACGATGCCGGGCTTGGCGAAACCGTGGTTGAGGCAGAGGGCTTTGGTTCCCTTGCTGTCAGGAGAGCCCATAGCGGCGTACGCGGCCGCGCCCTTCTGCATGATCCCGGGGATGTTCGCAAGTGTTTCGACGTTGTCCACGACGGTGGGCTTGCCGAAGAGGCCGGCCTCGACGGGATAGGGCGGGCGGGGCCAGACTTCGCCGCGCTGGCCTTCGATCGCGGCGAGCAAAGCGGTTTCTTCGCCGCAGACGTAGGAACCCATGCCGCGGATGACTTCGATGTGCAGAGGCTTGCCGGGACCGAGGGCGTTTTCGCCAAGAAGGCCTGCGTGCATCGCGGCCTCAATCGCGTGCGACACGACGTCGGCTGCCACCGGGTATTCGGAGCGGATGAAGACGATGCCGCGGGATGCGCCGACGGCGTGGGCGGCGATGGCGATGCCTTCGAGGATGGCGTGCGGATCGCGCTCCATGAGTTCGCGATCGATGAAGGAGCCGGGGTCACCCTCATCGCCGTTGGCGACGATGAACTTGGGTGAGCCGGGGGCCTTGGCGGCGAGTTTCCACTTATTGCCGGTGGGATAAGCGGCGCCGCCGCGGCCTCGGACGCCGGAGGCGAGGACGGATTCGACGACCTGCTCGGGCGCCATGCGGAGAGCGATGGCGAAGCCGTCGTAGGAGGGAAGGGCGTCGCCGGTCCACTGGGGTTGTCCGATACGCTCGGTTACGACGGGGTGGCGGGCATCGCAACGGATGGAGGGAGGAGGCGGATGGGGCAGTTCGCGATTGTGAGTCAGGTCGTCAAAGCGCGCGGGTGTGAGTTGAGGAAGAACGTCGCCGCCGGATGTCATCGCCACGGGAGAGCGGTCGCAGTAGCCAAGGCAGTACACCGGGTTGCACTTGTGATGGCGGGAGAGGTCGCGGGCGATGTCGCCACCGCCGGCGAGCATGCAGGAGGTCCCGGCGCAGACGCGGATCGCGGCGGGATCGGCCTTGGCTTCGGTGTAGGACGAGAGGGCGCCGCGGACGGAGGCAACGGGGAGGTGGACGGTTCGGGCGAGGGATTTCAGGGCCGCGGCATCGTGTGGCGTGCCGGATTCGACGAACCGGTGAAGCTCAGAGAGCACCGGGGCGAGTTCTGAGTCGGGTGCGTGGGTGGCGCGGTAGGCCCTGGCTCGGGTTGTCATGCGGCATCCGGCGTTGGTTGGTGTCACTGTA
>Ga0154020_10010338_pt1 | contig 10678 bp, 10 predicted proteins | sample Klosneuvirus_201_FD_109709 | JGI IMG/M metagenome (GOLD analysis project Ga0154020, IMG submission 109709) | Active sludge microbial communities from wastewater, Klosterneuburg, Austria - Klosneuvirus_20160825_MG | ecosystem: Engineered > WWTP > Aerobic digester > Activated sludge | place...
AATTCGCCATTGGCATATTGAAACTGATCCTGATTACTTTTAATAAATCGGTCGAGGGCGGTGCCAATAGGTAGGGCTATGCGAGAGGCTTCCATGAAATTACTCATTAAGATGGTGTTTGACTGCGGGATTACTAAATTCGCCCGATTAAAGGCGTTGCAAATATAGGTTTGCAACCGTTTGAAATCAACTAAAACAGTAGTATGAGGGTTTTTAAATTCGGGGGTGCTTCTTTAAAGAATTCACAGGGCTTCCATAATGTGGCCTCTATAATAAAGGCGCATTCAAAGGAACCACTCCTGGTTGTTGTTTCGGCCATTGGTAAAACAACAAACGCGCTGGAACGGGTAGTAGCGTTGGCACAAGCCAAAAAGAATTATCAATCCGTTCTGCAGGAAATTCGTCAGCAACATAAACAGATCATCCATGAATTGAACCTGGAGGCGGATACAATTAACGAGGACTTCGAAACCCTAATTCACGCAATAGCGAATAAAGCCGAAGCAGAAGGTGACTATGATTTCATTTACGATCAGGTAGTGTCTCAAGGTGAAATTTTATCCTCAACCCTCTTAAACAGTTTTCTTCAGGCAAATAAATTTTCGACTCAGTGGATTGATGCCCGTAATTACGTCCATACGGATGAAACCTTTCGCGAAGGCAAGGTGGATTGGACACAATCGCAAACAGCAATAAAATCCCTAACTGAAATTCTTCAACATAAAATTATAATTACTCAAGGTTTTATTGGTGGCACTACACAAAACACAACGACCACGCTGGGGCGAGAAGGTTCAGACTTTAGTGCTGCTATTTTTGCTACCTGCTTAAAGGCAAAGTCGGTAACTATTTGGAAGGATGTGCCCGGTGTGATGAGTGCTGACCCTAAACGTTTAAAGAACGCGGTAGTGTTTGATGAACTCCCCTACCAGGAAGCTGCTGAGATGACCTACTATGGCGCAAACGTCATTCATCCTAAAACCATCAAGCCGTTGGCTAATGCAAATATTCCGTTATGGGTAAAAAACTTTGATGATCCATCATTACCCGGAACGATCATCCACGATTGCAAAATAGATAAACTGCCTCCGCTCATTGTGTTTAAAGACAATCAATGCTTGATCTCGTGCAAGGTAACTGACTACTCGTTTGTGAACGAGCCTCAGATGAACACGATTTTTGAAATTCTTTCTCAACGCGATGTACATGTAAATGTGATGCAAAATTCTGCGATTACGTTTTCCTTCTGTGTCGACTTTCGCGAACGCAAGATTAGTAAGCTGATTGAAGCCTTAAGCAAGAAATTTGAAGTGTATTATAATACAGACCTTACTTTAATAACGGTAAAGAATTATAATGCGGCTACTTTTCAAGAATACCGAACATTGCCAGGCGTTATTCTGGAACAATCCTCCCGATCTACCTTGCAGGTATTGGTTAGGAGTTAAAAGGCGTTACACAAAAAAAACCATGAAGATCATTAAGAAATGAAGAGATACGCCTCTTAATTTTCTTAATTCCTTAACTATCTTAATGGTTCAATTAAGCACAAAAGTTTTAAGCCGTCTTTGATTTCAAATTGGCAATAAACGAATCAATAGACCGATCTAATATTTCAAAAACTTCCTGAAAGTCGGCCTCCGTACCGTGATAGGGATCGGGCACATCACCCAAACCCTTTGGATCATACTCACGCATTAGCTTGATCTTTTGCTTATTAACCTCCGCTGATGGTAGTCGAAGAATATTACGTTGATTGTTCTTATCCATAGCAAAAATGTAATCAAACTCGTTTAGATCGGCATCAGATAATTGCCGCGCGGTATGATTCACTTTAACCCCATTTTTTTGAGCAACGGCCAGCGTGCGATAATCAGCCGGTCCGCCAATGTGGTAATCACCTGTGCCACACGAATCACACTGGTAGGATAGACCTTGTTGCCGAATTTTATGGTTAAAAATTGCGGCCGCCATAGGTGACCGGCAAATATTACCCAGACAAACAAATAGAACCTTCATCCTCCAAAATTACGGTGTTGAAATTACTTGACCGAATAATGCAGCATTTACCTTACTGTGCAAATTTTTCTTGCATACATACCGTAGAACCAGTCTTCACGAATGAGTTAATCCATTATTTTTTATAAACGCCATCGAAATCAATAGCTTTGTCAAAAGTTTCACCATGGAGTTTATCAAAGTTACCGACAACAAAGAGCCTTATGTGGCCCTCATCGAACTGAACAGGCCTAAAGAGCTGAATGCGCTAAACCGACAACTGATGGAAGAGGTGCGGGATGCATTACAAAAATTGGATAAAAATGATGCAGTACGCGTAATAATAATTACCGGCAACGAACAAGCCTTTGCAGCCGGAGCCGATATAAAACAAATGGCCGATAAGACTGCCATTGATATGTTACTGATCGATCAGTTCAGCACCTGGGATCAGATTCGTAAAACAAAGAAGCCCATCATAGCGGCCGTGTCGGGTTTTGCGTTGGGTGGTGGTTGCGAGTTTGCTATGACCTGTGATATGATTATTGCATCGGAGACTGCAAAGTTCGGCCAACCTGAAATAAAAATTGGTACAATACCTGGCGCAGGAGGTACACAACGATTAACAAAAGCGGTGGGTAAAGCAAAAGCAATGGAGTTAATCCTTACGGGAAGATTTTTATCTGCCGAAGAAGCACATTTTTATGGCTTGGTGAATAAAGTAGTTCCGAAAGAAATGTATCTCTACGAAGCCTTCCAGTTAGCAAAAGAGATTGCACAACTTTCGCCCGTGGCCGTTCAACTGGCAAAAGAATCCATTAATCGTTCTTTTGAAACTCATTTGGATGAAGGGCTTACACTTGAGCGAAAAAATTTCTATCTAACGTTTGCTTCTGAAGACCAGAAGGAAGGCATGAAGGCATTTGTAGAAAAAAGAAAACCTGATTTTAAAGGAAAATGACATGCCATTTACGAATTGGAATTTACGAATTACGAATTAGGTGAGCTTCTTATATTCAAGTGCTATTACTTTAATCAGGCTGCTCTTTTCCCTGGCAGCCTTCTTCAATCCAAAAGCCCGGCTATTCGTTGATGGACGCAAAAGGCTTTTTCAAAAATTAGAATCCACGCTGGCTACAAATAATCAACCCTTGGTATGGGTACATTGTGCGTCACTGGGTGAGTTTGAGCAAGGCCGACCCATCATGGAGGCTTTCAAAAAACAATTTCCACATTATAAGATTTTACTTACTTTCTTCTCACCCTCCGGATACGAAGTGAGGAAAAACTACACGGGAGCTGATTACATTTTCTACTTACCGTGGGACACCGCAACAAACGCAAAACGATTTATCAAAATTGTCAATCCTGCTTTAGCCATCTTCATTAAATACGAATTCTGGTATCAGTACTCCAAAGAGTTAAGCAATCGAAATATTCCAATTATTTCTGCATCGTGTATCTTCCGACCCAATCAGGCTTTCTTTAAATGGTATGGACCCTTTTTTCGGGCTATCCTTAAAAACTTCACACACTTTTTTGTTCAGTCCAAGCAGTCCATTGAATTGCTTAAGCAAATTGGAATTGAAAAAGCTACCCTCGCAGGCGATACCCGGTTCGATCGCGTGCATGACATGACCCAACAGGCACGTGATATTGACTTAGCCGCGCAGTTTAAAGACGGTGATAAACTTTTTGTGGTTGGTAGCCTTTGGCCGGAAGATCTTGAAGTGTTGGCCATATTCATTAATGAAAATAAAAATTCATTGAAATTTATTATTGCCCCACACGAAATCAATGAGAAATTTTTAAAAGAAATTGAATCTGCTATTCACGTAAAAAGTGTTCGTTTTTCGAAAACAGGACAACACCTCAATACCTACAATGCCCTGATTATTGATAACGTAGGTATGCTTTCGAGTTTATATCGGTATGGCGAGTTTGCTTTTGTGGGAGGCGCCTATGGCAAAGGACTGCATAATATTCTGGAAGCCGCCTGCTATGGCGTGCCCATTTTCTTTGGCAATAAGAATTATGAAAAATTTCAGGAAGCTAAAGAATTGATTATGCGTGGCGGTGCTTTTACTGTGGCCGATTATTCCGAATTAAAAGCAAACTATGAATTGATGATTAGTAGGCCCGAAAACTATTTGTTAGCTTGTGAGGTAACCAAATCGTATGTGATCGAAAACCTTGGAGCTACGAAAAAGATCATGGACTACTGTCACAAACTTCTTACCGCGTGATCGGTCGCGTATTGAAATCTACAGGCTCTTGGTATGAAGTTGCCGGAGAGGATCAAAAGAAGTATGCATGCCGGGTACGCGGCAAACTTAGACTGGAGGGATATAAAGAAAGTAACCCTATTGCTGTTGGCGATCGGGTTGAATTTGAATTAGATAAAAACGAAGGTATTATCTCTGAAATTCTTCCGCGCACCAACCATATGCTGCGACAGTCGGTTAAGCGAACTGGTCATGCCAGTGTGCTGGCAGCGAATATCGATCAGGTATTAATCATGGCAACGCTTAAGCAACCGCGTACCTCGTTGGGTTTTATTGATCGGGTATTGGTTTCCGCAGAGTCGTTTCGGATTCCACAAGTCATACTCTTCAACAAAAAAGATCTGCTTAATGAAAGAGAAGCTGAAGAGCTAGAGCATGTGCTTGCGCTATATCAAAGTATTGGTGTGTTAACAGAATCTATTTCTGCACAAGAAGACGAAAGCATTGAAATAGTTGAGAGAATTTTAAATGGCAAGGTCTCCCTTATTGCCGGTCATTCCGGTGTAGGTAAATCGACCTTATTAAATCGGTTGTCACCGGATTTCAAACAAAGTACGGGAGCCATCTCAGGATATTCAGAAAAAGGAACTCACACCACCACCTTTGCCGAAATGCTTGAAGTAAATGCAACCACCTTCATTATCGATACGCCTGGCATCAAAGAGTGGGGATTAGTGGATATGGAACAACAGGAAATTTCAGATTACTTTCCTGAAATGCGAAGCCTACGCCTTGAATGCAAATTCGGCTCGCGTTGTCTGCACATCAGCGAACCCAAATGTGCCGTTAAAGATGCCTTCGAAAAAAATCTAATCGCACCAAGTCGGTACGATAGTTATTTGAGTATGGTGTTGGGAGAAGACAATAGAAAGTAGATTGCTAAAGGGATTGGAATAGCTTAAAATAGGCGAACCCCAAGCGAATATCCAGCAACTTCACAGACAATTTTATTTCATACCTCACTCTTTGTTTCAATGCATCTTTTTCTTCTATAGTCGTATTGAGTTGTTTTATTTTTTGGCACACCTTAAACGTTGACCAACGTTGAGCACTCGATTTTTTAAATTGATTCTTAGACATCGAATTAGCAACAGATCTTTTCTTTAACAACACCTGTGGCGTATAAACAAATCTAAATTCTCGCGAGGCCCTCACCCAAAAATCAAAATCTTCATAGGCGAGCGATTCATCATACCCATTTAATTGTTCAATTACGGATCTGCGAAACATCATCGTGGGCGAACAAATGAAATATCGGTTAATCACATCTTTATAAATATCTCCGCTGGGGATTGTGTTATTTGGATATTTATCTGAATGAAGTCTAAGCAAATTACCTTGCTCATCAATATGCTCAGCATCTGAAAAGGTTACACCATAATCAGTTTCAGAATGGTTGAACGCTTTTAAACCTACTTCAATTCGATAAGGATGCAACAAATCATCCGCAGCCAAATCAATAATATATTCACCTTTTGAAACTCTATAAGCCTTATTAAAAGTCTTGCAATATCCCAGATTAGGCACATTAAGTAAAAGCGTTGTTTCCGGGTGATTGGCAATCCAACGCTTAATTATCTTGGGGCTACCATCCGTGCTGCCGTCATCAATTACAATTAATTCAACGTCTTTATACGTTTGGTTAATAACAGAGTCTAAAGCCGCTTCGACAAACCGAGCGTGGTTGTAACAAATACAAATTACCGTTACCAGGGGTGCGCTCATATTAATATCTTGGTAAAAGTTGATTTGTTATCGGAGATACCCCCTATGCTTTTTTTAAAATGAAGTAGCGATTTATTTAGCTTTTGATCTGTCATTGAAGTTCCAAGATCAATCATTTTAATCTTGTGTTTCCTGCCAAAATCATAAATACCGGAAAGAAGAAATACAACGGGGCTTATCCGATCATGAATTTTTGCGTGCGCATAATAAAATGTATAAAGGATTTTTGGGCTTACCAGAATAACAATAGCAGCCGCACTAAGGGTTGATTGTGCACCTACCTTAAACAACAGAACCCGATCAGGGAAAACTGTCAATAATTTTTTTAAATCTGTCAAAGTCATGGAAAGTGATTGATTGCGTTCTTTGCGGCAGGCATCAATAAAAGCGTAAATGCTTTTTAATTCAATATTATTTACCCGCTCAAAGGTTAACACCCGTGCGGCCTTGTGTAGTTTTTGGCGTTCTGAGATTTTGATTTTCTTTTCAAAAGATCGGTCATCCACTAAAATGATACTGGTAATATCTATAGCCTGTTGAAATTGTAAATTCCGTAAACAAGTACGCCATACGTTTGGTTTTTTTTCATCATAGCAATCGGGATGATGTCGAATGAATATTTTCTTTACCGCAAGAATTCTCAGTTGTTGTTCGACTTGCTCTACAAATTCTTCAACTTGTTTTTGGGTTAGCTTTCTGTAAATCTCGACACTCCCAAAAGGTGCCTTCATCGGACTTCTTGCTTCGCTCCCTTTTATAAGAAATGAAATTCGTGCATAGATAATATTTCTTGTAGATTCAACATACTCAAACACCTGCCACCCTTTGCCGGCCTGAAGCCTGAGGTGCGGGGCAGTGTTAAACAAAAATTGAGCATCCGGAGAAAAGGCCGAATCAATTCCTATCGTATGTTTAAGATGAAATTTCAAGCCAGTAGTAAGCGTCTAGGTCCTGGTCTTTACTTTACTCCAATCCTTAAATTGCCAATACACCAAACCGGTAGTCAGGTGATTCCCCTTCACATCATGAATTTTTATTTCACAAGGCACAACAACTGATTCCTGCGTTTGCAAAGGTTGAATCACTTTTTCTTCCAGCCACTCCTTTGAAATGGTAAACTCTGCGGTGGCGTCCATCTTTCCCTGATAGTGATAATTCATCTCAATCCGTTGCATAATGATCCGGTACTTCTTCATGTCCAGGCTGCTTAAAAGAAGGAACCCCGTAGTAAACTCAGATATAGTGGCCAGCCCGCAGGCGTGTAGCCCCCGGATATGATTAAAATTACTTCTGCGGTATGGCATAAGTGCTTTTAATCGATAATCTTCGATTTTAATTATTTTAAAACCATGTGGCTTATTAAATGGAATCATTCTGTTAAGTGACCAGTTTAACACCGTCAAATAAAACGATGAATGTTTCGCTTTTTGCAGTATTTTGGCGGCATCGAACATAGAATTGAATTACGATTGACGAGGTACGATTTAAAAATTGCAATACGAAGTACGATTTTATTAATCAGAAATAGAAGATGAAAAAAGTAATTGTTTTGGGAGCAGGTTTAGTTGGAAAAACAATGGCTATTGACCTGGCTAAAAGTTTTGATGTTACGGCTATCGACATCAACGAGCAGGCATTATCTGAACTAAGTAAGGCCGGAATAAAAACAAAAAAAGCTGACCTGTCCAACAATACCATACTCTCTAATCTGCTTGAACCTTTCGATTTAGTGATTGGCGCAGTCCCTGGTTTTATGGGACTTGAAACCTGCAAAGTGGTTATCAAGGCTGGAAAAAATATGGTGGACATCTCTTTCTTTCCTGAGGATCCATTCCAGTTAGACGATTTGGCAAAGAAGCATGGAGTAACCGTTGTTACCGACTGTGGTGTGGCTCCCGGTATGGGGAATATCATCCTCGGCTATCACAACAAAAAAATGAAAGTTAGTTCGTACGAATGTCTGGTGGGTGGCTTACCGCTTGTGCGTGAATGGCCTTATGAATATAAAGCCGTATTCTCGCCTATTGATGTGATTGAAGAATACATTCGCCCGGCCCGGTATGTGCAAAATGGAAGCGTTGTAACACGCGAAGCATTATCGGATGCCGAGTTGATTCATTTCAATGAAGTGGGAACCTTAGAGTCCTGGAACTCAGATGGACTGCGTTCTTTAATCAAAACGATGAGCCACATTCCGGATATGATTGAAAAAACGTTACGGTATCCGGGTTGTGTCGAATACTTGCGGGTACTCCGGGAATCCGGTTTTTTCTCTTACGAGGAAATAGATGTTAAAGGAATGCGGATACGACCCATTGATTTAACAGCCAAGTTGCTCTTTCCAAAATGGAAACTAAAACCAGGTGAAGAAGAATTTACCGTGATGCGAATCCGGATGACCGGAGAAGAAAATGGCCAAGCGAAAAAAATAGAATATAATTTACTAGATCGTACCGAAAAAAAGAGCGGGACACTCTCAATGGCCAGAACTACCGGTTACACCTGCACAGCAGTAGCTAACCTGGTAGCCGAAGGTAAATTTAATCGCGTGGGCATTTGCCCTCCTGAATATCTGGGCGAGGAGTCAGAAAATTTCAATTTTATCGTCAACTACTTAAAAGAACGAGATGTAATTTATAAAACGAGTTCATTCTAATAGGCTACTTATTTTTTTTAGTCTACCTTAACTTTTTAATATAACTGCATGGATCAAGTAAAGAAGCAACCCACATTCCTACTGGCACTCATCCCCATTGCAATTCTAATTTTTTTACTCACCATTAATGTGGTCGTTCTTGGTTCCGATGCCATCTCCGGGCCAAATCAAATCGCCTTACTTCTTTCTGCCGGTGTAGCTGGAATTATCTCGTTTCGTCTCGGGTATTCATGGGAAGAAATTGAAAGCAGCATTGTGAAAAGTATAAGTTCAGCCATGGCAGCCATGCTTATTTTATTAGCGATTGGCTCTCTCTCGGGCACCTGGCTTTTAAGTGGCATCGTACCGGCCATGATTTATTACGGGTTGAAAATTCTAAACCCAACAATATTTCTTTTTGCCGCTTGTGTAGTTAGTGGTATTGTTTCTTTGGCCACCGGAAGCTCATGGTCAACGGTGGCTACGGTGGGCATTGCCCTTTTAGGGATTGGAAAATCGATGGCTATCCCCGAAGGTGTGATTGCGGGAGCCATAATTTCAGGAGCCTACTTTGGCGATAAAATGTCGCCCCTTTCTGATACCACCAACCTGGCCCCAGCTATGGCAGGCACCGATTTATTCACGCATATCAAATACATGGTTTATACAACCGCACCTACACTCTTTATCACCTTAGTTATTTATTTTATTTGGGGGTTTACTTTCGATACATCCGCAGCCACTGCCGACAGTTCATCGGTGCTGCTTGCTCTTGAAAGCAAATTCAATCTGAATCCTATTTTATTTATCGTACCGATATTAGTAATTGTAATGATCGTGAAAAGGGTGCCGGCCCTACCTGCCTTGCTGGTGGGTGCGTTACTTGGTGGTATTGCCGCTATTATCATGCAACCCCAAATCATTGTTCAAGTTTCGGGTATAGAAGGCAATTACCTCAAAGCATCTTTTATTGCCTTTATGAATGCCATGACCACTACAATCAATATTCAAACCACCGATCCAATGATAAGTGAACTTCTCACTGCAAAAGGTATGAGTGGTATGTTAAACACGATCTGGCTTATTCTATGTGCGATGATTTTTGGAGGTGTTATGGAATCATCCGGCTTACTTAAAGTGATCGCAGAGCAAATCATCAAGTTTGCCCATTCCACGGGTTCGCTGGTTGCTTCTACCGCAGCCACGTGTATATTCTTTAATTTCACTGCATCCGATCAATACATGGCCATTGCCGTGCCGGGTCGCATGTATGCGGATACCTATCGTAAGCGCGGTTTGAAACCGGAATTATTAAGTCGCACATTAGAAGATTCAGGTACGGTAACTTCTGTACTTATACCCTGGAACACGTGCGGGGCTACACAAGCCAATGTGCTGGGTGTAGCCACCATGGTCTATGCGCCCTATACTTTTTTCTGCCTGATAAGTCCGCTCATGACTATATTACAAGCCTATCTCAACTTTAAGATTCGCAGGTTCAATGACCCTAAAGAGTAACCAACGCACGAGTATTACCCACGAAGAAATTAATGAACTTCCTCTCGGAGCTTTTGAAGGGAAAGTAGTGGTAGTTTCAGAAGAAAAAAATATACCTAACGTTTTTGCGGAAATAAATAAGCACACCATTGTTGGGTTTGATACAGAGACAAAGCCTGTCTTTGTGCGTGGGCAACAAAACAAAATAGCTCTTCTCCAAATCGCTTTGGTGGATACTGTCTTTCTTATCCGCCTTAAGCAAACAGGAATGCACCCAGCAATAACTAATTTTTTGGAAAATGATCGCATACTAAAGGCGGGAGTTGCGTTACGCGATGACATTAAAGGCTTACAGCGATTAAAACATTATGAACCAGCCGGGTTTATTGAGTTGGCACAAATGAGTAAAGAAGCTGGCCTGGAAGTGGAGAGCGTAAAGAAACTTACCGCTTTGTTGCTTGGTTTCCGAATTTCCAAAAGTGCTCAAACCAGCAACTGGGAAGCTGAAACACTCCATGAAAAGCAAATAAGTTACGCA
>Ga0154020_10010339_pt1 | contig 10678 bp, 9 predicted proteins | sample Klosneuvirus_201_FD_109709 | JGI IMG/M metagenome (GOLD analysis project Ga0154020, IMG submission 109709) | Active sludge microbial communities from wastewater, Klosterneuburg, Austria - Klosneuvirus_20160825_MG | ecosystem: Engineered > WWTP > Aerobic digester > Activated sludge | place...
CTGCGAAGCCCGGGGAGATCGACCGCCAAGATCGCCCCCGCAAAGACGAAGGAGTCGGTGTTCTCGCGGGTGACGTAGACCGTGTCCCCGACTGCCAGCATCGGGCTCGAGACGGTCTCGGGCTCCGAGCTCAGGCGTAGGCTGCTGAGGCGGCGACCGGACGCATCGTAGCGCCCGAGATCGATGTGGTCCCGGTCTACGTAGGTGGCCAGGAAGCCGCCGCTGGGATCCGCGCTCAGCCGCTGCAGGCAGGGCGGTCCGGTCGCGGTCCGCGTGACGGTCAACGGTCCGTCATCGACCTTCACAAAGAGGAAGCGCGAAGGCGTGGTGGTCGCGGTGCACAGGCCGTAGAAGAACGCGTCTTGGCGCGAGCCGAGCACCACGCCTCCATTCACCAGCGCCATGCCAGCGACGTAGCCCTTGATGTGGTCGAGCGTGCCGAGCGCGACCTCGGTGCCTGGTGCGATGAAGGGGAGGGGCGGTTCGTGCAGCGGGAGGCGCTCGACCCCGAGCCCGAGGTCTGCGGCCTCCTTGGGCATCAGATCGAGGCTGCAGCTCCGTCCTCCCTTCAGGCAGCGGAGCGTGAGCACGGCGCCCGGGACCGCCGGCTCAACCAGGCAGCCGAGGAGGTCCGGGCCCTCGAGCGTGCCATCGAGCCGACCGTTCAGTCGCGGCAGGGGACCCACCTCGGGCGTGAGGGTGAGATCGCAGCCGCTTTGAAGCAGGGAGAGCTCGCTGTGGCCCTGGAGGCAGTCGTTGTCGACCCAGAAGCTCCCGCGTCCGGTCGGCGTGAGCAGCGCGCAGCTCGGGCCGGCGTCGAGCCGAAAGGGGATCGGCGCGGAGATGTCACAGGCGGCGAGCCCCCCCACCACGATCAGTGTGAGCGCTCGCTTTCTCATAGTACGTCGAGAAACAAAGCCCCGGCGACCAGCGCCCCCAGCCCCGCCGCCCCGAACAAGAGGTTGGCGGCCAGCCCATGAGCCTGGGTTTGGTCGGTGAGGCGGGCGATCTCTGGGTCGCTGTGGGGCGCGGTCTCTACGGCGGTGCGCGCCCCTCGGCTCGAGAGCCCCAGGCCTACGCCGACCGCCAGGGCCAGCACGCTGGTCCCCGCCACCACCCAGGGCACGAGGCGCGGCGGAGGCGGCCCCGGCGGTAGCTGCGGCGCGAGCCCGAGCCGCGTCCCCTCGCGGTGGAGGAGCTCCGGGAACAGGCGGTGAACCAGCGCGTGCGTCGCGGCGCTGGCCCCCTCCGAGTCGAGCGGCAGATCGACCTCGGCCTTGCCTCCTCCCTCCGTCTCCGGCCGCTCGGCGAAGACGCGGATCTGCGTGAGACCACCATAGATCCGGAGCAGCACCAGCGGGCCCGCGCCCGTGCGTGCCCTCAGCTCGGCCAGGCAGCGGCTGGCCTCGGTGCAGCGCGACCAACTCGGGTCGTCGACGATGGCCCGGAGCTCGCTGTCGTGTTCGATGGCGTGGCCGAACTCCTCCGCGATCTGGATGGCCCGCCCGAGCGGTACGTCCGTCACGTCGTCGATCCGCACCGCGACGACCGCGCCGTAGACCAAGAGGGGGAGCGCCCACACGGGCTCAGGGTATCGAAGGAGCGCCGCTGGCGGTAGCTTCGGCTGATGGGGATGGGTTTGCTTCGGCTCGCGCCGCTGGTCACTGCGATGGCGGTGGGCTGCAGTGGGGCCGAGCGGGTACCGCTGGTCCTCGACTGCACGCCCCCGCCGGCCGGGCTCTTCATCGTCACGCCGGCGATCAACGGAGCAGTCCGGCTGATCGCGGTCGATCCCGCGAGCGGTGCCGGCCTCGAGCACGCCACCCGTGAGACCACGGAGGTCGGAGGCACCTGGACCGCGATCCTCCTCAAGGACAGCCTAGATCAGCTCGGGATCGCGCCGGGACCGGTCGAGCTGGGCGCGGGCCGCAGGTATCCCTTCGAGTACTCGCTCAAGCGCGCGGTCGCCGGTGAAGAGAGCGTCAGATTTTCTCCGGTCGCGGCTGACTTCCTCATCCCTGAGCTGGGCGTGAGCTTCAAGGACCTGACGAGCCCGGCCTTCCCCGCCCCGCGCTGCCGGTCCTTGGTGGCCCAGGAGCTCGAGATCGACTCGCCGCCGATCGTGACCGCGGTGACGAGCGGCTTTGCCACAGTGTTCGCGGTGGGGCAGGAGATCTTCGAGCAGGGCCCCGCAGGACTACGCCCAAGGCTCGAGCGCTCCGGCCCTCCAGTGGTCACCACGATCATGGGGCCCAAGGGCGAGCCCGCGGTGGCCATGCCCTTCGTACCGGTGAAGCGGGGTAGCCCCGGCGAACTGGCGGAGGGCTTCGTGACGGCCTCCGCGCGCACCAAGCTCGGGCACATCTGGTACGCCGCCGTCGTTCGGACGCCGACCGTGAGCACCACGCTGTGGGCCGCAGGCGGCTTCGCCGATGCCTTTCGCCCCCAGATCACCATCCCGGGCGTGGAGGTCCGGCAGCTGGCGCCGGTCGATGGCGCGCCGGGGCGGGTATATCTGCTGACGTCGCGGGGCGATCTGCTGCTGTTTCGAGAGGGGCTGGGCACAGTGGAGACGCTGCGGACGGGGACCTCGACCGGTGGGCCGTGCCGGATCTTGGGGTCACCCTCCTTTGACTGCAGCGCGCTCAGCTTCTTTGACCAGGACGCGAGCCTCTGGGGGATTGGTCCCGAAGGGAAGGGTCCGATCTTCGGGATCGCGCAGGACGACACGCTCGAGGAGCGGCCGCTGCCTGAATCGGAGCGTCGGATCCTGAGCTTGGTCCGCGGCCCCTCCGTGCTCGTCTCGGACCAAAGCGGTGCCGAGGTGCTGGCGGCCAGCGGCGCGGGGCCCCAAAGCGTCTACCGCGGGCCCGCCGCCTACGGCCTCTCCGACAGCACGGCGGTGGGCGGGCGCATCCTCCTCGAGCAAAGCGGCGCGGTCTTCGAGGTCCTCAATGGTCAGGCCTGCCCGGTCGTCCTGACCAGCACGGTGTACCGGCGAGTTTTCACCGCGTCTGGTTTTGTCCTCCTTTTGGCGCCGGTCTTCGCCGAGCCAGGTTCCCACCGTCAGAAGGTCGCGATTATCCGAACGCCCTAAGACTCCTGGCTTCGGTGGCCCCTAGCGGGCCCCTCCGCCTCACGTATCGACGGATGCGCACCGGCTCCGCGTCGAGCGAGCTGACGCAAAAATTGCTCGGCGGAACATGAACGAAACCTCGGACGCAGGGGACCAGGCGGAGGCTCACGCACCCCGTGGCGAGCGTGCTATGAGACTTGAGCGGCCATGTGGAGTTCCTTCGTCGGCCTCATGTTCGGGCTCGTCCTAGGAGCACGGCACGCGCTCGAGCCCGATCATCTGACGGCGGTGACCGTGCTGGCCACCGAGTCGCGGTCGCCGCGTAGGACCGCGCTGCTCGGGGCCCTTTGGGGGCTCGGGCACACCGCGGCGCTGCTCGGCGCGGGCACGATCTTGGTGTGCTTCTCGGCCGCGATGCCGCCCAGGCTCGGGGACACCTTCGAGCTGCTCGTGGCCTTCATGCTGGTCGGGCTCGGCTTGGCGGCGCTGAGGAAGGCGATCATCGCCGGCCCCGCGGGATCGGCGGAGCCTCATGCCCACGGCAGCGAGCGACACGTCCACCCGGGGATTCGAGGTCACGTCCACCTGGGGTCTCGGGTGCTCGCCGCGCGCCCGCTGTTCATCGGGCTCGTTCATGGACTCGCGGGGAGCGGGGCCTTGGTGGCCTTGGTCGTAGCGCGCCTGCCTACGATCGCGGAGCGGCTGAGCTTCATCGGCCTCTTTGGCCTGGGTTCGATGCTGGGGATGACCGTGTTGTCCGGGATGCTCGGCTTGCCGCTGGCGGCGCTCTCCCGGGAGCGGACGACGTCGCGGCTCCTCCGCGGGCTCTCGGGTGTGGCCTCGATTGCCTTGGGCGTCGCCTGGGGCGCGCCCATTTGGTTGCGGCTCGCGGCTTAGCGCTGGCGGGTGACCCAGCTCAGGATATTGGCCCAGAATCTTGGCACGAGCGGCAGGTTGCTCCACTCCGAATCGAACTCGATCCACTCGTCGCCCCACAAGAAGACCCGGCCTTCACCGCGCACAGCGGCGATTCCCACCGGCCCGGAGGGCAAGCGCGCGACCTCGATGCTGGCGGTGCTGGTCGTCGAGCTGCCGATCGCCGCGACGTTGTACCCGCCTTGGAACGTCATCGTGGTGATGCTGGTGGTGGTGGCGTGGGGGATGAAGGAGGTCACCGGCCCGCTGCGCAAGACGTTCAGCAGCCGGAGATTGAGCGTGCCGAGCAAGCTGTTTGGGAAGTCGTAGTCGGCGGCGCCGCCGGTGTATCCGGACATCACTACGAGCGCGCCGCCCGCCTCGATCCAGGCCCGCAAAACTGCGGCGTCGGCTGGGGCGTAGGCTTTGACCAGGCGATCCAAGATCACGACCTCGTAGTTGGAGAGCAGCGCCGGCGTGAAGCTGGCCGTGCTGGTGAGGTGGATTCGCGTGACCGAGGTCCCCTGCTGTCCGAGCCAGGCGAGGAAGTTCGACGCGGGCCGAAGCCCGGCGTTTCCGACCAAGGCGATGCGGAGGCAGTCGGTAATCCCGTCGTTGCCGACGTCCACGTTGTCCACCAAGCCGTCGCAGTCGTTGTCTTGGTGATCGCAGACCTCCGGGCCGGTAGGCGTACAGGAAGCGTCGGCGAAGCCGCTGTCGGCCACCGCGCCACCGTCGGCCATCTCGCCACCGTCGGCCACCTCGCCACTGTCGGCCACCTCTCCGCTGTCGGCGCTCTCTCCGCTGTCGGCGCTCTCTCCGCTGTCGGCGCTCTCTCCGCTGTCGGCGCTCTCTCCGCTGTCGGCGCTCTCTCCGCTGTCGGCGCTCTCTGACCCGTCACGGAGCTCGGCGCCGCTGTCGCTCGGGATAGCGTCGGTCAACGTCACCGCGTCCGGTGCGCCGGCGTCCTTGCCTCCATCCGAGTCCGACCCTCCGCTGCCGCAGGCTCCCAAGAAGAACAGGGCAGCGAGGAGAAGCGGGCGGGCTTGGCGCATCGCGCCTCCTAGCACGAACTACGGGCGCGGTCAGTTGTGGACGGACTTCACGCGGCCCAGCGTCTTGAGCCGCTTGATCCGTGAGGGCTCTTGATCGACGAGGCCAGCGTCGGCGGACAGCAGATCGTAGGCGCGCGTGAAGTACACCTCGGCCTCGGTCGGACGCTTGAGGGCGTGCAGACACTCCGCCAACTCCTCGTTGATCGTACCGTCCTTGACGCCTTCGCGGTTCATCTCGAGCAGCAGTTCTTGCTGCAGCGTGAGGGCCTCGTCGATCCGATGCATCATCCGCATCGTGCGGCCGACGTAGGAGCGCGCGATGATGGTGTTGAGCGTGGCTCCCTCTTCCCGAAAGCAGGAGACCGCCTTCTCGAAGGCCTCGATGGCCTTGGGAAGCTGGAGTTGCTCGAGCAGGTGCCAGCCGAGGCTCACGAAGAGGACGCCTCGCCAGCGGCGCGCGCGCGGGTCGCTGCTCTGCTCGGCCAGGGCCAGCGCATGGAGCGTCCACTCATTGCGCTTCTTGGGGGTCTCGATGCGGGACATCATGTTCGCCGCGTCGATCGCGAAGTGCGCCTCGCTCGGCAGATCTTTGGCCAGCCCCCAGACCTCGAGGAAACGCTCGCGGGCCTGCATCGGGGTGCGAGCGGTGGTCAGGAGCCGGCCTCGCTCGAGCAGTACGCGCAAGCGTGGCCCGAGCGCGGTGACAGAGGGTAGGGCCTTCTCAGCTTGGATCAGCGTGCGCTCGGCGTCAGAGACTTTGCCTTGGAGCGCCTCGGCGCGCGCGATCTGAGTCAGGATCTCGATCGAGCGCGCGTTCTGCTCCGGCGTGGCCGTGCCGACCTCAAGCAAGAGTCGGCGGAGCGAAGCCTCGCCCTCCTTTGGACGTCGCATGTCCCAGGGCAGATCCAGATCCGAGACATCCACCGGCCGATCGAGGCGCAACTCGTGCATGCTTCGGCATACGCCTTCGAAGCCCGCAGCGTCCAGCGCCGCGCAGAACCCTCGGAAAATGAGGGCTTGCTCAACCAAAGGGCCTATGGGACTGTCTCCGTCGACGTCCGGATGAGGACGCGTTTTTGATCGGCCCTGGTTCGTCCGAGACGAGTTCGCCTCCGCGGAATCGATTCCCGCCCTGATACAGGTTCTGTCTGAGCGCAACATGACGCGGTCATGAGGACCGTGTGGGCTCTCTCGTTTGGATACTAGGAGATTCGTCTTGGAAGAGAACAGACTGTACATCGGCAACCTCGCATTCGACTCGACGGAGGCGGACCTCAAGACCACCTTCGGTCGTCACGGCGTGGTCACGAGCGTCAAGCTCGTCACCGACCGCGACACGGGTCGTTCGCGCGGGTTCGCGTTCGTGGAGATGCAGACCGCGAAGGAAGCGCAGAGCGCCATCGCTGGCCTCAATGAGACCAGCCTCGGCGGGCGCTCCATCCAGGTCAGCGTGGCCAAGCCCCGCGAGCAACGCAGTGGTGGTGGTGGTGGTGGTGGCGGTGGTGGTGGTGGCGGCGGCCGCGCTCGCTGGTAGCTGAACCCTACGAACGCCCGGCCCTTGCTCTCGCTTCGGCGGCAGCAGGGCCGGGTTTTTTTATGCCCGCGGAAAACGACGCGGGCTACAATTCAAGCGTGCGCGCTTGGACCCTGGCGGCCTGGCTCATATTCCTCCCGATCTCGTCTGCCCAGGCCGAAGACCTCGAAGTTGCGGTCGTGCTCGACACCAGCCAGATGCAGCTCCAGCGCCCCGCCACCAGCAAGGCGTTGAGCGGAGCGAACGCGCCCTCAGGCGGGTTCATCCCGCTGACAGCGGGCCCTGGCTCCTCGCTCGTCGAGGCCTCACCGGAGGTTCGCCGCGCGCTCCAGTCCTTTGAGGCGTCGCTGCGCAAGGCTTCGGAAAGCACCTCTTTGGCGCTGCTGTACTGCCGGCGCGCGGCCGATGGCTCCGAGCAAACGCAGCTCCAGGACTTGAGTCGGGGCTGGCGCGAGCTGGGCGCGCGCCTCGAGCTTGGCCAGGGGGGCGGGTGTCCTGCGACCGTCGATCGGGTGCTCGAAGCGGTGGAGCGGCTCCATTGGTCGGCCCATTCGAGGAAGCGGATCCTGGTGATCGGACGGCGGGCGGGCCTCTTTACTCCCGGGCGCACGACCTTGGAGGACGTTGCTCACCGCGCGGAACAACGTGGGATTGTCCTTCACGCTGCCGAGCTCGTCGACGCTGGCGACTGGTCCTTCGAGTCCGAGATCGCGGACCTCGGCGCCGACGTGCGGGCGTTTCTGGAGAAGCCAAGCTTGCCCCTCGGCCGGGTACCTACCTTGCCGCGCCACGCGACCTTGCTCAGCGGCGGCAGCTTCGAGGTCATCGTGGTCCCCGGCTACCGCAGCATCGGCTGGTGGCCGCGCGCCTTCGACCAAGGCGCCAGCAAGGAGGTTCGGCGCCGGCGCTCCTTGGCCGCCGACGTCCAACACCTCCGCAAGCGTACCGGGGTCGCCGTTGCCTTCGGGGCGCTCTCCGAAGGTCGCGACGGCCTCGATGCGTTGGCCGAGGGCTCGAGGCGCCCGAGCGAGCTGTCGCCGGCGTCATTGCCGGAAGCCGTGCGCGGGCAGGCCCTCGAACCTCTGCTCGATGCGATCTGGGACTTCGTCGATGCTCGCCGCGTCACCGCCTCCGCCCTCAACGATCTCGAGAACGAAGTGGACGGCAGCGCGGCCGTCGGTGAGCGCCTCGCGGCCGCGGTACGGGGGCCGCGGCGGCTCCCGCCTTCCAGGCGGTAGAGCCTCCATGTCAGACTCGGCGCGTGCCTGCGGCTCCCGCGTATCCGCCTGACCTGGCCGACCTTGTGCTCGCGGAGTGGCCCTCAGCGCTGCCGCTCGGTTTGAGCCGCGATCAGTTGGCCGAGGTGCTCTCGGTCTGCTTCCTGGCCTCGCTGACCACCGACGAAGGCCGGCCGGTGCGCTTTCGGCTGCTCCTCACGCCGCCCGAGGCCCTGCCTGAAGGTGGCGAGCCGAACCAGGGCGCGCTGCGCCTGCGCTTTGATCGACCGCGCCGCCTGGCGGTCGACGAGCTGCGCCGCCTGAGCCCCGCGGTGCCCTTCGAGACGTCGCTGATCGGTGCCTTCGTGGACAGCGCCGAGCTCAAAGTCTGGGGCATCGCGCACTCCGGAGCGGCTTGGCTCGCGCCGAGTTGGGGCGGACGGGCTGCCGGCCAGGTCTGGACCGACGCAGCGATCGTCCATGTCACGGGCCCCGGCCGCATCGCGGTTCGCACGGCAGGGCGTTTGGTCGCGGGCCTCGAGCGCGGCGCCTTGATGTCCTCGGCCATGGACGTCTTTGACTCCGCCTGGCTGCCGCGCCTCTTCGAGGTGGCAGAGGATGAGCTCCGGCGCGAGGCGGACAACTGCATCGAGGCCTCGCTGCTGCGAACGATCTCTCAGCACATGGTCCGCCGGGTGGTCCGCCTGATCCGCGGGGCAGGGCACGGCGGGATGATCCTCTTCGCCGAGCCTGAGGCCTCCTCCCGCTTTCGCGCTGGTGAAGGCCTGGTTCGGCTCAAGTACTGCTTCGCCCAGGAGGAGCCGCAGCGCCGCTACCGCACGCTGCTCCGGCGGCTGATGCGCTCGCTCGGGGAGTTGTCGGTCGGTCGTCCGGTGGGGTGGGCCGAGTTTCGAGACGCCGCGGATCCGCTGACGGAGGAGATCGAGCGCTCCATCTTCGAGCTGAGCCGCCTGGTCGCCTCGTTGGCCTCCACCGACGGCGCGGTGCTCCTCGACAAGCGCTTCGATCTGGTGGGCTTTGGCGCCGAGGTCTCCGCGGAGGTGGCGGCTCCCAGCCAGGTCTGGCGAGCGATCGACGTCGAGGCGGAGCAGAGCGAGTGCGACCTGGTCGAGAGCGTTGGGACCCGGCACCGGGCGGCCTACCGCTTTGTCCAAAACCACCCGCAAGGGCTAGCGATCGTGATCTCCCACGACGGAGCGGTACGCTTCGTGGCCAAACGGGAAGAAGGCGTTACCTATTGGGAGCAGTCAGTGAGCCCTTAGCCACGGTGGCGCTAAGTTTGGTCTGTAGGGCATCTTACTGTCCGGGTGGCACCAGTCGCGCTTCGCGCGCCAGCCACTGCGCGCGAAGACGCGCGGGGGAGCTTCGATCCGAGCTCAGCAGCAGGAGGGCCGACGTGTTGCTCGGCATTGCACTTAGCCCGGCCCAGCCGCCCGCAGCTGCTTGCGCAGCTTTTTGGTGAAGGTGTGGGTACAGCTCCCATGGCTCACCTCATAGTCGACGATCTCTCGAACCAATCGGACCTTGGTGTCCGCCGAGATCGAGGCGCAGCTTTTGACCTCCTCGGCGAGCTTCAGGCCCTCCAGCGTGAGGGGTGAGGTTCTTTTCGGGGCCTCCGCTTCTTTGTCCATTTTTTTCGCGACGGTAGGGGCCCGGCCCTGCGAGGTCTTGGTTTTGGTCACATCACGGTGCCCGTAGTCCTCGTGCCGGCGGCCCGAGCCGCCACAGCCAGGACAGGTCTTGGTGGCGCCAAAGGCGTTGCCAATGCGGCCATCGCCGCCGCACATCACGCAGGATTCACTCGAGGAGTCGAACATCGGGGGAGCATACAGGGAACCCGAGGCTCGCGTTTGAAGCCCCGGCCTTTTTTGAAACGTTTCCATCGCCGCGGCCAGGTTACGTCGGAGTAACGGCTTTCTTGTCCAGCTCACGTCGAGACCGATGGTTAGAGGTTGGCGCAACGGTTGCGACGTGCCGCGGCCATGGTCGCCGAAGCACTCCGAGCCAAGATCCTCATCGTCGAAGACGAGCAACCTGGGGTTCGAACCATGCTGGTCCGCCGACTGGAGCGCGACTACGACGTCGCCTCCTGCGCCACGGCAGAAGAGGCCGAGACCTTGTCCCGCCGGTTCCTCCCCGACGTGCTCCTGACGGACGTGCATCTCCCCGGCGCCTCCGGGCTCTCGCTCCTGAAGACCATCCGGGCCGAGATCCCCGAATGCCTGACCCTGGTGATGACCGCCTGCTCGTCGATCGAGACGGCGGTAGAGGCCATGAAGAACGGCGCGCGAGACTACATCGTCAAGCCGATCAACTTCGAGGCCCTCGAGTTCGTCCTCCGCCGCGAGATCGAGCATCAGAAGATTGCCCTCGAGGTGAAGCACCTCCGCGAGGCGCTCCACGATCGCATCAAGGACGACGAGATCTGGGGTGACAGCCCCGAGATGCAGGAGGTTTTGCGCACCGCGGTGGACGTGGCACCCTCCAGCGCAACCGTGCTGATCACCGGCGAGAGCGGTACCGGCAAAGAGGTGCTAGCGCGCTTTCTCCACCGCCACTCCCACCGGGCCAGCGGCCCCTTCGTGGCGGTCAACTGCGCGGCCATCCCGGAGACCCTGCTCGAGTCCGAGTTCTTCGGGCACGAGAAGGGCGCCTTCACCGGGGCCATCGCCAAGACCGAAGGGCGCTTTGAGCGGGCCAAGGGCGGCACGATCTTCCTCGACGAGATCGGCGAGCTCTCGCCCGCGCTCCAGGTGAAGCTCCTCCGGGTCCTGCAGCAGCGGCAGATCGAGCGGGTGGGGGGGACCGAGCTGGTCAACCTCGACGTGCGGGTGATCGCGGCGACCAACGAGGATCTTGA
>Ga0154020_10010340_pt1 | contig 10677 bp, 9 predicted proteins | sample Klosneuvirus_201_FD_109709 | JGI IMG/M metagenome (GOLD analysis project Ga0154020, IMG submission 109709) | Active sludge microbial communities from wastewater, Klosterneuburg, Austria - Klosneuvirus_20160825_MG | ecosystem: Engineered > WWTP > Aerobic digester > Activated sludge | place...
CCGGCAGCTTGATGACGACAAAGGACTCGGCGCCGGCGGCGAGGATCTTTTCGACATGCAGGTCGGCGTTCTCGAATTCCAGCGGGCCCGGACCTTCGTTCTTCAGGATGAACTTGATGCGCTGCCCGGCCGGAACTTCGAGGCGTTTGGGCGTGAATACGCCGTCCTTGGCGGTGATGGTCCAGGTCGGCAGGGCGGCCGGCGCCGCCTGCGCCTGGGCGCCCGTCGCCCAGGCGAGGCCCAGCCAGAGCGCGAGGACGAACAGCCCGTGCGAGAGCGGCGCCGGCATCGTCAGAACCCCACCTTGGCGCGCAGGCCGAACACCTTCACCGTCGGGGCGGCAGCGTTGCCTCCGGGCTGGCGAATCAGCTGGAAGTCGGGCGTCAGTTCCACCTTGCTGTTGAGCTTGAAGCGGTAGTAGAGCTCCAGTTGCTTCTCCGCGCCGCTCGCCTGATAGCCGAAGTCGGCATTGCCGTCTGCATCCGCGTCGATGGTCAGCGAGTCGCGGCGGAAGTTGGCGCTGGTGCGCAAGGCGCCGAGCGCCAGGCCGAGGCTGTCGGCCGCGCGTCCCCACGCATTGCCGGCGAGTTCGCCGCCGAGCGTCAGCGCGCGGTCGAAGCGCACCTGACCCTTGAGCTGGTGGCCATAGCGACCGAACAGCGTCACGTCGTCGCTGATCTTCTGGTCGGCGGAGAAGCCGATGCCGGCATGCTTGCGCTCGATCTGGTCATAGGTCGCGCCGCGCCCGCGGCCGTTCTTCCACAGGTAGGCGCGGTAGGTGCCCGGCAGATAGTTGAAGCGGGCGTTGGTCTCGGCCTGGGCGATGACGAAGGGCATTGCCAGCGAGCCGGAAAAATTGGCGCCGGGGCCGGAGCCGAACATGCCCAGCGACAGGCCCCACTCGGAACCCTTCTGCTTTTCATTGACGTATTGCGCGATCGCACCGGGCGCGAAGCCGTAGGCATCGGCGCGGATGTCGCCGCCGGAATCCAGCAGCGGGTTATGGACGAAGGCGTTGTTCATGAATTTCGCCGATTCGTCATCGGCCGCGCCGTTCTGGTCGAAGAAGACGAAGGGGTCGATCTTGCCGGCGGTCAGGTGCAGGTGTTCGCGGGCATTGGCCTTCGTTCCTCCATCCAGCAACGGAATCTTGAGCTGGTACCAGGCCTGCGCCAGGATGCCGAAGGAATCGTCACTGCCGGCGCTGGTCTGGAAGGCGGTGGTGTTGGCGCCGCTGGTGTAGGTGGGCCGCAGGCCGATGCCACTGCCCTGGCCGAAGCGGAAGTGGGCGAAGATCTTGCCCTCGGTATCGCCCATTTCGCCGCCGGGCAGCGTCACCGAAATGTCGCCGCGATAATTGGCGCGAGTTTCATCGACGCCGTTTGCCGTATCGCGGGCGCCGACTTTCTGCAGCACGCCGGTGAGGCTGGCGCCGACCGTGATGCCTTCCAGCGCTTCGATCTGGCGCGCCTGCTTTTGCATGGAGAGCGTCTGGAATTCCACGGCCTTCAGGCGCGTGGCGATTTCCGGTTCCTTTTCGGACAGGCGTTCGGTGGCCAGCGCCTTTTCCATGTCCTTGTTCTGCTTTTCCAGCATCTCGATGCGTGCCGCGAGCCGTTTCAATTCGGCCAGCACCGCGTCGTCGGCGGCCAGCACCGGCGTGGCGAACCCCGCCGCCAGCAGGGCGGCGATTAGCGTTTTGCGCATGATCAGTACCCGCCCTTCTTGCCGACACCGGCGTAGGTGAATTCCCACTCGGTCTCGACCGGCTTGAACCACGGGCGCACGCCGGTGGCGCGGTCGGTGTGACGACCGAAGTGGTTGCCATGGGTATTTTCCCTGGCGTTGGGCGGGTAGATGATGAACTTGACCTTGTACTTGCCCGGCCCCTTGAGCTTGACGTTGTCGCCGTAGTGCGGGCCGTCGCTGGCGACCATCGGCATCATGTCTCCCTTGATGACTTCGCTGCTGCCGGCCTTGGTCAGCTCGTACTTGACCAGCAGGTGCGGAATCCACATGCCTTCGGCAAAGCCGTTGGCATTGTTGGCCAGGGCGTGAATGTCGGCTTCGAGGTGGATGTCGGACTCGGAAGCCTTGCGCATGTGGCCTTCGGGTTCCATTTCGACGGCTTGCAGATAGACGGCGGCGACTTCCATGCCGGCGACGTTGTGCGGCGCGCCGATGGGGTATTCAAGGGCGGCGGCGGAAAAGGACGCCGCGGTCAGGGCGGTGATGACGAGGGAACGCAGGGGGAACGGCATGGCAAACCTCCAAAGGATAAAGACGTGTCTTTGGCTGGCTTGCCGATCGTCTGGTTGGCTGGCTGTTGAGGTCGCGCGAGTTGCGTTGCCTGTGTTTCGGTTGCTACAGGGTGTTCAAAATGCTTGCTCGAAACTATTTGGTCAGGATCAGCTTTCCCTGGCTGGTGCGGCGCAAGCGATAGATGTCACCGTTATGGGTAATCTCGATCTCGCTGCGGCTGCCCAGCAGCGTTGCGCTGTCCAGTGGTTGCGACTGCGGCCTTGACGGGTGGGCGGTTCCGGGTTTCGGCGTAGCCGTTTGGGTTTCGGTCTTCATTGCAGGCAACTCGCTACCTAAAACATAATGAGAACGATTCTCATCTGTATCGTGCGGCTTGTCAACCGGAAATTTCAATGAGTCGCGGTTTGCTTTTCGTTGCCGCCTCGCTATTGGGCGTCAGGAAGGCGAAACCTTCGCGCCGCTATAATTGAACCTTTAGCAAACAGGAGCCAGCCATGGGCCTCGATCGCGTTCCCTCCGGCAAGGATTTGCCCAACGATTTCAATGTGGTCATCGAGATTTCGATGCACTCCGAGCCGATCAAATACGAAGTGGACAAGGAGTCCGGGGCGATATTCGTCGATCGCTTCATGTCCACGGCCATGCACTACCCCTGCAACTACGGCTACATCCCGCACACCATCGCCGGTGACGGTGATCCGGTGGATGTCCTGGTGCTGTCCCAGTTCGCCCTGCCGCCGGGAGTCGTGGTGCGCTGCCGTCCGATCGGGATGCTCAAGATGACGGACGAGGCCGGTGAAGACGCCAAACTGCTGGCAGTTCCGGTCGACAAGCTGACTCCCATGTATCGCGACGTGGATAGCCCGCGCGACTTGCCGCAGATCGTGCTTGACCAGATCTCGCATTTTTTCCAGCACTACAAAGACCTGGAACCCGGCAAGTTCGTCAAAGTGCAGGGCTGGCTGGGAATCGAAGAAGCCAAAAAGGAAATCATGGAGGGCGTTGCCGCTTACCAGGGTGCCAAGGACAAACCGGCGTTCTGAGTTTCGTGGTCTGCAACAGCCCGCCGCGAGGAAGGCTTTTCTTCAGCATCCGCTATAGTTGATGCCATGAAACGTTTGCGCATCGCCGTCGCCCAATTCAATGCCCATGTAGGTGATCTGGCCGGCAATGCCGCGCGGATTCTCGAGTTCGCTTCCCGTGCTCGTGATGGCGGTGCGGACGTGCTGCTCACCCCGGAACTGGGCTTGAGCGGCTACCCGCCGGAAGACTTGCTGATGCGACCCGATTTCTATCGCGCCTGCGCGGAGCAGCTTGATGCCGTGGCCCGCGCGGCCGGGCTGCCGATAGTGATCGGCTATCCCGAGGAGTCAGCCGGCAAGCGCTACAACGCTGCTTCGCTGCTGGCCGGTGGTCGGGTGGCGGCGACCTATCGCAAGCATCGCCTGCCCAACTACGAAGTCTTCGACGAAGAGCGCTATTTTGCAGCTGGGCAAGGGTCCTGCGTGATCGAACTGAACGGCGTGAATTGCGGTCTGGTGATCTGCGCCGACGTATGGGAGTCGGGCGCCACGGAAGCTGCCGCGCAGGCCGGGGCGGAACTCATGTTGACGCTCAATGCCTCGCCTTTCCACATGAACAAGCAGGCGCGACGCTATGAAGTATTGCGCGAGCGGGTTGCGGCGACCGGGATGCCGGTGATCTATGCCAACCTGGTCGGCGGCCAGGATGAGCTGGTGTTCGACGGCGCCTCGTTTGCGCTGGATGGGCAGGGCCGGCTCACGCACCAGTTGCCGGCTTTTGCCGAAGCCCTGGAGTTCATCGACTATGCCGACGGGCATCTGCTGTCAGGACGCATCATTGAGCTGCCATCTCGCGAGGCCGAGGTCTACGCCGCGCTGAAGCTCGGCGTCACCGATTATCTCGGCAAGAACGGCTTTCCCGGCGCCATCATCGGGCTGTCCGGCGGCATCGATTCGGCGCTGACGCTGGCCATCGCCGTCGACGCGCTGGGCGCCGACAAGGTGCGCGCGGTGATGATGCCCTCGCCCTGGACGGCGCAAATGAGCCTCGACGATTCGCGCGAGATGGTGAAGCGGCTCGGCGTGCAGTACGACGAGATTCCGATTGCCGATGCAATGGAACAATTCGCCGTGTCGCTGGCGCCGACTTTTGCCAGCCTCGGTCCGAAGTCGGCGTGGGACACCACCGACGAGAACCTGCAGGCGCGCATTCGCGGCATGCTGCTGATGGCGCTGTCGAATCGCACCGGGCGCATCGTGCTGACCACTGGCAACAAGAGCGAAATGGCGGTCGGTTACGCCACGCTCTATGGCGACATGGCCGGCGGCTTTGCCGTGATCAAGGATGTACCCAAGACCTTCGTCTATCGCCTTGCCAACTGGCGCAACACGGTTTCCGACGTCATTCCGCAAAACATCATCACACGCCCGCCCTCGGCCGAACTCAAGCCGGGCCAGACCGATCAGGACACGCTGCCTCCCTACGAAGTGCTCGATGCGATCATCGAAGCCTACATGGAGCGCGATGAGAGCCCGCGCCAGATCATTGCCGGGGGAGTGAGCGAAGCCGACGTGCGCAAGGTGGTCGGCATGCTGAAAAAGAACGAATACAAGCGGCGCCAGGCGCCGGTCGGCATCCGCGTCACGCAACGCGGATTCGGCAAGGATTGGCGCTATCCGATAACATCGCGTTATCCGGACGAATACTGAATCAGGGGGAAGCAGAAATGAAGAAAATCGAAGCCATCATCAAGCCGTTCAAACTCGACGAAGTTCGCGAGGCGCTTTCCGATGTGGGCGTGACCGGTTTGACCGTTACCGAGGTCAAGGGTTTCGGCCGCCAGAAGGGCCACACCGAGCTGTATCGTGGCGCCGAGTACGTGGTCGACTTCCTGCCCAAGATCAAGATCGAGATCGTCATCGCCGACGAGACCGTGGAACCGGCCATCGAGGCCATCATCAAGGCGGCCCGCACCGGCAAGATCGGCGACGGCAAGATTTTCGTGTCCTCGGTGGAGCAGGTCGTGCGCATCCGCACCGGAGAAGCCAACGAAGCGGCAATCTAGAAATTAAGCCCGGTTTTTTGGGGCGGCGAGCAGCACCACGACTGCCCCCGCGCCGCCTTCGGCGGCGCGCGCCTGGCAGAAGGCCAGCACTTCCTGACGCTGGCTCAGCCAGCCCAGCACCAGCTTCTTCAGCACCGGCTCGCGGCCGGGCGAACTCAGGCCTTTGCCGTGAACGATGCGCACGCAGCGATGGCCATGCTGCCGGCATTCACCCAGAAAGGTGAGGACCGCGATCCGCGCCTGATCCCGATTCAGGCCGTGCAGGTCGAGCTTTTCCTGCGTCACCCAGCGCCCGCGTCGCAGATCGCGCAGCCAGGCCTTGGGCAGGCTGTCACGCCGCCAGGCGGCTTCGTCGCCGCCTTCCAGATAAAGGTCGATCAGCGCCGGGCCATGCAGGGATTCGTCGAGCGCGGCGGCCTCGTCATGCAGGTGCTGGCGCGGAATGGCCGGCGGCAGCGGGGGTTGGTGATGGACACGGTCCCATTGCAGCGGCTCGACATCGGCCACCGCTTCGCGAAATGTGGCGCGTTCTTGCGGCGACGGTGCGGCGCGCTTGCTCACGATTTGCGGCGGCGCAGGGTTCGAAAGCCGAGAGCGGCGCCGGATTACTCCAGGCTGTCGAGGTAGCGCTCGGCATCCAGCGCTGCCTGGCAGCCGGTGGCGGCGCTGGTCACGGCCTGCTTGTAGATGTGGTCCTGCACGTCGCCGGCGGCAAACACACCGGGGATGCTGGTGGCCGTCGCGTTGCCGCTGCGACCGGCCTGGGTGACGATATAGCCACCTTCCATGTCCAGCTGGCCGACGAAGAGATCGGTGTTGGGCTTGTGGCCGATGGCGATGAAGACACCCATCAGCGAGATGTCTTCCGTCGCTCCGGTCTTGACGTGCTTGATGCGCATGCCGGTGACGCCCGACTTGTCTCCGAGTACCTCGTCCAGCGTGTGATCCCACTTGATGGTGACCTTGCCGGCTTTTTCCTTCTCGAACAGTTTGTCCTGGAGGATTTTCTCGCCGCGGAACTTGCTTCGGCGATGCACCACCGTGACGTGGCTGGCGATGTTGGACAGATACAGCGCTTCCTCGACCGCCGTGTTGCCGCCGCCAATGACAGCAACATTCTGGTTCTTGTAGAAAAAGCCGTCGCAGGTGGCGCACGCGGAAACGCCCTTGCCGGAAAACGCTTCCTCGGAAGGCAGGCCCAGGTATTGCGCCGAGGCGCCCGTCGCGATGATCAATGCGTCGCAGGTGTATTCACCGGCGTCGCCGACCAGTCGGATCGGCTTCTCCTTGAGTGCAGCGGTATGGATGTGGTCAAAAATGATCTCGGTCTGGAAGCGCATGGCGTGCTTCTCAAAACGTGCCATCAGGTCGGGGCCTTGCACGCCGTCGGCGTCGGCGGGCCAGTTGTCGACGTCGGTGGTGGTCATCAGTTGCCCGCCTTGGGCCATCCCGGTAATCAATACAGGTTTCAGGTTGGCGCGGGCGGCATAGACCGCGGCGGTGTAGCCGGCCGGGCCGGAACCGAGGATAAGCAGGCGGGAGTGACGGGTGCTCATGGCGGGGACATCCTGTGATGGTCAATTGGGGGGGATTATATAGTTCGACCGGATGGCCGGCTTCCGGGCGCCTGCTATTGCATCCGAAGTGCCAAATACCGCACACACAACAACCGGTTAGGTGCATCATCCTTATCTCAAGATGCTAGACTCATTAGGTTTCAAGCAGTTTGGGGAAATCAGTGTTTCGGCTTGCGCAAAGAATCCCGGCTTTGCAATCTTCAGCCTTTGCGGCAGTGCGTCGCGGCTTTGTGCCGGTCTTTTTTTCCCTGATTCCCGCAAGCCTTGTTTGGGCCCAGGCGGCGCAGCCCGCTTCCCGAAGTGCGGAGGACGCCGCCAATGCGTCCTCTCCGGCCGAGGGAGGGTCATTGCGCTTCGACATCACGCACTATGTGGCTCACGGCAACACACTGATTCCGCAGGCCGCGGTCGATGAACTGCTGGCACCCTACACGGGGCCCCGGCGCGATTTCGGAACCGTTCAGCAGGCGCTGGAAGCGCTGGAAAAAGCCTATGCGGCCAAGGGGTTCAACGCCATACAGGTGATCCTTCCAGAACAAACGCTGGATTCCGGCGTGGTTCACTTTCAGGTCGTCGAAAGCCGATTGGCGAAAATCCGGGTGGAAGGCAACCGGCATTTCAGCACCGAGAACTATCAGCGTTCGCTGGTTTCCCTGGAATCCGGCCAGACGCCCAATTTCGACAACATGGTTGACAACTTGCGCCTGGTGAACGAGAACCCGGCCAAGCAGGCGACGGTCGTCATGCGTGCCGGCGAGAACGAGGGCGAAGTGGATGCCGTGGTGAGGTCCAGCGATCAGCCGCCGATTCGCTATGCGGTGACGTTCGACAACACTGGCAACGCCCAGACCGGGCCGTTCCGCATCGGGGCGGCGGTACAGCATGCCAACCTGTTCGACAGCGACCACGTCGTCAGCTTCCAGGCGATCACCTCGCCCCTGCGGGCGCGTCAGGTAAGAATCTACGGTCTTGGCTACCAGGCACCGATGTACTCGACCAACGGCACCTTCGGCATGTTCCTCGGCTATTCCAATGTCAATTCCGGAACGGTCAATACCGTCGGCGGCAATTTCAACATTGCGGGTAGCGGCATCATCCTCGGCCTGCGCTATACGCAGCTGATTCCCAAGCGCGGCGATTGGGAGCACAAGCTGGCCCTTGGCTGGGATTGGCGGGCCTACCAGAGCAACGTAACGGTTGTCGGCGGCACTACCAAGCTGGTACCCGATGTAACGGTACATCCCCTCAGCCTTACGTGGCAGAGCACGCTGAGAAAGGCCGACTCGGAACTTTCGGGCTATTTGAGCCTGATACAGAATCTGCCGGGCGGCAACGACGGCAATGACACGCAGTTCCAGAAGATTGGCGCCAGGCCGGGTGCCAACGCACTGTATCAATTGTGGCGCTACGGCGTGAATTTTCAGAAGGCACTTGGAAGCGATTGGGCCATTCGCGCCAATCTCACCGGCCAGCACACCCGCCAGAGCCTCGTGACCGGCGAGATGTTCGGCATTGGCGGCGCCGATTCGGTGCGCGGCTTCCTCGAGCGCGAACATTCCAACGACAAGGGACATCGCGGCAGCCTTGAACTCTATTCACCTGAACTCGGTGCGAAGTATTACGATCAACTCAAACTGAGGGTGCTCGGTTTTTATGACTTCGGCTGGGTCAAGCGCGTGCATCCGACGCCGGCCGAGATCTTCTCGACGGGGATCTCCAGCGCAGGGATCGGCGTTCGAGCCAGCCTGGGCAAGGACACCACGGCACGCCTGGATTTCGCTCAGGTGATCGACAGCTCGCATACCTCTCGTGGCATGCGCCTTCACGGCTCCTTGTCTTATGTCTTCTAGATCCAGCCCACCGAACGACCCGTCGAGGCAGGCCGGTGAGGCCCGTCGCGCATCTCGTTTCGTGACGCGCAATCGGCGCCTCCGCCTGACGCGTCTTTCCTTTGTTCTGGCTTCCGCTTTTTCATCCCTGGTGCAGGCCAATCCGCTCGATCCCACCGTGGTCGCGGGCAGCGCCACATTCCAGAGCACCGCCAATGCACTCACCGTCACCAACGCAAACGGAACGGTGATCGACTGGAAGGGATTCTCCATCGGGCAGGGCGAGATCACCCGCTTCATCCAGACGAGCGCCGCGAGCCAGGTGCTGAATCGCGTCACCAGCGGGGACCCCAGCGTAATTCTTGGCTCCCTGCAATCGAACGGGCGGGTATTCCTGATCAATCAGAACGGCATTGCGTTCGGGGCCAATGCGCAAATTGACGTCGGCGGATTTGTCGCGTCTTCGCTCGGGTTGTCGAATGCCGATTTTCTGGCGGGCAGGCTCAACTTTACGCAGCAGGCGGGCGCCGGCAGCATCATCAACCAGGGAGTGATTCGAACCGCGAGCGGCGGCCTGGTTGCCCTCATCGCTCCCAATATCGAAAACCACGGCGTCATCAATGCACCAAATGGCGATGTCATCCTCGCTGCCGGCAAGAGTGCAAACCTGGTCGATTTGCAGCGGCCGTCGATCCAGGTTGAGGTGAATGCGGCCGACAACCAGGCGCTCAACGTCGGGCAGCTGGTGGGTCGCAACATCGGTATCTATGCCGGTGCCATCAGACATTCCGGTATCGCCAACGCGAATACCGCGGCACTGGATGAAGCCGGGCGGGTGGTTTTCAAGGCGGTGGGTGACACGCTGGTGTCTGGCAAGGTGGAGGCCAGTAATTCCGCGGGTGCGGGTGGACGGGTCGAGATTCTGGGCGACCGCGTCGGGCTGTTCGACAACGCCAGCATCGACGTTTCGGGAGTCGGCGCTGGCGGTACGGCGCTCGTCGGCGGAAACTTTCAGGGCAAAGGGCCGGAACAGAATGCCAGCATCACTTATGTCGGCAAGGACGTGAGGATCAATGCGGACGCGGTTGGCGCGGGAGATGGTGGCAAGGTTATCGTATGGGCGGATGGGACGACGCGGTTTTATGGGGGAATTTCGGCGCGTGGCGGTGATCAGGGCGGGAATGGCGGTTTTGTCGAGGTATCCGGCAAGGGCATTCTGGCGTTTGGTGGAACGGCTGATCGAAGTGCGCCGCGCGGATCGGCTGGAACCTTACTGCTCGACCCGACAGATCTGACGATCAGTGCGACCGGACCCGATACCACGGAATTCGATGCCACTAACTGCTTGACGGGCGGTTGCGCGGCGGCCACCGAAACCACGTCGATATTGACCACGGCAACTCTCGCTGCCGCATTGGCCGGCGGCCCTGTGAATGTGAATGCGACGACAGGTAGCGGTGGTGGCGGTGGAACGATCAACTGGACAGATGGCGCCGTCAATGCAAATGCAAATTCATTGACGCTTACCGGCACGACAATCACATTCAACGGAACGCTCACAAACCTGAATAGTTTGATATTTTCCACGGCGCCGACGGGTAGTGGCAGCGCTACTTCGTCCACTGGTGGATCGATATCAGGATTGTTCTCAAGCGTATTCAACCTGACCGGGCCGACCGCCGGTACGGCGGGCGGCATCGCTTTCAATGGCTTCACGGCTGCCGACACCACGGCGGTGACCGGAGCCGTCGGCTTTGACGACACGGCTAAGAGCAACCAGGGCATCACCTTCACGGCTGCGACCACGGTTGCGGGCACGGGCACGATCAGCAACGTGGCGGGGGGCTTTGCCGACAACACGCTGGTGTCGGCGGCCAGCGGCATCGACTACGCGGGCTTCACGGGCGTCACCGGTACGGGC
>Ga0154020_10010342_pt1 | contig 10676 bp, 13 predicted proteins | sample Klosneuvirus_201_FD_109709 | JGI IMG/M metagenome (GOLD analysis project Ga0154020, IMG submission 109709) | Active sludge microbial communities from wastewater, Klosterneuburg, Austria - Klosneuvirus_20160825_MG | ecosystem: Engineered > WWTP > Aerobic digester > Activated sludge | place...
GGGACTCTACAACTTAGATGGGCGCTCGCAGAATTCTTGCAAACGCTGCGCCTTGTCGAGCAAATCATGTGAGTCGCCAACGAGGTCATCGACCGAAATGAACAACGGTGACGCCTTGCCCAGCCGATAGATGGCCGTGACACGGCACTTCACCGTACCGGCATCCACGGGATTCCTAAGGTCCACATGAGTCGAATCCTTTAATTAATACCAAAACTCGAAATCGCGTACTTCGGTTTTAATAGGCGGACGACGTATCCAGAGGTGAGAAGATCTGAGCGCTCGAGCTCATCGGAAGTGGGAGCAGCAGGATGCGTCACCGAGCGGAATCCAATAATGTAAATGCCATTTGAGACGTCCGAGAAGACCGAGCGCAAGAAGACAAACTCTTCTTTCTTTGAAGCTATTGAGAAATGCTGAATCATTTGATTATTCTCTTTGAAATCCAGAGCTGCGGTTGCGTACTAACTTTCATTACCGCCGTTTTCTCGTCAATTTTCTCGACAACATCGAAGCCCACGACTTCATTGTCCCACGATTTTCGCAAAAAAGGATCCTATCAATAATCGCATTCAGGACGCGTCTCAATACGCCCTTGAAGAACAACATGAAGGTACTGTGATCGCGTCGAAGATGAGCTTGGGGTGCGCCTTGACCTCTCCATCAATGCGGACGTTTGTCACTTGGTCGTGAAATTGCGCATAAGCCGCCATGGTCAAGCCATGCCTGAGCAGCGTGCTTGAGCGGGGGGTAAGGTAATGAAGAAGAACGGTTGTACTTCTTGGAGACAATGTTCCAGGGAGAAGTATTTGGATCCATCTGCGCCGTCCGCCAAACATTCATCATGGTCGCATGCACTAAAGAAAAATGACCATCGTGTTGTTCAACAAGGATTCGAAGAAACGTTACCAAGTTCCTTTGCAGTCTCTTTCTCCCAAGGCGTGGCAATCATTTGCGGCTGACCAAGCTGAAGCTTGATTAAGCGCTCCTTCCTCCTCAACATCGCCTACAACAATACCAATGAGCGAGATCCGTGAAGGCTTGCTCATGAAATGAGAAGTACACGATGATACTTCTCGGCAAGGAATCCAGCAGGGGAAACTGGAGGAATCTTCTGACCACGAACTTCCGGCGCGAACACGAAGTGAGCTGAGCAACCGTGTTTCACCTCGCCCGCAGACTGTCCAATAGGCTATGAGATGAACACCAGACCGCTTAGAAGGGTGAAGAAGAAGCTACCGGATCGTGAATATTGAGGCGAACACCAACCTCCATCTCATGAGACGAATCGAAGAAGACTCGATTGACTGCGCCCTGAAGCTCAGCAGCCTGACCCGTCTTTCCTGGTTGCCTGAATCTAAAGACACGACATAAGACCACAGCGTTATGAGAGAGCCGAAAATTTCGTACTGGATGTCATTGATGGATTTCAAGGTGAGGGGGATGTGGGCGTGACGAATCGCTACCAACACTGCTGCCTCTGTCATCCATGAAATGGCCGCACCACCAAATAAGATCCCCAGAGGATTCGTACTAGATGGTTAGATTCTGACCAGAATGCAGTGCTTAGGAAATCAATCGAGAAACGCACTTATTTGGCATGATGAGGTGAACGGCCCTGGTGGTAGTGTCGGTCTGGGGCTTTCCTGAGGGAACCTAAGTGAAGGATTAGGGTTGCTTGTTGAGTCCTAAAGTTAGGGACATCATACACTATCTTTGACAACATCAGGGGCAACTGGGGAAGTCGAAGCCTGGTCTTGCTTCGCTTTGATATCTCGTTCCTTTTTAGCTCGAATCCTCTGTAAATAAGATAAGATATATATCAGCAGAAGTTAGCAATCGAGATTACCATGTCCCGTCGCTCGAGGGCCTCGACGTGGCGACGAAGGTCCTCGGGGCTCGATGGCACCACCTGCTTCAGGGGCCGCTCTTCTTTGCCTTTGAACTTCACCTGAACAAAGGTGAAATATGCCGAGCAAATATGCTTGCGTTCGCCGCTCATTAAATCCTCGGCAAGAACCTACAGGCAGGGCAATCAGAAATCTGACTACGAGCAAGCTGAGATACGAAGTACCCTCATTCCAACCTCAACGCTGGTAGTGAATACTCGATTTGCTTGGCATTGAAAGACGCAAGCTTCAGAATTCTGATGAAAGAAAAGGATTTTGAAAAAGCTGAAGATCGATATGAAATCTCGGCGTACTCGAATTGGACGAACGAAGCGAAGGTCCTCGATATGCGAAGTCACCAGTGGAGCCCAACTCACTAAATAAAACGAAATAATTATAAAATTACGAATAAAAGAAGAAGGATTTCATAATATCTCCTTGGTGTTAAAAACCAAGCGACAAAGCGAAAGAGATCGAGCGCGACGAACCTGCTCTCGCTGGAATCCCGGCGATCTTGTCCATATTCTCCATCATCCAAGAGACAAACCTAATCGGAATATTGAGAAGGCAGCTGATCATATGAAATGCAATTTGAATTTGGAGAAATTGCATACGACAGCTTTGTGGACACAGTTCCAGTGTGCGACATATGAGGCATCAACACCATCTCGGAGCGAGTCTCTTCCGTCGTCAACGTCACAGCCGCCTAAACATAAAAATGATAATCGCTAACGAAGAATAAATGATCTTCTTCCAACCAACGGCCTCATAAGACGAGGGGAAGCATGGATGTCATGGACTGCCTCCAATTTCACATTCGTCGACATGACATTTCCAGTTGATTTGAACATCAGGAAAGATCAATATCATCAGAATGAGCCCATATCGAAAAAGATAGCACAATCAATATCAGCAAATCGAAAGAGGTGGGAAAGAGTGGAAGCGAGGGCTAGGGCCGATGACGAAAGCTGACGTCGAAGGACTGTTACTTTCTCGCAACTTTTCCGTACGAGGGTGAACTTACGGCCCTTCTGACAGTGCCGAACAGCAAAATCCTTCGTGAAATATCGATTCATACATATAGAATTTCAGCGTACAATAGCGGCGGGATCGCTCGGGGAGACGGCCATGGTGCGCTCCACGGCGTCTAGGAAGAATGCCTCGAACGTCATTGGTCACGCCACCTCCAGAAAATGAGGGGCACTTCTTCAAGTTGGACAGGTTAGCTCAGATGCGTGAGGGGAGAAAGCATCTTTGTATTGATATATCATTTACAGTCTGTACACGAGGACAGTGCGCCTTTGCGAAATTATGCGAATATAGATTGGGATCGCGAATAATCGCCGAGAACGCAGGTGGAGGTTTTCACTCAAACAACGAAAGAATGGAAAATATATAACATCAAATAAAGCAACGGGCGAGTTCGTAGCGGGATGAAAGGACCGAGGCGGACAGTATCGTGGATACCGGAAGGACTACGAGTCACTACCATAGGTATTGCGCTTCATCTGGCTTGGCGGGGGGACTCCCCTTCCCAGGGGGGTCGGAGGTGGTCGAGAGGGCGCAGGATAGCTCGGAAGGTCGTGTTGATAATTAGAATTGGGGGCAGAATTATCGTGGATATTGCCGTAGGTAGGCGGCGCGCTCGGTCGAGCAGGTGGAGGCCGCGCCGTCGGAAAAGTCGGTGGAGGTAGATGATTAGCGTTGCTGGTGCCATTGCTCATGCCACCGTAGGTCGGCGGGGCTGCACTGTGACCTTCTTGGTCCGACGAGTTCCGAGTCCACGATGAATTGCGTTTTTCCGCGGGAGGCTTCGGCTCGGGCGGAGGAGCGGGGGCATTCGAATTACCACCGTTGTTACGAGGAGAAGAAACAGGCGAGCTCATAGGAGAATAGATAGAGGGGGTCGTAGAAGGAGGACGATTGATTGAGAGAGGATTGAGAGGATCATTAGATGCAGATTTGTCGTCGTCACTTGGGATAAGGCTCAGCAGGGCCGAAGCAGGGAAGAAGCCTCCGCCTCCAGCGCCTGACGCAGGAGCCGATGGTGCGCTAGGGGCGTTCGGCAATGGCGGCAGGCCCGGGATATCGACAGAGCCAGGTTGGGAACGAGGCGGAGGAATCTGTCAATGGCAGCAATTAGCATCGCTCATGAGCAATGAGGTCAAGTTGAACAGGGTACCGGTGAAGGACCACGCTGACCCATAGAAATCTGCCCTCCCGGGGGCGCATTTGCCGTCATTCGACGCTGAGGCTGACTCCCTCCTAGAGTATCGATGAATGCAACAGAGATTGAAAAAAAACCAGCATGAAAAGGACACACCTGGCGCCAATGATGAGACGGCAGGCTGCTGCGGCTGCGGCTGCGGCTGCGACTGAGGCGGCGGGGCACCTCTGCCGGAAGGCTGCGGCGGCAAGCGCGGTGGCTGACCGCCATATTGAGGGCCCTGGGGAGGTGAACTAGATTGCTGTTGAGACGGAGAGCCGCCAGCATACTGCGATGGATGGTATTGTTGCTGAGGTGTCCCATGGCCAGGAGGCGGAGGCATGGCTGGGCGCTGGTTATAATTAGCAGGTGGTTGGTTGTAATTCACCGCTGGCGGGTTCCTTGGCTGAACAGAACTGTCGGAGACCGATAAATTGGACGGAGGCTTGCGCGGTTGCCTTTTGTTCAAGTAATCCGCGATTTCTAGAAGATCCCGTGACAAATATATCCATCGAAAAACTCAGCGAAATTGAAGAATACCAGGCAACGCCAAGAACTTTCGCGCAGAGTCGTCCTCGACATATCGGACTACCGCCCGTAGAGGGCCATCAAAGTCATCTAAAATAATCCTATTAGAAAGGCGTTTCAGAGACTGAAAGAAAATTTGGCACCTTTTTCTGGGGGCATGGAGAGGTCCAGTTTGTCGATCAAGGGCTGCCGAACGTTGAAGTCAATATGCAGCTCTTCTTTAGCTCCGTGTATTAAGAACCGTTCTATGATTTTGAATGCTTCATCTTCGTTCCTACAACAAACAAGAATCGTTCAAAGAGCGATTCAGCGGAGCATCAATGAAGGGAAACGCGAACCCAGAGCGCTTGAAGGACTCGACCGCTTTGAGAAAATTGTAGTTCTCGCTAGCAAATGTCTTCGCAAGGAATTGGGAGAATTGAGCCTCGAGGCTAGCATCCGAAAGGATTTGCCCGAGGCGAGATTGTGGGGGGATGACGCTCATCATTTTCGTCTGCAAAAAAGGAAAATGAGCCGAGACCAAGAAGACGAGGACGTCGAGCACGCGGGCCCAAGAAAACTCGCTGAGTACGAACAAATTTGCGAAAATATTCTGATAAACGAACAAAAGTTGCTTCAAGCTCCCAAGGGAAGGAATGCGAACAGCAGGCAGGGTAAACTACAAGGGCGAGGAGCGGATCTTCTTTCAACGCGACGAGGGGGACAGATTTGGTCGAGCTCACCAGCCTGGCGGACCAAGACAACACAAAGAGGGCAAAAAAATTATACATTAAATTAATTTAGCGCAACAAATGGACGAAAAGCGGGGAGAAGCAGCAGCAATGGAACGCGAAACATTGATGCGCAAGTATCACAAGCCCCGTGGATCCGAAGAGGGTTGCAGCAGAAGAAAACAGACGAACAAAAACACGCCAAGAATATCTCATCGTCAAGGGAGGGATAGTGCTCACGGGAGACTCGGTCGATCGCGAAGAAGAAACATTGCAGGGCAGGAGCGGAACACAAGGCAACGCCGACAAGGCTACGCTCGCGCATGCATCAGGAGGAAATAAATATAAGCGATCAAAATTTTAAGGGAAAGAGCGGCCCGGACTGCGAGGGGCGCAGCTAGAGAGCGCACTCGAGCGAAAGGAAAAAGAGGGTACTGGGATCGAGGGACTTTCCTTTCAATCTAACCAAAATGTTCCTCGAAGATCGTCTTTTATAGCAGACGCATCCTCGAAAGAATTTATAGCAGAAAAATGACGCGGCACGCGGCAGATCGGGCCACGAAATCGAGAATTGAGGGAAGGAACTGCGTCGGAGCCAGGACGATGGAACGGTTTCGGCTCTTTAAGATCGGAGCTCCCTTGTCGCAAATGAAACTTGCCAGATTGGACGTCCGTAATATAATGGACCAAAAGTGCGCTCTATTGTGTCTTATAATAGGTACTGCCGTTTGTTGTTGCTGGGATGGCGGGGAAGTCTTCCTTTGACAGCCCTCTCCTCTTGTTAGGTTCGATCAAGACATCCTCCTCTTCGACCCAAATTGATTTGCTGAACATTAAATGATTCTTAGACGACCAAATCCTTGCATTGGGCGTCGCCAAGGAGGATGTGGAGCTGTACCGTCGCAAGCACTATCAAGCGAGCTTCGGCATTCAGACCTGGTGCGTCGTCGCCGTCGATCCGGGAACGATCTGACGTTCCCTTTTTTATTTATTCTTGAATAAATACCTTTCTATTTATTTATTGTCGTTGTATATTTATTCTACCTTATGTTTTGGCGACGATCGAGGATGAGCGGTTGAAGCTCGTCGATCCACTTCAGCATCGATTGCCTTCCACGAGTCACCCACACACTACTGCTGCGTGGGTCATGTCAGATTTCAGAATATATAATCGGAAATTATTTCTATTTCCATTTTGTGATGGGTGTCGTTGTAATGGCCACCGCTCCGGGACTTCCTTTTCCTTCGGTCGTTGAAGTCGCTCACCTTTCTTGCTAGGTATGAGAACTTGAAGGAGCACACCTTCAAGTCGCAGTTGTTGGATTTCTCGCCGGATGTGCGAATTAGGTTTATCTTTTTATTTGGGAAGGTTTTGAAGTTCTGCGTCGCAAAAATTGCCGTTCTATTATGTCGACTACCGGCGACGACAAAAATGTTACCTGGGAGTCGTTCTTTCATATGCCTCTTTTCTCTTCAGGAAGCTCGTGCGCTTATTGCACAAGAGAAAAGTGAAAGTGATGTTAAGATCCTCGGTGGACTCGAGCGGCGCATCGATGATTCTATCAAACAGAATTTCCCGAATGGCGTGTTTGTGGTACGACTGCCATCATTTGCGACCGCTGGCCGCTTTCTTCATTTGTTGTTTCTTCACTGTCTCGGATCAGAAACTGGACACGCGATCGCCCAAGGACGTTCCGATTTACGACTTCAAGAATGAGAAGTTGATCAGTCTCCTCAAAGAGGAAGTGCGGCACTTTTTATATCTCATCCGTCGCCGCCACTTCTAATCATCTTTGCAGATTGAGAAGAAACCCGCGGAAATCAGGTCTATGAACCATCGTGTTGTTTCATTTGTCAAAGCTACAAACAAGGTCATGAAGATCACCTCTGGGAAGGATGCAATCAGCGTTCGTCTCTTCGCTCATATTCCTTGTCCGCCGTCTTCTTAGTGTTAACTGATAGCTTTTCGGGAGGAGCGATCGCGTTCGCCAAGATATCACCAAGCAGCTCGATTTTGGTGACAAACTCTTCGGTACGCGTCAATCCATGCAATTAGTGTCAAGGAATCTCATCTGTTCATAATGGTAGGCCTGAAGGTCATCCTGCGCGAGTGGAATAACGAGCTCATTGACCACCCTGAATACGTGAGCTTTTGTGATATCACTTTTCTGTCTCAATTTCATTTTGTGGATTTAGGAATTCCGCGCGTTCGTTCATAAGGGCCAGCTGAATGCTCTTACTATGTATTTCTGCTTCTTTTACTCCAAGGAGCTTCATGAGAACATCAACAAGTTCGACTTCTTCGCTCTCTTTTGAATCGCGGCCTTTCTGGAACTGAGTTTGCATCCCATAGTATCGTCACCAAGATCCGCGCCTTCTTCGAGTCCATCAAAGGCAAGATCCCGCACACGAGCTATGTCATCGACTTCTATTACTGCAACGACGGCTCGGTGAAGATTATCGAGCTCAATCCTTTCGTTCGCGCTCCTTTTTTTTTTGATTGTAATTAGAGTATCCTTTCGATCCTCATTGTTGTTTGTACTCAAAGCATATTGGCGCTGGTGCGGGCTTGTTCGACTGGAAAACTGACCGTGAGTTGTTCATCAATGGTCCATTCGAATGCCGCATCGTCGAGGCCGTTCCCGAGGAAGTCGGTGCTGAGGTTCCCCTCCAATGGCAGCGCTGGTTGAGAGAGCGTTACGGTACCATGCTTGATTCGTATTCTTCACTATCTATATTGACTTGGTGGATAGGACCGACGATCGAGGAGGACCGTCCTCATGTTGATATCGAAGAGGACGACGATGGCACGCCTTCATATTGTCTTCATCTCAACTTTACTAGGAGGTCTTGCATTTCTAAGGAATCTTCATTCCCTTTAGGGATGTCGCCCCTTCTCCAGGGCTCCTTGGTCGGTCTCGTGCTCGCCATCATTGCTGGTGTCGCTCTCTACGCCTTCCGCTCACGAAATCCTTCCACCCATTAATAGGATATCCATAGCAAACTCATATTAGTAAGCCACAACTAGTAATACTGTCGTAAAATCATCGTCATGTCGTGAAGCAGTTCGCCGATTGCTTCCGACGGCTGTTGCGTTGATATCAGTCATTTCACCCATTGAGGTCAGGTCATCTCTTAGACCCACGAACCAGAGACTATAATCCCAAGGGAACGTTTTCGAAAGGTTTCTTGTCATTTCTGAGCAGCCTTTGTCAGACCTGAGTCCTTGGAATTTCTTTGGTCAGACCGCCGTTCATGAACTCTCTGACCTCTACCTCGTTTTTGACCCGCACAGCCTCACTGTTTTGTTCAGAAGTGAGCTAAGTTGATAGAATTAATATAGGAATTTCCTATGAGCGGCTCGAAGGAGATAAAGCTGTTCCTGTGCGGCGACGTGATGCTCGGCCGAGGTGTCGACCAGATCCTCAAGCATCACGTCGACCCGCGCATCTTCGAGGTCTCGACAATCCGCTGTCAGTAGTGCAAAGATCTTCAATTCTCATGAATTCTCATTAGGGTTATATGAAGGACGCGCGTGGCTATGTCCAAATAGCAGAGGATCTGAACGGACCCTTCCCACAGGAGCGAGGCGTAGACTACGTTTGGGGCGACTTGATTGGCGAGTGCTCGGTCCAGCTGCCTCACTTCCGCCTCATCAATCTCGAGACCTCCATCACAGATCGAGGCACTCCGTGGCCTGATAAGGGCATCCAATATCGAGTGCACCCGAAGAATGTGGATGTTCTGAAAGCGGCCAAGATCGACTTTTGTGCGCTCGGCAACAATCACGTATTGGACTGGGGAGTCCGTCTTCTCCTCGAATCCCTTCATCATCTGACATTTCTAACGCCTTTTTCCAGTACGAAGGGTTGAAGGACACAGTGGCTACTCTACACGAAAATCAAATTCGATTTGCTGGTGCCGGGGAAACTGAGCAAGAGGCATTCGCTCCTGCGATATTCCCACTCTCTGTTGGACATCGACTGGTGGTGGCTTCGTTTGGCGACCAATCGAGTGGAGTCTTTGAATCCTGGGCGGCAAAGGGAGATCGAGGGGGAGTCAACTACATCCAATTGGATGGTCAGCAGTCCGTCCTTCGAGTTAAGGCTCAACTGGATCGCGTGCGGCAGCCAGGTGACATCGTCGTGGCCAGCATCCACCAAGGCTCCAACTGGGGCTACGCGATTGATCGAGAATTCATTCCGTTTGCAAAGTCTCTTATTGATATCGCCAAAGTCGACGTCCTTCATTGCCACTCCTCCCACCACTTCAAGGGCATATCCGTCTACAAAAGCAAGCTGATCATCTGGGGCTGCGGCGACTTTCTCACCGACTATGAGGGAATTCGAAACCAAAGTACCGATTCTCAGCGTGCAAGAGATGCATATGAATGAGTCATTTAACGTCAATTTTATAGGCCACTCGAGCTATCATGGCGAGCTAAGCTTCATGTACTTCCCTACCATCGATCTCGTCAGCGGTAACCTGACGGCACTTACACTCACACCGACGAAGCTCCGCCATTTCGCCGTTCACTGTGCGATTGATTCCACTCAATACGATAATTCTCGCATTAAACTTCATCATGTTTCTCTCTCCACAGATGCGGATGTGGACGAAGACGAACGGAAATGGATGTTCGAGACAATGCAACGAGAATGTAGTAGACTCGGGACCGACATTGAGGAGGTCAAGGAAGGGCCTAGAGTTCGCTTCAAGCTGCGATGGGACAATCAGGTCACGATTTAGCTCGCATTTTGTTCGATCATGAATCTATAAATGAGGAGAGGGGGGTAGTAACATCGAGCGGACAAGCCTATCCGATGTGCTAGATGTTCCGATAGTAGTAGTGGTACCGGACCTGAGACTGTCCCTCTACTCGCTCAATATCAGGATCGCCAGAGAACCGTTAACAGCGAATGAGGCTGACCAGTGGCAGTGTCTACATCCTGAAACAGATTGTCGTAACCCTAAAATTAAAAATGATGACCTTGCTTACTGAAATTCGCCCTGCGATAAATACGATGTATGAATTATAAAGCGCGTCAAGCACTTGCGAGGTTTGTCATCTTGTCGCCTCGAGTTTTTCCCCTGCCAACCTTAATCGAGTCTTTTCGCCATATGCTGAAAATCTCGTTCTTTGCATTGACTAGCTGATCTTCGCTGGAATTTCACTTTCGACTGGAGGAATTGGATATCTTGGAAAGATTGCATCGGTAATAGAGCGTTTCCGCAAGTGAATTTTCACCACTTTTTCACACGGTTTTTCACTTTTCGGCTCCAAAACTGAAAAAGTGCTCGTGAAGAATTTCACTTTTCGCTTGAAAATGAAAATCTGTTTAC
>Ga0154020_10010344_pt1 | contig 10676 bp, 12 predicted proteins | sample Klosneuvirus_201_FD_109709 | JGI IMG/M metagenome (GOLD analysis project Ga0154020, IMG submission 109709) | Active sludge microbial communities from wastewater, Klosterneuburg, Austria - Klosneuvirus_20160825_MG | ecosystem: Engineered > WWTP > Aerobic digester > Activated sludge | place...
AGAAAAAGACGATCAGCGAGATGAAGGCCCGCCGCGAGGTGGGCCGGTATGACCGGTTTGATCTCGTGATGTGGGGTGTGTTTGGGTTGATGGTGCTGGCGTATTTGGTTTTGGTGAACATTTACGCAGTGCGGTTCACATCCAACACGTTAAACATGAACGACCCAACATTGCACAGTGTGATTGATTTTTACGCCGCCAGCCCCAGCATTTTGATTTTGTGCCTGGCGGCGCTGGCATTGATCACCGCGCTTGTGGATGCCCCGGCAGGGCAGGCCGCGCAGGCTGGCGCGGAGGATGGCGTTACGATTCTCTCGCCATCGTCAAAACCAATCACGGCGCGGCTGGCCGGGCAGATCAACCGCCAGCGCGATGGGCTGGGGGAATTGCGCGCGGCGGTGAGCAGAAAGCCCGCGCTGGCCGCGCCAGAGATGACGGTGCAGATGACCGCGCAACGCGCGGCTATCAGCGATGTTGAGGTGTTACCCCCAACCGCCGCCGAGGTCGCGGGCGGCCCGTCCAAAAGTTGATCATGTGCAATTAGAACCACAAAACGATACAGCATCAAAAAATGTAGCTCGATTTGATTCACGGTGGCGAATAGAAGTAACTGCTGGCGGCAAGTTTTTTCAATATAGGCTTGGCGCAGGAGCAGAAAGGAAATCACGATATGGCGGCAAATTCAGCAAACTCTCCAGCGAACGGCAAGAACAGTACAAAACGCGCATCGCAGAAAAGAAGGCGCGAACCACTCTCTAAAACCGATGCGCTTGAGATATTGATGGCGGCACTTAACGAATGTATTGATGCGGGTTTGGAAGTTTTTATCTTGCGCAGCACAGATGGAGAACCGCTCATCAGCATCACTGGCGCGGATGTTGTAGGCGATGAAGGTTCATATAAGATTGTTCCAAAATAATTAGCACTCGCGTAGAGAGAGTGCTAAAATGCGCTCATGGGCACAGATGACAATCGGCTCGAAAATGATTTGTGGATGGCAATTCACAGATCACTTAGCATGATTGTGCCTGCGCTCAAAAAATACTCTGAGTTGAAACGTAATTCGCACGCTGGCCGCATTTACCGAATGTTGGAGGCGGCCAGCCAGTCGCTTAAAAAAGATTTGATGCTGTGATTTGAGTTTTTCATCCAGAGCCGCCGTTTTTACGCCCGCTCACCAAATTTGGCGAGCGGGTTTTTTGTTTTATGAGATTTGATCAACCTGTTGGCACACTTTCCCAGCGCGATACAAGCGCGTGGGCAGGTGGTTGGATAGATGCGAACCCCATCGGCACAAAATATGTGAACGGGGCCACGGGGTTGGGCGCATATCACACCGGCGCAGATTTGAACTGTAACACGCCCACATGGGATGCAGATGCCCATGCCGCGGTATTTGCCAGCGCGGATGGCATCGTGGTGTTTGCTGGCCCAAAACCCGTGTGGGTGAGCATCATTGTGATCAAACACGTGGTGGATGAGCGCGTGGTGTTCACCCGATACGCGCACGTCGAAAACATGCTGGTTAAAACGGGGGATGTCGTGCGGCGTGGGCAGCAAATTGCCCAAGTGGGCAATGCAAACGGCGCGATGCCTTATCACTTGCACTTTGATGTGAGTTTTGCCAATTTGGAAAAGTCACCCGGCGACTGGCCGGGTTTGGATTTAGTGCGGTTGGAGCGCGATTACGTTGACCCACAAGCGTGGATCAACTCGCACAGAAAACAGGAGGAAACACAGGATATGGCAGCCGGAAAATTGATGATTGATGGCACAGACGGCGACGGTCTGAATGTGCGGGCTACAGGGGCCGCCAACGGCGTAAAAATTGGCTGGTTGGCGGATGGCGAGCCGGTCAATGTTGTTGCCCAACAAAACGGGTGGAGCCAAATTGAGTTTGTAAACTCTACGCGGGGCAGCACCGCGCGCGGGTGGGTGAAATCGGACTGGGTTAAATCTGTGACTGGTGAAGCGCTCCCGCCCACGCCCGTCACGCCGCCAATTGTCAAAAAATCCATGCTGATGGGCGTGAACGTGCTGAATGATTTTGGCGCGTTGCGCGAGGCTGAGGCAAACGGATGTAAATTCGTAATGGTGATGGATGGTGTGAGTGAGGCGGTGAATTTTGCGCGGGCACATCCAGACGGATACGCCATGCTGCGGCGTTACATTGGCAGTGCGGGTTGGGGCGCAAACGATTTTATTCGCGGTCTGGGTGTTGCAGCAGATATGCCGCGCAATTTGGTTCTCACATTATTCAACGAAGCTGATACATGGGGTTCATCGCCAGATCAGCTTGAACAGCGTATGCGCGTTGAAGTTGATTTTGTGAGCAAAGCGCGGGCGTTGGAGTATCAGGGTATCATCGCGCTTGGCACGTTCAGCATGGGCAACCCTCAGTTCGCGCCAAATGCGCCAGAGTTCGGTGAGACCGTCGCCCTTATCAAAAAATACTACGCCCCACTTTGGAACAACGGGCTGATCGCGCTGGATTATCACGCGTATTCTCCAAGCATGACGCACCTGAATAATGACGGCGATTTGTTCTGGTATGAGCGACGCTGGGAAGGCTTTTTCCGATATGGAGGGCTAGACCCAGCAAAGGGGTTGGGTGTATTTTTTGGAGAGTGCGGCGTGGATGAGATGGGGGTTGGCGGGTTTACGCAGCACGGGGCCAGCTCGCAAAGCATTGCCGCGTGGATACGCCGATTTGTTGAGATTCAGATGCGCCCGCTGGAGATTGACGGGCGGCAATATCCCTCGCCTGTGCGCGGTGGGGCCATTTTTTCCTATGGGAATAATGGTGATCCGCGGTGGCGCGATGGTTACGACATTCGCACACTGGGGGCCGCGCCGTTCAAAAATGCAGGGGTGTGGGGATGATCAAAGTAACGTGCGATACGACCGATGAAATGGTTAAACTGGTGTGCAAAGTCGTTGAGGAAAAGCTGGCAAAATGGGAAGAGCTGCGAAAAGAGACGCAGCACGGGAAACTGGAGATTGATTTTTTCCCTAATGATGTGGTTGCAACCCTTTCGCTAAGTTATCGCACAAAATTCAGCCGTGATGCCCGCCAGCAAGCGCACGTATAATCCCGTTAAATAAATAACCGATGCGAGTACCGCGCGGGTTTGGCAATTACCAAATCCGCGCGGTTTTTGTTTTTCATTGATTTAAGTTAGGAGCTAAAAAGATGATAGATTCAAATTTGTTTGCCAGCATCGTTGCGATTATCATTTCGCTGATGTGTTCGTACGTGCCAGGACTGAGCGACAAGTGGAATGCTTTGGAGGGCGTGACTAAACGCGCCGTGATGGCTGGATTGATGATGTTGGTCGCGGTGGTCTCGGTCGTTTTGTCGTGCGCTCATATACTTGATGTGGTGGTGTGCAACAAAGAGGGCGTGATTGCCGTGCTCAGCGCGTTTATCGCGGCTCTGGTTGCGAACCAAGGCGCGTATCAGATCACACGCGGGAGCTAGCCGTGGATTTGAAAACCCTGAGCGAGTTCATCTCAACGAATGGACTGCAAACGCTTGAAATAATCGCGTTTGGGTGGTTTGTGTCTACCAAGGTTTGGCCGTTCTCAACCCAGCAAATCCAAAGATGGATGGATTTGCAGCAAAAGCGTGTGGATGCGAGCGAGGAGCGTGATAAATCGTTAATCGCCGCATTGGAGCACAACACCGCAGCGATTGAGAAATTAGCGCAGTTGATCGGGGTTCAGCATAATGAGACGATGCGCAGGTTAGATTTGCTGGGAGCAAAAATCACCGATGCCCCATAAAATGCCTCACCCGTGCGGTGCGCCTGGATGCCCGAACACAGTAAATAATGGGCGTTACTGTGATGTTCATAAACAATCTGTTGATGAACCACGCGGCACATCAGCGCGGCGCGGGTATGGTTACAATTGGCAACAATTGCGCAGGATGTTTTTGCGTGAACACCCGCTGTGCGCTGATCCATTCAGCCGACATGGTGGTGTGCCACCGCTGGCTACCGACGTTGATCACATAACACGCAAGAGAGATGGCGGAACCGATGACCCCTCTAATTTACAAGGGCTTTGTCACTCATGCCACTCAATGAAAACACGCGCAGAGATGGGGGTAGGGGGGGATAAATCTCTAGGGGTTGACGACCCTAGACCGCACGGTGACCTTTCTCGCGCACCCGCGAAATTGCGTTTTCCTCAAAAATGACACGTGGACGCAAACCAGCACCAACAGCGACTAAAAAACTGGAGGGCAATCCGGGCAAACGCAAGTTGAATGCGGATGAACCGCGTTTCGACCGCGCCTCAACTGCGCCCCCGGAACACCTCAGCGGGGTTGCGAAATCAAAATATGAGGAGTTGGTTTTGCAGCTATCTGCAAACAACGTTATCACCGTAGTTGACGTTGGAGCACTTGAGGCATATTGCGAGGCTTACGCAACGTGGCTAGAGAGCAAAAAAGAGGCGGCAAAACGCCCGGTAATACTAAACAGCAGAAACGATTCAGTAATGAATCCACAAATGCGCATCGCAAACATGGCGGTGCAGCAGATGATAAAACTCGCCAGCGAACTAGGAATAACTCCGGCCAGCAGATCACGCATCAAATTGCCGCAATCAGGCGGGGAAAGCGAAATTCTGGAATTCCTGAAAAACGGATAAAGAAAATTAGTTTGCCCATTCCAGAACAATACGTGCGCGATGTTTTGAATGGGACAGTTGTGGCTTGCAAATGGGTGAAATTGGCGTGCCAACGCCACCTACATGATTTGGAGCATAGCCACAAGCGGGGTTTGCACTTTGATGAAAAGGCCGGCGCAAGGGCAATCAAGTTTTTTAATTTTCTCAAACACTCAAAAGGCGAATGGGCTAACAAGCCTGTTGTGCTTGAGCCTTGGCAGCAGTTTTGTGTATGGGTAGTTTTCGGATGGAAACGCGCCGATGGCACCCGCCGCTTTAGAAGCGTGTATCAGGAAGTGGCGCGTAAAAATGGCAAATCTACAATGGTCTCTGGCATCGGCCTATATATGCTTTTGGCCGATGGCGAGGCTGGCGCAGAAATTTACTCGGCGGCAACAAAGCGCGATCAGGCAAAAATAACATGGATGGAAGCCGCGCGGATGGCGCGGAAAACATCTGGGTTAAACAAACTAATAAATATTTTCGGAGATCGCAACCCAAAAGCTACTTCATGTAGTATTAGTGTGAGCCTGACAGGAAGTAAATTTGAGCCGCTTGGCCGTGACGCAGATTCTATGGATGGCCTGAATGTGCATTGCGCATTGATTGATGAGCTGCACGCCCACAAAAACCGTGACATGGTTGATATTTTGGATACAGCCACCGGCTCACGCAGGCAACCCCTTATCTGGATGATCACCACTGCTGGATACAATCGCCAAACCATTTGTTTTGAAATGCACCAGTACACTGAGAAAGTTCTCAGTGATTTAGTTGAAGACGATTCGTTCTTTGGAATTATTTTTTCTCTTGATGAAGAAGATGATTGGGAGGATGAGAGATGCTGGGCTAAATCAAATCCAAATCTTGGAGTAAGCAAGCGTCTTGATGATATGCGCGCCAAGGCACTTAAAGCCAAAGAGCAACCGAGCGCTCAGAACGCTTTTTTGCGCCTTGAACTGAACACTTGGACGCAGGCCGAAACGCGCTGGATCAACATTGAACACTGGAATGATTGCAACAAAGCATTCGATGTTGAATCATTGCAAGGTCGTGAATGTTACGGCGGGCTTGACCTATCAAGCACCCTGGATGTAACCGCGCTGGTTTTGGTGTTTCCACCCCAAAAACTTGATGAAGATTACATTGTTTTACCGTTTTTTTGGGTGCCAGAAGAAACAATTATTCAACGCTCAAAGCGAGATAGAGTGCCATACGATCTATGGGAAAGAAAGGGATTAGTTAAAACAACACCCGGAGAAGTTGTTGATTATGATTTTATTCAGCAAGAAATAGAAGTTCTCGCAAGAAATTACGATATTAGAGAAATTGCTTTTGATCGTTGGAACGCCACATCGTTGATCAACCGACTGGCAGAACGGCACGTAACAAAACTAGTCGAGTTTGGGCAGGGATATGTAAGCATGTCGCCTGCCTCAAAATTATTTGAGAGCAAGTATATTTCACGCCAAATCAATCACTTGGGGAATCCTGTTCTATCGTGGATGGCCTCAAATGTGGTGGTTACATCTGATCCAGCCGGAAATATCAAGCCAGACAAGGCAAAATCCACAGAGAGAATAGATGGAATTGTGGCGATGATTATGGGATTGGATCGCGCATCGCGTCCGGGCATGAGTGTATATGAGGATCGCGGAATTCTGACGCTTTAGAGAATTTAGTGCAATAATACACATATTCGCGCATTATTTTGCAAGCGAATACCAAATTTTAGATGCGCTAGTAACTGGAAAGGTGTGGACAATGTGGATGATGCGGGTGACACATTGAAACTGCTCAGGCATAACCAAGTGCCCGCACGAGAACGCGCATCCATCGCCAGGCGATGCAATAACAAGAGGGTTGTGGCCTGAGTAACACAACCCTCGCAAACAAAATATACCGATGCGAGTAACGCGCGGGTTTGGAAATTCCAAGCCCGCGCGTTTTATTTTGTATATGCAAAACAATTCGCTTTTAGATTCGTTGCGAACCTTGTTTCAATTTCGTGCCGCACCTAGAAAAATGGATGCAAGCGTTGTGCCGCTTAACGATTGGCGCTCAGTTGGCACGTTCGGCATTGGAGATGCAGGCGCGAATGTCACGCCCCGCACTGCGCTCACCTCGATGCCAGTGTTTGCAGCGATACGGCTTCTTTCAGAAAGTGTGGCTATGCTCCCATGGCACATTTATGAGCGCACAGAAAAAGGGAAAATACGCGCCACGAACCACCCGCTCGATGTTGTTCTAAATCGGGTTGCGAACCCGGAGATGAGCGCGTTCACCCTGCGCGAAACAATGATGGCGCATACCCTTGCCTGGGGCAACGCCTACGCCGAAATTGAGATGAACAATCGAGGTGATGTTCGCGCCCTGTGGCCGCTTCATCCAGCTAACATGAAAGTAGGGCGCGATGGAAGCGGTAATCTCATTTACGCTTATCAAGATCGCAGCCAGGCGGTGATATTGCCAGCCTCGCGTGTTTTGCACATTCATGGCCTTGCCAGCGATGGCATCGTGGGCTATTCGCCAATTCAGCTAGCTCGTGTTGCCATTGGTTTGGGGATGGCTACCGAAAAATATGGCGGGCAGTTTTTTGAGAATGGGGCGCGTCCGGGCGGTGTGTTGGAACACCCCGGAAAGCTCACCAAAGACGCATACGACCGGCTAAAAAAATCATTTGAGGAACGGCATCAGGGACTGGACAATGCCCAGCGCCTGAGCATTCTAGAAGAAGGGATGAAATACAATCCCGTCTTCATCCCGCCAAATGATGCTCAATTTCTTGAAACACGAAAATATCAGGTGAGCGAGATCGCGCGGTTGTATCGCGTGCCTGCGCACATGATTGGCGATCTGGATCGCGCCACTTTCTCAAACATTGAGCAAATGAGCATTGAGTTTGTAACCTATTCTCTCGTGCCATGGCTCACCCGCTGGGAGCAAGATGCCAACCGGCAATTGCTGAGCGAGCCAGAACGAAGAACTCTATTTACAGACTTTCTTGAGGATGCGCTTCTGCGCGGTGAAACGCTGGCCCGCTATCAAGCGTATGCCATCGGCAGGCAGTGGGGCTGGCTGAGCGCAAACGATGTGCGCGACCGCGAGGATATGAATCACGTGGATGGCGGAGATGGATATTTTGTGCCTCTCAATATGTCCACCGCTGGCGGCCAAACGCAACCAGATGCGGCCCAAAGCGGCTCAAATGATGCGCAGGGCAAATCGCAGGGGCAGGGGCAAAACAAACGCGCCCTGAACGTGCTGGTAAGCGATGCGGCGCGGCGCGTGGCTCAGCGCACACAAAACGAGCGCGATTTTGCAAAGCATGGCAAGTGGGTGAGCGATGTGCTAACCCCGGTATGTGATGCAATCGGAAACACCCTCGATCCACGTGATGAGGCCAGGGGGTTGGCCGAGTGGTGGCTCGGTGATGAGAGATTAACTGTATTTGATTTGCTCGCAAAATTGGGCATATAATTTGAGTGCAAACGAATAACCGACGCGAGTAACGCGCGGGTTTGGAATTTCCAAACCCGCGCGTTTTGTTTTTCACTAATGAACGATATTGAACGCAGAGTAGCCGCAAAACTTCCTGAGCTGAGAAGCGATGGCACGGATTCCATTGTTGGACACGCCGCCATGTTTGATGTGCTTAGCGAGGAATTGTGGGGATTCCGCGAGAAGATCGCGCCGGGCGCATTTGATGATGTGCTGAGCGATGATGTTCGCGCGCTTTTTAACCACGATCCAAACTTTGTGCTGGGCCGCACAACCGCCAGAACACTGGTTCTCAGCGTAGATCAGACTGGTTTGCGCAACGAAATAGCGCCACCAGATACCCAATGGTCGCGGGATTTGCTCACCAGTATGAAGCGCGGAGATATTACTCAGCAATCTTTTGCTTTCGTAGTGAAAAACGATAGCTGGGAATACAACAAAGAAGCCGATACTGTCACCCGAACAATTCTAAAAGTTGAACGACTGTATGACGTGAGCATTGTTACGTACCCCGCCTACCCACAAACAACCGCGCAGGTTATTCAACGCGCTCAAGAGATTAGATCGCAACACCCCGCGCAGGCGCAAAGGGTGGATGAGGCAAAGCTGGCGCAGGCGCGCCGCGCTGCCAACATCAGGCGCATTCAGATCGCTCAGCGCAACTGAGATTCACAGGAGAAAAATGAACGCCGATCTTAAAAAGCAAATTACCGACCTTCAGCAGCGCCGCGCCGCGGAGTTGAAGAAGGCGAGCGATATTAACGATGCCGCCTTCAAGGAGAGCCGCGACCTTACAACCGAGGAACGCGCCAGCTTTGATGCGGCCATGCAGTCCGCCGATGGGTTGCAGGCCGATATTCGCCGTTTGAGCGCACTCAAGGAAGAAAACGGGCGCCTGCTGGATAGCGCAGGACGACTGGTGCAACCACAGACCAACTTGGACTTGAGCGAAACAGAGCGCAAGGGCTATTCGCTCTTTCGCGCCATCCGCGCCATGGCAGATCAGAAAACAGGCAAGCAGAATGCCTGGGCACAAGCTGGTTTTGAGCAGGAAGCAAGCCGTGAAATCGCCAAACGTTTGGGAATGGAGCCAAAAGGACTGTTCGTTCCGTTTGATGTTCAATCCGAAAAACGCGACCAGGTGGTTGGCACGCCAACCGCAGGTGGCAACTTGGTGGGCACCGACCTGATGGCCAGCAGTTTCATTGAGCTGCTGCGCAACCGCATGGTTGTTCAGCAGGCTGGTGCCCGCGTTATGAACGGACTCACGGGCAACGTGGCGATCCCGCGCCAAACCAGCGGCGCATCTGCATATTGGGTGGCTGAAAGTGGCTCTCCAACAGAAAGTCAGGCTGCGTTTGATCAAGTGACGATGACGCCCAAAACGATGGGGTCGTTTGTTGACCTCGGGCGCCGGTTGATTTTGCAATCCTCTGTCGACGCGGAGCGGTTTGTGCGTGAAGATCTTGCCGCCGCTATCGCACGCGAGGCTGATCGCGTGGGTTTGCATGGCAGCGGTTCTGGCAATGAGCCGCGCGGTGTGGCTAATGTAAGCGGCATCAATGCCGTGGTGGGTGGCACAAACGGGGCCGCGCCAACCTGGCCGCTCATGGTGAAGTTGGAGACAGAGGTGGCCGCGGATAACGCCGATTTGGGCGCTTTGGCCTACGTCACGAACACCAAGGTGCGGGGCAAGCTCAAGGAAACCGAAAAGTTCACCGGCGGCGGGCGCGAGATTTGGCAGGATGGTGCAACCCCCCTCAACGGTTATGCCGCTTACGTGAGCAATCAGGTGCGCAGCGATCTCACAAAGGGCACCAGCTCCGGTGTGTGCAGCGCGGTTTTCTTTGGAAATTGGGCCGATTTGATCTATGGCAACTGGGGTGTGCTCGATGTGCTGGTTGATCCATATGCTGGAGGCACATCTGGCACGTTGCGCGTGATTTCCCTGATGGACATGGATGTTGTTGTGCGACATCCAGAATCCTTCACGCTGATGGCCGACGCCCTGACCGCGTAATTCCCGTTCGTTTTGTGATTCAGCCTGCGCGGTGAACTTCACCGCGCAGGCATTAACCCGATTCTTTGGAGAAACGATGAAAGTAAAAATAATTCGCTCCACGTTCGTCAATGGTGACCTGGCCGAGGTTGGCAAAACAATTGAGGTAAGCGATGCCGACGGCAAGCAGTTGATCTCATCCAAAAAAGCCATTGTGGGCAACGAAGACAAAGTTGAGCGGGCCGTCGGCAAGGCCCAAAGCAAGGATTAAGCGGCATGGCAAAAGCACCACCGACACAGACAAAGACATTAGATCCAAAAATCCGATTCAAAGAGCCTGACGTGTGTCATAGCAGCGTGTGGGCGCGAAACGAGATCATGGACGTGACCAATGAAAACCGCGCTGATGCCGAACTCGCTGTAAAGCGCAAAACGGCGCAATGGGTCACCGATGCCAACGCGACTGGTAACACCGCCAACGCTTAAACCGATCAGCGTG
>Ga0154020_10010345_pt1 | contig 10675 bp, 15 predicted proteins | sample Klosneuvirus_201_FD_109709 | JGI IMG/M metagenome (GOLD analysis project Ga0154020, IMG submission 109709) | Active sludge microbial communities from wastewater, Klosterneuburg, Austria - Klosneuvirus_20160825_MG | ecosystem: Engineered > WWTP > Aerobic digester > Activated sludge | place...
TAGAAACAACGGACACACCCACGTCAAACACCGGGCCGGATAACGTGACCGAGACCGTGTTAGCCCCGCTTGTCGGCGCGATTAAGTAAAACTGATAAACCGAGTACTGCCCGTTCGACGCGCTCCCTATAAAAGACAGGGCGACCCCGTTATACGTGACCCCCGTCGGGGAATCCCCCGAATCGTATATGTGCACGTTCACGCACAGGGCGCGGTCGCTCCCGCTGCACGTGTGCGCCCCCGTAACAGGCCCCGCCCCGCTCCCGCTGAAAAAAGAACTCGCGTCGAATGCTGCCATGAATCTCCTGTGGGGGAGGAGTTGCCCCCTCCCACGTGCGAGTTAGTAAGACGACCCGAGCATCGAAGACGCTCGCGGGGATTCAAGCGCCATACCGTCTCCGCGCATGAGGCGCTTCGGCGTGTACAGCATCTCCAGCCCCACGAGGAACAAGTCTTCTGTCAGGCCCACTGCTTTCAGGTCCATCTCGACGTTGAAGGCGATACCCTCAGCCCGCTCTGAAAGCGTCCGGCCATTAATCACCGCCCACTCCGTCCGATTCATGGTGTAGGCCGTTGCCGTCGGCACGCTGTCCGTCGGGATGACCTTATCGAACACGGTCGCAGGGACCGCCAGCGCCGTGACTTCTGGGATCAGCTCTCGGTAGAGCACCTTCCACACCACGGTATCAGCCACGTCCGTAGACCCGCAGGTCCAGATCAACCGGCAGTAAATGTTCTTCGACACGTCCAGGTCTGCCGGCAACGTGGTATGCGTATTCACCATCATCCCGTCCGTGCCCATGAGCAGCCCGTTCAGCCCGAACGTAGAAATCTCTTTCGAGAACGGGGCCGACGTGTGGCTGGATTCCCACTTCTGCCCGTAGACGAAGTTACCGGCCCCGCTTTCATTGATTGCGCCGACGGACATGCCCGTGAAGAGCATGGACGGCAAGTACAGCCTCCCCGGCCTCCACTTGACATGGCGGTCAGTTTGAAGAGGATTCTCGTGTGTGTACATGGTCCCCCTTAGCCGTAAAAGGCGATGAAGCCGTAGGTCTTCAGGTTCTCGTTGATGTCCGAGTCAGCGGGCAACGAGAAGCCGATTTCCGTGCCGTTGTCGACCGGAGCCACAATCGCCGTAATGTTCGCCGCTGCCAAGGCGATGTTGACGAACTTCGTCTGCTCTGCCGAGATCCAGAGGTTCACGTCGTCGCCGTCCGTCAAATTCCACGTCAGCAGTGCACACGGCTTAAAGCCGATGTTGATGCTCTGCGCGGCTCCCGTACCGGCGTAGGTGCCGATAGAGAACGCGCGTGATTTATTGGTGATGATGCTTGCGTTAGGCATTGTTCTCCTTAGCTAAATTCAATGATGTACGGCTGGTATTCTTCGATCCGGCTCTCTCGCTTCGGGGCGTCGTTGTCGCCACCGGGTTCCCAGTCGGGGACTTCTCGCTCAGATACCTTGTCATACTTGCCCTTGAGATAGCTGTAGACGATTTCGTTTACCGCTACCCATCGATTCGGGGGCAGCTCAAAGTGTTCTTCAACAAAGCCCTTTGACGTAGAACCCGACACGCATCCCTTGAGCGCAGTGTTCGTCCCCCGAAGGCGCACCCGGTATTTCGCCGAGGTTGTCACGGTGGGAGTTCCAGAGACCGCTTTTGCCATTAGTCTACCCTTTCATGTATAATGAGAGTTTGCCGGTCGCCAGCTTTCGCGACCTTAATCCGCTCGTCAAACTCGCGCTCCATCTCGCGGTCATGTTTGACCTCGACATAGTCGCCACGATCTTTGATCCGCAAGAGGCCGGAGTTTCCCGAGTGGGAACCCTGCCACCGTTCGGCCATGGCGTCCGCCTCACGGCGTGACATCCCGCGCTGTAATGTGTGCCCGTTCAAAACCACTCGGAAATACTCCATCGCCTATCCTTTATCGAGAGACCGGAGTTTGGACTTCCACCAAGAACGCCTGGTTCAGGATCGTTCTGGCGTCGTACTTCTTCCAGCCGATGGTCTGCTTCTGGTCGAGAGGATCCGCCGTGCCCGCTGAGCCAAGGGCCTTGCGAATCACGCCGCCGTTCCCGCCCGCCAAGTTGATTCCGCCTGCCGCTTCCTTACCTACGATGAAGACCGAGTACACGTCGAGGAACCCGCCGGTGTTCTTCAAATCGGTTCCCGCTGCCGTCACGCCGGTCGCGCCCGGCAAGAAGTACCCGTTCGGGGAGACCAAGTAACGAATGCCGTACTTGTCAGACCCGCCCTCGCCGGCAATGGTCGCGCTGCCGTTTGCGTAGTTCACCGGCAACACGAAGCCCTCGGTGTGCCGAAGGTCGAAGTACACGCGCTCGTCAATCATACCCCAGTACGCAGGCATGATGGCCGAGGTACCTATTTTCTGGCCCGCAAAGACTGCGGGGCTAAACGGCTTCGCCTTGTTGACGCGGAGCAACCGGATAGCCCGGTCGTAGGTGTCTCGATCCGCGAGGTTGGTCACGGTCAGGGTTGAGGTCCCGTTCGGGTAGACCGTATTTGACGCCGCCGTCCACATGTCGCGGTACAGCTCGTCGAAGGTTTCCCCCATTTGCTGCCCAAGCAGTTCAGTGTTTTCCACTGACTGGGCGTCCGGCTGAGTGTCCATGACCATATCAGTGTCTTCGATGAAGTCCCCGTACGGCTGAATGGTCATCGAAATGTCGGACTTGGACTTTTGCTTGCCAGCAGGCGGGGTCCCTTCACGCAACGGGGTCTTCGCCTTCTCCAGCGGGTCATATCGACGGAAGATCATCGTCTTTCCAGACCGACGGGCAAGGGTGTACTTCTTGACCGGGACCTGGTGAATCAAATCGTACGTTGCACGCACCAACAGCAACGTATTAAACACGGACTGAGTCGCGTCGGAACTGGTGCCGTCAGTAAACTGGGTCGTCAGATTCTCTGCCATGTGCTCAACTGTTCTTTATCCGCTCGATGTACTCGTTGAAGTCCTCGGTCGTCTTGAAGGTTGGGATGGCGCTCGCCTTCCCGCCCTTCGAGGTCCCGACGCCTCCCGGTTTGAGAGCGTTAGAGACAGCTTCCTCTATGTTGTTAACCACTTCTTTTCGGACTGTGCTTGGGTCTCTACCCACAAGCTTGGGATTCTTGATAACCGCAAGAGCTGTCGCGACCAGTTCGGCCACCGGGCCGAGTTTGCTCATGAGGGTCTGGTGCGCCTTGTACTGCGCCAGGCCGGCATTGAAGATCGCGCTAGACTTGTTGGCCAGCTCGGGGAAGGCCTCGTCGTACGACGCCTTGATTCCAGTCAGCTCCGTCTCCAGCGTGGCGATCTCGGCTTTCGCCGCCGACTCCGCAGTCGCCTTCGCCGTCGCCCGACCAGACGCGGCTTTCACGCACAAGGCGTTCGCCTTCTGCGCGGTCTCGACTCTCCGATGAGCCTCTTTCGTCTCAGCCTCGTCTCCGCGCTCCTTTGCGAGCGCGTACGTTGCCTTCGCGTCGGCTAACTCCTCCGACCACTGCTGATGCAACGTCGAGAATTTCTCATCGTTCATCTCGACCATCTTGTCGACGATCTGAGAGTCCGCGTCAGTTGGCTTCTCGGCCTTGACCTTCAGCGCGGCTACGTCCTTCTCTAAGGCCGTCACCTTCTGCTCATGATCGCGATTCAACGCGCGTACGCGCTTCAGCTCTTTCGCCAGCGCTTTCGCCTTGGGGTCGTCAGAGGCTTCCGCTTCTTTGACGTCCTTGTCGTCGTCGACTTCGGGCGTGGACTCGGACGGCGACTCCGTGACTGCTTCGCCCGTTTCGTCCTTCGCGGGTTCCTCAACGGCTGCCTTCTCTGCCTTGGGTTCGGCTTTGTGCTTGACCCCGGCTAAGGCGGCAGCGAATTCAGGCGATCCATATTCCATCTCTGGCGAGTTATCAATGATTCCGTCTGTTGCCACAATACCTCCAAACGCCCGATACCCCGGCGACGGGTGCGCCCGACGACGGCGCGGATTTCGTCCGTGAGGTTCCGTGGAGCCGGAACCCCTAGTTTACTTTCGATCCAGTGCGACCAGCGTTCTCGCCAACGTGTTAATGGCAAGCTCTTGGTACGTATTCGCGTGCGGATCTGTTTCCTCGTCCGCATCAAACGGGGCAAAGTGCAAGTGGAGCAGTTCGTGTACGAGCGTTATTTCATAATCCAATTCCTCCCCGTTGTACCGAGCATGGAACGTGTAGAGATCGTCAGGGTCGACGACTTCTATAAGGCAGTCCTTGTGGTTCAGCGAAACGGTGTTGCACCCTATGGCCTCCTTCAGTGACATTTCACTGCGTCGGCGAATAGACAACACGACGTTCCAATCCTGTAACCGCAAGATAGCCTGCCAGTACTGCACAGACTCACAGAGCGCCGGCAAGAGATCTTCCGAAGAATACTCCCGACCTAGCGCCCACCTAGCCATGGCACGTCAAGCAGGGCTTGTCCTCTGGATCTACGAGCGGATCATGCCACCCGTGAGCGAGCGCCCACCGATAGCCAAGCACGAGGGCGCGTAAGCGCCACAGCGCGACGCTGATGCTCGTATTCCCAACAAGCAAGCGCGTGCCTTCTTCTAGGGACTTCTCCATCGCGTCGAACTGTTCTCTCAGCATTACCGCACCAACCCCCCGGCCTTCGGCTTCTGCGCGTTACTCGGCATCGACTTCGCCGGAGTGACCTTATTCGGATACGAGCCGTACTTGCTTGACGCCTGCGTATCGCCCGACTTCGACTTTTCGCTATACGAACCGTCTTGCTTCACGAATGACGTAGCCATTACATCGCCTCCTTGAACCCAAAGCCGAACTTTGATTTCGGCATCTTGACCTTCGCGGCTTTAGCCTTCGGGGCCTTTGCCTTCTTCGGTTGAGGAACTGATTTATTGAGTGACCCCTTGCCCGCCACTAGTGCCTCCCATCCCTTCGCCACTTGTCGGCGATCCACCGGCAGACTCAGCCGAACCACCGGCTTTGCCGCCCTTCGTTTGATTGATCGTGTTCTCGACTTTCCCCGCTAATCCGGGTTGGCCTTGCCCAGGAGGGCCCATGCCCATCATCATCAGGTCTCGCTTAATGCCCTCTGCGAGACGCGTAGGCATATCTGCGAGGTCTACAATGCCCTTCAACGTCCCAGGACCGACGAAGCCGCCCGCCTGGGCAATCACGCCCACGAGCTGCAGCGCCTTCTCATACATCACCTGTCGGTCTGACTCACTGTACGGCGCGACTTGGATACTCAGGTCGAACTGGATATTCTGCATATCCCGTAACGACTGAAGGATCTGGCCCTCTTGCATGGGCTGCCCCGTGATGGGGTCCATGAAGATCGGTTGAAGCTGAGGCCCCAACGGGATCATCGATTCAAACACGCCAATGATACGCCGGAGTTTCTCGGGCGGATAGAACTGCTGAATACGGGAGATCAACATCTTCGCGACATCAAGCTGCGACTCCTCGTAGCGACGAAGACGCGGTTTCATGATCGTGGTGCCGCCCGCTTGACGGGCCCGAATAGCGCGGCCCGAAACGGTCTGAGCGTTATTGCTGCCCGTCATGTCGGCGTTGACGCCAGAGATGACGCGGATGTTTTGCTGTGAGGTTTGCAGCAAGAGGAAGTGGCCTTGGCTCACCTCAACCGGCTTGATCTGTTCAGGTTTGATCGTCTGATATTCGACGACGATGCCCGGCACGCTGCCGGCTTGTCGGAGTTGGTCTGCGTTCGCGCCCCCGGTCTTCCGATTGAACCATCCGCTGTGGGAGGAGCTGTTGAGATGCCCGAGGAGATTGCTGTAGCGCTTATTGTATTCGTCTTGCGGGTCGTGCAGGTTACGCACGATGCCCATGATCGATTCAGGATCGTCGGTGAATTGCTGAGAGATGAGCGGCACAAACGGATACTTGCGGTCCTTGAACGGGGAGGGGCCTGAGTCAAGCTCCTCGCCCCACGTCATCTCCGTCCAATACGGCACACGCGCTTTCCGCGTGATGATCTCGAACTGGCTGTAGACGCCCATGCCTGCTTTACGAGACATTTCGTCAAGGTACGCCTGCGCCGACTCCGGCGCACCGAACTCCATCGGCTGGCCGGTTTCCATGTCGGGGATCGGCACCGCCGTCCCCTTCGCCACGACGGCGCTTGTTTGGTCGCTCATGATCGGCTCGAACTGCGCGACGGCTTCCCGCCCAACCTTCGCCGACATCTCCGCGAGAAATGCGTCCGCCTTATCTTTGCTTTCAACGGGCGTGACCCGCCCGGTATTGTGATCCACGAGTAACGTGATGGGGTGAATCTTCTTGCACCACATCGTGGCCACGCGGATACGCCCCGTCTGTGCGTCCCACAGTTCGGCCTCAAGGTTCGGCCCGAGGCCTAAGTCATCGGCCCGCGAGTCCAGCATCTTCCTGCCGTACTCCAGCCATTCCCCAGGAACGGCCAGGCGGTCCTTGCCGGGGTACTTATCCAAGAACGTATCGCGGTCCATCCACTGCAACTTGCCCATGAAGTTGCCGTCCTGCAAGTCGCCCACGCCGGACAGGGCCCACGGATCAAAGATGAAGGCACGAGGATCAATGCGAGAGACCGTGATGTCTCCATAGACCATATCGTCCGCGTCATCCGAGGTGTGCAGGATCTCCCACACGCCGAGGCCGCAGATCGTCGCGTCGTCAGAGACGCGGTCATTTACGCGATAGATCCGCGTGAAGTCAGCCGTCGCTTTCAGCGAGGCCACGACGATCTCGCCGAGGCGAGCGTCTTCAATCCCGCGCGGCTTCGCGACGTAATCAATCTTCACATCACGGTGCATCCCCGCGACCAAGAGGACCTGCGGTAGCACCTGATTAAACTCTAACGCGGGGCGCCGCGACTTAACGACGGCGGCGCGGTCTGCCGCGAGCCATTGCTTCCCGTTGCCGTCCGTGTACTCGTAGTCCCGTGTAAACATCCGGCGCATCGTCGCGGTCGCCTGAAGCCAAGACGCGATGTATCGCTGCTTAAGATCCAGCCCCGTGAGATCCGCCTGTGATTGTGCCATTATAACCCCATATGTCCCGGTGCAGCGTCGTAGCCGTCTAGTTCAGCCTCAATGTCGCGGGCCTTCTTCTCAAGGTTCGTGTACTCCAGATGCGCGGGTCGACTCGTCAAGAATCCGTTCAATCCGTCCATGAGATCGTCGTGCCCGTCGGCGGGCTCTGAAGTTGTAGACTGAGCGGCGTTCTTAACCCGCTTCCACTTATACGATTCAATTTCTTCAACGAAGTGAGTACATCGAGTGGCAACGAGTAGATGGGGTGCGCCCCTCTTCCCGGTGAGAGGATGAGTATGTCGCTCATCCACTTGGAGGGCTTCGCCGATTCGGTTGTATCCCGCATCCCAGTCTTTCTGGTTCGGCAGTACGCCGCACCCGTGGTCCATATACTCATCAGCCACGCTGTAGAGTTCGTCTTCTCTCGCGGTCCCCTTCTGGCCCATGAGGATTTTCGAGAAGGCTTGGTTGTCGAGGTACCGCGCTTGCGGTTCCCAGCTCAGGTTCGCTTCCTTCGCCTTGATAGCCTCGACGTGTTTGCTCACCACGAGGCCGGATTGATAGTACTCATCCACCACGAAGTAGTTATACTTGCCGCATCCACACTGGCACTCTTCCACGAGCACGAAGCCCACCGCCGTCGGGGCTTGTGTTCCGTGGTCGATGAATTCGTAGGGCGTGGTCTCCAGCCCGAACACGGGCTGACCGTCGTGTCGCTTCGCGCCGTACTGGAAGGTGTGTACCGCGCGGTCCCAGTCGGGGTAGACGAGCCCTTCGGCTTCGACCCACATCCCCAAGAGGTAGCGCATCCGCATGTTCTCGTTATGCGCGTACAACCGTTCGCAGTCTTCGACATAGGCGCGGTCGACGAAGCCCGCTTCGAGGCCGTCGTAGATCGTCGTCTGAAACGCCCGATACTTCTTCGGGTCCAGTCCAATCGATTTCCCGTTCTTACTTGGTAGGCCGGGGAAGTACTTATAGATCCAGTGCGACGGTCCCTCGGGGTTGGCCGCGCCGAACCCGTACCGATTGTAAATAACAAGATCCCACGGCGGGAGAGCCGTCCCAGTCAACGTCTTGACTGAGAATGCGGGGAGGGACGCGCTGCATAATCGGCAACGTTCGTCACCGTGCAGGGCATAGTGCCTCGTTCCCACCGTGGCAAACGGGCATACGCCTTCTACAAAGTATTGGCGTTTCCCGTCTAGCAATACCGGAGTTCGTCGCCGCAACCGTCCCGTGAGATAGTCGAAGACGTTCTGGGGGATCTCTTCCATCTGGTCGATGGCGAAGAATCCTAGCGGCATATTCTTAAGGTCGTTGATATCTTTGAAGTCGCCGTAAATCAGTTTCGAGCCGCCGACGGCTCGCTTGAGCTGGATGAAGCCCTTCTGGTCGTTGTGCTTCAAGATCCAGTTTCGAGGGAGCATTTCGTCGAGTGACTGGATGGTACTCGCCCGAAGGGCCTTCCCATCCAGACGCCCTAAATACCCTAGGTTGTTCGGGATCGCGGTCATAAGCAACACGGTCTTTGCGCATAGCGCGGTTGTCTTGCCGGCCCCGAACCCCCCAGAGATGACCGTATACGTCTCAGGTGCAGTAATAAAGTTTGACTGCTGGACCATCCGGTCCCAGTCCCATTGCAGGTCTTCACCGCTTTCTTGAAGCTCACGCATGAGACTGCGATCAGACATATCGGATTACTCCTTCACTTCGTCTTCAATCACCCAGGCCAGTTTGATACGCGCGTTCGGGTCAAGGAGTTCTTTGGCGATAGACGCCTCAACATGATCGACCATCGCATCTAACATCGCCGGAGCGTACTGCCGGGCTTTGCTTGCGCGAACGATGACGTAATCACTGGCCTTCACTTAACGGCCTCCTCGCCTCGCTTCTTGCAGTCGATCGTGCAGGGCACGCCGGGGTGCTCTTCTAACAGGATCTTCTTGGGCGGGCCGGCCCAGTTCTTCTGCGCGTACTCCAGTAACCACTTGCCTAACGAGATGGCCACGTCGAGCGCCCAGGCCGGGACGATCATTTCACCGCCGGGGCTTCTGGCGCTGGGGCTTTGTCTTTGTATTCGATGTGGACGCAGACTTGCTTATCAGCGAATAGTTTGCTATCAACGCATTCTTCAATTGGGTCGGCGTTGGTGACGATGGACTTGAGCTGGTCGCATCCGGCCAGCCAAAGGCCGGAGGCAACGAAGAGACTGGCGATAAGGGTAACGGCACTGGGGTTACGTCTGTGCATACTTCCTCCTTGGGTACGTCCTGGGGTAAGTCCGGCTCCGAAGGAACCGGCTGTGCTTGGGCTTCGATCAGGGGCACGTGGGGCTGGACAATCGCCTTCCCTCTCGCGCCGAGCGACCCAAACAGATTCACGACTTCATTGAGATCCATTTGCTCTTTGGGCGGATACGCCTTGTCGATGGCGACGGCGCCGGCCATGATGAGCTGATAGAGTCTCCCGCCCTCTTTCGCATTACAGCTTTGGGCGAAATTGCGGGCTCGTAACACGACGGTGTAAGCAGTTTCCTGCCATGCCTCCCGAAGGAGATCCTTCCGTTGTTCTCGTGTGAGCCCTTTAAATTCTTTGAGGCGCTGAGTCAACTGTCTGCGCGCGACCGCAGAGAGCGGGAGTTGTCCTTTCTCGAATACCATAGCCCCCTCGTCAGCGAATGTAATGAGTCCAGCCGTTCTTCTGTGTGTGCTGGTCTACGATCTTCTGGATGTCGTGCGTCAGCTCAGACAGCAACACCTGACGCTCAGGTCCCATGTCCTTATGGGGCAAGATGAGCGATAGGCAATCCCATCCGTTTGGGTCTTTGTGCGTGTAGATCGGGACGGGAAGATACGCGGCCATGGATGTCTCCTAAAGTAGACGGCCAAGGATTGTCGGACTCGTGCCGATTTCCAAAAAAATTATTTCGGCCCAACTCAAAGACTACGTACCCCCACCAAGACTTCTCAAGATCACGACTCGATCTATAGCGAGACATCGTATGTGGGTTTACCTGCCTTTACCACGCCATACCAACCACCCCCACGCAAGGGTGGGGTACGTCATACACGCACGCACCGCACGCGCACGTGGATCTCATTGGCCGTGCGCTCATGCCCTTGAAATATGATGTACGTAGTATTCCGCATATCGGTCTTACGACCGAAGGGAGTACGTAGTATTATTGGGGGTACGTAATCCCATGTCGTGACCTCTCGCAAGGCATGGCTTTTTGTGTTACGTTGACTAGGGCCTGACTACCTAGCGTCTTCCTGGTCGCGTAATCTCTGGATCGGCCATGATACTTCGCCGTGGATCATCGCCGTAGTATAACGCGCACTGCCTAGAGCAGTGCCGTGATACCTCGTATCTCTCTCGGTACTTGCTTATGGCAAGTACGTCTCTCGTTATATCTAGATATCTCTCTTGATATCTCTTGATCTTGATATATCTAGTGCGTTATCTCACGTGATATACCTCCTATAATATATTACCGGCCAACTATCAAACCATCTCAACCCTGTTTTAGGCGAGATTCATCGTGAGGTTACAAGGCATGGAAATCTATGGGTCTGCACATTCTGCACAAGGGTTTTACCCCGAAATCCTGTTTCACGTCGAAAAACGA
>Ga0154020_10010346_pt1 | contig 10675 bp, 6 predicted proteins | sample Klosneuvirus_201_FD_109709 | JGI IMG/M metagenome (GOLD analysis project Ga0154020, IMG submission 109709) | Active sludge microbial communities from wastewater, Klosterneuburg, Austria - Klosneuvirus_20160825_MG | ecosystem: Engineered > WWTP > Aerobic digester > Activated sludge | place...
ACGTGCAGGCGAGCATTCGGAAAGACCTTGCGGATGATTGCGGCCTCCCGCTCGCCACCGGGAAGCGGCGCCAGGTTCGCAAGCCGCACCGACAAGGGACTGCTGTCCGCGGAGGGGACCGGACCCGGCTCGCCGAAGTCTGGAGCGCCGAAGACGACGACGTCATTGGGCTGCTCCCACGACGGCACCTCCAGTGGCGGCAGCAGCTCGCGCCCCGAGACGAGGCGAAGCAGCTCGAGGCGATCGATCAGGTGATCATCGTCGACGATGAGCGCGTCGAAGGGTACGAGCGCCGCGGGGCCGTCGGCCGCGATCCACACTCGCCGCACGCCCGTGAGGCAGCCTTCGATCGGACGCCAGAGGCAGTCGTAGAGCGCACGCAGCGGGGGATCGAGCCGGCTGGATTGGGTCGCGGGGTCGGGCGTCCCGTACGCATCGGCCTCCGCTTCGATCGCCTGACGCAGGTTGGCGGCGCCGAGGGCGATTGCGTCATCGTCGAGATCGATCAGCGCCGTTCTGCTGCGCCGTACGACGATCGCGGAATACGCAACGCCGAAGCCATGGGACCAGGGACTGGTGATAAGTCGCTTGGGGAGATGGATTGCGGATCCGTTGAACGAGACGAAGATCACCAGAGCTTCGTGCTCCTCGAGTCTCTTCTCGAGCGCGTCTGCAACCTCCTTTCCGTTGAGTCGCGTGAGCAGCGCCGCGCCTGCGTTTCCGAGCACCTGCGCGTCGAGCGCCGCCTTCCTTGTCCGCAGCAGTTCGGTTGCCGTCGCCAATTCTTCTTCCTTGCGACCGAGATCGTCTCGCGGGAACCGAGCGACGTGCGCGGCGACGACGGCGCGCCGCAGCGCCAGTCCCGTTGTCCAGTCGCTTCCCACCCAGCGCTGGATGAGCGCTGCGGCTCGCGCGCTCGCGTCGATCGCCCGACTCCGGAACGAGAGCACGGTCGCGAGCGCGAGCCCCGACCATCCATCTCCGCCTCCTCGCGCAGCACGTAGGATGCGGTCGATCACTTCGCCGAGATCGTCGTACGTGGCGATCGTGTCCGCCACCGACCGTACGGACGCGCTGGTGTTGACGCGAAGCTCCTCGAGAAGGACGCCCATCGACAAGGCTTCCAGCGCGCCGACCCGATCGTCGTCCTCGAGCTTCAAGGCCCCGAGAGAGATGAGCGCAGCGGTGAGCGACTGTAGATGTCCCGGCGAGATGCCTCCCCGAAGTCCCTCGATCCCACGATCGAGCAGCTCGATCGCTCGCTTCCTGCACAAGGCATCCGACCGATCGATCCCGCTCCAGATGGTACCAATGCCGATGTAGGCGGCAAATCGCTCCTGGGCCAGTCCCGCGTCCGCATAGAGCCGCTCGTAGATGCGGAGCGCGATCCCTAGCGACAGCTTCGCCCGCTCTACCCGGTCGAGATCCGCCAGTATCTGCGCGAACGTCTCGTACGCTTGGGCAACCTCGAGTGAGCTCGCACCGTGCAGGCGTTGGGCAAGCTCGCACGCCCTTTGGGCAGCCCGAAACGCGACGTTCAGGTCCGCGTCTCGGTCCGTCATGCCGATCATGTTTCTAGCGCGGTCGCGTAGCGCGACGGCGAGCAGCAGGTTCGCCCGAACGGTGAGCTCGTGCGCGCCGAGGAGGCGCTCGGCGTGGTTGCGTGCGACTTCTGCGAGCTTGACCGCCGCGCTGAAAGCGGCGAGCGCGAGCTCGTATCGGACGGCCAGTAGCATGTTGCGAATCAGTGGGAGCGGCTCCGTCGTGAACTGCTCGCGCCGGTAGCGCGAGGCGGAGAGCACGAGAGCGAGTCCCTCCTCGGCGCGGCCATGCCCGACGAACAGGAAGTCGGCGAGTAGCTCTTTCGCCTCGGCGATCACGACGGCCGGGGCCGGCTGCTCCTCGACCTTGCTCAGGAGCCCTCGCAGAAGGGCCTCCGCAATTGGTGTCTGGCCGGCGTACAGCTGGGCTCGAGCGTTCTCGAATACGGCACGAAGCTCGGGAGCATCTGGGGTCCCAACCATCGAGCGCAAGCGTCATCCCTCCAATGCGAAGGCCGCCTCAACCCCCTCAATACGGCAGCGAAGCAGGAGATTGCGGAGACCTGCGAGGCGAGCGGCCAGGCGTTCGTCGTCGCTGATCAGGTATCCGACTGTCGCTGGCTCGAGGAGCTCGGGGTACTTCGCGATGACAGCGCGAAGCGCCGCCTTCGTAGGCGCGTACATCAGCGCCTCGAGCGCTCGAGTGGTGCGAGTGCTTGGATCGGATTCATCCAGGGTCTCAGGCACCCAGTCGACCGTGACCGCGGCTGCGGCCAGGCCGCCCTCCCGCGCTCTGCCGACGAACGCGAGCAGCTTCATGATCTGCGCGGCGTTATCGTCCGACCTCTGGCGCGCCGCCCATGCCTCGACCTCGAAGTCCGTCTCTGGGGTCAAGATCGATATCGACTCTTCGAGCATGCTCATCAGCTCGGCTCGTGAGTGAGCGCCGAGCATGTGCAGGTATGCCGAACGAACGGGCGCGAACGCGTCGTCGGGCGGGCCGGCCCGCCTTGGCGCGGGGCCGTCGAGCGTTATGCGAAGGTCCTGCATCGTCGACTTGAACAACGCCAACGCCTTGGCGAACTGGGGGTTCGCGCCGAACTGTCGTTCGAGAGCGAGCGCGAGCGGGGCAACGGAGCCGACGCGCGTCACAGCATCGGCGAATTGTCCGTTGTTGTAGAGGACGGTGGCCAACAACGCCTCGAGCTCGAGCAACGTTGCTGCAAACGCGACGTCCTGGCTCGCATTCCAGAGCTTGCACGTCAGCGACGTCGTTTCGCTTATGGCGCGCGCCGCGATCGCCTGCGTCTGCTCGCTCTCGCTCGGCAGTAGACGGCGTATGACCTCGAGTGAGCGCGCGCACGTCCACTTGCCGAGCTCGACGTTCTCGGTGTGCGCAGCGAGCGTGCGGGTGGCGGTCGTGAGACCGTGCGCGACCTCCATGTTTCGCGTATCCCGCTCGTCGGCGGGGCCCCACGTGCGTCCGAGATCGTCGATTGCCGTCACTAGTTGAAACATCGTCGCGTGCCCCAGCGACTCCCCAACGACCAGGAGAACGTTTGCGGTCAACTCGGCTGCCGACCCCAGGACGTCTTGACCTGCCTCGGCTCCAATCTGGCACGCGCGCGCGAGCACATGCGCCAGCTCTGGACCGCGGACCAGCTGACCGGCGAGGACCACCGGCAGGAGCTCCTCTGCCGCCGCCGAAAGACCTGAGCAAGCCTGGTCGTAGTCACACTTATGCGAGAGCGCTTCCGCCCGGGCCAGCCAAGCCGCAATCCTCACGGACGAACCTCGCGCGGTTCGAGGGTCCGCGATGATCTGATCCAGGATCTCCGCCGCTTCGTCCATGGGCACGGTGTTGATCGAGATCATCCCGGGCATCTCGGGCATCTCGATGACACCGCTTGCGATTAGCCTGCGCGCTCGCGCCACGAGTTCCATTGTCATGGCTCCCCTCCTCCGTGAACGAGGCCGCGTCGCGCCCAGCGCGGTGCCGCGAAGTTGCGAGCCCTATTCGGTTCGATGCCGCGGCGCGAGACGGCAAATCGAGTGGCATCCGCGCTCCACTCTATCGCGCCCAGAGCATGGAGAGATCGTGCTCGCTTGTGTCGGGCGCTTCGCGCGACTTCGTCATCGGCTCCGTCCAAACCTCCGCGTAGAGCTTCTCTGTTTCTCGGGTCGACACGCATCGCGCCGTAGTGTAGCCGCCGCTCGGACCTCCCCTTAGTGAAGGGCAGCCTGTCGTCGCTTTGGAGGTTCAGATCGCTGGTTGTTACGCGCAAGGGTTTACGAGCGCGAGCTGGGGACTTCATCTGTTATTGCCATCCCCTCTGACGATCACCTCTCCGTTGGAGGGTCTGTTCGATGGTCAAGCGGTAGGCCCGCTCGGTCTCGTAGCCTTCGAGATGGTCCCTCGCGATGCGGCTCGGTGCAAGGCTGTCAACCTCCTCACGCAGTCCTTCGGTCGGAGCTCAGGGCGAGCGCACAGCACCTCGGCCGCCGTGCGGTATCCGAGCATGCTACGTTCCGCCGGCGCGCCATGAGCAGGGACAAGCGCTCGAACTACGACGACGCCACCGAGTTCGCCCTCGCGCCGCTCGTGCTCCCGCCGCAGGCCGCCTCCGTCCCTCCACAGCCGGCGGCGCCACAAGCCGAGAGTCCCGACGCCACGCTCCCTTTCGGCTCGGGTCCGAGCGTGGAGGACGTGCCTCCCGAGATCCTCGCGCTCCGTGCTGCCTACGCCGCCCGCGTCGCCGCGGCGCAAGCGCAGGCACTCGCTCCGCCAGCTCCACCACAGCCCGCGATACCGCAACCTCCTCCCCCGTCCCCACCTGCCCAGCGTGGGTATGCGGACGAGACGATGGTCCTGGCGGCCGTTCCCTTCCCGTTCCCGAGCGCCTCCCAGCAGCCCCAGGCTCCCGTGCCACCTGCGCAGCCCGTGGTCACAGATCCACTCGCCGCGCTGCTGGCTGCCGGCCCTCCACCGAGTGCAGTCGCGCCACGACCCTCACACGAAGTCTTCACACCCATCCAAGCTCCGGCGCCGACCTACCCAGCCCCCGCCGACGACATGTTCGCACGGCTCGCCGCCCCGCCGCCTGCAGCGCCGGCTGCACCTGCGCCCGCCCTGGCCGCCACGCCCGCATCCTGGGGAAGTCCCGCTCCCGACCGCACCTTCGAGATGCCCGCAGAGGCGGCGCCCGCCGGATTCGGAGCCTACCCCGCGCCGCCGGCCCCACCCGCAGCGCCGGCCTACGCGCCGCCCGCCCCGGCACAGCCCTACACCCCGCCGTGGACACCACCCACTCCGGCGACGCCGGCGCCGTGGAGTCCGCCGCCGCAGCCCGCCGTTCAGGTCCCGTGGGCCCAGCCGCAGCCGCCTCCCGTCGCGCCGCAGCCCGTCGCTCCACTCGCGGCGCGCCCTGCGCAGCGCGGGCGCAACGTGTGGAACTTCGACGATCCCACCGGCGCCTTCATGGTCGAGGACGTCGAGGTGCGCAACAAGACCGAGGCGATCGTCGTCGTCCGTCCGGTCGGGTCGGGCGCGCTCGTTGTGATCAAGCAGCGCTTCTTCGCGAACCGACGCGGCGAACTCGCGATGGTTCCCGGCGCCACGATCCAGGAGGCGGACGAGGCCCACGCCGACATGATCGGCACCTCGCTGCGTGTGCCCTCCGACTTCGCCGGGCAGAAGGCCGGCACGGACGTCGTCGTCCTTGGAGACGCCATCGCCCCGCGCGGTGGTGCCAGGCGCGTGGATGTCCGCGTGCGCGTCGGCCCTGCACAGCGTCTGCTCGCGGTGTTCGGGATGCGGACGTGGCACAAGGGACGCTTCCTCGGCGGCCTCAAGCTGACGGAGCCGACTCCGTTCGACCGTTGCCCGCTGCGCTGGGAACTCGCCTTCGGCGGCGGCGACGATCCCCTGAACCCCGTGGGGGTCGGTCGCGCCGCCAGCCTCGAGAACACCCTCGCGCCGCGCGTCGAGGATCCGAGCGCGCTCCTCGCGGACGAGCGCTCGCGGCCCTTGCCCTCTGGCGTGGCGCCCATCGCAGCCGACTGGCCGACCCGCGGTCGCTGCCAGCCCGGGGATCCGCGGCGCGAGCACTCGGCGGCGCCCGGCTTGACCACCCAGGGCTACCTCCAGGGTGGAGAGCCGTTCGAGTTCGTCGGCATGCACGAGGACGGCGAGCTCCGGGGGATGCTGCCGCGACACGGCATGCTCGTGGAGTACCGGACGCCCGAGGCGCAGGCGCAGGCTCGTGCAGTGCTGGATGGGGTCTTGGTCCTCCCGAACGAGCGCGTCTTCTTCCTGACGTGGCGTCTGCACCTGCCCACCGTCGAGGACCTCCGTAGCGTTCGCGTGACCGAATCAACCTCTCCCTGAGGGCGGCAGACAGCTGTCGTCGTTGAGGTCTTCTCACGGCGTGCCGCGAGTTGGCAGTCTCAGCCGCAGTCTACTTGACCGTGGGATCGACGATGGATGCCTTGAGCTCGCTGAGCTGCTGTGGAGCTGAACGCAACCGAATGTTTGCAACGCATGCTCTGATCGCAGACGAGCTCGTCGAACGCGGCCGTGGGCGTGCCACCGCCATCTTTCCGTCGCTTGGCGCACTACTGTTGCTCGACATGGCTTTTGCCCTCCTCACTTGCTACGGCGGATAAGCAGATCCCACGCCAACTCGTTGTCAAGATCTTCCTTCAACCTGGCCACGATATCAAGAACTGCACTGTCGGAAAGACTGCTGAGCGGATTCCGCGCATCGATGCATAGGACAGCCGTTTCCCCGGCCGAGTCCCCGGCCGCCCTGAACGGAATGGCGATGAAAGAGCGTGCCTTGCGTTGCCAGGCACGAACTGCCTCAGGTTGCAGCGACAACCCCTCCTGCATCGCCTTCGCTATGACATCCCTGACATATGCGTCTTCATCGACCTCTGGATCGGGCAGGCCACGGAGGCACTGCGCCTCCCCCGTGACGAACGCCTTTCCGATGGTCCCCTCGGGAGGGTCCGTCCCATACCTCGTGAGGCGTGGAGCATTCTGCTCAGCAGGCTTTCGGCCCTTCGAGTAGTGCACGTGGTAGCTCGAGCACACCAGTACCTTTCGGTTCTCTTGACTCGGGATGAAGATGGAGAGGCGTGCCTTGAGCTCGGAGACGGGAATCCCTGTGAAATCGTTCAGCGACAACGCCTCAATGTAGCCTTCCAACTCTCGGAATATTCGGTCGTCCATCTGCGCAAGCAGCCGGATCCGTCGAGGGATCGCCGCGTTCAAGTGTCCGCCAGTTGAGGGGTTGAGGCAGACACGCACCTCCATGAGTCGGTTGTGCTTGACGCTTACCTGAAATGGCGCCGTAAACCTACCCTTCAACGCGGGCGAGTCCAAGGAATCAAAGAAGGTCTCGGAGACAATAATGTGCGATTGATCGCCGATAGATGCTATCCGAGCAACCTCATTGGCCCCACGACCGATGATGTGGGAGGTACCAAAGACATTGATCCCGGCCTTGAAGTCGCCACGATGAATCCCTAGACGCACCGCGAAGACTGGATTGGCGGTGCGGCAGGCATCCACGATCTTCTCGCAGAGGTTGATGAGGTGCTCAGGGCCTACTGCAACTCGGAAAACGGCGAGGAAGCCGTCGCCCGTACAATTTACGTAGTCGTGCGAGAGGGGGCCATTCAGATCGGCGAGGATACGATCCAGTTCCTGGATGCACTGGACCTGGTCGCGCTCGGTCTTTTCTGAGAATGCTACGATGTCGCACAGCACTAGGTAGCCAAAGGCCGCTTCCGGAGCAGATGTTGGGGGTGTCGAAGCAGAAATCGGCCCGTTGCGCGCAGCCTGCACCCTTGGCGGGCTTGCACGGCGCCGTGCCTGCTTCTTGGACTTCGCCGACCGTTTTGCTCGTTTGCCTCCCCCGACCATCGACCAAAACTACGAGGTCAGAGGGGTCTACTCCAGAGAAATCGCTTACGCTTGCGCCGGGTTGGCCATGGCTCTGACGCGGCATGTCGGACTGTGGCTGTCCTGCTGTCACCGACACCTTAGGGAGTTCATACCCCAGATCTTAAGTCCGGCTGCCTAGGATACGAACACGACGCCTGGCACGCGAGGATCGCGTGGGTAGTGTCATTCTCGTACACCACACGGTGGAGTGTTTCTTGTCACGCTCACCTCAACCGCCGCGCGCGACGATGAGCACCAGCTCCAGCTTCCGCTCCTGCGTGGGCTGGTACACCGCGAGTTCCTCCGCGGCCGCAACCTCCTTGAACAGCGGGTGCGACGTGTCGAGCCGGTAGTACACCCGGTTCTTCCTCCGCGGCAGCACCGACGGCAGCTGGTGCTCGACCGCGAACGGCACGCCCTGCGCCGCGGCCCGCACCGTCTCGCGGACGCGGGTCATCGCGCCGACCTTCGCGAGCGAGAGGAACCGGTCGTCCACCGGGAGCTCGCCCTCGGCCGACACCGCCAGCCAGAACGGGCGGTCCTGGAGCGCCCTCGGGAAGCGAGTCCGGAGCAGCATCGGCTCCACGGCCGTCAGCGGCAGGACCTCCAGCGGGGTTGGGACCTGCAGCTGCAGTCGCCGCGCGATCTCGTCGAGCACCGCCGCGAAGGCCGTGGAGGGGTGGTCGGGATCGAACGTCGTCAGCTCGGCGTCGGGCAGTCCATGCACCCCGCCGAGCGCGCCGCAGAGGCCGAGCAGCGCCTCCCACGCACGGCGCGGCGGGGCGACCGTGGCCGTGGTCAGCGCGGCGATGCGGGCCCGGTAGCGCCCGAGGAGAGAGCGGAGGGTGAGCACCGGTGCGTCGGAGACGTCGAAGCGCTCGGGCTCGCCCGGATCGCACCGCTGGATGGCGGCGAGTCGGCGGTCCTGGTCGTCGATGCGCGCGAGCAGGTCCTGGAGCCCGTCGCGCAGCACCGGCGCGACGCCGACCGAGAGGACCGGCGGCGCCGAGCGCTGCTCGTAGAGCGGACGGCCGAGGCGGCGGACGATGCGCGCGAGAGGGATGCCCTCGAGGTCGTCGGGGAGCGAGGTGCCGACGTGCAGTACGACGATTGGGGTGGCCGTGGCCACGGCGCTGTCGGGGCTGTCGCCCAGCGTCTGGAACGTCCGCTGAAAGCGATGATCCTTGCCGTCGTTGGAGACCGCAGGGACGTGCGGCTGGTCGCGGCGAATGGCGACGAACACCGTCTGCTCGCCGTCGACGTCGTGGAACGGGGGCAGCGGCGTCTCGAGCCGCGCCGCCTCGGCCCAGAGGCCCGAGGGGAACACCACCACGAGGTCACGCACGGAGACGGTGCCGGACTCGAGCGACCGGTCCTCGAGCGACCCCGAGATCAGGCCGAAGCGGTGGTCGGCGAGCAGGCCGAGCGCGCCCTGGAGGCGCTCCTCGCGGTGGGTGTCGGCCCACTGCATGTGGTGCTGCATCAGCCGGAGGGCGAGGGGCCAGCGCGGACGACGAGGGTTCATGTCAGGTACGCTCCAGGTGCCCGTGCACCGCGAGAGAGAAGGCCGCGCCGAGGTAGCGGAGGTGGGGCTCGATCGAGATGGCGATCTCGTACCAGCCCGGATGACCAGGGTGATCGTGCACGGCGAGCTCCGCCCGCCGCAGGGGATGCTGCGCGCGTAGCTGGCGCGGGACGGTGGCCATGTCGACGACGAGCGCCTCGAGCCGCGCGCCGAGGACGCGCTCGAGGTCGGAGGCACTCATGCCCGCCCCGAGGAGCTCGCGCTGGAACACCTTGATGCCGTGGGCGATCCGGCTCGCGAGGAACACGTAGGGGAGCTGGCAGCCGATGCGGTCGTCGAGCGTGAGGCGGGGCCCTTCGCGTCCACCGAACGTGCGGGGGAGCCGGGACGAGGGCGTGCGCGCGAAGACGAGCTGCTCGTCGGCGGAGTCGAACGACAGGACGACGAGGCCGAGCTCGGCGAGGTCGAGCTCCCTGGCCTCGTCGAGCACCACCTCGATCGGCGGGTGGGCGGGCGCGGGATCGAGGAAATGGTCGGGCCACGCCGCGGGCGGTGCGAAGCGTCCACCGCTGCGGCCGGCGATGTCGACGCACCAGCCGTCGCGCACGAACGCCGCCGCGACGCGGGTGCCCATCGCGTAGACGGGGTTGCCCCAGAGCGGCTGCGCGCTCTCCTCGAACACGAGCCGGTCGCTCGGAGCCGAGCCGTGCGGCTCGCGCAGCAGGAAGCGCGGGAGGAGGAGGCCGAGGTAGCGGGACTCGTCGAGGGCGCGCAGCTCCTGGTAGCGCCGGAGCCGCACGTCGTCCCGGAGGGCGGGAAGATCCGTGGCGTCGGACAGCTCCTCGAACGTCTGGAAGCCGAGCAGGCCAGGCGCTGCGGCCGCGAGCACGACCGAGTGCGCCAAGGCGCCGACCTTGGCGAGCGCGCGCAGCAGCGTCACGTCCGCGTAGCTGGCGTCGAACGCGTGATCGAGGAGCACCGCCGCGAACGGGATGCCGCCGAACTGCCCGTACTGCTCGGTGTAGAGCACCCGGTAGAGCGCCGAGTGAAGCAGCGAGGGGGCCTCGTCGACGTCGGCGAAGAGCTCGTCCTTGCGCGCGTGCAGCATCGCGGTCTGGACGTTCGCGCCGAGGGGCAGGCCCTCGACGGCGAAGGCGAGTCCTCGCCAGCTGGCCTCGAGGGCGACGAACGCGGGCGCGTGCAGGATCGCGTCGAGCTGCGCCTGGAGCGCTCCGTCGAGGTCGCTGACGAGGCCGTCGATCTGGACCGCGAGGGAGAGCGGCGCCGGAGCGCGGAGCACGGCGCGCAACGCGCTCGAGATCTGGTCTCGCGACACGCCGCCGAGCGTCGAGAGTTCGGCGAGGTCAGACATCGGCGCTCCTCGCGAGCTGCAGCAGGCCGTAGAGTGCGTCGCGACGCTGGGTCCACTCGCGCCGCAGCGCCTCGAGCTCCGGGCGATCCATGGAGGCCTCCAGGAGGAGGCCGAGCAGTCTCCCGAAGGACGCAGGGTCCCACTCGGATGCGGGCACGTGTGCGAGCGGGAGGAGGGGCACGAGCTGCTGGAGCGCGCGCTCCTTCGCGCCGCTGCGTAGCGCATCGGCAGCGGACTGCAGGACCGCATCGATGCGCGAGGCCTGCCCGGCGCTCGGCGTGGGCTCC
>Ga0154020_10010347_pt1 | contig 10675 bp, 6 predicted proteins | sample Klosneuvirus_201_FD_109709 | JGI IMG/M metagenome (GOLD analysis project Ga0154020, IMG submission 109709) | Active sludge microbial communities from wastewater, Klosterneuburg, Austria - Klosneuvirus_20160825_MG | ecosystem: Engineered > WWTP > Aerobic digester > Activated sludge | place...
AACGTGACGCGAGCACCGGAGGCGTACTCGATGTACTCCGAGGAGCGGAGCGGCAGGTTTGGCCCAGGAATGACGGCATCTTCGGCCGCAGCCGGTCTGATTAGCGGTTCGGCGCTCTAGGGCCCGAGTCTGCGCTCGCGGCGCTCCGCCTGTATCGTGTTGCATTGCCCGCGGGAGCCCAAAAAGGCCCCGGGGTCTGAGCTCCGGCAGGTGGCATGGGTCGTGCTTTATGAGGCGGTCATGGCCGGCACTTTGGGCGCCTCGAGCGCCATCAATCCCAACGCGACCAACCCTAGCCCCTTCGCCCCTGGCGGTCCCTTCGGCGGCCCCACGGCTCAGCAACTCGCGCATAAGAAGCAGGTTCAGGAGATCCGAAACAAGGTCGGCCAGGAGCTCCAGAAGAACTATCCGAGCTTCAAGCTGATCTTTCAGGAGATGGGCCAGCTCAGCAAGGACGAGGCGGCGGACTTTGCACGCAAGCTCCGGCTCGAGCACCCCGAGCTACACAAGAAGTTGATCCGCGAAGCGCACAACGACCCAGACACCCAGGCGACCTTGTTCGCAGACGAGCCGGCCTTGTCCCAGAAGATGGTGGAGAAGGAAGCCAAGCAACTGGTCCGGTCGATCAAAGACGTGAGCCCCAACCAGACCGTGGAGATCATGAATCGAATCCCCAAGAACGAGCGGGCGGACGTGCTGAGGGAGATCGAGCGTACCGACCCTGGCGAGATCCGCTGGCTGCGCGCCGTGTGCCGCGATACCAATGACCCCGCGATGCGCCAGGCTTTCAAAGACTTCGGTAGATAGTCCTCGGCCGTGAATAGAGCCGCACGCCAGCCAAGCCCACCGCTCCCGCGGCGAGCGCGGCGAGCGCGGCGCCCGCGGTGGCACCAGCCCCCGCCGCTGCGGCTCCAGCCGCTTCCGCCCCGCCCACCAAGTGAGCGCGAACTACCAAGAGCAGCTACCGTCCCCGTTGTTCGGCGTGTAGTAGTGCATATACGTGGACTGATCGCAGGTCGGATCGGCCCCCGAGTGGTGAGTCATCACGCCGCGCCAGTCCCCAGAGGCCGGCGTGGTCGCCGCACCATCCGCGTTGGTGTCCGTCAGATGATCATCCACGATGCAGGTCAGCCAAACCGTCGGGTCGATGGTGAGTCGCCCCCCCACTGCCACGTCGATGCGCCCGTTCACGAAGAACTTCATCGTAAGGTTGGGCCCGAGCGTAAGATGCCCACCATTGTCGACGACCAGATAGTTACAGGCTGAGACGGGGTCGCCGATCACCAGCGGGACCTTGGTGAGGAGCCAGTTGATCGCGTTTCCGACGTGGCCACAGCCGTTGACGATCACGCCGTTGTAGCGGTTGGCCGTGGTACCCGCCACCTCAAACACGTTGCTGTCGTCCAGCGAGAGCGCCGCGTTGATCGACAGCGGGATGGTATTGTCGAAGAAGGTATTCCCCGTCACGACCGTTCCTGGTCCGGCCGCCTCCGAGAGATCCACCGCCGGCGCGGCCCGCAGGGAGTCCGTCGCCGGGCGGCTGTGCGCGAAGACCGAGTTCGTCACCGAGACGGACTTATCCGTGGCCACGCTCAGCGCCGAGTTGTCGTCGCCACTGGCCGCGCCGCCGGCGTAGAGGAAGCTCACCTTACTGAAGCTGGAGCCACTCGCGCTCAAGACCACGCCGCCCCAGTCTCCGGGGGCCGCCGCGCTGGAGGCGGCATCGGCGTTGGTATCACCTCCGTGGGTATCGTCGCGGAACGAGGTCAGAACGATTCCCGTCACGCCATTGGCCACGATGACGCCCAAAGCGGTGAGCTTTCCGCGGGGAAACAGCTTGATTACGGTGGTGTCACTGATAGTCAGCTGGCCGGCGCCGTCGACCGCGACATAGTTGCAAGAGGAGACCGGGTCGCCAATGACCAAGGGAACCTTGACCGCGGCCCATTGGATCGCGCGCTGGACGTGACCGCAACCCGCCACGATGATCGCCTGGTAGGTGTTGGCGGCCGCGACATTGGCCGGATCGACGAAACTATTGCTGTCGTCGATCGAGAACGTCGTATTGATCGAGAGCGGCACCATGTTGGCGTAGAAAGTATTGCCCAGGATCGCTGTGCCTTCGGCCCCTTTGGACGCGTCGAGCGCGGGCGGAGCGTGGATGGCGTTCATCGTGGGAGTGTTGAAGGCAAAGACGCTGCCGGTGATCGACGCCGAGATCCCATCCTTGAGCTCTAGCGCCGAAGAGTCGCCGCCGCCCGCGTAGAAGAAGGAGCTGTGGTCGATGGTCGAGCCGCTACGTCTCAGATCGATGCCGCCCCAGGCGCCGCCAGCGGGCGCCGTGGCCGAGCCATCACCGTTGGTGTCACCCAGTCGGTCGTCCGCGATCGCCGTGAAGATCGCCCGCGCCTCGAGCACACCGGCCACCGCGATTCGGCCCGCCTCGAAGAACTTCACCACCGCCGGCATATCGGGCTGCCCGACGTGCAGTTGCCCGCTGGTCTCCACCTCGATGTACTTACAGCTGGTGCGGGGCTCACCGACGACGTAGGGCACGGCCAGGCTCGGCCAGGTGATCGCGGTCGTGACGTGACCGCATCCCCGAACAAAGATGGCATTGTACTTGTTTGCCTGAGGAGCCGCGGGTGCGGCCGCCGCGTTGTCGAAGGTGTTGGCCTCGACCGAGAAGGTGACGTTCACCGAGAGGGGAGCGCGGTTGTCATAGAATAGGTTGTCCTTGATCAAGGTCCCGGCAGCAGCCAAGGAGGCGTCGAGGGCGGGACGGGCGTCGATCGCGTCGGTCGGCGTCCGATGGTGGGCGAAGACGCAATTGGTCACGCTGGCCGAGAATCCGTCGCCGATCTCCAGCGCCGCTGTGTCGTTGGCGCCGGCGTAGAGCAGTTGGCAGTACTTGAAGACCGATCCGCTGGCGCCGAGCCTGATCCCCTCCCAGTCACCGCCCGCGGGCGAGGGTTTAGAGCTACTAAACACGATCGGCGAGGCCGCCGACTGACCATCGGCCGCGATGGCCCCGGTGACGATGAAGGAGGTATTGGGATCAAACAGGACCGTCACTCCGGGCTGAATCGTGAGGGTGGCGGTAATGTCGATGTCCGTGGTGACCTGATAGGTATTTCCGGTCGCCCAGGTCGTAGGTTCGGTGATGTCCTCGGAGATGAGGATCCGCGAGCCCCCTCCCGCCTGGAATCCGACGCTTACGCTCCGATCAGCCCCCATGCTGAGGGTGCAGACACTCCCTGCGACAGAGTCACAGCCGGTCCAATCCCCCAGGCTCGAGCCGCTCGAGGGCGTGGCGAGGAGCGACACCGAGGCTCCGCTCGCGTAACCCTCGGTGCAGTCACTTCCACAGTCGATCCCCGTCCCGGTGACGGTGCCGGCGCCGGTCCCCAGCTTGCTGACGGTCAAGGTGAAGTCCTTCGGCTCGCAGGCGGCGAGGCCGAGCGCGGACAAGGCCAGTGAGCACAGTGCGACGTTGGTCTTCATATCCCGCGGCAATACAAGTCCTGTGCCCCACGATAGGCTGCAGGCACACGGCCCGATGGCCGCGAATGCCGGGCAGCAACGCGAAGGCAATGCGCAGCAGCGCAGGAAACGCTGGACCTGGAGGCGCGTTCTTGGCTTTATCCCGCCCATGTCTGCCACCCTCGTCGCGTTCCTCGCGCTCGCCGCTTCGGCCGCCGAACCCTCTGCCAGCAAGGCGGCCCCTCAGGTTCCCCGTGTTACCCGCGGTGCCCTGACGACCGAGTTCGTGCCCGAGGTGCCCGAGGTCCTCTCCCAGCGCCTCGAACCCTACCTCAACGTGCGACGCGCAGATCTCGCTGGCTGGGACGGGTCGGGGCCCGGGCTGTACACGCTGACCCGCTTCGGCAACGTCATCCAGGTCCACCGCGTCGACCGACCCCTGGGTATGCGCCGACAACTCACCTTCGTCAGCGAAGGCGTGGATGGTTTCGCGCCCTCCACGGATGCGAAGCGCCCGGGGGGCATCGTCGTCATGGACACCGGAGGCAGCGAGAACAGCCAGCTCCTCTGGCTCGACGGCAAGGGCACGCCGCTGCAGCTGCTCACGGACGGGAAGTCCAAGAACGACTCCCCGCTGTGGTCCGACGACGGCAGCAAGGTGGCGTTCAGCTCGAACCGCAGGAACGGAAAGGACTTCGATCTGTGGCTCCTCGACCCCCGCGATCCCAAGAAGCCCCACCAGCTGATCTACGAGGCCAACGGGCAGTGGATCCCGCTGCACTGGTCGGCGACGGGGGAACAACTCTTGGTGCTCCACGACGTCTCGGAGACGAAGAAGGAGCTGTTCGTGCTCACCCTGGGCCAGGGGCTCGGCGCTCGGATCGATCCCCAGCCTGGCGTGGACGTCGCCTTCGACGGCGCGGTCTTCGCCGCGGACGGGGTGTACTATCTCAGCGACGCGGGCGGCGAGCACCGCGGACTGTGGCGCCACGATCTCGGCAGCGGAAAGGACCGCTTGCTGTCGGGAGATATCCCCTGGGATTTTGAGAGTATCGCGATCAGCCGGGACCGCAAGCTCCTCGCCCTGACCATCAACGAGAAAGGCTGGAGCCGGCTGCGTCTCTTCGACACGGTCACCAAGAAGTTCCGCGCTGACCCCCAGCTCCCGCCCGCGATCATCAACCGCATGGAGTTTTCGCGCGACGGCAAGCGGCTCGCGCTGAGCATCGAGGGAGGCCGCGAGGTCGGCGATCTCCACGTCCTGGAGCTCGGCAGCGGCAAGCTCGAGCGCTGGACCGAGAGTGAGATGGGGGGCCTCGATCGAGAGAAGGTCCACGTCCCGGAGCTCATCGAGTTTCGCAGCTTCGACGGGCGGATGATCCCGGCCTTCGTCCTCAAGCCCGAGGGGCCCGGCCCGCACCCGGTCGTCGTGTCGATCCACGGCGGCCCGGAGGCGCAGACCAGGCCCTATTTCTCGTCCTTTTACGAGACCCTGGTGACGGAGGGAGGCTTCGCGGTGGTGCTGCCGAACGTGCGGGGCTCGACGGGCTATGGCCGGAGCTACACGCTCATGGACAACGGGGACAAGCGGGAGGACTCGGTCAAGGACATCGGCGCGCTCCTCGACTGGATCGCCGCCCAGCCGGACCTGCGCAAGGACAGGGTCGCGGTGTATGGCGGTTCCTACGGCGGATATATGGTGCTGGCCACCGGGGCCATGTTCCCCGAGCGGATCTCCGCCATTGTCGACGTGGTAGGTATCTCGAACTTTGTCACCTTCCTGGAGAGCACCAAAGAGTATCGGCGGGATCTGCGGCGGGTGGAGTATGGCGACGAACGCAACCCGGAGATGCGTAAGTTCCTCGATCGTATCTCGCCAACCAACAACGCCCACAAGATCCAGTCGCCGCTCTTCGTCGTTCAAGGCGCCAACGACCCACGCGTGCCGCTCAGCGAGGCCGAGCAGATCGTGGCCAAGGTCCGGGCGCAGGGGCGAGAGGTCTGGTATATGGTTGCGGCCGATGAGGGCCACGGCTTTCAGAAGAAGGACAACCGCGATGCCTTCGTGAAGGCGACCCTGATGTTCCTCCAGAAGCACCTGAAGTAGGGGGCGATCCCTATCCGTCGTTCGGCGTGATCAATTTCTGAGGTCGCGGCCATAGCGTCGTCATGCGCGGCCTGATCTCTCTCCTAGCGCTGGTCGTCCTGGTGGCCTGCGGCAGCCCAGCACCCGTCCAAGCGCCGGACTCCGGGGCGGTCCTGGTGAGGGACGCTGACCCCGGCGCCGACGCCGTGAACCCCCCGGACGCGGGCGCTTTGAGCCCAGACGCGGCCGAGCAACCAGCCCCGGACGCCACCGAGCCGGACCTGGGTCTCGCCGATGCAGCAGAGGCCACCGACGCAGGGGGAGCAGACATCGGCGCCAGCCCCGACGCCGCCAGCCCCGATGCCACCAGCCCCGATGCCACCAGCCCCGACGCCGCCAACCCCGACGCCGCCAGCCCCGACGCCGCCGGCCCCGACGCCGGGGGCTTCACCATCGCCGCCCACCCGCCGCTGCCCCAGATCCCCAACCTCGGCGGCCCGCGCCTGACCCGGCCGGAGCTGGTGCTGATCAGCTACGCTAACGATCCAAACGCCGCTGCCCTCGAGGCCAACGCGCGCTGGCTCGTCACCTCGAGCTGGCTGAGCGCGGTCGGGGCGGAGTACGGCATCTCGGCGGGCTCGATCCTCGGCACCGTGCGATCCTCGAGCCGCGCCCCGGCGATGGTCCATGACGGAGAGATCCAGGCGATGCTGCTCGCCGGGGTCCAAAATCACACCCTCCCGACGCCGGCCAACGGAGACTTCAGCAACACGCTCTACGTCGTCTACTATCCGGTTTCGACCACCGTCGTGCTCGACCAAGGAGGCTCGTCCGATTTGAGCTGCCAGGACTTCGGGGGCTATCACTTCGAAGCGGAGGGCGGTGGGTACCACTTCGCGTACGCCGTGATCCCGAATTGCCCGGACTTCTTCCCGGGCCTGACCGATCTCGAAGGTGAAGAGATGGCCTTCTCTCACGAGGTCATCGAGGCGGCGACCGACGCCTTCCCCCTGACCGCGCCGGCCTACAGCGCAGATCCCTCCGGCGACAGCCCGCTCCTGATCGTCGGCAGTGAGGTGGCAGACCTCTGCTCACAGTCGCTGCGGGTCTACCGCGAGGCCGGCTTCGTCGCTCAGCTCAGCTACTCCAACCTGGCCGCGGCCGCGGGCGACCGAGATCCCTGCGTTCCCGTGGAGCCGCCGCCGCCCTACTTCCTAGCGATGCCGAGTCCTGAAGCGCTCCAAGGCGTATCACCGGGTCGCTCGGTCCAGTTCACCATCCACGCTTGGTCCACGGTCGCCCTCCCCGACTGGAGCGTGCAGGCCATCCCTCGGGGGACCTTCAACCTGGGCGTCTCCTTGAGTCGGTCGCAGATGAACAACGGTCAGACCGCGACCCTCACGCTCAGCGTCCCCCCCGGGACCGCCCCGGGGAACTATGCCGTGGTGTATTTGGTCTCCGCGCTGGGGATGACGGACTATCACCTCGCCTATGCGGGCGTGGTGGTGCAGTAGAGCTCAGGCGACGAGGCCGGGGAGCGGGCCCATCCCCTGATCGAGGGTCCCGAAGCTCATCCGGTCACGAAAGCCCATGAAGTGAAGCATGCTGACCAGGAGCCGATGGTTCATCGTCCCGGGAATCTCGAGGTACTTGCCCCCCGTGATGCCGGCGCGAGATCCCCCGGCGACCACGAAGGGGATGCGGTCGATCCGGTGGGTCGTGCCCTCGCCGATCTCGCTGCCCCAGACCACCATCGTATGATCCAGCAATGTGCCGTCGGCTTCGGCATAACTATCCAGCTTCCCGAGTAAGTAGGCGAAGCGATCGGTGTACCAGCGATAGATCGCGGCGATCTGCGCCTGCGCGTCGGTCCCGGAGTCATGGGTCGCCAAATGGTGCTCAGACGTTTGTCCGAGCCAACTGTAGATCCCCTCCACACCGCCGTCGTTTTCGCCCGGCCGAAACTGGAGGCTCGCCACTCGGGTGAGTCCACAGGCCAGGGACGCGGCCAGCATGTCGATCTGTCGATCGAACGCCCACGCCCGATACCCATCGCTGGAGGGTTGGCGCTGTTCGGGCGCGCCCGGCAAGGAACAGATCGCGGCCTCGAGCTCCAGAGCCCGCTGGATCTCCGAGATCGACTGGGCGTGGGCCTCCAGGCGCTGGCGGTCGAAGGTGCTGGCCTTGGGCCGCAGGGCCGCGAGATCGGCCTGCACCGCGGCCATGGCGTCGCGCCGGCGGGTGAGGGTCCGCGCGCGGCGGGCCTCCGACTCCAGGCGACCGGCGAAGAGTTGCTGAAAGACCACGTAAGGGTCCTGTTTGGCGGGCGCGGGCTGCCCCGGCGCCTGATAGCTGATGTGTGAGCCCGGAAAGCCTCCGCCGCTGCGCACGCCGAACTCCAAAGAGCGATAGGCGCCGGGATCGCTGAGACTGCGGGCGACCTCCTGGTCGACGGAGTGGTAGGTGTTCCAACCGAAGCTACAACCACCGGAGCAATCCGGGCGGCTGAAGGTTCCATCATCGGCGAGCGGCGAGCCGGTGAAGAGCACGGCCGGCCCGCGGGTATGGGGCGCCCCCGGACCGTCACCCGGCATCCCGATGCCGTCGAGGATCACGCTGCGGGACTGATAGGGTACGAGCGGCTCGAGGATATAGGGCAGCGTAAATCCCGTCTGAGTTCGGGTCGGCCGCCAACGATCCCAGACCGTGCCATGAGGCGTAAAGAACAGCACCAAACGCCGAGGGATGATGTTCTGGGCCTCGGCCCTCCGGGTGCGCAGCGCGCCACCCAAGACCAGGGAGCCTGCCGCCCCACCGAGGAAGTTACGCCGGGTCCAGCTCATGGGCTCCTCCGCTGACGAAAGGAATCGCTGGAGACCAGCGCATGGACCAGCGCCTTGAACCCACCCTCAACGGCCACCGCCGAGGATAGTTCCTTGACCAGGCACTGCTCTCCGGCCGCATTGGATCGGCCCAGGGAATAGATGAGCCACTCCGTCGCGAAACAATCGCGAGCCATCGTGCTCCCGGCCAACTTCTCCGCCAGGGCTGGGACGCCCTCGAAGGGCCCATTGACGTCGGTGGCGACCAACGCGCCGGTGGTCACAACCGGTCGGCCCGCCTCCATCGTCCGGATGCGCCCCTGCTGATCGAAGGCCTCAAAGCCGAAGCCGATGTCATCCATGCGAGCGTGGCAACCCTCGCAGCTCGGGTCCGTGCGGTGCGCGATGAATCGCTCCCGCGTCGTCTGATCCGGGCGCGGCGGAGGGGGCACTGCGTTCACCGTCGGCGGCGGCGCCATCATCGGCTGGCAGAGCAGCACCTCTCGGACCCACTTTCCGCGCAGGACGGGAGAGCTCTGCTCGGAGTGGGAGTGAGCGAAGAGCACCGCCGCTTGGCTGAGCACCCCGGCCCGCGCCGAAGGGTCGAGCGGCACGCGCCCATCCGGTCCCGGGGCCGCGGTCACGCCGTAGATCTCGCGGAGCAGCGCCGGATCCCCCACCGACCACGGCGCCGTGAGCAATGTCCTGAACCTCCCGTCTCCATCGAGCAAGACGGCCTGGAAGAAGCGGCTCGTCTCGGCGCGCATGAGCGCCAGCGTTTCCGGGGTCAGACCACGCGTCCCGGTGGTGCTCGTGGCCGCGACGTCCAGGCTGGCCAGATCGGCCCAGGCACCCGCAAACGCATCTAGCCCGCGCAGCGCGCGCGGATCGGCCAGCAGACGATCGACCTCCTCGCGCAGCCCTTGAGGCGTGTCGAGAAGACCGCGAGCCGCGGCGTCGAGCAGCGCGTCGTCGGGCCCAGAGCTCCAGAGGAAGAACGACAAGCGGGTGGCGAAGGAGAAGGGGTCGAGCCTCCAGGCCGTGGTGTCTCCCGGCGCCGCGCCCGGCGCGATGGCCTCGAAGCGGTACAGGAAGCTCGGGGTCTGCAGCATGGCCTCCACGATCATCCGGATCCCCGCCGCGTAACCGCCGTCTTCTGCCGACTTCTCGTAGAGCGCGAGCCAGCGCGCGCGCTCGTCTGGGGCCAGGGGCCGGCGCAGCGCCCGCGGGCCGAAGTGATCGAGGAAAGACGCAGCGCAGGTCGAGCTCTGCGTGCGGGCCTCGGCGCAGGGCGCGATCCGGAGCGCGTCGGCCTCGACCTCATCGCCGATCTGCTCGGCGACGTACTGGAGCTGTTCCGCCAGGCCGCGGCTCATCAGCGTCCCGCTGTTCACGGAGAACGCGCCGATCTTCTCGTCCGCGCTGAGCACGCTGGAGGGCCGAAATTGCACCCCGAGGAGATCGGAGACGACGTGGTCCAGCTCCGCGCGGTTTAGGCGGATGAGCGGGGTCTGGGCGATCGCGCCAGGAACACAGGGCGACGGCGTGACCGAGGGGCTCGGCGAAGGCGAAGCCGACACGCTCGGGGAGGGTCGCGGCGCTCCCGGTGAGAGCGGCCCTCCGATCTCGGCTTGGCAGCCAGCCAGGAGACTCAGGGCGAGGAGGGTAGACGCTCGCCGCATCCCGGCAGCCTAGGGCGGTTCATTGTCCCCGAGCAAGGCGCGCTGCAGCCAAGCGTGGACTTCCCTCCACGGCGCGAGGTGCGGCTTCCCCACCTGCGCCCTTGGATGCTGGGGCTGAAGTCCCGCTCGGATCCTGGTCCGCGACGTGCACAGCACGCCTCCGAATGTCGGGCCGCTCGACCCTGCTCTCCGCTGTGGCGCTCTTGACGGCCTGTGAGGGTCAGATCGGCGGCAGCCTCCCAAGCACCAGCACGAACCCAAGCCCGAGCGCGAGCCCCGCCCCCAGACTCGAGACCTGTGCCGCGCCCGCCCCCGGTCCCGCCCGCATCGTGCGCCTCTCGGCGGAGGAGTATCGCTCGACGATCGCCGTGCTCTTCGGAGGTCGGAGCCTGCGCCTGCTCGAGCTCGGCCCCACGCCAGTGCAGTTCACCGCCCCGTTCTCCTACGCGCGCAGCTCCGATCGCTACTCGACCTACGGTGGGCTGGCCCCGGTCACGGAGGTGGACGTCGATGAGTCTTGGCAAGCCGCGGCGCTGATCGCCGAGGCCTACTTGGAGACGATCAAGGAGCGCGCGCTGAGCTGCTTCCCTCCCACAGGCCTC
>Ga0154020_10010348_pt1 | contig 10674 bp, 5 predicted proteins | sample Klosneuvirus_201_FD_109709 | JGI IMG/M metagenome (GOLD analysis project Ga0154020, IMG submission 109709) | Active sludge microbial communities from wastewater, Klosterneuburg, Austria - Klosneuvirus_20160825_MG | ecosystem: Engineered > WWTP > Aerobic digester > Activated sludge | place...
AGTCGATCACCGCATGATGGCGAATCAGGAAATCACAACCCAAGACCAAGTCGAACGAAGTGGGTTGACCATTCACGCGGAGATCTTGCACCAGAACGGTTTCGTTGGTGAGTCTGACGCGGCCGAGTTTGAGTTCATCCACCAAGCCCCGCGTGGCGAGGCCCTGGGCGGCGTTGGTACTGAGGGTGGTGAAGGACCACCCCGTATCCACCAGACAACTGCGGCGGCGACCATTCACCTGGCCGAACAGGAAAAGATGGTTCTCGTCCGTGCGGCGCAGTGCGATTTGCCCATAACCGAGCTGCTTCAACGCCGCGCTTAAGTTTCCCGCTTCCGCGCGTGCGCTACCCGACGCCGCGGCAAGCAAATACCCCGCGAGGAACCCGAGCATCCAACCGAAGGCTTTCCATTGGCGGTAAACACATTCAAGCATGGCGAAAGGTGCTCCGAACGACTCCGGTGCGCGAGGGAAGAAAGAGCGCAGGCCCCCGCCCGTGCTTTGGATTGAAAGGGCTGGCCTACTTGTCGGTCGGCTTCTTTGGTTTCTCGGCCTTTTCACCTTTGACCTCGATGTCCGTGGCCACGCAACGATACTGGATCGTAACTTTTGTGCCTACCTTCAGAACCCCGGTGACTTTGGTGCCGGCATCTCGGGCGACTTGCCATTTCTCCTCGCCCTTCTGCACCACGATTGTGCTGTCGGTCAGTTCGAGCACGGGGCCGGTGACTTGATACGTTTTGGCCTGCGGTGCGGCCAGCGCCGGAATGGTCAGGAACAACACGCCTGTCAACGCGAGCGCCAGGATGATGGGGAATGCTTTCATGCTTTGATTTTGGTTGCTGTTTATTGGTTACACGAATCGGGTTGACTTATGGCAGAGTTGCGCGCGAAACGCAATCCTGGGGCGGCTGTCCCGTACCCCGCGCATCGGACCACCGAACCGTCACTTCTTTTTGTTGCCATGCCCCGGTCATTGGATGATGCTCTGACCTGTCAATCAACTTGGAATACCAACATGAAAAAATGCTTTCGCCTGTTCCTCTTTGCTTTGCTCGGCTTTGGTGTCTTTGCCGCCCACGCCCAACCTGGTTTGGGCGGGCCGAAAGGTCCGCAGTTCAGTGGCAGTCTGACCAAGCTCTTTGGTGACAACACGACTTTCTCCGCCGCGCTCGAAATGCAGACCCAAGACGGTAGCGCGGAGTTGGTTGTGCCGGGCAAACTGGCGTTTGACAACGGCAAGTCCCGTTTCGAGATGGATATCACCCAGATCAAGGGTGGAAAAATTCCCGCTGGTGCCGCCGAACAGATGAAAGCCATGGGCATGGACAGTCTGGTCGCAATCTCCCGCCCGGACAAGCAGGTGAATTACCTTGTTTATCCCGGATTGACCGCATACGTCGAAACTGAATCCAAGGAAGCAGAATCTACGGATGCCGTCAGCAAATACAAAGTCAACGCCACCGAGGTTGCCAAGGAAACCCTCGAAGGTCATCCGTGCGTAAAGAACAAAATCATCGTCACGGATGACAAGGGCAAGACGCACGAATCACTCGTTTGGAACGCCACCGACCTGAAGCAATTTCCCATCAAGATTGAAACCGCGGAAGACGGCACCAAGATCACAATGCGCTTCAAGGACATCAAGCTCGCCAAGCCGGACGAAGCGATTTTCGCGCCCCCTGCCGCCTTCAAGCAATACGCCAATATGATGGCGCTGATGCAGGAGGAGATCATGAAGCGCGCCGGTGCTGCGGGTGGTTTGCCCGGGCGCTAGCCGCTCCGCCGCTTTCGAATTGGAACGCCGCATTGTGTTCCGCCGGCCGCTCAATTTCCTTTGCCCCCGTTTGGGGATGCTTTTCACCGCCGCCACCGGGCATTCATTTCACCAATCAGACGCAATTGTTCCCGACGGGAATTTTCGGCCGTGACGCTCCAATCTTTGGCCTGACCGGCAAAGTCAAACACCCATAAGGCCGCCAGTGTCACCCCATTGGTGTCGAGCGCCTCAAGCCATGCGCGAAACTGCCGCTGGGTGGCGTCCGACATGTCGCCGGCCACCCCAAACTCACCGATGAAGAGCGGCTTGCCGCACTGGCGAGAAAGTGCCATCGCAGGCAGCAGCGCCGCAAGATCGTTGGTCGAGTAGAGCCGCCCGCTGAGGCTGGTGATAAATGACGGGTTTTCGGCGGCCAGCATTTCAGTCCACTGTTCGGGCGAATCCACCTGCCACTTCCGTTCGAGCCGTTGATGCCACGCCGAGGGGCGGGAGAAGGCATTCCCGCTAATAATCAACCGCTGTGAATCGTGCCGCCGCACTTCGCGTGCGAACTCGGTCAAGGCGGTGCGGAGGTGCGCGTGCGTCAGCTCATCGCGGTTCGACCGTGCCGCGGCGGTACCGAGCGTCGGATGTACGGCGGGGCGGTGGGTGGAAGCGTTCGGCAGGTCCGCCATCAGGTTGAATTCATTGCCAAACTCCCATGCCCAAATAGCCGGTGAATTTCGATACCGGGTAATCACTTCCGCGACATAGGTGCGCATGTAGGCATGCGTCCGGCTGTTGGAATTGCCCCATTGATCCAGCGGTTCACCGACCAGATCGGAGATTGTCGGCTGATACCAAAACAACGATGGAATCAAACCGAGGTCGCTGCGTTCCGCGAGTTTCACCACCTTGTCCAGTCGGGCGAAATATTCCTGATGATTTGTCTGGTACAAGCCCCAATCCACCGGCCAATAACCGCCGGCTGAAAAGCGAACAAACGGAATCTGATTGGACGCGAGCAGTCGGAAGCCGGCTTCCACGTCCTGAATTTTTCCATCGCCCAGCAAACGAACAAACGCGTCGTAGTAGTTCACCCCGATGCCTCGAAACGCCTTTTGGTTCAACATCAACTCACCGTGCGGTCCCGTTGACAATCCCAGGTTTGCTTCTGCCGCCAACCCGCTGGCGGTTGCCATCCAAAGTATGGCTAGCAAAAGTGGGAGGAAATTGAACGGGATTACTCGGTGGTCATTCGACGCGTGAGAGAGTGTTCGATCCAGTAACATCCTGCGATTCTGGGCGGGGCGAATCCATCAATCAAGCCATTCAACTTTGCCTCAAGGACGCGGCTTTGTTAATCCGGTCGGCGTGTTTCCTGGCGGAAGCTCCGGGCTTCCGAACCCCGGTGGGCGGCGGCCTTGAGTCAGGGCAAAGAGCCGTCCCGCCAGTTCATGCGCTAGAGCATTTAGCGCGGTTGCCTCCGGCGGCGCGAGGTGACGGGCAGTGTTGAATTCCCACAAGCTGAGCCAAATCGGAAAATGTTCAGCCGCAATCCCGAGCGAAAGATGGGCGGTGCCAAATCCACCCGGATAAGGTGACGGGCCTCCGGTTTGCCGCGCCCAAAAATCGGCGATTTTCTCCAGGTGGGCGGTCCAATCTGGAATGTGGGTGCTGAAAATCGGTCCAAGCACCGCATGTTGCCGGATGTCCGCGTAGAAAGGCTTGATCAGATTTCGGATGCCGTCGCGGCCTCCGAGCCGTTCGTAGAGGGATTTGTCCTGGCTCGTTCGGGTGGCAGTTTTGCCGCTTACCCCAGCCAATGGTGTCGATGAAATTCGCAGCATAAACTCGTCAGCAAAGCTGCGCGTTCGGAGTTAGCAGCCACGCTTGCGGATGATGGGTGAAGCCGACCCGCGGATAATATTCCACCGCTGCGGGTGCGGAGAGCAGGATGACCGTAGCCTGCCCGCCACGCTCCCGGGTGCGCCGAATCAATTCCCGTCCCACGCCCAGTCGCTGGTGCGACCGTCGCACCGCGAGGTCCGACAAATAGGTGCAATAGCTGAAGTCACTCACGCTCCGGGCGATGCCGACCAGCAAGTCGCCCTCCCAAGCCGTCACGACGAGGTTGGCATGCCGGAGCATGAGCGCCATCCGCTCGGGGTCGTCCACGGGCCGTCTTTCACCGAGCGTCGAGGCGCGATACAATTCGAGGACCACCTCAAGGGTGAGATCGTTGCCCAGTTGATAGGAAATCATGGGGTAAAGATGACGGATGCGGCCCGCCGGGCAAGCCTCTCTCGCGGGCGCTTATCCCGGTCGAGCTAAACGTTGTGGGGATTACTTGCGCAGCCGCGCCATGAAACCGGCGTCGGTTCCGGCGAGATCCGCGCGCCTTTGCTGGGCCAGCAACCCGCCGTAAACCTGTGTATCGCGCACCAACATCCCCAGCCGGCTCTGGAACGAATCGCTGACGATCTGGCCGTTCGCCACATGCTGTTTGTCCGCAAACGCCACGCCGTATGGCAGCGACCACGCGTAGCATTGCCGCGCGACTGTGCGCAACTGGTCGGTGACCGTCAGGCCTTTTTCATGCGAGGCAACAATGGTGGCAAACAGTTTGCCGGCAAATTCGCGCCAGAAGTGATCGAGAAAATTCTTCAGCGCGCCGCTCATGCTGCCGTGATAGTCCGGCGTGCCGAGAATGAAAACATCCGCCTGCTCCACCCGGGCTTTCACGCCGGCAAAACCCGGCTCGCCATAGGCCGTTTCCGGGTTGAAGAGCGCCAACGGTTCCTGGCTCAAGTCCAGCAGGTCCACCTCGCAGCCCGCTTTGCGCAACTCCTCCCCCACGGCCGAAACGACCACGCGGGTGACGGAATCGGCGTGCGTGCTGCCGACCACAGCCAGGATTTTCAGTTTCATTGCGGCCATAATTCAACTTCCGGTCCCAGAATTCAATTCGATTGATGCCCGCCGCGGTCGGGGGTTTGGGGCGCACCCAAGGGTCGGCGGCTCCGCGTCAAGCTAAACAAACGCCGCCCAAGTTCATGCGCGCGGCCATTCATCTCCTCCGCCACGTGCGACGCAAGATGCCGTCCATTGTTCAATTCCCACACGTCGAGCCAGTGTGGAAAATGTTCCGACTGCAACCCGAGCATCGCATGCTGCCGGACACCGTCACACGAAGGCTTGATGAGCTTGAGGATCCTCTGTGCCCACCCAAGCATTCGTGGAGCGCTGGAATCTTGTTCATGCCAGCAGCCTGGCGCTTGCTTATTTTTATCAAGTTCGTCGGTTACGGTTGCGACACGATGGCTTTGAGGAACATCGCTAGCGTGCTGCTCATCGGCGAAGTAGTGTGCACGGTGACCAGATCCAGGCCGTTGCCCAAGTCCACTGAGGTTTGGACGGTCGGGGCCAGCGTGACGAACGTCGCCTCTGACGACGCGACGCATTGAATCGTCACGCCGGTGGCCGAACGGTTGCGGGTGAATTGGATGGCGGGATATGAAATGCCATTCACGATTTGCGTGACGAATACCGGGGCTTCGCCGGCAGCATTATTCGTCGGATTAGTGCCCATCGCGAATTCCACTACGTTCATCAAACCATCGCCATCCGGGTCGTCGTTCAAGCCGTCGAACCCCGCGCCCAAGCTGAATTCCGCCATCCAGGTGGCAAAACCGGACTGGGACTGCACCGTCAATGCCGCTGGCTGGCTGGTAGTCGAGCCGGTGTTATCAGTCACCACCACATCGTAGCTGGCCGCATCGCCCGCCTGCGCGTTGGTGATCGCCAGCGAGGCTCCGGTCGCGTTGAGAATATTCGTGCTGTTCTTGCGCCATTGGAACGACAGCGGTGCGGTGCCAGTGGCCACCACGGTGAAGGATGCCGTGCCACCCGCGACGACGATTTGCGGCTGCGGCTGCGATAGAATGTTACGGGCCAGCGGCGGGATGGGTGGACCGCTTAGGCGAGCGAAGCCCGGACAACTCAAAATATCGTAAACGTTGAAACTGCCGCCGATGAGATAACCGCCGGCGGGCAGGCGCACCACGGAACTCACGAGCGGTGCCGCGCCGGAAGCGCCGGCTCCGGTCACGAAGGAAGTATCCAAAGTGCCGTTGGAATTCAGACGCGCCACGCATTTGCGGGCCACACCCGCCACCGTGGTGAACGACCCGGCGATGACGAGCTTGTCGTCAGGCTCAACCACCACATCATGAACCGCGCTGTTGAGCCCGGTGATGCTCACGTTGAAATTGGTATCCAGCGAACCATCGGTGTTCAAGCGCGCAATGCCGCTGCGCGCCACCCCGCCCACCGCGGTCAACCCCTGGCCGTGAATGATGACCTTGCCATCGGATTGCAGTTTGAATCCCAGCGGCAGGCTGAAGCTGAAGGAGTTGGTGAACGTGGCGTCGTAAGTGCCGTTCGTATAGAGCCGCGCCACCTTGGCCTGCGCCACGCCCGCCACGCTGTTGAAGTAGCCGCCGATCAGAATTTTCCCGTCCGGCTGCAAAGCCACGGTAGTCACCGACTGATCAAGGGCGGCGGGGACAAGATTCGTGTCTGTCGAGCCATCGGCATTCAAGCGCGCGAGGTTGGTGCGGGCCAGGCCATTTACGCTCGTGAAAAAGCCGCCGACGAGCACCTTGCCATCGGGCTGCACGGCAAAAGCGTTCTTGCCGCCGCCGCCATCGGCATAACCATTGGCACTCAACACCGGCTGCGGTTGCAGCGTCCCGGCATTGTCATAGAACGTCAGGCCGTAGCGGGTGCTGCCGCCGGCCGTATTGAAATAGCCCCCAAGCGCAAAACCGCCGCCCGCCAAGCCCACCGCCGGAATCGGCGCGGTATTCACTGTCACCGTGGGTGAATCCACGGACAGATCAGCGTTGAGCCGGACGAAGTTGGTGCGCGGTTGACCGCCAAAGAAGTTGAACCCACCGGTCAACAGCACCTTGTTATTGGCGTCGAGGGTCACGGTCTTCACATAGGGCGTGCTGCCGCTGATGGTGATCGAGGCGACGTAGCTGGTGTCCACCGTCCCGGCGGCATTGCCGATGCCGTTGGTGCTGGAATAAACGCTCAGCCCGGCGGGCGCACTGGTGATGGAGTTGAATGCATTGGCCGTGACCACGTCGTAGAGCGCGATGTCACCGAGCGAAACATTGGCCACGGTCAGCAAGTTGGAGATGGCCCCGAAGATATTTGTGCCGTTCTTGCGCCACTGCCAGGTGATGGGCGTCGCGCCCGTTGCCGTTGCTGAGAAGTTGGTGGTGGTGCCCGCCAGCATCGCCCGCCCGACTGGCTGGCTGGTGATTTGCACGTCGCCCAAAATTGTCAGCGTGGCGCTGGCGCTGGCATTGGTGCCGGAGGCGTTGCTAACCACCACATCATAATTGCCCGCCGCCGAGTCGGGAACATTGGTCAAAATTAGCGTGACGTTGGTCGCCCCGGCGATGTTGCCCCCGTTGAATCGCCATTGGTAACTGAGCGGTGAACTGCCGGTGGCATTCACGGTGAAGGTGGCGTTGGTGCCCCGGTTGACCGTTTGGGAAGCCGGCGGGAACTGGACGGCCAGCCCCGGCATGTAGAGCTGGATGCGCCGCACGCCGTTGAACCCGGACGTGCCCAGCAAAGCGCTGCCGTCCGCCAGCAGCAGGATGGAGTTGATCGAACCGCCGCCGGTGGTGGCGAAAGGTGACGTGAAGCTGGTGTTCAGCGTGCCATCCTCATTCAGCATGGCGATGTAGTTGATATTGGTGCCATTGACGGCGGTGAAATTGCCGCCTACGACAATCTTGCCGTCCGGCAAGGTCACCACGGACAACACGGAGTTGTTGAACGGCACGGCAAAACTGTTGCTGGAACCGTCGGCACTGCGTCGGCGCAACAAGCTGCCACCGACCGGAGAAGGCGCGTAATAAATGCGGTCATCCTGGGCCACAAAAACTTTGCCGGCAAAGACGTTGGTATCCACCGGGGTAGCACCGGTGCCATCGCTGTTCGCTTTGCGCAGGCCATCGCCATTCGCGCCATACCAAATCGTGCCATTGGTTTGCTGGGCCATGCCCCAGAAGCCATTGTTGCTGCTGCTAATCTGGCTGAACGTGTTATCCACCGTGCCATCGGCGTTGTAGCGGGTGATGTAACCAATTGGCCCGGCAATATCCTGCGCCCGCAACGCCAGGAATTTTCCGCCCGGCTGCGCGATAATTTTGGAAATGTTGTTGGTGTTCGCCGGACGGAACGCGGTATCCAGGACGCCGTTCGGCAGAAAGCGAACCAAGTTGATGAAATTGGGCGCCACCGGACCGATGCCCGCAAACGAACCGCCGACCACGAAGCTGCCATCCGTCAGCGTGGCAATCGTGCGGAAGCCCGGCTCGTTGAAACCCATCGGCATGAGACTGGTGAGATGACTGACCTGCAACGTGGTCAGGTTGAGCTTCGTGATGACATTCAAGCCGAGATAATCTTCAAACCAGCCGCCCGCGACAAAGGTGCCGTCCGGCAAGGCCGCCACGTCTAAAATGGGGCGCACGTTGGTAAACGTGATGTCCGAGCGCAGGATGCCCGGCCCGATTACCGTCACCTGCACCGGCGCGCTGATGGTGCCGCCGTAGGCATTGGAGATCGTCACATAATACGTGCCGTTCTGGGAGATTTGCCCGTTGGTCACGCTGAAGGTTTGATTCGTCGCCCCGGCGATATTGGTGCTGGTGTTCACCCATTGATAGCGGAGCGGCTCCGTGCCATCCACCCCGACGGTCAGCGACAACGGCTGGCCCAAGAACACCGTCACCGGCAGCGGTTGCTGGGTGACGATGGGCGCACGCAACACGGTCAAGGTCGCCACCGAACTCGTCACCGTGCCATAGGCATTGGTGATGACCACGAAATAACTTCCATCGTTCGTGCGGGTGGACTGGGTGATGAACAGGTCTTCGCCATTCGCCCCGCTGATGACGCTGCTGTTGGTCAACGCCAGGCCGCCGAAATACCACTGGAAACCTAACGGCAGCGAACCCGCCACCTCCAGATTGAAGCTGCTCAGAGTGTTGTTGGAAACGACGAGACTGGCGGGTGGCAACGTGATGATCGGCGCGCCGTTGACCGTCACGGCCACGCTCTGGCTGACGTCGCTGCCGTAATCATTCCAAACCGTGAGTTGATAACCGGCCATGTCCACGGCATCCACGCCCGTCAACGTCAGCGTGGCCGTGTCCGCTCCACTGACGCCCGCACCGTTGAACAATGGCTCTCCATTTTTTAACCAGCGATAACTCAGCGGCCCGCTGCCCGTGACCGTGGCGGTGTAAGCGACGGACGTTCCCGCATTCACTGTCTGGCCCGCCGGCGTCGGCTGGCCGGTGATGACCGGCGGCGTATTGGTTTCAAACGTCGGGGCTGACAGCACGATGCCGTTGTCACCCACCATCACCAACTGGCCATTGCCCGAGGCGACCCCGCGCAGGTCGTAGGTGCTGTTCGCCACTTCCGCCACCCAGTTGGTGGTGTCGGTGGAACTCAAAACCGTCGCGCCATCCGCAAACGAACCGCGCGTGCCAACCGCCACAAAACGTCCGCCGCCGTAGCCGATGCCAAATCCGGTCGAGGTCAGGCTTTGTGGGCGTGAGGTCCAGGTCTGGCCATTGGCGGAGACATTGATATTGAAATTGTTGCCCACCGCAACAAACCGGCCGTTGCCAAAGGTAATCGCCACCATCTGGCTCGGCCCGCTGCTGCTGACCCAATCGGTGCCGTTGGTTGAATATCGCACGACCCCGTTGCCACCGACGGCAAAGCCCACCAGCACAAACCGGTCGTTGCCATAGGCGATGCCGGAAAGCGTGCCGCTGCCGTTGTTGAAGGAACGATCCTCCCAGTTGATGCCGTTGGTGGACGTTACCACCGCCCCGCCCACGCCCACCGCCGCAAATCGGCCTGCGCCGTAAGTGATGGCGTTGAATGTGGCATTCGTCGGCGAATCCCGGCGTTTCCAGGCGATACCGTCCACCGAGGTTTCAATCATACCGTTGTTGCCCACGGCCACAAACAAGCCTTGCCCAAAAGCCACGCCATAGGCATGGGGCGCGGTGTTTTCACTATTGATGTAGTCGGGGGCGCCCGCCGTCCAGTTCACGAGATTGGTCGTGACGAGCCGGTTCGTGATGCCCACCACCACAAAGCGGCCATTGCCCTGCGCCACGCTGTAAAGCGAGCCGATGGCCCCGTAGTAGGCGCTGGTGTTCGGCGCGAGATACGAGCCGCCGACGGTATCGCCAAAGCCCATGCCGCTTTTCACATTGAGTTGGTAGCCCCCGTCCAAACTTTGGGGGTAGTTGGAGTCATAGCGGGGCTTTTTGATCGCAAAAGGATGACCAATGGGAACTTGCTGCCAAGTGGATGCGCCATTGGTGCTGACCAGAAACGAATAGCCATGCGCCGGGAACGCAAAAAAGCCGGGTGTATAATCACCGCCCCGAACATAGCCGATGCGGTTGGTCACCCCGGAGGTTCGGGCCGTCCAGGTGATGGAATCAGGCGAGGTCAGAATCGTGCCATTATCCCCGCCGACGATGAACAAAAAGCCCGACTGCAGCGCCCCGGAGCCAGCCGTGTAAAGATTGTTGGCCGTGCCGCTGGAGCGCACCAGCCAATTCGTGATCCCCGCCGGAGTGAGAATGGTTCCCCCGGTGCCGACCACCACCGTCACGCCGGAATTATATGTTGCATCCAGCAAATCCGCTGATGTCACCGGCGGCACCAGCTTCCAGCTATCTGTCGCCTGGTCGTAATTCACAATCGTGCCCTGGTCACCAACCACCAAAGTTGCCGGGGCTACCAGAATCCGCCTCAGCGCATTGGTCGTGGGCGAATCGGCGGGGGTAAAATAGAT
>Ga0154020_10010349_pt1 | contig 10672 bp, 6 predicted proteins | sample Klosneuvirus_201_FD_109709 | JGI IMG/M metagenome (GOLD analysis project Ga0154020, IMG submission 109709) | Active sludge microbial communities from wastewater, Klosterneuburg, Austria - Klosneuvirus_20160825_MG | ecosystem: Engineered > WWTP > Aerobic digester > Activated sludge | place...
CCGCGTTCGTGCTTTCGACGCGGTCGTCCCTGCCCGACTTCGGATTCAGCCTCTTTTTTCTGGGCTTCGCCTGGTGGCTCACGCTCGGCATGGCCTTGGTCGCCATTCGCAACCGCCGGTTTGACGCTCACCGCGACTGGATGATCCGGAGCTACATTGTCACGTTTGGATTCGTCACCTTCCGCTATGTCGTGGAACTCGAGGCGTTCAATGGCCTCGGGCGAGCAAAATTTGCCTCAGTTGGCTGGGTCTGCTGGGTGCTACCGCTGATGATCGCGGAGATTTTCCTGCATTGGAAAAACGTCGCCCCACGAAAAAAGACCGTGTCGGCCTGATGTGCGCTCACGCGCGCGGGCAGAGCCGCGCGAGCTTGGAGCGCTAGGCGCGCTGGCGGCGGAAAACCTCCCACATCAAAACCGCGCTGGCGACGGACACGTTGAGCGATTCCACTTTGCCGGTGCCCGGAAGGGTCACCAGCCGTGAACAGGCGGCCGCGACATCCGGAGCCATGCCACTTTCCTCGTTGCCGAGCACCAAGGCCATGGGCGCGGTGCTCGGAGGCGCGGCATCCGGCCGGCCGCCACGCGTGGCCGCACCGATGACGATGTAGCCGTCCGACTTGAGGTCTTTAATGAAGGCGGCGAGCATACCCACCCGCCAGATGGTCACATATTCCATGCCGCCCTCGGAAACCCGATACGCGGCCTCACTCGGCAGGGCCGCCTCGGGAGAGACGGGCACGATGAGATTTTCAATGCCAAAAAAGGCCGCGGTCCGCGCGATCGCCCCGAGATTGTGCGCATTGCCGATCCGATCGAGCAGAAGCAGCGGCGTGCGGGCCTCCACCCAGCGCCGCACTTCCGCCTGCAGGGGAGCCCGCAGAACCGGAGCAGTCACCACTGCGACGATACCGCCGTGATGAATCGTGCCGGCGATCGCCTCGAGTTCGGACGGCGGCACACAGCGGTACACCTTTCGAGCGGCGGCCAGCGCCTTGCACATCGGCCCGATCTTGCGGGACGTCTCCTCGTCAAAAAACAACCGCAAGACTGACAGCGGCTCCTTTTGAAAGCGCGCCCTCACTCCCGGCAATCCACATACCACCAGTTCGTTCCGTTTCATGTCCGTACCTCCCCAACCACCGTGAATTCCTCGCGATCGTGATAAAGATGCCGGACCCGAAAACCGGGCGCGTGGGTCGCCAGGACCCCCGCGGGTGCGCGCAACTCGCGCAGGAACGCGACCGGGTCCACCCGTCCGAATTTGAGATTGATCACAAAGCGCCGGCACCAACGCCGGGCCAGCCAAGGTTCGACGATATTCAAAAGCACGTGATTCGGATCCTCCACGAGGTCGCAGAACAGCCAGTCAAAAGCCTGCCCCGGCTCCGGCTGGAAAGCGAAGGCATCGATGCGACGGTGCTCAATCTGCGGGTGGTCCAGGGCCCCACCCTTGAGTGGACCGTTGTCCAGCGCCAGCACCTGCGCACCCCGCTTGGCCGCACTGTAACTCCAACCCCCGGGTGACGCCCCGAGATCAACGACGGTTTCCCCCGGCTGCGGCTCCCGACCCGCGAGCACATAGGCTTCCTCGATCTTGAGGTAGCTGCGCGACGGCGCCCTTTCGTCGTCGGCCATCCGCCGGGGCCCGTTGAGGTGAAGCTGACGGCCGGCGAGAGCGCGTCCAAAGTCGACGAAATAGACCGCCCAGCCGCGATGCGTGCCCAAGCCCCGCGGCAGGTCCGCCACCGCCAGTTTGGCCACCCGGGAGAGCCGTTTGCGCAGGAGTTCGTGAAACGCCTTCTCCACGCTGGCAACCCGACGTCCAAGACCGACGATTTCCGCGGGGCAAACGAACACACAGGGCCACGGCGCTTCGACACGCTCGCCTCGCAGTCCCTCAAACAGAGTTTCGGCCAGCCCTTGGGCGAGGGCATTGACCGATTCCCCCGTGATCTCCCGCGGCGAATCCATCGACCAATGAGCAAACGCCAGATCTCCCACGTCAAGGGGCGCCGGCGGCGACAAATCCGGATCTCCACTCGGGACCAGCTCCGCCACCCTCACCCAACCGGGCCCGTGCTCCACCGCCACTCGCCCACGGTCAGCGAGCTCGGCGACGAGCATATCCTGGAAACCGGCCTGGCAGGTGACAAACATGCCTCCAGCACAGACACACGCTCTTCCGGCGCAACCCGCAATTCGTCGAGCACTGCCCCTGGGTCCGGAGCCCCTGCCCGTGATGGGATGGTCACCGGCGACTGTGGGAAAGCCCGGTGAGGCCCGCAGGCGCGGCGTCCAGATCGCTCAAGTCGGACGGATACAGCTGTCGGTAAGCGGTCTCGATGCTGTTGGTCAAAGCGTCGGATCTAAAGGGTTTGGAGATGAAGTCATTCATTCCCGCCTGCAATGCGCGATCCCGGTCCTCATGCATCGCGTTTGCGGTCAACGCCACGATCCACGGGCGAATCGCCACTCGTCCCGTCCGAATCTGACGTGCCGCCTCCAATCCATCCATCTCCGGCATCTCCACATCCATAAAAATGAGATCGTAGCTGGTTCGCTCCAGGGCATCCAGCACCTCAAGACCGTTCGCCGCCAAATCCGTTTGGTAACCCAGGCGCCGCAGCGTCATTTGAGCGACCTTGATGTTCACGTGATTATCGTCCGCCACGAGAATCTTCAGGGGACAACGTTCGGCGAGGGTGCTGGTGGTTTCGACCGGCGCCGGGCGCTGATCGGCGGGTTGGCGTGGATTGGTCAGAACCTCCATCAGCGCCGCCGCGAGTGCCGAATACTTCGCCGGTTTGATGAGGCTGGCGGAGTACATCTGGGTTCCGGCCCGCCGGGAAAGTGAGGTCAGCAGCACCAGCGGAGTCTTGCCATAACCGGCTTGCGACCGAATCCGGCTCGCGAGGGCGTCCCCTTCCAATCCGGCAAGCGTATCGTCCACCATGATCAGGTCATACGTCGCCTGGCCACTGAGCAGGGCCAACGCTTCTGCTCCGGATTCCACCTCCGTGGAACTCAGCCCGAGCTGCCGCAGATTGGACGCCAGACTGCGCCGTGAGGCCGCATTGTCCTCCACGACCAGAACGCGCAGGCCGCGCAAGAGCGCCTGCCCCATCGCCCGGTCATCGACCCCGGACGCGGGACATGTCGTGCATGTGACCGTGAAGAAGAACGTCGACCCACGGCCTTCCAAGCTCTGTACCCACATTCGCCCTCCCATCAGCTCGGCGAGCCTTCGACTGATCGCCAAACCCAGTCCCGTTCCCCCGAACTGGCGATGAGTAGAATTGTCGACCTGCGAGAAGGACTTGAACAAGCGGTCAATCCGGTCGGGCGGAATCCCGATGCCCGTGTCGCGGACGGCGAACTGCAGGGTCAAAGCCGGAGCGTGGGCAGCCACCGACACCGAAAGTTCAATCTCTCCGCGGGCGGTAAACTTGACCGCGTTGCCGAGGAGGTTGGCCAAAATCTGGCGCAATCGCGTGGAATCCGCCACCACCCAGCCCGGCACACTGGCGGGAAAGTGACAGATCAACTCCAGTTTTTTGTCCGCCGCCGTCACCGACATCAAATCGAGCGCCTCCTCCAAGCACTGGCGCAGGTCAAACGGGTTGTTCTCAAGGTCGATCCGGCCCGCCTCGATCTTCGAGTAATCGAGAATATCGTTAATGATCGTGATCAACGCTTCACCGCTCGTTTCGATCGTGCGCAAGTAATCCCGTTGCTGAGGGGTCAAGGAAGTGTCCCGCAGCAAACTGGCCATGCCGATCACCCCGTTCATCGGCGTGCGGATTTCGTGGCTCATCATCGCCAGGAATGCACTCTTGGCCAGATTGGCCGACTCCGCCTGATCCTTCGCCCGCATCAGTTCTCCCGCCACTTCCGCGTCCTTCAAGCTCGTCAAGGCCGCGGACCGACGCCATCGCCAGACCATCACGCCAAAGGAGAGCGACAAAAGGGCGACCCCGATGAGCGACAGCAGGATCGCCCAACGAATCGGACTCAGCCGCAGGAGGACATCGGTCAGTTCAAGATCCAGCCCGACGACCCCCACGAGCCGCCCATCACGGGTGTAGAAGGGCGCAAAACCACTCATGAACGTGCCCTGATCATCCTCCACCGGCGTAAAATTCGCCAGAGACTTACCCTCCCGCAACGCCGCTTCAAACTCCGGATCATCACCCGAGTAGCGCGTCATGATCGGATCCACCGGCTGGTTGTCCCGATCGTTGGCGAGCAGATAATCCGTTCCCAACACCGTGAAAATCTGCCCCTCGACCAGAACCGCCGTGTAAACGTAGAACAGCTGGGGATTCGCCCGATGGAACGCCACCATGGGCGCCAGCGCCGTCAGATGTTCAGAAGAACCCATCTGCGTCGGCGAAACGAGGGACTGATGCAAATCTCCATCAAGTTGGACCGCGAGGCTGCGCGCCAACCCGGTCAGTTCACGTCGAATCCCCTCCACTTCCGCCCGTCTTGCAAAATGGTAAACTGATGCAAGTCCGACAAAAGCGACAAAAAAGGCCATAGCCGCGGCGAGGACACCCTCAAGCCGCGGTTGTACCCGGTGAAATCGTACGGTTCGGACATCCATCTGCTGCGCTGTTGCCCTATCGACCCGATTTCACGCGAGAAGAGGTCAAAACGGATGCTGCGACCCGGTTGACGCTGAACGCCGAGGGCTGGACGTGAGGACGCAGTTGAACCACCGTCAGGCATGCGTCTCCAAAGTTCCGATCTTCCGCTCACGCTTCTGAGCACCGCACTGTTCGCGGCGGTCTCCACGCCCATGGTCCAGGCGGGCATGCCGACCACCCGCAACCGGGCGGAAATTCCCGCCGAGTACAAGTGGGACTTTACGCCCATTTATCCGACCTGGGACGCGTGGGAATCCGCCCTAAAGGCGGTCGAAGTGAAAATGGACGCGTTCGCCGCTCGCAAAGGGACTTTGGCCAAAGGTGCTCAATCCGTGCTCGACGCCTCGCTCGCGTCCGACGAGATCGGAATGGAAGCCTACCGGCTCTATCGGTATCCACAATTGCAGCGCGATGTCGACACCCGCGATCAGGATGTCGCCGGTCGCCTCCAGCGGGTGGGAGCCCTGTTCGCCAAGTTCGGCACCGCCACCGCGTGGTTCACCCCTGAGTTGCTGGCGATCCCGCAGGCAACGATGGAGCGGTGGATCGCGGAAACGCCGGCATTGGCTCCCTACGGGTTCACCTTGCTCGATAACTACCGTCAGCAGACCCACGTGCTCGATGAAAAGGGCGAGCGACTGCTTTCCCTCGGTTCTCGTTTCAACCAAACTCCCTCCGCCATCTTCCAGGAGCTGAGCACCTCGGACATCAAATTCCCGAAAATCACGCTCGCCGACGGCAAGGAAGTCACCGTTTCCCCCGGCCCCTACCAACAGGTCCTCGCGACCAACTATCATCAGGCGGATCGGGCCAAGGCCTTCGAGGCCCACATCGGCACCTATGCCGCGACCGCCAATACTTATGCGGCGATCTACAACAGCATCCTCCAGCGCAGCTGGTTTTCCGCCCAGGCGCGCAACTACCCCACCACGCTCGACGCGGCGCTCGATGGCAACGCGATCCCAACCACCGTCGTCGAGACTCTCGTCGAAACCGTGCGTGCCGGCACCGCCCCCCTGCAGCGCTACCTGAAGCTTCGCCGGAAACTGCTCGGGTTGGAGAGTTACCACCTTTACGACGGCTTCATCCCCGTCTTCAAATCGGAGCACACCTACCCCTACGACTCGATCAAGGAACTCGTCGTCGCGTCCGTCGCTCCCTTGGGCGAGGATTACGTGTCAAAATACCGACGTTTTGTCTCCGGAGGCCGGATTGACGTCTACGAAAACGAGGGCAAGCGCAGCGGCGCCTACTCCGCGGGCGTCTACGGCGTTGGACCTTATCTGCTGCTCAACTACAACGACACCCTCGACGCCGTCTTCACCTTCGCCCATGAGGCGGGGCATGCGCTGCACACGGTCCTCTCCCATGAGAGCCAGCCGTTCGTCAACTCCAGCTATACGATCTTCGTCGCCGAGGTCGCCTCGACGATCAACGAACGCTTCCTCCTGAACCGACTGCTTGAGACCACGACCGATCCCAAGGAACGCTTCCTCCTGCTGCAACATGCCGTCGACGCGATCCGGGACACGTTTTACTCGCAGGTCATGTTCGCCGACTACGAGTTGCAGGCCCACCGCCGCGTCGAGAAAGGCGAGCCGATCACGGCCGAGGTGCTGAGCGGGATCTATCAGAAACTCCTGCAGGATTACTACGGGGACGCAGTCACGGTGGATCCAGCCTACAAATACTCCTGGACCCGCATTCCCCACTTCTACAATTCACCTTATTACGTTTATCAGTATGCGACGTGTTTCGCCTCCTCGGCCCAGATCTTCAAGGAGATGACCTCCGGCCCCGCCACCGATCGAGCCGCGGCCACCGAACGCTATCTCACCCTCCTGCGCAGCGGCGGAAACGACCACCCGATGAACCAGCTGCGCAAGGCCGGTGTCGACCTGACCCAACGCGCGACGGTCCAGGCGGTGATCGACCAGCTCGATGAGCTGGTCACCCAAATGGAAGTGGAGGCCGCGAAGATCGCCAAATAGGACCGTTCCACACCGATCCGGTCGCACCTTGGGCAACACCCGGGTCACGGTGAGGAACTCGAGCAGAATCCTGTCAAAAGGCCGGGAGGCTCCAGGTCGTCGCTGGCACGCCGGCGGCCTCAAACGAAAGGGGCCACCTTGCATCCTCTTTTTTCGCATGATGGGTTGCCTACGCTGCCGGCACCCGTCAGACTCCGCCGATTGGTCAAGCTTCTGATTCTCTTCGTCATTGTCGCGGGCATCATCCTCACCGGACTGACCTTTCTGAAAATCCGCTCGGATGGCGACGATCCGAAACGAAACGGAAAGCGTCCCCCGCCGCGGTGAACACTTTCGTCGGTCTCCTGACGCTCCTCACGCTCACCTCGACCCTGGGTGCCACCGCGCCGCAGAGACCCAACGTGCTCTTCATCGCCGTCGACGACCTGCGGGACTGGGTCGGTTATTTCGGCCACAATCCGCAGTCCAAGACGCCCAACTTTGACCGGCTGGCGAAAATGGGCCTGTCATTCACCCGTGCCTACTGTGCGTCGCCAGTCTGCAATCCGTCGCGCGCCGCTCTGATGTCCGGCATGCGCGCCTCAACCACCGGCGTGTACGAAAACAACATCGATTTCCGTCCGCTGATCCCGGCCGACAAAATGCTCACCACCGCCTTTCGCGGCGCCGGCTACTTTGTCCATGGCTCAGGCAAGATCTACCATGAAGCATATCGCCGCCGCAGTGAATGGGACGACTATCTTGAGAAAGAAGGGAGCAACCCACGCGTCCCGGCCGGCCAGAGCGACGGCGTCGGCGGCATCAAGTTTGCCAAGCTCAACTGCCAGGATGAGGATCTGGCCGACTACGACATTGCCAACTACGGCATCGCGTCCCTGGCGAAGAAACACGACAAACCCTTTTTCCTCGCGGTCGGTTTTCACAAGCCGCACATGCCGTGGAACGTACCGCGCAAATGGTTCGACCTGTTCCCCCTCGAAAGCATCCAGCTTCCGCCCTACCTCGAGAGCGACTTGGACGACCTGCCTCCCGCCGCAATCCGGATGGCGCGTCCTGAATCGGATCACGTGCCGATGCTCAAATCCGGCCGGTGGAAGGAGGCCGTACAGGCCTATCTCGCGACCATCGCCTATTGCGACATGAACCTGGGCCGCCTTCTCGATGCGTTGGAAAAATCCGCCTACAAGGACAACACGATCATCTGCCTCTGGGGCGACCACGGCTGGCACCTCGGGGAAAAACACCACTGGCGGAAGTTCACGCTCTGGGAAGAGGCGACCCGGTCACCCTTGATCTGGGTGGTGCCTGGATTGACGAAACCAAACACCGTCAGCGATCGCACCGTTGATTTCATGAGCATTTTCCCGACGCTCACCGACCTCTGCGGCATCCCCACACCGACACACAATCAGGGCGGCAGCATCCGCGCGATCCTCTCCAACCCTCAGGCCGCGTGGATCCAGCCCGCCCTCACCACGTATCGTTACAAAAACCACACGGTGCGCACCCCCGACTGGCGGTACATCCGCTACGCCAATGGTGACGAAGAACTCTACGACGAACGTCAGGATCCCAGCGAATGGAGCAATCTTGCGGCCAAGCCGGAATTCACCGCAAAGAAGGCGGAGTTGGCGAAGTTCCTGCCAATTCAGGATGTGCCCGACCCCAGCAATCGCCCCGGCCAGGATTCAAAGACGGGGGACAAACCGGCCGCAAAGAAAAGCGGCGGGCGGCTCACGCCTGCGCCAAGGCGGCCGCAACGAAGGGCTCTTCGGACAGCGCGACGCACTCCTGCCCGGAATCAGATGCCTCCAAATCCGCGCCTTCGCGATTGACTCCACCGCCACCGGCACGTGCAACTCGGATACGAGGGTGCTCGGTCGGGAGAGGGAATATTCCGTGCCGACGGCCTCTCTATTCTGGATGATCACCTTGCGGAAAGCGATTAGGGTTCTATGCGGACTTACTCTCTCCGGGGCGGGTGGTGGGACAGCTTTGATCGCCGATGACGGGGCGGTGCACTTCGTTTCGGGACCAAAGGCGGTGCCGCTGATAGAACTCTACACGAGCGAAGGTTGCAGCAGCTGTCCGCCGGCCGAAGCCTGGCTGGGCTCCTTGGCGGATGATCCAGGCCTGTGGCGCGATTTCGTACCCGTGGCCTTTCACGTGGACTACTGGGATCGCCTCGGATGGAAAGACGCGTTCGCCCGACCCGGCCACGCGCGTCGCCAATACGCCTACGCGGCTCAATGGGGTTCACGCCAAGTCTACACGCCCTCCTTTGTGTATCAGGGGCAGGAATGGCGCGATCGGAGCAGACGCCCCACACTTGGGTCCGGCGGAATGTTGCGGGTGGACGGAGCGGCTACCGGCGCGTGGCGCATCCGCTTCACCCCGACCGGCGACATGCCGGTCGGGGCCTACGAAGCGCACGTGGCCCGTCTGCTGGGAGGGGTTGCGAGCAAGGTGCGGACGGGCGAAAACGCCGGCCGCCACCTCCGCCACGAGTTCGTGGTCGCAACCTGGCGAACCCTCCCGCTCACCTCGGCGTCCAGGGAGGGCAGTGATCGAAGAGGAGACTGGTTGGGTGAATTCGATCCGCAATCGTGGACCTTGCCCGGCGGCGTCACGCCTGAGCGGACCGCGTGGTCGATCTGGATCACGCACGCCGGCCGACCCGAACCGGTGCAGGCTGCAGGCGGCTGGGCGCCCTGAGCGGGATGACGCCCGGGTCACCCCGCAAAAGGTTCCGCAACTTCGCCAACACCGTCACCATCCGCTAAAGAGGGCGTCGAGCTGCACGCTAAGTGCCGCGGGATCGATGCCACGGGCCTCCGCCATGAGCACGGTCCGGTCCGGCTTGTTCCTCAGAATGGACCCCTTCGGCTGTGCAATGCCGGGTGCGGCCAGTCCGGCGGTGGCTACTTGATAAAGGAGCGGCTGGAAGAGGGGGTGGTTCTGACGGTCAACAATCGTAATCCGCGCGAGATGCGAGGAAGACGTGCGACCGAAGGTGAGCCCGGCAAAACCGCCGCCAAGCACAGCGATGTGGGGACTGGGGCCAGAACTGGGCGTTTCGTTCCGAAAGTAGCTTAATGTGCGAAAAGGTAACGGCGCTACCCATGCAAACCGCCACTCCGCCTGCAGCCACCTCGGGCCGCACGTCAGTCCAACTTGCGCACTGGACTCCCCGGGCGAAAATCCACCCCTTGACCAAGAGCTCCAAAGAGCCTTCACTGAAAGCATCGTGAGGCATGTGAGCACCTCGCTCCCAGCGCCCGTGCGCCGCCCTCCCGGGCAAATTTCCGCGGGCCAGACCGGCTCGAACCTGTTTGCGCGCGAGCACCCTGCCCTTTCCGGCCCCGACCCCCAGGGATACCGTTTCTCGCAAATAACGTTCCTTCGTCCGGTCACCACACAGTCAGTTCGCCCATGAAAGCCAACTCGCCCTCCGCCATTTCCCGTCGCAAATTCCTCAAAGACTCCGGCCGCATCGCGACCGTGTCCGCCCTCGCCGGCGTCACCCTGCCCATGGTCCATGCCGCGGGCAGCGACCTGATCCGGGTCGCGCTGGTCGGCTGTGGGGGCCGAGGCACGGGAGCCGCCGCCCAGGCCCTGTCGACCACCAGCGGCCCGATCCGACTCGTGGCGATGGCCGATGTCTTCGAACAGAGGCTGGCGACCTCGCACGATCGCCTGACCAAGCAGTTCACCATGACCGCCGACAAGATCGAGGTGCCGGCCGACCGGCGGTTTATCGGATTCGATGCCTACCGTTCCGCGATGGACTGCCTGAAACCGGGCGATGTCGTGATCCTGGCCACACCACCCGCTTTTCGCTGGGTGCAGTTCGGATACGCGATCGAGAAAGGGCTGCATGTCTTCATGGAAAAGCCGGTGACGGTCGACGGTCCGACCAGCAAGCGCATGTTCCATCTCGGCGAAGAGGCCTCCCGGAAGAACCTCAAGGTCGGAGTCGGCCTGATGGTCCGCCACTGCAAGGGCCGCCAGGAGCTCCACCAGCGCATCC
>Ga0154020_10010351_pt1 | contig 10672 bp, 9 predicted proteins | sample Klosneuvirus_201_FD_109709 | JGI IMG/M metagenome (GOLD analysis project Ga0154020, IMG submission 109709) | Active sludge microbial communities from wastewater, Klosterneuburg, Austria - Klosneuvirus_20160825_MG | ecosystem: Engineered > WWTP > Aerobic digester > Activated sludge | place...
GTTCGCGCCGAAGCCGAAATTACGCAGGGCCGAATCGCCCGCGCGGACCGCCAACAAAGTGATTGGGAGTACCGCGCATCGGCGATCAACACGATCACCGACGTCATTTACCGCTACAACGACCTCCACTTTGCCACAAAATTCCTCGAAACCACCCGCCGTTCCCGCGCGCTCGCGTTGGGTCTGGTTTCGGAGAATGAGCGACGCTTCAAGGTAGGTTCCATGTCCGATTATGACGTGACCGCCGCGCGAGCCCGCGTGGCCCGGCGGGAGGAGGCGATTCTCAGTGCTGAACAAACGGTGCGGGAGACGGAAAACCTCTTGAAACAACTGATCTCCGACGATCGCACGATCAGTTTGCTCACGACCTCCATCGAGATCGAACCGCCCGCGCCGGCGCCGACGCTGGATGTCGATCCCGCCCGCGACTTTGCGACCGCGCTCGAACACCGACCTGACTACCAGCGCATCCGACTCGTCGCTCAAAAGGCGGAGATCAACCGGATCTACGAACGAAATCAGCGTCTCCCCGAGGTCAACGTTGTGGGGAGCCTCGGCTACAACGGCCTCGATGGTTCATTTGGCGACAGTCGGCGACAGGTCATCGACCGGGACAATCGATCGTACAGTGCCGGTGTGGTTGTCGCCGTGCCCCTGACCTTTGCAAAGGAACGGGGTCGTTACCGAGCCGCCCAGTTGTCCCTGCGCCAGGCCGAACTCCAGCGGGCCGCGCTGGAGCAAGGCATCGTCGTCGACCTCGGAAATGCGGCCGGTCAGATCGAGACCACGCGGAAACGGGCCGAAGCCGCTCGGGTGGCGCGCGAGCTGGCTCAGCAAACCCTCGATGCAGAGCTGAAGAAGTTGCGCGCCGGCACGAGCAGCACGTTTGTCGTGCTTGAGTTGCAGGAGAGTCTGGCGGAAATCGAAACGCGAGAATTCCGCGCTCATAGTGATGCCCGCAAGGCGATTGCCGAATATGACCGGCAACTGGGCACCACCCTGAAGACCCATCGGGTGATCCTGGATTGACGTCCGCGGGCTTGACTCCGCGCGGTCACCGATGGATTCCTAAACCCCCTCACGTCATCTTTATGGGAAAACAATATAACAAGGTCATCAAGAAGCAGCGGCGCCTGGCGCGCCTCAAACGCAAGAAAGCCGCCTCCAAAAAGCCGGTGAAGGCCAAGAAGTAGCCTTCCAAACCGCGGCCCACGCCGCGGTTTTTTTTGCGCCAGCCCCTGCTCCGGACCGCTCCCGGCGGAATTCCTTTTGCGGGCGCACCCATTCCTCGCATCGTCCGTTCCATGATCAAAGTCAGTCTGATTTCCCTCGGTTGCGCCAAGAACCTCGTCGACAGCGAGATCATGGTCGGCCACCTGCACAAAGCCGGCATGTCTGTGGTTCCCGACGCCGAAAAGGCCGACGTGGTCATCGTCAATACGTGCTCCTTCATCGATTCCTCGAAGGAGGAGTCCATCGGCCACATTCTCGAGATTCACCAAAACCGAGGCCTCCGCAAACGCCGCAAGGAACAAAAGCTGATCGTCGCGGGCTGCATGTCCCAACGTTTCTCCAAAGACCTGTCCGGCGAACTGTCCCACGAGGTCGATGCCTTCATCGGCCTCGATCAGGTGACGCAAGTGGCTCCGATCATCCACTCCCTTTACGAAAAGGAACGCGGCAAGAACTCCGTGCCGGAAAACTTCGTCACTCCCAAGTCGACTTACATCCCCGACTACGACACGCCGCGTTTTCGCCTGACTCCGCCACACTTCGCGTATGTCAAGATCGCCGAAGGCTGCAATCACCCCTGCACCTTCTGCATCATTCCCCAAATCCGGGGACGTCATCGCAGCCGTACCGTTGAAAGCGTAGTCGCGGAGGCCCGACAGCTGGTCGCGGAAGGTGTGAAGGAGCTCAACCTGATTTCCCAGGACACGACCTTCTTTGGGATGGATACATGGGAGCAGCGCCCGAACCCACGGACGCCGGTGGACTCAAGCCGCGGCACCGCTTTGACGACACTCTTGCGCGAGCTCAACGCGATCGAGGGCGATTTCTGGATCCGCCTGCTTTATACGCACCCGGCCCACTGGAGCGACGAACTCATTCGGACCATTGCTGAATGCCCGAAAGTCGCCCGATACATCGATATTCCGCTGCAGCACATCAGCGACGCGATGCTCGGCCGAATGCAGCGCGAGACCAGCGGTGACTACATCCGCGACCTCCTTCGCCGCATTCGCGCCGGGATTCCCGGAATCGCGATTCGGACCACCTTCATCGTCGGTTTCCCGGCCGAGACGGACGCGGATGTGGAAGAGCTGTGCGGTTTTATTCGCGAAACCAAGTTCGAACGCCTCGGCGTGTTTCGGTATTCCCAGGAAGAGGGCACCCGCGCCGCGAAGATGGATGAACAGCTTCCGCCGAAAGTGAAAGAAGCTCGCTGGCACCGCACCATGGCGCTGCAGAAGGAAATCGCCTCGCAAGTGAGTGCCACGTACGTGGGACGTCGCCTGAAAGTCCTCGTGGAAGAGCCCGGGGTCGCACGCGGAGAAGCCGATGCACCGGACATCGACGGGCGGATCTATGTTTCCCGGGAACTCCCCGTGGGAGCATTTGCCGAAGTCGAAATCACAGGATTCCGCGATTATGACCTCCTGGCCCTGCCGGCGGGTGAGCAACCCGCGAGCTACAAAGTCGCGCGCCAAGCGCAATAGTTCACCAGGCAGACGGTTTGCAGTTCAAAAAGGGCTTGTCATCAGGCCCAACGACCGTTCTATCTGACCCTTTTAACCCGCCACTCACTCCTCTTTTCTCGCCATGTCACAGCACAACAGCCTCCAAGGCTCCTCCGGTATCGTCCTGAAGCGCAACGTCCTGAAACGCTTTGAGAGGATCGATTTGCTCAAGAAGCGTGGTCAGTGGAAAGCGGGAGACCGCGTCCAAGGCCTGCGCAAGACCAAGCCTGATGTTTGATTCGTTGGGTTGCTGAATTTCTGGCAGGTCGGCTGGTCCGGCCTGCCTTTTTTATGTCCTCCGGACTGGAGCCTCATTTTGAGGTTGCCGAGCCGGACGAAGGATTCAATTTCCGGACTTATTCCCCTCGGGAACTTCTGTTTGCGGGCGTAGCACAATGGATAGTGTAGCGGTCTCCGAAGCCGCTGATTCGGGTTCGACTCCCGACGCTCGCACCAGAGTGAGGACTGGTTGACCGCGGATTTCGCAGATCTCGCGGATTCGGACTCGAACCACTCAACCCGGTTTTTTGGGGTCCCCCATCCGCGCGATTCGCGAAATCCGCGGTTAAATCTTCATTAAGTCCCGGTATGTAGGGCGGAATCGGAAGGATCAGCGACGCGAATCCTGCGGCCTCCGCGAGGCCGCCTACAACGGGCCGCCAAGCGTGGTCAGATGTGGATGGCTTCGCCGCTGGTGGCGGCGGCTGCTTCCATGACGGCCTCGCTCAGCGTGGGGTGGGCGTGGATCGTCTGGTGGATTTCCTCGACGGTGGCCTCGAGCTCGATCGCCAATCCGTATTCAGCAATCAACTCCGTCGCTTCGCTGCCGATGATGTGGGCTCCGTAGATTTCTCCGGTCTTCGCGTCGCTGATGACTTTGACAAAGCCCTCGCTCTCGGCCGACGCCACCGCCTTGCCGGATGCCGTGAAGGGAAACTTGCCGATCTTGATGTCCAATTTCTTCTCCCGGGCTGCCCGCTCCGTCAAACCCGTACTCGAAACCTGAGGCTGACAATAGGTGCAGCCCGGAAAATTCTTCACGCGTTTCGCCTTGGAGTGGCCGAACATGCCGTTGACCGCATTGACCGCCTCATAGGTGGCGATGTGCGCCAGCCAAGGAGGTCCGATAATGTCACCCGCGGCGTAGATCCCCTTGACGCTCGTCTGGTAATCGTCGCCGACCTTCAAGTAACTGCGATCGAGCTCGAGTTTCACTGACGGAGCCAGCAGGGCGTCGATGTTGGCCACGACCCCGATCGCCGAGAGCAACACTTCGGCTTCGACTTCCTGTTTCTTGTCACCCGTGACCAGATCGACTTTGACCGAAGCGGGGCCGACCCGGAAATTTTCGCACTTGGTGCCCGTCAGGATCGTAATGCCCTGTTTTTCCAGGGATCGCTGCAGGGTCTTGGAGATTTCCTCATCCTCCACCGGCAGCACATTCGGCAGCATTTCGACCATCGTAACTTTCGTGCCGAACGCATTGTAGAAGTAGGCAAACTCGACCCCAATCGCGCCCGCTCCGACGATGATCGCGGACTTGGGCAGGCGAGTGTTCGCGAGCGCCTCGCGGGAGGTCATGACCCGCTCGCCATCATACTCGAGGTCGGCGATGCGCCGCATCTTGCAGCCGGTGGCGACGAGGATGTTCTTCGCGCGGAAAAACTTCCCCTGATGTTCACCCTCGGTGATCGATACCATGCCCGGGGCGCTGATCTGCGCCTTGCCGATGAAGTAATCGACCTTGTTCTTGCGAAAGAGGAACTCCACTCCCTTGGCCATCTGGGCGGCAACCCCCCGCGACCGCTCCATGACCTTCGGGAAGTCAAACGTCACGTCCTTGGCGCTCAGGCCATAAATCTCCGCCTTCTTCATCTTCTGATAAAGCTCGGCGCTTTTAAGCAAGGCCTTGGTCGGAATGCAGCCCCAATTGAGACAGGTCCCGCCTGCGCGCTCCATCTCGATGCAAGCGACTTTCTTGCCTAATTGCCCGGCGCGAATTGCTCCTGCGTAACCTGCAGGACCGCCGCCGATGACGATGAGGTCGTATTCCGTGGTTTCAGCCATGCTAGCACGCTCTCCACGGCCCCATACCCTCGCAAGTGGAAACTCGTCAGACGTCGATCACGTCGTCCGGCTTACCCGGGCGGCGCCGCTCCGGCCCTCCGCGGTTTCCCGGGGGTTTGCCCGAGATGAACCCCGACAGCAGGAGGTTGGTCAGGCTGACAATCAGCGCACCTCCCAGAGCCGACCAAAAACTTTCAACATGAAAACCTTCGACAATCCGGCCCACGAAAAGAAACAACAACGCATTGATCACGAGCATGCCCAGCCCCAACGTCAGCAGGATGAACGGGAGCGTAAACAGCACCAGGAGCGGTTTTAACACGGCGTTGAACAGGCTGAGCAGCAGCACGACCACCAGCAGGGTTCGGCCCGTGTCGTAACTGATCCCGGGAATGACATGCGAGGCGAGGGTTACTCCCAGAGCCAGAATGGCCCAGCGCAGCAGCAGTTGCAGCATCGGATGATTCATCTGGGCTTAAACCTGCGCTGCGTCCACGCCCGCGTCCAATGAAAATCCTCGTGCTCCAGGATTACCTCCGCAGCGGCGGCACGGAGCGTCAGAGCTGTCTGCTGGCCAACGCCTTCGCCGGCCGGGGGCATACCACCACCCTGCTCTCTTTTCGTCCGGGCGGGGCGCTCGACCGGCTGCCCTCGGACGACGTCGTTCGACTCTCGCTGCAGCGGCGGGACTGGGGATGGGACTGGTTCGCACCCGGCCTGATCCGTTGCAGCCGGTCAGCCGTCCCCGACATCATCCTGTGCATGGGTCGCATGGCCAACGGCTATGCCGGCTGGTTGGCAAAGGCGGTGCCCTCGGCTGCGGTTATTTCCACCGTTCGCACCGGCAAGGCGTTACCTTGGCCCTACCGGCGGTCGCTCCGCCGCACGCGGCACATCGTGGCGAACAGCGAAGAGACCAGGCGGTCGCTGACAAACCACTATCGGGTCCCGGCGGACCGAGTTTCGGTGATCCACAACGCCCTTGTTTTTCCGCCCCAATCCACCCTGACGAATCGCGATTCCTTGCGACGCCTTCAGGGCGCCGGTCCGGACACGGTGGTGCTACTCTGGGTGGGCATGTTTCGCCCGGAAAAAAATCACCGCGAATGCCTCGACATGGTGCGGCGCCTGCCCGCGTCACCACCCTGGCAGCTCTGGCTGGCCGGCGACGGTCCCACCCGCCGAGACCTGGAACAGGCAGTTGCAGCCTACGGACTGCAGAGCCGGATCAAGTTTTTTGGATTCACTCCAGATCCCTCCCCCCTCTACGACGCTGCGGACCTGGCGGTCCTGACCTCGAAAAGCGAATCGCTCTCCAACTTCCTGATTGAAGCCCACGCCCACGGCCTGCCTTCGGTCGCTTACGCGGCCGCTGGGGTGCCCGAATGCGGGGGAATGGCCGTGCCAATCGGCGACCAACGTGCCTTTTTGGCGGGTCTCGAAAAACGGATGGCCGACCCCGGATTTCGACGTCAAGAAGGAGACCGTTTACGCATCTTTGCCCGCGAAGCCTTCTCTCCGGAGCGACAGACCCTCGCCTATCTCGCCCTCTTCCAGCGTCTCCTCGCCCCGCCGTCATGACGAATAAGCAACGTCTCGATCTCATCGAGAAACATATCCGTGCCCACCGCTACGCCGACCTGCACACCCTGGCGACGCGGTTCACGATCTCCCTCTCGACCGTTCGCCGGGCCTTGGATGAACTCGAAGCCAAGGGCATCCTCCGACGCCACCATGGTGGTGCCTCGCTGATTGAAACGGACGAGGTTGCCCGGGAGTACGATTTCATTGCCCGGGACGAGCGCATGGCCGCCGAGAAGTTCGCCATCGCCAGCCTCATCGCCGACCGCGTCCAGCCCGGAATGACGATCATCCTCGACGGCGGTACCTCCACGTACGCGGTCGCCCGGCTGCTCACCGCCAAACGCCTCCAGGTGATTACCAACTCGCTCCCGATCGCCGGTCTGTTCGGCGAAGTCGGTACGGTCGAAACCATTGTCACCGGCGGTTCGGTCTACAGCCGTCTCGGCGTCCTCGTGGGTCCCCTTTGCGAACAGTCGCTGGATCAAATCCACGCCGATCTCGCCATCCTCGGCAGCGCCGGAATCACCGAAACCGGGCTGTGGAACCACAATGCCCTGATTGTGGCCGCCCAGCGAAAGATGATCGCCGCCGCCGAAGAAAGTATTTTTGCGCTCGATCACACGAAATTCGGACGCAAGGCACTGGCGTTGACTGCCGGATTTAGTTCCAAGTTCACCATTGTCACCGATACCCGGCCCGAGCCAGCGGTGAACCGCGCCATTGAATCGGCCGGAGCCCAGCTCACGCTGGCGCGCCGGGAGCCGGCCTGAGCCCGCGCGCAAGCACTCACTCGTTTATCCGCTGATTGGCGGCTTTCGGCGGGATCTCGCTGACGTGCGCCTCGGGTCACTGGAATTGGCTCCGGTTTGCGACAGAGTGAAACCGGTTGCGCCTCGGCCAACGGATGAGTGAACCTTGACGGTCTCCATGTCTGCCACGACGTCTCGTATCGCCTCGCTCAGAAATGCCTTCATCACCGGGCTGGCTCTGCTCTCGCCGCTTGCGGTGACCTTTTTCGTCTTCTCGTGGCTGGTCGATGCCGTCGGTGGTCGTTTCCGCCCGTTCTTCTTCTTCGCGGTTCCTGACAATCTCCGCGATCATCCGAGTCTCGCGGCAGGCTGGAATGTGCTTTCGACGCTGCTGGTGCTGATCCTCATCACCGTACTCGGATACGTTTCCCGGTACGTTCTCGGGCGCTTCTTCGGACAACTGGCAGAGCGTTTCGTCCTGACGATTCCGGGGGTCAACTCGGTTTATCTGACGGTCAAGCAGATCGTCGGCACTTTCAGCGCGCAGAACCGGAACCTCTTCAACAAGGTCGTTCTGATTGAGTTTCCACGTCAGGGAATGTGGGCCGTCGCTTTCCTGACCAACCGCGCCCAGGGTGAACCGCAGGCCCGGACCAAGGAAGAGATCTGGACCGTCTTTGTGCCCACGACGCCAAATCCAACCAGCGGCTTCCTGGTGATGCTACCCAAACGTGACATCATCGAGCTGGAGATGAGCGTGGGCGATGGCATGAAGATGATCATCTCCGGGGGTTCGGTGGTGCCTCCCTGGCCTCCCGAAACGCCGAACCCAGATTCCATTCCCTCTGATCCGTCCGGCGGGACGGGCGGCGGAACCAGCCCGCGCCTTCCCTAGTCAAACGTATCCGCGCAGCCCGTGCCCAGTCCTTCTCTCGCAACTGACGCGTGGATCATCAGCAAGCGTCCACCCACGGAAAAGTTTCAGCCGTTGATTGCCTTCTCGGCGGAGCACGGGCGCCTGGCGGTTTATCTCCGATTGCAGCGCAAGGAGTCCGCCGCTGTGGTCGCGCTCGATCTCTTTGACGAAACCGCGCTGACCGTTGAGTCCTCCAACCAGGGCCAGAGCTGGTTCATCAAGGAAGCCCGGCTGCTGGTCCGGCACTCGGAGATTGGCCGCAGCTATGAAGCGTTGCGCCACGCGTCGACCTTTGCCGCCGTCGTGGCCCGCAACGATGTGCCCGAGGAGGGTCGCTCGACGGTTTACACCCTGCTGCGGAATGCATTCGCGGCCTTTTCCGGGCCTACACGGCCCGACGTGGTGCACTTCAAGAGTCTGTATCGGTTCGCTCGTGACGAGGGATATGCGGTGCGTCAGCAGTGGCTGCCCACCCTGCCGGCGGAGCTCCAGGAACAGGCCAACTACCTCCTGCGCACGCCGCTGGGCGAGATCGCCGCAACCGCGCCGGACGAATCGACGACGGCACTTTTGCAGCAGCGTCTCGAGGATTATCTGCGCGCGTACACCGACGTTTTGATCGACTGATCCCGGGCACTCCGGGTCCGCGACGCCACGCCTTTTCCTGTCCATGGAATTCGACCTCGATCAACGCACCGCCACGCTCAGTGTCGGGGAACTGGCCGACTTCTCCGTGGGGCCACGCGACTCCTCAGGAGGCGCCACCGGCCTCTGGCGCGCCCAGATCGGAACCCATTGGCATCAGCAACTCCGGCTCACGACCCTGTCCGCCGGCGGCAGCCCACAGTTTGAGGTCCCGGTCGAGGCGATGGTGATGCACCGCGGCTGGCGCATCACCCTGACCGGACGGATCGACCAGGTGCTGCCGACGGGGGGACCGGGAGGGTTGCCCCTGCTCCGTGAAATCAAGACGGTGTCGCGATCGCTGCCCGAATCGGAGGAACGCCTGCGCTCGGAGTATCCGGGATACTTTTCGCAAATCTCCGCCTATCTCGCACTCCGGCGGGTGGCCCAACCGGATACCCAGCTTGCCGCGCAGCTGATGTTCGTCGAGATCGGCACCGGGGTAATCCAAACGGTCGCGATTCATCGCTCGGACGAGGACCGCTTCACCGCACGACTGGAAGTGCTCGCGGTCTTTCTCGATCTGCGACTCCGCGCCCGTGAGCGACTCCGGACCCTGCGCATCCGACCAGCCTTTACCCAGCTCCGCGCCGGTCAGGAGTCGACCCGGTCCGATCTTGAGAGGGCGCTTGAGCGGTCGCGTTTCGTCGCCTTCGAGGCTCCTACCGGATTCGGGAAAACGGGATTGATGCTTGAGTGTGCGCTCGGACGGCTCCGAGCGGGACGGTACAGCCGGATCCTTTACCTGACGAGCAAGTCGACGGGGCAGCTGCAAGTCGTGCGGACCCTTCAGACCATGACCTCGCCCTCGACCGGGGACGACAGTGCCACGGGTTCCTCGCTCGCGGTCTGGCAGGTCCGGGCCAAGGTGGAGCATTGCGTCAATCCGATCTATCACTGCGTGAGTGAGTCGTGCGCTTACCTCGCGGATGCCGAGGCGCGCTGGCCGGCGAGCGGACTGCAACGCTTCTATCTGATGGACGGACACGCGCGCGACCTTGACTCGCTCCGCGCAGCGGGGCGCGATGCGCTGATCTGTCCCTACGAGATCACCCGCACCGCCCTCGCGTTCAACGACGTCTGGGTGGGCGATTACAACTACGTTTTTGCCCCGCGAAACCGGGGAATTTTCTATGATCAGCCCGGCTTCGATCCGGCGCAGACCCTGTTGATTCTCGACGAGGCGCACAATCTGCCCTCGCGGGCGGCGGACGCCCGATCGTATGTAGCCCGGGCCGAAGACGCGCAGGCGGTGCTGGCCGAGCTCGATCACCAACAGGCCGGGGCGGCGATGATCCGCGCGTGGACCGCGTGGACCCACCTCCTCACCGCGCTCCCGGTGGCCGACGCCATGGACTTGGCGATGGAGGACGACATCGCCGACACGCTGCGCCGGGTGGCGGAGCAAGTGGTGGTGGGAACGATTGATTTTGCGTCCCTCGCCCCGGGACTGGCGGATCGCCTTTGGGAGACTCTCGAACTTTCGGAGTGGATGAAGGACGCCTCGATTCGCACGCTACTTTGGAGTCCCCGGCCGGGCGAATTCCGCTTCACCTGCATCGACGCCTCGGCGAGCATCGGAGAGATTCTCAGGACCTACGGCGGGGTCCTGCTCGCGAGCGCAACCCTCGGACCGCTGGTCGAATTTTCAGAAACCATCGGACTGACAGCGGATACCGAAGGCCTGCCGGGCGAAGGGCTGACGCGCGTCGAAGCCTCGACGCCTTGGCGAGAAGGCACGTACCGCGTGGCTTATGATCTGCGAGTCGACACCCGTTTTCGCCAGCGCTCTGCCCATGCCGCGACCACGGCCGCGACCGTCGCGCGACTGCATGCGGCGGCCGGTGCCGCCATTGTCGTTTTTTTCCCCAGTTATCGTTATGCGGAGATGATCGAGCGCGCACTGGCCGATGGGCGGTCTCTGTTGCGCA
>Ga0154020_10010352_pt1 | contig 10672 bp, 8 predicted proteins | sample Klosneuvirus_201_FD_109709 | JGI IMG/M metagenome (GOLD analysis project Ga0154020, IMG submission 109709) | Active sludge microbial communities from wastewater, Klosterneuburg, Austria - Klosneuvirus_20160825_MG | ecosystem: Engineered > WWTP > Aerobic digester > Activated sludge | place...
AGCGGCGGTCCTTCGTGCGCGACCGTCAACGGATGCCACGACAGCGTCGGCGCAGGGTTCACGTGGCAGACGCAGTGCACGTTCTGTCACGGCAACAACGCCACGCCATCGGGCAATGGAGCGCCGCCACAAGGCGTGCTCGGTGCGACGGCCGCGTCGGACAAGACGGTGGGCGCGCATCAGAAACATCTCGCCGCGACGGCGACGCACGGAGCATGGGACTGCGGGATGTGCCACACGAAGCCCGCCAACGCGACGACGCCGGGTCACATGGACGGAACCGGTGGCGTCGTCCAGGCCGAGGTTCGCTACTCGCCGCTCAATCCGTCGGCGACGTTCACCGCGGCGACGGCGACGTGCTCCGCGATGTACTGCCACGGCAACGGCAAGACGAGCGCCGGCACGGCGGTGTGGACATCGACGACCGCGCTGACCTGCACCTCGTGTCACGCGACGACCGCGATCAACTCGGGCAAGCACAAGAAGCACATCCAGGACGAGAACATGAAGTGCTCGCAGTGCCACAGCGCGGTGGTCAACACGGCGATGGCGATCATCAACGCATCGCTGCACGTCGACGGCGTGAAGCAAGTGAACATGGCTGCCGGAACGTTCAACGTGACGACGAAAGCGTGCTCGGGTCTCGGCAACGGATGCCACGGCACCGAGCGGTGGTAACGACTACAGCGGATTCGCGCAGCAGCGATAGCCGAAGTCGTAGTCCGTGCCGAACGTCTCGTTGACCTGATCGTGCGTCTTCGTGCCTTCGCACGACAGCGCCGTGGGGAAGAACGAACCGTCGACTTGGAACGAACCGCCGCGCAACTCGCAGTTATTGCCCGAGCACTCGTTGGTCCACTCCCAGACGTTGCCGGACATATCGACGAGCGACGGCGTCGCGGAGTTGGCGCAGCTCGGGTGATCGGTGACCTTCGACGGGCTGCCCGAGATCCCATTCGCGCTGTTGCAACGACCGGCCTCGAAGGTATTGCCGTAGGGATACTTCAGGCCGCTCGGGCCACCGCACGAGCGAGCCCACTCGTCGCCGCGGCACAAGCGCTTGCCCTTCGCCGCGCACGCCGACTTCGCCGCGGCGAATGTCACATAGCGCGCGGGATGTTGGAGCGACATCCCGACGGAGCCATCGATGTACCAGCCGCCGTCTTCGTAGTGCCACGGGTTGTTGACGTTCGAGATGAAGCAGCGCTTGCCACCGCACGCGGTGCACGTCGGTCCGGGATCGGTGCACGCGGCGCCGAGACTGTCGGCGAACTGGAGGAACTCCTGGACCGTCGCTTCCTTCGCATCGATGCAGGTCGTCGGGCTGATCCACACCATGCCGGCGGGGCAGGTCCCGGTCGTTCCACACGCGGTACCGACGCAGGCATCGGGCAGGCTGCCGTCGACGGTCACGCTGCCGTCGGGCATCTGCTCGACGGCGTTGCCATCGCCGTCGCAACCGGTGCCGAGGAGGGTCAGGACGAGCGCGATCGTGATTCGCATGCCCCCAGGACGGGGCAGGGCGCTGGAATGCGCAGTTTTTCTGCAGGCGCTATTGGATATCGCGAGGTAATATTGACAATAGTCAAGTTATCGTTAATATGGCTCGCATATCGCCAATGTCGAGACGCGCGTATGACAACTCGCTCCGCACCGAACAGGCGGAGCAAACGAAGCAGCGGATCCTCCAGGCCGCGGTCGAGATGGTCTCCGATGGTCAGGTCGTGGCCACCGCCACGATCGCGGCGCGGGCCGGGGTGTCTGAACCCACCGTGTATCGCTACTTTCCGAACCGCGAGCTGCTGGTCGCAGCCGTCGCGGAGTACGCCAACTCGCGCCTCGGATCGCCGCCGATTCCGACCACGCTCGACGAGCTCGGGACGTCGGCGATCGCGATGGCGCTGTACATGGGCCGCAACAAGACGTTCATTCGCGCGGGCATGCGCGACCCCGAATACCGGGAAGCGCGGGCCAAGGGGCGCAAGCAGCGCGTCGGCAGCATGCGCAAGCTCCTGGCGCCGGTGGTCGCACACCTCGACGAGCACGATCGCGAGGTCGCGTTCGGCGCGTTCGTGTCCGTCATGCGCGGGGAGACCTGGGACTACCTGACGTCTGAGCTCGATCTGACCGACGAGGATGCCGGACGCGCGATCGCGTTCGTGCTCGACGCGTGCACCGACAAGCTCGCGCAGCTCGCCCGGAAGAAGCGCACGAAGATCGTCGACGAGGCGAGCGTGAAGCGCGCGCGCGAGCTCGACGCCGATGCCGACAAGAAGGGACGTGGCTGAGTGGCTACCTCATCTGTTCCCGCGTTCACGAGCCCCGGGCCGGGCGTCTGGATGCTCGATGCCGCACACTGCGAGCGCCCGCGTACGCGTTACATGAGCCGGCTGTTCGGCGACCAGTACACGGAAGGGTTCCGGCAAGGGTTCGCGCGGTACGGCGCGCTCCTCGACACGATCGAGTACCAGCCGATCAACGGCTTTCCGTACACGGCGATCCGACCGCTCGGCGCCCCACCGTCGGCGAAGGGAGCGCCACCCAAGTGGATCTTCAAGCTGCTGGTGGCCCTGCACCCCGCACTGCGCAAGCGCTGCAAGCGTGCGGCAGATGTGATCGAAGGGCGGGTGTGGCGCGATGACATCGAGCAGTTCTGGCGCGAGCTTCCCGTCGAGGAAGCGAAGCTCGCCGCGAGCGCGAGCGAGCCGATCACCGAGATGACCGACGAGGCGTTCGTCGCGTACCTGGATCGCACGCACGCTCACGCGAGCCAGCGCCTTCTCGCGCACTTCATCGGGGCGACCGCCACGATGCTGCCGGTCGGTGACTTCGTCGCGCATGTCGTCGAGTGGACCGGCGCGACGCCGCGCGAGGTGCTGCAAGCCCTGCGTGGTCACTCACCCGCATCCACGGGCGGCGCGCGTGCGATTCGAGACGCGGCGTGCGCGATCGCCGACGATCCGGCCGCGCGCGAGATCCTCGCCCTCGACACGGATGCGATGACGCGGATCGCACGGCTGCGCGCATTGCCGGGTGAAGCGAGCGCCGCCGTCGGCAAGCTGCTCGATCGATTCGGCGACGTGATTCTCGGCGGCCACGACGTGTCCGAGCTGCGCTTCGCCGAGATGCCGGACCTCCTCCTCGCGACGTTGCGTTCGCGCGTAGAAGCTGGGCACGGCGCGGACGACGCACGTGCGGTCTCCGAGGCCGCCGCGACCGAGCTTCGCTCGCGCGTTCCCGTCGAGCACCATGCGCGCTTCGACGAGCTTCTCGGCGAGGCTCGCAGCGCATATCCGTTGCGTGACGCGCGCACGAACGTCGATTTCTGGGCCCTCGGTATCGTGCGGCGGGGTCTGCTCGAAGCGGGACGCCGCCTGCTCGCGAAGAACCGCATCGAGCGCATCGACGACGTGTTCGACGTGGATCATGACGAGCTGCGCGCGCTGTTCGCGGGCGCGGGCCCGTCGAGCAAGGAGATCGCCACGCGCGCGACGTGGCGGCGAACCGGCACGGTCTCGGACGCTCCGCCATTCGTCGGCGGGCTGCCGAGCGCGCCCCCGCCGGCAGAGTGGTTGCCCTCCGGTGCTGCTCGTGTCGCGCGCGCCGTCGGCGTCTATCTCGATCTGAGCGGACTCTCCAGCGTCGCGCCGCCGCGTCGCGACGTGGTCACCGGCGTCGGCGCGAGCTCGGGCAAGCGCGTCGGTCGCGCGAAGCTCGTGCGCTCGTCGGCCGAGTTCGCGACGCTGCGCCAGGGCGACATCCTGATCGCACCGATCACGACGCCCGCATACAACGTGATCCTCTCGCTGCTCGGTGGCGTGGTCACCGACCGCGGAGGCTTGCTCTCGCATCCAGCGATCGTGAGCCGCGAGTACGGATTCCCGGCGGTCGTCGGTGCGGGCGACGCGACCTCGCGCATTCCCGACGGCGCGCTTGTCGAGCTCGACGGTGATGCGGGCACCGTGCGAGTTGTCGGATGAGCGCCGTCCGGCTCCACGACGCGGTCGACGAATCGCGCTTCGGCGGCAAGGCCGTCCAGCTCGGCGCGAGCCTGCGCGCGAGCCTCCCGGTCCCCGACGGGTTCGCGCTCGATCACGTGTTCGTCGCGAGCGTCGTCGCAGGCGACGCCACCGCCCTTGCACGCGTGGCCGAGGTTCACGCTTCGCTCGGCGGCGGCAGGGTCGCAGCGCGCTCGAGCGCGGTCGGCGAAGACGGCGCCTCCGCCAGCTTCGCGGGGCAACACCTCACTCGTCTCGCGGTCGCAACGCTCGACGCCCTCGTCGACGCGATCGGCGCGGTTCACGCGTCGGGACACGCCGATAGTGCGCTCGCCTATCGTCGCAAGCGCGGCATCACCGGCACACCTCGGGTCGGCGTCGTCGTGCAACGCATGATCGATGCCGATTGCGCGGGCGTACTGTTCTCGCGCTGTCCACTCACGGGTGAAGACGTGCGCGTCATCGAAGGCGCGTGGGGGCTCGGCGAGTCCGTGGTCAGTGGCCTCGTCGATCCCGATCGGTTCCGCGTCGCACGCGGCGGTCGCGTGATCGAGCGCGCGGTCGCCGACAAGCCGCTCGCGATCCGCGCGCGTCCCGATGGCGAGACGCACGAGGTACCGGTCCCCGCTCCGCAGCGCGGCCAGGCGTGTCTCGACGACGCGATGCTCGCAGCCCTCGACGTGCTCGCCACGCGGTGCGACGCGGTGTTCGACGACGGCCGCCCGCACGACATCGAGTGGGCGTTCGAACGCGGTCGTCTGGCGCTGCTTCAACGCCGCGCGATCACGCACCGATAATCCGAGCTCGCGGCGATGCTATCGTCGTTGCAATGGCCGAGCGGTTCGGGTCGTACGAGATCTACGAGGAGCTGGGAGTTGGTGGCATCGCCACCGTTCACCTCGCACGCTCTCGCCAGATCTCGAACCCGGTGGCGCTCAAGCGCCTGCATCGCCACCTCGCGACGAACCGCCAGCTCGTCGGCTCGTTCGTCGACGAGACGCGCCTCGCGCGCCAGCTCCGGCACCCGGGCATCGCCCGCGTCTACGAGTTCGGCAAGCTGCGCGGCACGTACTTCATCGCGTTCGAGTTCGTGCCGGGCCCGACGCTGCTCCAGCTCAACGATCACTGCCGCGAGTACGTCGGCCGGATCCCGAACATGGTCGTGCTCGAGATCGCGTACCAATTGTGCGACGCACTCGACCACGCGCACACGCTCCGCGACGAGCTCGGGCTCTCGCTCGGCATCGTGCATCGCGACGTCTCGCCGTCGAACGTGATCCTGTCGAACACCGGCCAGGTGAAGCTGATCGATTTCGGTCTCGCCAAGACCAAGCAGTCGTCGGTGATCAGTCAGGCGGGCGTGATCAAGGGCAAGCTCAACTACGTCGCACCCGAGTACCTCTCGGGCAAGCTCGACGCTCGCTGCGATCTGTGGGCGCTCGGCGTCGTGATGTACGAGCTGCTCACGGGCCGCCGTCTGTTCGACGCACCCGAGCAGGGCGAGATCCTCGATCGCGTGCGCACGCTGCCGATTCCGCCGCCGTCGCAGTGGAACCCCGACGTGCCGCCGAACGTCGATCAGATCGTGCTGACCGCGCTCGCTCGCGATCCCAATCAACGCTGGCAGAGCGCCGCGGCGATGCGCGATGCGATCGGCGTCGCCGCCGCGGGCCGCCTCACTCAACGCCAGTTCGTGTCGTGGGTCGAGTGGGCGTTCGCGCAGAAGCAACCGCTGCGTCGCGAGGACAGCGCCGTCTCCGCGCTGCACGAGATCCTGCACAGCCAAGAGGTCGAGCTGGTCGAGCTCCCCGCGATCGAAGCCGCGATGATGGAGCGCCGCCGCGAGAGCGTGGTCGCGATGAACCCAGCGCTCGGCGAAGCGATGCTCGCGCGCGCGCGGTCCCGGCGCTGGCTGTGGCTCGCGATCGTGATGGTTGCCGTCGTCGGAGCGCTCGCCGTTGTCCTCGCGACGCGCTGATCGTGCTTGAATGAGTCGTCATGAGCATGGTTGCTTGCGCGAGTTGCGGTAGGGAGCCCTGATGGAGAGCGCACGCCGTCACGTGATGCTGATGGTGATCCCGCTCGCGGTGATCGCGCTCGGCATGTTCGCCGCCGTCCTCGTCCCGTACGGCTACCCCGTGCAGTGGATGATGGTGACGACGCCGATCGCGGATCTCTCGCCATTCCTGGCGATCCATGCGGGCGCGGGCATCCTCGCGGTCGCGATCGTGCTCGCTTCGCGCCGCGGCGCGCCGCCGGGGCATGCCGTCACCGCGCTCGCGCTGCTCGCGATCCTCGCCGCCACCGTCATGACGGTGATCGCGGTGAAGGTGTTCTCCGACGCCAATGCGTGGACCGCCGTGCTCGTGTTCGTCGCCCCGGTCGCGATCTCGCTCGTGATCTCGTTCCACGCGCTGCGCATGCGCGGCTGGGAGCGCATGCTGTTTCTCCTCGGCGCGTTCGCGATCGCGGCGCTTCCATACAGCTGCCCGCTCGTGCCCGGGATGTACAACCTGTTTTCGGGCGGGCTCGTGTACGCGGCCGCGGATCTGACGGTGCTCGTGTTGTTCGCGCGCGGCCTTCGGCAGACGTAGGCCACAGTTAGCGGATCGGCTAACTTTCGACTTGCGAACATTAAGCGAGTTGGCTAAACGTTGGCTCATGAGCGACAAGCACGACCGCGTCCGCGAGAACCCGCATCTGCCCGTCACGAACATCGTCACGTACCTCCCCAAGCCGGGCAAAGAGGCCGAGTTGCTCGCGCTCGTGAAGAAGCACGAGACCGCGTTGCGAGCGGCCGACCTCGTGACGCCCGAGCCGTTTCGAGTGTGGAAGGCGTTCGACATCCGGAAGAACCGCACCTCGTACATCGAGTACTTCCAGTGGAAGGACGGCAGGGTGTCCGATCTCGCGCATCAGACTCCCGAGGTGATGGCGGTGTGGGAGCCGATGGGACCGATCCTCGAGGACCTCACGATCTGCGAGGTGGAGGCCGTCTGAAGCCCGCACGCACCCGACGGATCGCGACCGAGAAGGCCGACGCGCCTGCCGCCGAGAAGAAGGTGTCCCCGGTGGAGAAGCTGGAAGCGCTCGACCAGGTCGTCACCGCGATCGCACATCCGGCACGCCGTCAGATCCTGCTCACACTGCACTTTCGCGGAGGCACTGCGACGGCGGGCGAGCTCGCCGCGCGCTTCGAGCACGCGTGGCCGACCACCACCCGGCACCTGCGCGTCCTCGAGGACGCGGGCTTGCTGCAGCACGAAAAGATCGGACGCACGCGACGGTATCGCCTCGATCGAGAACGGCTCGCGCTCGTCAGCGAATGGCTGGGCTGGTTCGACACCTGATCAATGCCGCAAATTGCGGCACCCTCACGCACGTCGAGGCGCACGCTCGAGCATGCGTATACTGCGCGCGATGTCGTCTCGGGCCGTGGTGATTCTGATGTGTGGCGTGGTGGCCTCGTGCGCGGTGATGCCGCCTCCTCCAGCTGCGCCGCCTCGTCGCACGAACATGGAGCTCGCCATCGGCAGCACCGTGCTCGCGAACGGGTTGCGGGTCGTGCGAGTGCACGATCCACGAGCGCGCGAGGTCCACGTCACCATGCGCTACGCGGTCGGTGCCGCCGATGATCCGGCCGCGCAGGAAGGCGTCGCGCACCTCGTCGAGCACTTGATGTTCGAGCAGGTGGTCGGCGCGCAGTCGATCACCGCCAAGCTCGAGAGTAGCGCGCGCTACTACAACGCGTTCACGGGCTACGACGCGACGACGTACATCACCTACGCGCCGACGGCGCAGCTCGATGCGTTGCTGTTCATCGAGTTCGTGCGCATGAACCTGCGCTGCGCGTCGATCACCGAGTCGGTATACACGCGCGAGCGCGAGGTCGTGCTGCAAGAGCTCCGCATGCGCGATCAATCGAGCGAGCTCCGCGCCGCTCTGCACCGCGGGACGTATCCGGACAAGCATCCGTACGCCCGGCTCGCCGGGGGAACGCTCGACACGGTCGGCGCGATCACGCTGAAGCAAGCCTGCGCGTTCGCCGATGCCCACTACGGACCGAGCAACGCGGTGCTCGTGGTGTCCGGAAATGTCGACGCGGCCACGCTCGAGGCGTCCGTCGCGAAGTACCTCGCGAAGGTTCCGCGCCGAGACGTCGCGAGTCAGGTCGCGCTGCCATCCGCGACGCAAGCACGCGCCGTGGAGACCAACGCTCCCATCGACGAGGACGCCGTGCTGTTCGCGTGGCCGTTGCCGGTCCATCCCGAGGCTCGCGCACAGATCGGTGCGGTCGCGGGCGTGGTGGCGATGTACATCGACCACGCGATCAAAGGGCGCGTGACGGAGATCCCGATCGGCGACTCGCGCGCGCCGATGTTTGGCGTGATCATCGAGCCGGGCGAAGGTGAAACCACGGGCGACGTGATCGCCATGCTCAAAGGCGCGCTCGCTCGAGCTCCGCTGTGGTTCAGCCAACGCGGTGATTGGGGACGCATCGCGTTCAACCTCACCCAGCAGTCGGCGATCCACGCGCAGTTCGCGGCGCTCGAGGACGGCCCGGAGCGCGACATGGAGCTCGCGCGGCGCGTGTTCGCGGGCATCGCACCCGAGCGCGCCCTCGGCGGCACGCTGCACGCGCTGCGGACGATGAACGCCCAGCTCGCGGGCGAGCTGGTGTTGGAGCACTTCGCGTACGCGAAGGCGAACATCGTCGTGCTCAAGGCGAGCGATCAAACCCGCGGCACCACGAAGCTGTCCGCGAAAGAGCCCGTGCACGACATGGGACAACGACGCGACACCGATCCCGCGCTCGCCACGCAGCCGGTCGCCGAGCCGATCTCGACGCGTCCCGTCGATGGAATGATCACGCGCACGCTGCCCAACGGCATGCGCGTGATCCTGATGCCGCTGACGAGCGTACCGGTCGTCGACGCGCGCGTGGTGTTCACCGCCGGCACCAGCGACGAGGAACCCGACCGTCGCGGCGCGGCCATCGTCGCCGCGCAGGGTCTCTCGATCAGCCTCAAGTACCTCCACGACACGCTCGCGATGGCCGAAGCCGGCGCCACGCTCGCCGTCAACGCGGGTCCCGATCGCACGACGTTCGCGACGACCGGCCTCGACATGCATCTCGACTACATGCTCGCCGGCCTGCGCCGACTCGTGCGCGACGGCACCTACGAAGGCGCGAGCTCGATCGTCAAGGCGATGCGCGCGACGCAGAAGACGTCCGACGACGAAGGCGCGCGCACCGATGCGTGGCGCACGGCGATCTACGGCACGGAGCACCCGTATCGCATCGCGGGAATGCCGCGTCACATCGCGCACGACCTGAACATCAGCGACGTGCTCAAGTTTCGACGCAGCTACTACACGCCCGACAACGCGACGCTGATCATAGCCGGGCGATTCGATCCCGCGGTCGCGAATCGCTGGATCGACTGCCTGTTCGGCGATTGGTCCGGCACGCGGCGCGAACGCTCGGCCACACCGACGACGGTCAAGCCGGTCTCGCTGGCGATCGACGACGATGTCTCGCAGACCACGATCCGCATCGCGATGCCCGTCACCCGCGGCACGCGCGCGCAGCGGCTCGTCGCGACGGAGATGTTCGCCGCGATCGCCCGCGAAGTGCGCCACCAGCTCGGCGCGAGCTACGAGCTCGGCGCGGACTACAACGAGCTCCGCCGCTCCGCGCTGTACGAGATCAGCGGCTCGATCGACGCACCGCGCACTACCGAAGCGATCGAGCTGATCGCCGCCCGCGTCGCCGCGCTTCGCACCGACGCGGATGGCACCGCACGCGCGTTCGTGGACGCTCGCAAGCGTGTCCTCTCTCGGATCAGCGACATCACGAACACCGCGTCCACGCTCGCCGATCGCGTCACCGACGACATCGGCCTCGACCGCGCGCCGCTCTCCGATGTCGAGGTCGCCCGCGACGTGCACGATCTCACGCTGTCCGGCATGTCCGACGCACTCGCCGAGCTCGACCTCGCGCGCGCGGCGATCCTGATGCGCGGGCCCACCGCACAGATCGACAAGGCGTACGCCGCCCTCGGCCGCACTCCTCGGCGCGTCATCGGCGACGTCGAGGATCCGTTCGCACCGAAGGACGCTCCCATCGTGTTCCCCGACGAACAGCCCGTCTACCCGTCCGACGTCGAGGATTCGCTGACGGGGCCGCGTCGCGGTCGTTCGCTTTCGTTCGGCGCCACCGCCGGCTACGCGACGGGCAAGATCCTCCAGCGCACGGGGCTCCTCGGTCCGCGCGTCGGCGCCTACGCGGGCTTTCGGATCGACGAGACCAAGGCGATCGGCCTGCGCGCCTCGATCACCTCGATCGACGGCACGTACAACAAGGGCACCGAGATCGTGCGCGTCGACGTCCCGATCGAGGCAACGATCGTCTCGATCGGCGCGTACATGCACGGCACCGCGTTCGATCGCCTCTACGCAGGCCTCACGCTATCGATCAACACCGACCAGACGCGCGCGGACACTGGCGTGAACATGATGACGTCGGTGTGGGACTCGGGTGTATCGATCGGACTCGAGGCCGGCATCGATCTGCTGCGCATGGGACGTCATCGCATCGGGGTGCTCGGACAACTCGAAGGCGAGCTCGCCACCAACGCGTCGTGGGCCGGGTTCTCCCTCGGCCTCGGGTA
>Ga0154020_10010353_pt1 | contig 10672 bp, 9 predicted proteins | sample Klosneuvirus_201_FD_109709 | JGI IMG/M metagenome (GOLD analysis project Ga0154020, IMG submission 109709) | Active sludge microbial communities from wastewater, Klosterneuburg, Austria - Klosneuvirus_20160825_MG | ecosystem: Engineered > WWTP > Aerobic digester > Activated sludge | place...
CATAGCCATAGTTCTGAAAAACTTTTAAAGGGTAGGTTGCACCTTCTAGAAAGTGGGGATTAAGAAGCGTTACTCCTCCCATTCCCAGGAAAACGAATAAAAGGATTTTAGTATGATAATTATTAAGATTTTTACGCTTTGAGATTACCTCATCAATTACAAATAGAAGAACAACGAGGATACCTATTGGAAAGTAAATATGGATATTTACCCACAGGAGTTGAAGCGGAATAAGAAGAAAAATAACCTTGGTAAAACTATCGTGATATCTATATAGGATAGTAATCATAAGCGATAGGAAAAGGAAGCTAAGTAATTCAGGACGCAGATCCGTACGTTCAAAAAGAATTCGGAGGTAGAGTATTGATATAACTGCCAAAGGAATGGTAGCTGCTTTTTTCGCTGAGTATAGAAAAATAGTTGTGCAAGCAGCACCTATCACAAAAAGGGAGAGGAGAAAGAGGCCAAGATCGCCACTTAGTGTTTTAACGAGGTAAAAGATCACCTCAGAACCCCAGTGGTGATTGATAAAAGAGAAGCCAGGGTATGTATAAGAATAAAGATTGATTGTCGGAATAGAGAAGCTTTGTAGGATGAATTTCCCCGTCAAGAGATGTCTTCCTAAATCTTGATTATAGGCAGTTATGGGATGAAAAAATCCGAGGAGAAGTAAGATAAGAGGCAGAAGAAAGAACAGACGGGATAGGCGCATGTTAATTCTAGTATGAATCAAAAACAGTTTTTGCGATACTCCCGATTGTTTGTTTGGTAGCTGTCTCATCGGATCCAATATCTGAAGTGAGAACTCCTAAGAAAAAGACGTGATTACCCTTAACAATAATGCCTACATCATGAAGAAAACCCACTCCATCTCCTGTTTTATGTTCAACGACAGACGACGTGGGAAGAAGCGCAGGCAGTCTATCTTCTATATCCGTATGAGTCATAAAGCTTAACATTTCTTTTGTTTTGCCAGGTGTGGTTACCTCATTGTTATAGATTTTCTTAAAGAGAATCGCCATATCAGAGCTTGAGGTTTGGTTATTTCCCATATCAGTTTGGGTCAGTCCCCAGGACGTAATCATCTTTTGGATAGTGTCGGCACCGATCTTATCTGACAAGATATGAGCAGCTGTATTATCAGACTGTTGGAGAGTCAATTTGATAAGACTTTTTAGTGTGTAGGTTGTTCCGGGTTTTTGATAGCGAAGACTCCCCGTCCCATAGTCCTGAATATCCCTTTCCTGTAGAGTAATTTGGTCATTAAAATCAATTTTGCCGTGATTTTCTAGATAATAAAATACAGCAACAATAGGAACTTTATTGACTGAAGCAGCTGTCATCATCATGGTATCGTTAATTCCAAACGTTTTCCCAGTTGTCAGATCAAGATAGGTAATCCCATAGTTGCCCTTTTTGCCTGCAATAACTTTTTCGACCTTATGTTGAACATCAGTTGCATCAGGTATATGTTCCTCAGAAAAGTCGGGGAGAAAAGCAAGATTACGGCCGGCAAGAAGGAGGATAAAGCTATAAATAATAACGGTTGTCAGCTTACGCATAATAGAGTAGGAAATTCTATACTATGCAATTCTTAAGGAGACTGTCAAACCCTTCACTTCGACGATGCTCAGCGTAAACTGCTCAGGGCAAGCTTTTTTGGAAGCTCAAAATAAGCTTTCTTTAGAGCGATACTGGAGTGCTTCTGCGATATGTGCAGGTAAGATATTTTCAGATCCGGCAAGATCAGAAATAGTACGGGCAACTTTTATTGTCCTGTTATACGCTCTGCCTGAAAGATGGAGAGCAGTCACTGCTTTTCTAAGCAGTTCTAAACACTCATCAGAAAGAGCACAATATTGTTTGATATCTTTAGTACTTAATTCAGAATTACTAGTAATTTTAGTACCTGTGTAGCGTCTAGTCTGGGTATTGCGAGCCTGTTGAACTCGTTGGCGAATCATAGCAGAGGTTTCTGTGGTGGAATTCTCCCTTTCAACTAACTTTTCGACTTTAACGGCAGGAATATCAAGGTGTATGTCGATGCGGTCAAGAAGGGGTCCTGAAATTTTTTTATGATACCTATTTGTTTGGGTAGGACTACATACGCATTCTTTAGTAGGGTCACCTAAGAATCCGCAGGGACAAGGATTTTGGGCAGCAATAAGCATACATTTAGCTGGAAAAGAGACTTTACTTTGCGCTCTTGAGATATGGACGATCCCATCCTCGATTGGTTGTCTAAGGGTCTCTAGAACATTTCTTGGGAATTCCGGAAATTCATCTAAAAAGAGCACTCCTCGATGGGCAAGAGTAATCTCTCCGGGGCGTGGTGTGCTACTTCCGCCAATAAGACCAACAAGAGAGGTAGTATGGTGAGGTGAGCGAAACGGACGTGTTCGTACTAATCCACGCGATGAGAGCATGCCGGAGATGCTATAAATTTTAGTCACTTCGACTGCTTCCGGGAAGGTGAGCACGGGAAGAATTGACGGAAGTGTCCGTGCAAGAAGTGTTTTCCCGGCACCAGGTGGCCCTTTCATCAGGATATTATGCCCACCGGCAGCAGCTATTTCTAACGCTCTTTTAGCCTGGTGTTGACCTTTGACATCAGCCATATCAAAGTCAAATAACTCTTCTTCATGGGAAGGAGGGAGTTGGATGTAGGGAAGAATCTCTTTTTCTTTACTCAGATGTTTGAAAAGTGAGAGGAGGGTAGGGAAAGCAAAAATAGTGATGGTGTCAATGCATGAAGCCTCATAAGCATTATCCTCAGGTACGAAAAAAGCCTCCAAGTTGTGATCCCTGGCAAGAATTGCTTGAGACAAGATACCGGTTATTGGGCGAATTCTTCCATCAAGTGCTAGTTCACCAGCTACAAGAAATTTTGATACGTCTGCTTGTATTTGACCTGATGCAAGTAAGATCCCAAGAGCAATCGGTAAGTCATACGAAGGACCTTCTTTAGGTAAATCGGCTGGGGCGAGGTTAACGGTTATTCGTCTTGCAGGAAAGTCGGCTCCTGAGTTGCGAATAGCTGACCGAACGCGTTCTTTAGCTTCTTCGACAGCTTTATCTGGAAGACCTACGATAGTAAAGCTGGGAAGCCCTTGAGAAGCGATATCAACTTCTACTTCAATAGCCACGGCATCGAGTCCAACAATTGCACAAGATGCCACCTTAGCCACCATAATTCCATCATAACACTGCTGAGCTTGGTGTAAAGTAGAGAATTGTATGAAGAGAAATGCATTTTTGCTACAATACAGGGGTGAAATATACAGAAGAGCAACTAAAGATTTTTCAGCACAAAAAAATTGCAATCCTCGGTACGGGAATTGAAGGAATGTCGATTGCTGAGTTTTTGCGAAAGTTTGACCCTGAGATAACATTTTTTGACCAGAAAGAAGAGTCAGAAGTTGAGAAGAAAGTCCTTGAGAGAGCACAAAGCTTAGGTAAGGTTGTACTCGGCACTAAGGCTTTTGACCAGATAGTTGGTTTTGATCTTATTGTGCGTAGTCCGGGTATCCATAAAGATGAATTGTTTTTAGAGAAGGCTCAAGAAGGTGGGGCAATTCTTACTTCACAAACGAAATTATTTTTTGACTTATGTCCAGGGCAGATTGTCGGTGTTACTGGGACAAAAGGGAAAGGTACAACCTCAACGCTTATTTATGAAATGCTCAAAAAATCCGGACGTGATGTTTATCTAGGTGGGAATATCGGTGTTCCTCCGATTGTATATCTTGAGAATCTTACGGAAAGTTCAGTAGTTGTGTTGGAGCTATCCTCATTCCAGCTCCATGATCTCACTAAAAGTCCTCATATAGCAGTGATGCTTATGACTGTACCCGAACATCAGGACTATCATAGGAGCATTGAAGACTATATCGACGCTAAACGTAATATCTTTAGATTCCAGACTAAAGATGATTTTGCCATTATTAATCGAGATTATCCTGCTTCTCATGAGTCAGATATGTTTACTGACGGGCAAGTTTTTCAGGTAACACGTGAGCGTTCAACGGCCGCGCAGGGAACTTTTATTAAAGAGAATGCTATCTGGATGACGATGAAAGGTGCTGAGTGGAAAATTATTGACCTTGATAAAATCGCTCTGCCGGGGAGGCACAATGTAGAAAATGCAGCAGCAGCAGCTATGGCAGCAACACTCGCGGGTGCATCAAAGTCAGATATCTACGATATCCTGACGACCTTTACAGGCCTGGAGCATAGACTTGAGTTAGTACGAGAAGTTGAAGGAGTGAAGTATTACGATGATTCATTTTCGACAACTCCTGAGACAGCAATTGCGGCAATTGAAGCATTCAGTGAACCCAAAATCCTTATTTTGGGAGGTTCAAGTAAGGGAAGTGACTTTTCGGAGTTGGGTAAAGTAATCAGTGAGTCAGCGAGTATTAAAGTGATCATTGGAATTGGTGAAGAGTGGGAAGTAATTAAGTCTCATATCCTAAATCAAAAACCCCAAGTCGTTTTACTAGAAGGAGCAAAAGATATGCATACCATTGTACAGGCTGCATATAAAGTAGCCTTACCAGGAGACGTTGTGCTTCTCTCGCCTGCATGTGCCTCATTTGGCATGTTTAAGAACTACAAAGAACGGGGAGATCTCTTTAAGGAAGAGGTTTTGGCTCTTGGGGTTTAATAAGATGGGGTGTGTGTGTTAATTCACCAACATTTGGCATCTCTACCAACGTTATTTCAAGGGGTTGGGTTAGTGGTATATCTCTAGAGGGCTCAGTCCCAACAATCTCTTTATGTGGAACCCCATTTATTATTTGAGATTTTTCGGTTGGTTTTAATTGTTCGAAGTAGTGATCAGTAAGTGGACCTCCGACATTTATTGTATGGAATCTTCTTGGATCTCCAGATTCAAATAATGGACCGCGTAATGGTGTACGTTCTCTCATAGGCCGATAATAGCATGGAAGCATAGTCAAATCAACTTTCAGCCTTGAATCTGAAGATGAGCTATACTATGCAGATGTTTGAATTTAAAATTCTGCAAAAAGATACAAATTCGATGGCTCGTGCAGGTCGCCTTTCAACACCTCACGGAGATATTTTAACTCCCAATTTTAATCCAGTTGGTACACAGGGAACTGTTAAGACTCTTTCAAGTCAGGATCTTAAAGATCTTGGTGCACAGATTGTGTTGTCAAATACCTATCATTTATTCCTTAGGCCAGGTGTAGATACTGTTGAGAAATTAGGAGGTCTGGCTACTTTTCAAAGCTGGAATGGTCCTACGATGACTGACAGTGGAGGATTTCAAGTTTTTTCACTTGGTGTAGCTCAAAAAAAAGTTGTGATGCGGGATAGGCAGGGACGAAAGATGAGCAAATTTTCCAAATCGGTCTTTATTGATCCAAAAGAGCATGCAATAGGGCTACTTCCAGCAGTTACTAAGACTACTGAAGAGAAGAAGCTTAATAAGTTACGAGCAGCAAAGGTTAGTGAGGAAGGAGTCTGGTTCTATTCCCATATTGACGGAAGTAAACACTGGTTTGACGCTGAAGTCTCAATCCAGGCACAAGAGAAATTAGGTGCAGATCTCATAGTCGCCTTTGATGATCATGAATCTCCTCTCTGGGACCATGAAACAACATTACTGTCCCTTGAAAGAACTAACCGGTGGGCACTTCAAAGTCTATCAGCTCAAAAGCGAAAAGATCAGCTTATGTATGGTGTAGTCCATGGAGGATGGTATGAAGATCTTCGCAAAGATTCGGCTAAATTTACCGACAAATATTTCCCGGCAATCTCCATTGGTGGATCTTACTCTTCAAAAGAAGTCTTGTGCCATGTTCTTGATTGGTGCGTGCCATACTTTCAGGACGATAAACCGCGACACTTGCTAGGAATTGGTGAAGTAGAAGATCTCTTTGAAGGAGTTGCGCGAGGAATTGATTTTTTCGACTGTGTCGCACCAACCAGACGAGGAAGACATGGCAATCTCTACATTTCTCCTGATAATGGCGGACGAAAGGAAAATAACTTTACGATGCAAATCACCAATGCTAAATTTACACTCGATACTGATCCTATTGATCCAGGCTGTGAGTGTTTTACGTGTCAAAATTATACGAGAGCCTATCTCAGGCATCTTTTTGTGGCAGATGAGCTCTTAGGTCAGCGTTTAGGATCGATTCATAATGTATATTTCATCGTAAATCTGGTTAAACGTATCCGTGAAAATATATTAGAAGGTTCATTTGAGCATCTCAAAGCTGTATGGCTTGGTTAATTTGACAATTTTTAGCATTGAGCTATAATACTTATAGCGTTGATCCGGAATTTTGGAACCGGTGAGCAATTGCAAAATACATAATGCACGGAGGCAAAACCGACCAAAGATAGGCAACGTGAATTGTCCGAAAGGAAGTACGCACGTCAAATAAGGTTTTCTTATAGACGTGCTCCCAAAAGGAGCATTTTTTATAGGAAAATAAAGCAAGGTGGCACCGTCCTTCGGTGAACTCAGGATAAACCTGGTTTGAGAGGGCCCTTGTGAGATCACATAATTTTGTGGTTTCGCAAGGGCTTTTTTAATGCCCTCGGAGAGAACGAGGCTTTGGACATATGCGTCCGAATCCGCGTCGAATCCGTCGCACATTTTATGAGGAGGATGGAGCTAAAAGCTCTGTCAAAACTGGAGGGAACAGTGATATCTGTCCACATTGGGAGTCAGGAGATTCCCGTAACCGGGATCGGTGTTGAGGATTTTTCGGCACCTATTCCATACGTACTCTGCTCGCAGGACGGGCGGATTCAGGGTGTCGACATGGAGACCGAAGCCTATCTGACGATAGTGCAGCGCGTCTACATCATGTTTGACGAACCCGATGGACGAGTCATCCTCGTTGATGCAAGTCTGTTTATGGATGTGCTCTATTGCACACCCGTTCGATTAGCACCATCCCCAGATTCAGCCTCTGGCTGTCTTTGGCAAAGCTGACAACTGGATCTGCCGGGCATTTCCCCGGCAGATCAGATTCCATCCTCCTCATTTTTCAAACGGTAGTATATAATGCAAACAATATTATGAAGAAAAAAGTTTATTCAGGAATACGTGCAACTGGCAGGCTCCATTTAGGTAACTATCTAGGGGCTGTTAAAGGAATGCTCGCACTTCAAGACGAGTATGACTGCGTCTTTTCTGTCGTGGATTTACACGCTATTACTACTCCTTATGATAAAGATACTTTAAGTGAAGCAACTCGTACTGTGATTTTAGACTATTTAGCAGCAGGACTTGATCCTGAAAGATGTTTGATTGAGGTTCAGTCACTCGTTCCTGAACATATGGAATTAGCTTACTATTTAGGAACTATATACCCTGTATCGCGATTAGAGGATTTACCTACTTATAAAGATAAAAAAGCACAACACGCACAGTATGTGAATATGGGTCTTTTATATTATCCGATTCTCATGGCAGCAGACATTATGCTTTATAAAGGAGAACTAGTACCGGTAGGTATCGATCAGGAACCTCATATTGAAGTGACTCGTGAGATTGTCCGAAAGTTTAACAGCATGTTTGGTGAGACATTTCCTGAACCAAAGCGTTTTAAGACTGAGGGAGGATATGTTCCATCGCTCACTGGGGAAGGGAAAATGAGTAAGTCAGTTGAAGGAAGTTCTATTAATTTGACGGATAGTTTGGAAGAAATTAAAGGGAAGCTCGCTAAAGTGCCTACAGATAGTGGGCAACTAGGAGGACAAATTCCGCAAACGGGTGGCGTTGCTAATCTCTTTACTCTGATGTATCTTCTTGGCGGTAAGGAGCTTCACCATAAATATGTTATTGACTATAAGGATAAAAAAATTAGGTATAGTGACATGAAAGCAGAACTTGCTGATGTTATTTATAACGAGCTTAAACCGATTCAGGAGAAGAGAACACATTATGAAGATCATCCAGAAGTGGTTGACCAGATACTAAAAGAGCATGCTGATCGTTGTCGTGCCCAAGCTCAACTAACGATTAGAGAAGTAAAGAGTAAAATGGGCTTTCTTAGCCTCAAATAATTCTTCATGGATCTAACTCCACAGCATATTCATGCGTTTCAAGAAAGGATTTTGAGTTGGTACCAAGCAAATAAACGTGATTTACCTTGGCGTCATACACGCGATCCCTACAGAATTCTTGTTTCAGAAGTAATGTCTCAACAGACGCAGTTGTCCCGTGTCATCCCTAAATATGAGGCATGGATTGAGAGATTTCCAACAGTTTTTGAGCTTTCGCTCTCTCCTATAGGTGAGGTTCTAAGGTTGTGGTCAGGTTTAGGCTATAACAGGCGTGCACTTCATCTTCAAAAAGCCGCACAAGTAATAGTAGGTGAATATAAAGGCGAGTTTCCAAAAGAAATTGGCATATTACTCAAACTTCCTGGTCTTGGTACGTATACAGCTTCCGCTGTAGCCTGCTTTGCCTTTAATGAGCAGATTCCTGTAATTGATACTAATATTCGTAAAGTGATCGCTCATGAATTCTTTCATGGAGATCTGCCCCAGGAGAAAGTAATTGAAGACATAGCAAGAAAGATCCTTCCTCAGGGTAAAGCATATGAATGGAATCAAGCGCTTATGGACTATAGCAGCTTAATACTTAAAGATAAAAAGATTCCTATTCCAAAACAATCTCATTTTTTAAGTTCTAATCGATATTATCGAGGCCAGACGATAAAGCTTTTACTTGAAGTATCTGAAATATCTATCTCTGGTCTCTGGGATTTTTTTGATGAAAGAAACCCAATTGAGAGAGGTAGGCTTGAAGAGATGCTGAGATCGATGGAAAAAGATGGCCTTATTAGTATTAGGTCAAATAAAGTTTCTCTTCCGATGAGTAAGCTATCTGACTGAAGTCTTTAAGCATTAGGTCTAGCATCAGGGAATATTATTTGCTATACTCGATGGATTCTATGGCTTCAAACGGCAGGAAAGGTAGTTCAGGGAAGAAAAATAAGATTGTTAAGTTCAAGGTAAAAGCGTCCTGGAAAAACATTCTTCTTTATGGTTCTTTGGTCGTTCTCGGCCTCCTCATAATCGGTGCTTTCAGTGCTCCCTATAATGACTCAAAGACTGTAGCAGTCTCAGACGTTATTAATAATGTTAAAAAAGGCAACGTAACCCAAATTGTCATTGATGGAGATAAGCTTATTGCAACTGAAAAAAATGGCACTGAGATTCAGGCATATAAAGAATCTTCAGCTGATGTATATTCACTTTTTAATAATGCAGGCGTTTCTCTTAAAGATAAAAATGTCAAAGTAGTTGTTAAGGACCTTTCAACCATGAGTGGTTGGGTTAATCTTGTTGGTGCCGTTCTACCAGTTTTACTTATGGTAGGCTTTTTCTACTTTATTTTCCGCCAGGCACGAGGAACTCAAGAAAGTATCTTCTCTTTTGGTCAATCCAAAGCAAAGCTTTATAACAAAGATACACCTAAAGTATCTTTCAGTGATGTAGCAGGGGTCGATGAAGCAAAGCAGGAGCTGACAGAAATCGTTGATTTTTTGCGTAACCCTCAAAAGTATAAAGTTATGGGTGCCCGTACTCCAAAAGGAGTACTCATGATTGGCCCTGCAGGAACTGGAAAGACACTTCTGGCTCGTGCTACAGCAGGAGAAGCAAATGTAACCTTTTTCAGTATGGCTGGATCAGAGTTTATGGAAATGTTAGTCGGAGTAGGGGCTAGTCGTGTACGAGACCTCTTCAACACTGCAAAGAAGGCTCAACCTGCCATTATCTTTATCGACGAGATTGATGCTATTGGTCGTCAAAGAGGTAATGGACTTATGGGTGGCCATGATGAGCGTGAGCAGACACTCAATCAAATTTTGGTTGAGATGGATGGGTTTACTCCAAACGAGCAAATTATTGTTATGGCAGCTACAAATAGGCCTGATGTCCTTGATCCAGCACTCGTTCGTCCAGGTCGTTTTGATAGAAGAGTAAGTTTGGAGCTTCCGGATGTTAAGGGACGAAAGGATATTTTACTTATCCATGCCAAGGGTAAGCCATTTGAGAAAGATGTGAACTGGGATAAAGTTGCTAAAAGAACAGTCGGCTTTTCAGGAGCTGATTTGGAAAATATGCTAAATGAGGCGGCTATTCTTGCTGCTCGATTGAGTAAAAAAGCTATTGATATGGAGGATTTGGAAGAAGCTGCAACTAAAGTCAAATTAGGTCCTGAGAAAAAACGCCTCCAGTCAGAAGAAGACCGTCGCATGACCGCTTATCATGAGGCAGGGCACGCTCTTGTCTCTTGGCAGATGCCTCATATAGATCCGGTTCATAGGATCTCAATTGTCTCAAGAGGAATGAGTCTTGGACATACCATGATGGAAAGTATTGATAGAGTCCACGAGACTAAATCCCGTCTTATTGAGCAGATAGCTGTAATGATGGGAGGGAGAGCTGCTGAGGACATGATCTTTGGTGAGGTTACCACCGGTGCCTCTAATGATATTGAGAAAGCTACCCAAGTTGCTAGGGCTATGGTTATGAAATTTGGTATGTCAGATCTTGGTCCGTTGACACTCGAAATTGAGAAGTCATCTCCGTATGACGAAGGGGAACTCTCTGATGAAATGCGGGCAAAAATAGATCGCGAAGTAAGTAAAATTATTGATGCCGGTTATAA
>Ga0154020_10010354_pt1 | contig 10671 bp, 8 predicted proteins | sample Klosneuvirus_201_FD_109709 | JGI IMG/M metagenome (GOLD analysis project Ga0154020, IMG submission 109709) | Active sludge microbial communities from wastewater, Klosterneuburg, Austria - Klosneuvirus_20160825_MG | ecosystem: Engineered > WWTP > Aerobic digester > Activated sludge | place...
AAAATCTAATCCAGTTACTCCGGCAACACTTAGTAATATGAAACTAATAATACCACCATTTTTATTTTCCTCACTAGCACTAACTTCTAAATAATAATCAACATCTTCTAAATTAGTATTACCGTCTATAATCGCGAAACGTCTTACACCATCATTACGCGGTGAATCTCGTTTAAATAGTTCATATCCATCTTGTAATAACTTATACTTCAATGTTTTGAGACCTCCAATACCAGTAAATTGTGAGTATATTAATCCAAAGTCTCCAGCATGTTTTTCTAAAATCGGTTTCAAGCCTTTTTCATATTTTGGTCCATCTATTTTGTCTAAGTTAGTTTTGATATATTCAGTATTCTCTTCTCCGGTTTTGACAAATTTAGTAAAGTAAGATTCAGGTGGTGCGAAATTACTTATTTGACGGGTATATACTCGGAATGTACTTGCTGCTTTGTTCTTCTTCCCAAATGCTTCCGTATTGTTAAAGAACTTAACTTTGTTATTTAGTAATTCCTTCTTTTCTAAATCTCGGTAATAATCATAAATCTTATATTGTTTATCAGTCATCGTTACGCGAATAATTTCAGTATCAAGATATTCGGGATAACCTTCTAAAGCTGATATATTTTTAACTGATGATACTAAACCCATGATTCTATTTTGGAAGTAATTTTTATTTTTCATCGTAAATTCTTCTAAGTTAATAAACATATTATAAAAATCTTCTCTATTTGTTGGGAACAATTCAATTTTAGGATCTGAGATAACAAGCATATTAAATGCAGGTACACATTCAAATGGATCAGATGTTAACATTGAACCAGTCATAAACAAGACTTTCAATTCAGGTGGAGAACTTCGTATAATATCGTAAAATTCTTTGCCTACTTGAGATCCATTAGCTATCATTTGAAATAACTTGTGAGCTTCGTCAACTACTAAGAATCCTTTACCTAATGCCTTTAATTGCTTTACATATCCACCCTCAAGTTGATTATATTCATTCTCACCAAGTTTCTTAACTAATGTAGAACTAATATTGATAGTTTTGATTTTCTTTTTGAGTACATCACCAGGTGTTATATTTAATCCCATTTCAATATATTTATCAATATTCTTGGGTAAATTTGCGGCTAATGTTTTAGGACTAACATAATATACGTTACCATAATTTAATAATGCATCAGTTATAGCTATAGGTACGAATGTTTTACCCAATCCTGTTTGATAATCTAATATAAAACCTCGTATATCATTACTTTTAGTTATAGCCAAACAATATTCTACGGATAACTTTTGGTAAAACTTTAATTTAGATGTTTCTTGGTCAAAGTTTTCATATACATTGCTAAGAAATTTGTCTACTTCATGAATGAAATCAGCGTTATTTAACGGACCGAATTTAACTGACGAACTCATGATATATTTATATATAAAAAAATTAATAATTATGCGCTATCAAATATAAAACTAATAATTTACTATTCTTACCTATATCTAAATCATATTGTTTGTGTAATATCAATTCTGCGTTTTCTGAGTCGTGAATTAATTGCCAATCTTTTTGCTTAAAAAATTCAATTATATAAATAATACATTTGACTATGTATGAGACATAATTTAATACGGTTTTTAATAATCTGTTGATTTTTCGAGTTAAGAGTTATCCACGCTTGTTTTGTTGCGCGAATAAGGTTTGTTATTAGAATCTTATTTTCATCATATGCATCTTCTTCTATTAGTTCATCATAGTTATAATCGATTAGGTATTCTACAGCATCTGCTTCAATTTGTTTCTCGAATTTAATAAATAAAGGACAGGTTTTATCTAGGAGTAAATCATATTCATGTCCATATCCGATAAAATTAAGTTTACGTTTTACAGCTTCTAAATCTACAAGCATTTCTTTGCTAAATGCCGTTGTGTTTTTAGTGATAGTATTGTATATTACTAATATACTTTTGTAATACTCGTATTTTTGATCTTTATCCATAACACTATATTTCATAGTAATAATAAATTTAATTAGATTTTAAAATAGATATAAATATAACGATGCCAAAATTGATATCTAAGTCAAAACTGAAGCTCAAAATGGGCGCGGATCTATCATCAATAGATGAATTAATTAAGATTCTAACCGGAGATCCTAATAATACTGGTGATATTGATGTAATATATAATCGTGCAACCGAGTTTAATGCATATATCAAAACATATATGTTAATCAGGTTTAACATGGGTAAAACAATATCAAATGCATACGTTGAAGCAGGTACTCGATTCATTAACGATAATCAACAAATTATAATTCCTATAAAGAATTACTTAAGAGTAATTGATAATAATGCAAAGAAATTTATAGGTATATTGGAACCAAATGATGATGCAAAGAAAGAATATAAGAAGACTTATTTAGACTTTAAGAAATCCAAGATAATTTTAGATACTATGGTTATATGTAATAATATTACTAACTTCGATTTTGCGACCCATACATATGAAGATATATGCACTGGTGATATTAATATACAACCATTTAAAAGTCTCTCAGAATACGAAAGTGAGCAACTAAATCTTAAGTTCGTTTTTGTTGATAATGAAATACCTCCTGAATTGAAAACCGAATTATACGATGAATTAAAGAATTTGCGCGCAACAACTACTGAAATTCATAGAATGTATAATACTCCTGATATCAATGTTGAGGATATATTCCCAATGTTAATGCAATTTCTCGAATCAATGTTAGGTGATCTTAAAGGATGTAAGAAAGCTAAGAAACTAATTAAAGATTCGTCTACCTTATTTTCGAAGAAGTTTACTGATTACTTTAGAAACTTTCAAGTAACTGAATCGCCATTTGGTATTGTCGAAGATTTTATAGGTGATATTATTGTTGATCAAAAGAACGCGGGGCAAATTGATGCTAAAGTACTTACAGAACTTAGTACTATTATGACTACTATAAAGAAGAAGATAAACAAAAACTCGCAAATGATGAAGAACCCTAACTTTAATAAAGCTATGAATATGGTTGAATCCGTGTTACAAAATGTTGGTAACTTAAAAGATGATGATACTAAGAAAACTGAAGAAGATGTACAAAAGAATTTGCAAGAAGTTATTGGATTCTTATCAGAAATAACAGGTGAACTTAAAAACAATAATAACAGCGAAGAATAGAACTATGTTATTTTTTATCGTAAAAAAACATATCGCAAATACTAATAATTATATTTTGTTATAAATATTATCAACTGTAAACTCGTCAAGACGTTTAACTTTATCATATATTGTAACATCCATTAAATCGGGATATGATCTTAATTTTTTCTTGTATTCATCGAAGTCTACTTTATTATTTTTTAGTTTATCATATATTATTTTTGAGTTTTGATATTTAACTTTATCTTCAAAATTCTCGGTACGCATTGACAAATATAACCCCATAAATATTGCTATTACGAAGATCGCAAGTAATAGGAATATAATTAATTCAGTTATCATTTTCGGTCACTATATATAAAGGATGAATAAATTAATAGATTTCCTGAATAATGAGAATGAAAACGTGACAATCCTGAATGAGTACAATGCGCAATTATTACCCGTAATGAGTGATTATTGTGGGTTTTGTTATGAAATTCTAGGCAATTCAAATGTGAGAGTCATACAACATAATACCGGGATTAAATTCGAGGTATTAAATGAGCCCACTCCAGGCAGTTTGTATATAGGCGATGGAGTATATTTACTTAAAATATCAATCAATTCTAATAACGATACTTTGTTTCGATTCATGTCAAATTTCAAAAGTAAAATTTCTGATGAGATGTATCATTTTATAACAATGTTAAACTCATTAAACTTATTAGAAATACTCTCAGAGAATAAACATGCAATGAAATCAATCGAGAAATATCCGAATATGCAAGTAAAAAAGATTTGTAATTTCTATCTCACATATGTCGAAGTTGAACAGAAGATACTAATTATAGGATTGATAAATATGATATCTAAAGTTTATTTTGTTGTTAATATGTATGCTATAGGTAGCACCAGTTCTCTCAAAGTATCAAAGAAATTCAAGAGTAATAAATGTATACCTACATGTAAACATTCAACACATCCATTCTGTACTAATGATCATGGCAAAAAGAATTACTTATATTGTGCTAATCAAATTAAATACTTGCAAACGAATGGATTTTGCGATTTCATTATGAACCGATTTACATGCACTGACGTATGTTGTCAAGGATATCATATATTCAGAGTTAGTAGTCCTAATAATTATGATATGAAAAAAAGTGTTTAATAATTTCCTAAATCTACCGCTGAGTAAATATCATCATCTCCAATAATAATTCTCTCATTGTTGTTAATTAATCTCTTTGTAAATGCAGCTTTCTTTCCATTCTTCAGACATATTGCACGACACGAAACAATCTTTGATGCTAACGGTATCAAGTTTGAAACATTCTCAAATGGTTTACGCATATAATCACCCGATAATCCAGATACGAATATTTTTTTATTACGAGAATATTGATCTAACTTTTGCAAATCTAAATTGAAGAACTGTATCTCATCAATTAATAATACATCATAATCCTGATAACAGTCAAAGTTTAATAAACTGTCTGCTGCAATTGCGGGTCTTTTCTTACCATCATGAGTGATAAGAATTTTTTCATCTGAACCAAATCGGTTATCTTTAGAGTACTTGATAATTAGACATCTATATTTTTGTAATACATGTTTGTCATATTCCGAGAATAATTGATTAGTCTTATTTGAAAACATAGGACCGATAATTAGAGTAATACCAGGTTCCAAATTTCTAACCGGTAAATTAAGTTCTTCTGGGTTGGTATTTAAATTATTATTATTACTTAAAATGTTACTCTGAAAGAGAGGTTTTAAATCGGGTTCTTTCCAGTGAATATTTTTAAGAATCTTACCCGCGTTACGAGGTTGATCACTTGTATCATTATTAAATACAATATAATAATTACCATCTAATGATAATCGATAATCTGGAAATCGGTATTCATCTTTATAACTACTAGTCTTATAAAATTCGACTGATTGTAATGCTTGATCTTCAGTATCACAAAACTTACTCATGTTAGCTTCATGTACAATTTTGAAAGCTTGGTCATAACTATAACCAAGAATCTTAGCAATATTCAATACATGAAGATTAATACCCATTAAGATAGTCTTGAAGTTATCAAACGTAGGAGGATCATCAAACTCTAAACATGATACTGATACATTATAAGCGCGTAATATGTTACGTAATATCTTAATTTCTTCTACGATATCATTATAGAGTTCAACTGTAACGTTCTCAAAATCGTAATCATTAGGTGTAATACCCATATAATGTAAAGTACCATATAAGATATAATTCATATCTACTAATCCATCAAGACATTCAATATGATTACGTTCGATACTAGTCCAAGCATTATCAAATTCGTCAAATTCGGATACTAATAATTGATATTGAGACAACATTCCTTTGCGAAAATTAAAATTTGGCTTGGTATGGATTTCACGCCCAGAAATCTCGTTAAAAATACCAGTTAAAAGAAAGTTTTGATAATCGGCGAACATTATTGTATACCTTTTGATTTTATTTTTTCAATTTAATTTAACATTATGTTTGTTTATTATCAAGATTAATTTGTGTCTGATTAGATCCAGAAGTTTGATTAGGCAAAGGAATTTGGACAAGTTTGGGCGTTATACCGGGTTCAGTTCCTGGTTCATATCCAATAAGATGCTGGCCTCCCATTGCGTGAGGTATGCCATATTTGAAAAATCTTACTAGTTTAATAAATCCATCTTCATAATATTCGATCATTGCCGGTTTTCTTCCTCGTCTATGAAGAATACCGTTGATATAGTAATAATGAGATTTAACATTACCACTAGGATGATAGCATATTACTGCAGGTCCGCGTAAGTTATGTTTCTCTGTTTTTAACGAGTATGTTACTCGCATCGGAACCATAGTTCCGTAATAATACTCAATATGTATGCTGTCATAGTTATCTGCCATATGTATATATTAGTATTTTAATTTACTAATACAATATAAAAAAGAAAAGTTTAGCAATATCCGTCTAAAACTGATAGTTTATCCGCAGTACATTCGTAAAATATTGAATCGGGTCCGTTAATCATAAACAAAGATGAATATACAACTTTTAATGGTCGCGATTTAACTCCGAATTTTGGAGGCACAGTTACTTTAATTCCTTTCTGAGTAATGTAGTTAGTACCATTATATAAGAGTATATTGTTTTTATACGCAGATTCGATACATTTCTTAATCGCCGCAACTTTGTCCATGAACGTTTTAGGATCAGCAAACAAATTAATAGGTTCAAAATGTTCCTCAAATCCAAATTTCTTAAAATCTTCTCGTAATGCAAAACTCAAATTCAATGTTTCTATAAAGTCTTTAAATATGATACCTAACCGAGACATTTGATTTTCAATATAACTTAAACCTCGAGTATTAAACTCAGATACATATTTCTTAAACAATGTAACTATAACTAACGCTTCAATAAATTCATCGCATATTAAAGTTTCCATTTGTTGCGGTGAGAATAACTTATTAAAATCCGGATAGAATTTTAACAAAGCTTTATATACGTCTGATCCGTAATATCTATTCTTAACATTCTTACCTTGAGCAGTTTGTATGTAATTTTTGCGTTTAGCACTCGCAAATGTTGCGATAAGAAGCATATCATTAAACGAAATCTTCCAAACATAACTTAACATAGCTAATCGTTTAGCTTCTAATGTCAAACCTTGTATATTTGATGCTACATAACCTATATAAGTTCCCAAAAATCCCAATGATTTGATTTTTTGTAAGTAAGATAGAACACTGACATCGGCATAATTGTCTAACATTTCGGGTGGATGTATCTTAAAAGTTATTTCTAATTCACTTACTTTATCTGGGTTTATGTCGTTAAGTTTGGTTAAATTATTTACCAAGTTTTTAATAGTACCAAGATTATATATATTGAGACAATTGCTTTTTTCAGTATGTTCATCAATACCTCTATTATTTATAGGTAATTTAGGTATACTACCAGACTTACTAGATGAGTTTTCAGATTCAACACATTCATCTATGAAGTTAATAAATCCTGCGTTATCTAATTTATCAAAAACCATTTGCGGATTTTTTACATGTATGTATAATAACTTAAGAAAGAAATCAGTAGAATCAGCTATATAAATATCTGGTAAGTTATATTCTGGTAACATATCAAATATTTCTTCTCTATATAAACAATGAACTACTCCACCTTCAAAGTATCTTCCAGTACGTCCACGACGTTGTATTACACTTGACCTAGATGCAGGTTTTGTAAGTAAACAAGAAAAGTCTTTCACAGGATTAAATTCTGGAGTACGTTGAAACGCAATGTCAATGACCCATTTTAAAGTTTGTATAGTTAATCCCGTTTCAACTACTGCAGTTGATAATATGATACGACGAGTTGCATTAGTCTTACCGCTTTTAGTTTTAGATTCTTCGAAACTATATTCTAAATACCCTAAACCTTCTGATGCAAAAGTCTCACTCGAAATTTGTTGGTACACTTCATCTTTTGTGAGAGGTTTGGATTCTAAGTATTTCTGCATCTTCTTTAGTTCTCCCGCACCAGGTAAGAAAATTAAGATATCCAAACAATTTGCGTCTAACTCATCTTGCGAGAATAACGGATTATTCGCGCTTAATTCTTGGTTATATACTTTCTCTTCTAATATCTTGTAAGTCTCTGCATATATATCTTCTACGTCATGATCTGAGTAATATACATCATACTTAGCGGAACTACCTTTAACGAATAAGTAGTTGTTTGGGTTGGATCCGAAATACTTCATATACTTCATATAATCAAATGTAGCACTCATAAGAATCACTACAGGCAATTCTGGATTACCTGTATTACGGATTAGAAACTCTTTTAGAAGATATACAGCAAAATCTAACTCCATAGATCTGTCATGACATTCATCTATAATAATGAAGCAATACTTATCCATAATATCTTGGTCTTTAGATGCCATTAATTCCGCAGTAAGACTACCTAATGTTGCGAAAATAAGACCGTTTTCATCTTTGGGTATTAACTTATCTTTACCTGTCTTATAACCAATATTCTTACCCATTTCAATACCAGGGTAATATTTATCATCAGAACTTAACTCCTTAGCCTTAGTTATTGCAGTTGTTACTTTAGGTTGTGTTACTATAATTCTCTTGGGTTTACGCGATGAAGTATATTGACTCGGATATTTTACGTCCGAAGTGTATTTAGGATCTGGGAAATCAAAGTCGGTTACGCTTGGTATATCTTCAAAATATTTAGTATTAGTATATGGACTATTAGGAGTATTAAAGAATCTATATAAGTTAACAACAAATGCAGTCGTTTTACCTGATCCAGTTTCTGATACGAAGAAGAATAACCGATCATCATAAGTTGGGTTAGGTTTTTTAACTTTCATATTCAATACTTGATATACGTAATGTATAGGTATATATTCATCATAATGTTCCTTTGGTCTCAATGGTCCGCTCATTGCAGATTTTTCAAACAAAGTTAACCCACCTCCTTTAATACACTTATTGCTTTTTTCCTTTCCTTTTTTACTTGATAATTTACCATTTTTACTTATTTTATTAGTATTTTTGTTAGTATTTTTGTTAGTATTTTTACTAGCTTTTGCTGCAAGTATATTTCGTTTTGTTTCTGAGTAGTATCGATTATGAGGCTTAAGGTTATCAAAGTTAATTTTCTTAGTATATTTATTGTCTTCTCGATCATTAACTTCTATACCTATTTTAGTACCCGATATATTACTCAGTTTATTATTGGTATTATTAACTTGATCACTGGATATGGGTATTATCATGGTTATTATATATTACCAAAATTGATTTTTTTTATTCTTAATATCTTATATCTTTTAGTAAAGGTTAATAATCGAAAATGAATGCGCATATTAAAATCAAATTCTTAGAAGCGTGTCTTAAATTTGACTTTGATACTGTTCGAAATATCGCTAAAAAACATGACATTATGTCTAGTCCCGATTATTCTAACCAACTATTTTTAGGATTATACAATACATTCGTAATGCAATTGCGCGCAAATAAAATTGGTGAGGATGCTATAGAATTAATAGGTTATTTACGTAAGTTATGTCACTATAAACCTGTGATATACAACTGCTCGTTTCTAATTACTATGTTTGAATCGGATCAAGTAAATGTGCATTTACTAGAAACTATGCTCAGTTATGTTAAGCTAGTATGTGAAGAAAACATTAAAAAAGACTTGCTTTTGTCGCATATTAATGACTGTGATAAATTGCAGTTACTTAAATATTATGGGTTAGTACAAAAAGACATTCTCGATCTTATTAGAATTCTTATATTTAAGAAAAATGTATCAGCTGTGAGATTATTCATACCAGAGTTAAGCGAATATGCACCTTTCAGTAAAGATATTTTAGATAATTTTGCTATGCTCGGTAACTTTGAACTATATAATTGGGTATACGATAATCGCGCAGACAATGTTATAGCGGATAGTGATACATTATCTAACGCATGTGGGAGTGGTAACTATGATATTGTTCGCAAAATTTGTGAGAATACTAGGTTTACTATCAAAAATCTTTCGTTCATTAATTCTAACAAACATATAAACTTACTTAAGAAGATTATATTCAACCGAGATATCTCGATTGACTATAGTAAAACTAATGAACAATTTTATAGATTTGACGACAGTAATTGCGAATTAATAAGACTAATTTTAGGAGAAGAGTCTGGATATAATAAACTAAATGGTTGTCTTACAACTTATGACTCTCGGTTACTATTGTTAGACTCGAATAAAGTACTTGGTAATATAACTCCTAAAACTTGGAAAGCTCAGTTTGCAAATTTATGTCGGTATGAAAACATAATAACAAAATCTATCGAAACTGATAATATGAAACCAGTTATTAAACCTACTGTTATACCTATTACTAATTTTACTCAACCTAGAAATGAAACTCAACCTAGAAATAAAAATCGAGTAGGCAAGGTTAAGTATTATACAAAAGAAAAGAGAATAACTTCTAACAAACGTAAATTAATAAATTTCAAACTTAAACATTTAAACTTATCTGACAAACTTGATGAAGTTTACGACTATGACCAAGTTGATGACTATGACCAAATTGATGACTATGACCAAATTGACCAAATTGATGAAGTTGAACCTATGAGTATTGATAACAACAATAATTTGGATTTGGGTGATTTGGAAGAAAATGAAAGTGAGAAACAAGATGAACCAAATAAAACATCTGAGTGGAAGAATGAGTTTACTAACTTAAGATAATTAATTTGAATTTTTTATCAATCAAAAACATACAATTAGATGACAGAATCGGAAATAGTTAAATATATTGAAAAGGGAGAAATAATGCGCATGATGCGTTGTTTGGGAGACGATACTAAATTGTTAATAGTTATGGATAATAACCCGGAACTATTTACCTTGCCTGTTGATCGTAAGATATTTAAATATGCTATGCTTAATGATTTTCCTGAAGTGTTTATG
>Ga0154020_10010355_pt1 | contig 10671 bp, 13 predicted proteins | sample Klosneuvirus_201_FD_109709 | JGI IMG/M metagenome (GOLD analysis project Ga0154020, IMG submission 109709) | Active sludge microbial communities from wastewater, Klosterneuburg, Austria - Klosneuvirus_20160825_MG | ecosystem: Engineered > WWTP > Aerobic digester > Activated sludge | place...
GAACTTGTTCAGCGCGTTACCGGTGAAGCTTTGAATCCGGATTATTTCGTTGATTATCTTAAGCGCAAGTACAGCGAAGTTTATAACCTGACGTAGAATCTGGCATTCTTATACTTGCCTGCGGCCCTGGTTACTCTCTATCCATTTTTTTACGCGGTTGGCATCGCCAATCCGGGTATTTTTGCCCCAGGAGTTCAGCAGAACAATCACAACGGGTTGGCCTGAAATTTTGGCTTGCATTACCAAACAGCGGCCTGCATCACTGAGATAACCGGTTTTAGAAACACCGATATCCCATTCTTGGTTGCGCACCAGACTATTGGAATTGACATACTGTAATTGAGCACGCTTATTGCCGGGTGATACGGAATGCTGTGACGTGGTTGAGAATTCACGGATAGCGGCATAGTTATTTGAAGCGGAGACCAATTTTGCTAGGTCACGTGCTGTCGCTACATTGCTGCTATTCAAACCGGTAGAGTCGACAAAACGACTGTTGGCCATTCCAATTTTCTTAGCCTTTAGATTCATGGCATTAACGAATGCTTTGGTGCCGCCGGGGTATGTTCGAGCCAGCGCTGCTGCGGCGCGATTCTCGGAGGACATCAGTGCCAAGCGTAATAATTCATTACGAGGATAGCTACTGCCTACGGGCAAACGCGAAGATGAGTGTTTCAGCTTGTCGACATCAGCATTCGTGATCGTGATTTTTTCATTCGGAGACAAGCGTGCATCAAGCGTGACCATGGCGGTCATTAATTTAGTGATAGAAGCAATAGGCATTACCTTGTCTGCATTCTTATCATAAATCACGTGGGCATTTTGCGCATTAAAAACCAGCGCAGCTTGAGACTTTATATCTAGGTTATTTTTCTGTGCTAGGGTGTTACTGGTATAAAAAAATATGACGCAAAATAAAAAAAATACCTGTTTCATTCTTTCTTCTCTCCAATTGACCAAAATTGCAAATCATTTTTAATCTATTTAAATAGTTTCGTTATGAGCGAGGAGAATGCCAGTTTAGAGTATTTGATCTATGAATGATTATTTTTGGTATTTCAGATAAATAATCTCAACTTGCTGGTATTTAATTTATTAAATTAAAAATAATTCAAAAGGAATGGATTGTATGGCTGAACATTATTTGTTGAGCATTCTACTATATCTTTGCGAGTATTTTTATTTAAATTCAGAATTAATTCTTTATTTGTAAAAAGTTAAAGAATATTTCTAAGATACAAAATTAGGTAAAATGATACAAGTAATTGATTTTATATTTATTTCTCTGTAATGTAGTGAAATTCCACTAGGCTGAGCGTAACTTTGAAATTTAAGAAAAATAATCGCTGTAGTTGATGCGAAGAAGATGAAGCTAAGTAATATTCTGGAAGAGTAACTAATCAAAGAACCGGATATTCAAACCGATCGGATCTGGTATTCGTTTTTTATAATTTTAGTAAGCAATGCGAGCGGATTTTCTGATATTTTCCCTCAAAATAATAGGCCAAGCCGATAGCTTCTATATATTTAACTTCTGTCAATCAATTCATTGAAACCAATTCTGAGTTGAAGAAGAAAATTACTTTTAACTATCTTACTTGGCCTATCTACCTATTCGCTTGTAATTACTTTTACTTGCCAAAATTAGGTTGTTTGATTTTGGCCGGACAGGTAACCGTTTCACCGTCAACACGATCTTTGATTTTTTCGCCGGCTTTTTTACCTTCGCATCCCATTTGATTCAAAATATCCTGCGCGGCCATTGGAGGCAGTTCAGATTCCTTGTTGCCACTGGCCATAGTGGCAGAAGAACCCAATAAAAAGGCTAAACCGATTGCAGCGATAAGAAATTTGTTCATTTTTAACTCCTGAATTAATATTATGAAGGAAATCAATTTTACTATACCTGACTTTCCAACCATGAATTTATCACAATCATAATTGTCATGGCCATTTCTTTTTTAAAAAATGTGCTTTAATGATGCGAATTATTCCATAAGTTGCATCCGATCCATCAAGTTCAGACAACGCGTTGAAACAAATCCTGGTCTTCTTATGTTTATAGAAAAACTAGATCAACAACGCTGCAGCAACACGCCGCCCTTCTTCAACCAGAATATTATAGGTACGGCAGCAGGCTTTTGTATCCATTACTTCGATTCCGATTCCCATTTTGGTTAACTGGCTTAGTAAAGATTGATTGGGAAACTGGTGTGTGATGCCTGTGCCCAGAATGATGATTTCTGGTTTAAAGGGTATCAGGTTTTCAAAATGTTGCGTTTCCAGCTGTGAAACCGAGATTGCCGACCAATCTTCAATCAAGCGGTCAGGCATAACTATCAGGTTCTTTTCGTAACGAATCTGATTAATCAATATATATCCATCCCCATAGCCAGTGAAAATATATTGATGATCAAAATTTGCAGGATGTAATTTCAATGTTTTGCTCCATATTATTCTGAATTAGATGCAACAATTATGCATTTTTCAAAATGAAATACAATCCGCATTGTTCAAAGAGTGATTGATGGAGGTCTTCGTACTTTCTTGCATGGATGGCCTTAAACGGGCAATTTATTTTTATCGGCTAATTTCTCTTCTACAAAATTAACTAAAGCACCCAGTGTATCAAATGTTTTTGCGCTAATCTCGTCATCTTTAATCGATATAGAAAAATTTTTTTCTAAAGCCAGGATAATTGTAACGACTGCTACGGAATCAAGCTCAGGAATATTTCCGAGTAATGGAGTATCCGATTCCATCGCATTGAGCCGTATCCCCAATCCTAATACATCATTCAAAATCTTTTTTATTTCTATGGTATGGTCTATTTTAGTCACAGTAAAAAGCTATTTGTTTTTTTATGAGTATTGCAACGATTTTTAATTATAAGTCTGATCGTGGGTTGAGATCACTTGTTTACGTAAGTGAGGAATAAATAGCGCTCAGCTGATAACAATGGAAAAGTTTTGGATTAATACGTTATGGCTGTATTTCAACAGTTGAATTGATGCGCGCAAGCCCGGACATGATTCGCCCTGATTTATTACGAACCTGAACAACTTGCCCTTCAGCTGCGTCTGCTAATGCCTGACCTTCTGAGCGGATACTGAATCCACGTCCTTGTGCAACCAGATTCACTGTTTGACCACGCAAGACTACGTAGGGTGCTCGCAGCATTTGTGGACGTAATGGTTGCCCGGCAGTAAGGTTGGTGGTGGCCACTTTGCCGATTACTTGTGCGACATCAGTGAATATGCCTTCCGGCATTTGTGTCAAATTAACATTCTGTGGTGCTATATCCTCATAGGCGAGTGTCTGCCCAATAGAAACAGGTCGTGCGATATGTAATACATCGGCCATTACAATTATTTCAGTCTGCACATAGATAGCCCATTTTGCAACTTGGCTGTCACAGCGGACCCCGATAGAAGTTTTTCCCCATAAACGTCCGCCAGTTGGTAAAAAAGGTTCTAAATGGGGACACTTAGGCAAAGAGAGATGCGTGTCAATCTGGCCTACATTCACGATAACCTGCCCAGATAGCGTGGCTGTATTTTTGTATAGAAAATCCTCAATTGCTGTTTTAATCAAAGCGATTTCTTGGTATTGCGGGATAGTTTTGTGCTGCGTTGCAAATGCAGGAATAGAAAAAGAAGCAAGCATCGGCATACAGAGAATTAACACTAAGCAACGTATCATAGATTTATTTACCCATTCATTTTTGCCGTTTTCTCGGCAATTATTGCCGCCTCACAGCTAGCTTAATCAACTGCAATAAAAGTCATATTCGAAGATAGCGTCTATTTCATGCTTTTTTTGTGGGTTGGTCTGTCAGCTGGAACATTTATTATAGTTGGCATGCTAAGTGCTAATAAATGAATAGAAAGTTATTTAAATTAGGGTGTATAGAAAATGATTAACAAACTTGATAAAGAATTAAATTTTCATCATCAGGCTTTAAGCTTAAGAGCCGCGAGGCAAGAGTTGCTTTCTAGCAATGTAGCTAATGCAGATACACCTAATTTTAAAGCGAAAGATATTGATTTCGCTAGTGTACTACATGAAAAGCTTTCATTAACTACAAACCTGAATAAGACGGGTTTAAATACGACATCCCCGTTGCATATTAATTCCGCTGCGCAAGGGTTCCTGGGGGACAGCATATTATACCGCATTCCTTTGCAACCCAGTGCAGATGGAAACACGGTAGATATGGACATGGAACGGACCCGGTTTGCTGATAACGCAATCAAGTACGATGCGAGCATAACATTCATTAATAATGAATTTAGAAATCTATCATTAGCGATGCAGGAGAGATAATCATGTCATTATTTAATGTATTCGATATTTCAAGTTCCGCCATGTCAGCACAATCCCAACGTTTGAATGTGGTTGCCAGTAATCTTTCAAATGCAGATAGTGTGACCAGTTCAACCGGCGAGCCTTATCGTGGGCGTCAAGTGGTTTTTAGTACATTACAAGCGGCTGCCAATGGTGCAAGTGGCGTTAAAGTTGCTGGCGTTATTCATGATCCTTCTCCAATGAAACAGGTGTTCGAACCTAAACACCCGTTAGCGGATAAGAACGGTTATGTGACGATGCCTAATGTCAATGTTGTCGATGAAATGGTCAATATGATGTCAGCATCACGTTCGTATCAGAACAGTGTCGATATGATGAATACTACCAAATCACTGTTACAAAAGACCTTAACTATTGGTCAATAAAGGAGCACATGATGAATTCAGTCCAGCAAACCAATTCCCAAACAGTTTCATCGGTCACAACGACAGGGATCACTGCTAAAAAGGAAGCTGAGAATCCGCAGGATCGCTTCTTGAAACTTCTGGTTACACAGATGAAAAATCAAGATCCGCTTAAGCCGCTTGATAATGCTGAGGTTACCAGTCAATTGGCACAAATCAGTACGGTAACAGGCATAGACAAGTTGAATACAACGCTGCAACTCTTGACTTCCGATTTTGAAGATAGCCAATCAATTGCAGCGACGGAAATGATAGGCCATAGTGCTTTTGTTCCTGGAAAGTCGATATCACTTGATGGAGATGGAGCCATCGCCGGGATTGAATTGGCTCAACCGGTTGATCAACTCACAGTGACGATATTCGATAGCTCGGGAATTGCCATTCGCAAGATAGATCGCGATGCACAGCCGGCAGGTATTAGCACAATTGGGTGGGATGGCATGACAGACAGTGGCACCCAAGCTGCTAATGGAGACTACACCTTTGCTGTGAGTGCAAAACAAGATGGTAAGGATATTAAAATCAATACACTCTCATTTGGCTCGGTAAATAGCGTTTCACACGGGGAACAGGGCACACTTCTTGATATGGGCGAGTTGGGATTGGTCGGTTTATCTAACGTTAAACAGGTATTTTGATAAGGAGATCAGTATGAGTTTTCAACAAGGTTTAAGTGGTCTAAGTGCTGCTTCAGCAAATCTGGATGTCATTGGAAATAATGTTGCCAATGTCAATACAGTTGGTTTCAAGCAATCCCAGGCACAATTTGCTGATGTTTTTTCAGTTTCGTTGGATGGGTCAGGTGCATCTGATATCGGTGGCGGTGCAAGAGTCGCAGCAATTGCACAAGAATTTAGCCAGGGAGCCATAGCGACGACCAGTAATCCACTCGATATCGCAATTCGAGGGCAAGGTTTTTTTCGTATGAGTGACAATGGTGTGATTAGCTATAGTCGAAATGGCCAATTCCATCCTGATGCTAATGGTTATCTTGTGGATGCGACAAATACTAATCTGACGGGTAATTTGGTAGACGCAACCGGAAATATTGTGGCAGGTAATCCTGCAAATTTGAGATTACCTACCGCCGGTCTTGCCGCTCAAGCGACGACAAATTTAGATTGGGGTTTCAATCTGGATTCCCGCTTGCCTCTACCCAGTCCAGTACCTGTTTTTGATGCGACTAATAGCGATACGTATCAGAGTACAAGATCAGCAACAATTTTTGATAGTCTGGGAAATTCGCACATATTCCAAATTTATTTCCAGAAATCAGCGGCTAATACCTGGGATACTCATGCAGCAGTCGATGGAAAACTGACTGGTGCGGGACTCCCTGTTGGGATTACATTAAGTGCTGCGCAATTAGTATTTGATACCAATGGTAAGTTGACTAACCCGGTTGCACCAATCGATGTGAGTGTTGATTTGACTGCTATTGATCCGGCACTAGGCGCGACAGCTCCTTTGGATTTTAAACTGGATTTAACATCAAGCACTCAATATGGATTAGGGTTTAGTGATTTTTCACTCTCGCAAGATGGCTTCACTGCGGGTGATTTAGTCGGTTTTAAAGTAGGTACAAATGGATTGATTCAAGGTAGCTATAGCAATAATCAAACGAGAACACTCGGACAGGTTGTATTGGCTAATTTTGCTAATCCACAAGGATTGGATCCTATTGGTGATAATCATTGGGTTGAAACACCTGCTTCAGGTCAACCTTTGATTGGCCCGCCAACAACGGGAACATTTGGCGAACTTCAAGGCTCTGCCGTTGAAAGTGCTAATGTTGATTTGACCGCTGAATTAGTAAAAATGATTACGGCACAACGTATGTATCAAGCGAATGCCAAAACAATTGAAACTCAGGATGCTGTTTTGCAAACATTGGTTAATCTTTAATTTCTTCATCAAACTTGAGTAAGAACTAATGGATCGACTTATCTATACATCGATGACTGGAGCAAACCATACGCTAAATCAACAAGCTACGGTTGCTCATAATCTCGCCAATGCGGCAACGACAGGTTTTCGTGCTGAGAACAATGCATTCCGTGCTGTTCCGGTATTTGGTGACGGGTTACCTACACGTGCATTTGTCGTTGATTCAACAATTAATCCGGATTTTACACCTGGTGCATTGCAAACAACGGGCCGCGATCTGGATGTTGCAATTCAAGGTGCTGGATGGATTACAGTTCAATTAGATAATGGTGAAGAAGCTTATACTCGCAATGGCAGCTTGCAAGTCAGTCCCAATGGTATTTTGCAAACGCATAATGGACTTAAAGTCAAAGGTGATAGAGGTACGATCGCGCTTCCGCCGGAAACTCAAATCACAATCGGTGCCGATGGAACCGTATCATCTGTACCGATTACTCCTCAACCCAACACTGTGGTTATAGTGGGTCGAATCAAGCTGGTCAATCCGCCGGAAGAAAATCTTGTAAAGGGGGGTGATGGTTTATTCCGGCTTAAGGATGGGGGTGTTGCACAAGTCGATGCCAAAGTCAAACTTGTAGATGGCACGTTGGAAGGTAGCAATGTGAATGTTGTACATGAGATGGTTAGCATGATAGCACTCGCCCGACAATTTGATATGCAAATGAAAATGCTTGAAAACGCACAGCAGAACGCACAACAGGCTAGCGAAATAATGGTTGTAAGAGTTTAATCAAAAAATAAATTTAAGAGGTTAATGATTATGATTCGTTCCTTATCGATTTCCAAAACTGGTCTTGATGCTCAACAAACCAAAATGGATGTCATCGCAAATAATTTGGCGAATGTTAGCACCAATGGATTTAAGCGCGCTCGTGCGGTTTTTGAAGACTTAATGTATCAAACTTTGCGTCAACCAGGCGCGCAATCATCTCAACAAACTCAATTACCTTCAGGTCTGCAATTAGGCACGGGTGTTAAACCGGTTTCGACAGAAAGTATATTTACTCAGGGATCGCTTCAACAAACAGAAAATACGCGAGATATTGCCATTAAAGGTATGGGTTTTTTTCAAGTTTTAATGCCAGACGGCACGACTGCTTATACGCGTGATGGCGCACTCCAATCAGATATGAATGGTCAGGTAGTAACATCAAGCGGCTATGCCATCCAGCCAGCGATTACCATTCCACCAAATCCTACAAGTTTAACCGTAGCACGTGATGGTACTGTTTCTGTGGGAGTGGCTGGATCGGCTACTCCAGTCCAAGTTGGCAATATCCAACTGGCTAATTTTATTAATCCGGCAGGACTGCAAAAGATTGGCGAGAATCTATACATGGAAACCGCTTCCAGCGGAACACCCAATCAGAACGCCCCAGGTACTAATGGTTTAGGAACACTAGAGCAGGGGTTTGTTGAAGCATCGAATGTGAATGTCGTGGAAGAATTAGTTAGCATGATTCAAACCCAGCGTGCGTATGAGATGAATTCCAAGTCAATTGAAACTTCAGATCAAATGTTGCAAAGATTATCGCAATCATAATTGAACGGGTTACCTGGAGTAATGTGATGGTTAACAACAATCTGAAAATAAATAATCAATTCTTGTATCTGCATACAATGATTGTTGTTCTGCTAGTATCAGGTTGCGCTCTGACACCATCAACAACTACCCATCAGCCCAATACACTTCATCCTCCGAAACATGCGGTAGTAGCTGCTCAACCCAATGGAGCTATTTTTCAGTCTATTCACAGTACAACAGGTGGGGTTCGTTACACCCCTTTGTTTGAAGATCGAAGGGCGCGAAGTGTTGGCGATACCATTATTGTTAATTTAAATGAAAGAACCAATGCCAGCAAGAGTTCAGGAAGTAATGTGGACCGTTCTGGAAGTGTGAATCTTTCGGTACCAAGCTTGTTCGGAATTCCTTTAAACTTTCTAAGCGAATACGCAACAGTTGAAGCTAAATCAAACAATAAATTTGATGGAAGTGGCGAAAGTGCAAGTAAAAATGATTTTAAAGGAACAATTACAGTAACTGTCATAGAAGCATTGCCGAATGGAAATCTTGTTGTCAGTGGCGAAAAACAAATCGGTATTAACCAAGGGCAGGAGTTTATAAGACTCTCTGGTGTTGTGAATCCAATTCACATCATGGCGAATACCATCTCTTCAACGCAAATTGCAGATGCGCGTGTTGAATATCGAGCCAATGGTTATCTGGATGAAGCACAAACAATGGGATGGCTATCCCGATTCTTTCTTACCGTTATGCCTTTCTAAATTATGCGATGCATGAAAAATCATTACCCATGATATATGAATACATAGGATTATGAAAATAAGCAATATAATTATTTATTCTTTTCTTGCGATGGGCTTATTTCTTCCGGGTGTTAGTACTGCCGATCGCATCAAGGATCTGGCATCAATTCAGGGGGTTCGCAACAATCAATTGATAGGGTATGGATTGGTTGTGGGTTTGGATGGCAGCGGTGATATGACAACCCAAACGCCATTTACAGTGCAGAGCATTATTAATATGCTTGGTCAGTTGGGTATTAACTTGCCGCCAGGTATCAACTTGCAATTACGTAATGTTGCTGCTGTTATGGTGACAGCGACGTTACCTGCATTTGCAAAACCTGGTCAGCAAATAGATGTCACAGTATCTTCCATGGGTAATGCGAAAAGTCTGCGCGGAGGAACGCTCTTAATGACTCCCCTTAAAGGAGCAGATAATCAGGTTTATGCAATGGCGCAAGGAAGCATTCTGGTTGGCGGTATTGGAGCCGGGAATGCGGGAAGTAGTGTGCAGATTAATCATCTCAGTGCCGGGCGCATAGCAGGCGGGGCTATCGTAGAGCGCGAGATATCGACCACAGTTGGACAAGGTGATTTTATTAATCTTGAATTGAATTCAACGGATTTTACAACGGTAAATCGCATTGTTGAAGCAATAAATGGACTCCATCCTTCAGCTGCAACTGCTATTGATGGCCGAGTAGTGCAAGTAAAAGCGCCTACTGATAATAGTAGGCGCATTATGTTTATTTCTCAGATTGAAAGTCTGGATATAACACCTGCAAGAGCACCAGCAAAAGTTATTGTTAATTCACGTACCGGCTCGGTAGTGATGAATCAAGCAGTAACACTTGAAACGAGTGCCATTGCGCATGGTAATTTGTCCATTATTATCAATACTGAGCCAGTAATCAGTCAACCAGGTCCCTTTGCACAACGAGGAGAAACAGTTGTGACACAACGATCGCAGGTTGAAATACGTACTGATGAGGGGAATTTAATGCTATTGCCGAATGGCGCGGATCTTGGTGAAGTTGTCAAAGCATTAACGGCGATTGGCGCGACAACACAGGATTTGCTGTCCATTTTACAGGCGCTAAAAGCGGCAGGCTCGCTGCGTGCCGAGTTGGAAATTATTTAACTAGCTGATTACAAATAATATGGTTATTTCGCCGGATATTTCAAGTAAGCTCGCAGTTGATGCCAAGAGCATTGATGATCTTCATTTAATGGCCAAGCGGAATCCAGATGAAGCTTTGCAAAAAGTAGCGCAGCAGTTTGAAGCATTGTTCATGAATATGCTACTTAAGAGTATGCGTGAGGCAACGCCCAAAGATGGGTTGTTCGATAGTCAGCAAACGCAATTCTTTACGCAGATGTATGATCAGCAATTAGCGCAGCAGATCTCTACTAAAGGAATTGGTATTGCTGACATGATGGTACAGCAACTAACTCGAGCTAATAAATCGATTGAGCCACAAACTTCAATAAGACTTGCCGATTCAATCATATCAGCGATGAATTCCAGTAATCAGTCGCCTTGGGTAAAAGATGGCCATACCAATGATAAATCTGAGCAGTTATGGCCGAGTGCTCAGAATTCATTGAATGCAGTGATGCCAGCAGGAAAAACGAATCCATCAGC